>Ga0134127_10000351_pt1 | contig 46647 bp, 76 predicted proteins | sample KB31753_FD_96459 | JGI IMG/M metagenome (GOLD analysis project Ga0134127, IMG submission 96459) | Terrestrial soil microbial communities with excess Nitrogen fertilizer from Kellogg Biological Station, Michigan, USA - KB3-175-3 | ecosystem: Environmental > Terrestrial > Soil > Unclassified ...
ATCGCCTTCGTCGTCGGCGCGTAGGCGGAAATCGTGCCGCTCGACGTCGTCGCGAAGAAGTACGTTTTGCTCGTCGGGCTCGAGAACAGCGCCGCCATGGTGTTGAACGCGGCGGCCGAGCCGTCCCAGTTGGCCGGCGTCAGGTACGCGTAGAAGACCTGGGGATTCGCGGTGATCCAGGTCTGCAAGGCGGTGATGCCGAGCGGCGCCGTGGATTGCGTGCCCAGCTCTAGCACGTAGACGCCGACCGCGTTCCCCTGCGCGAAGTACGTCGAGGCCATGTGGCCGAGTTCGACGTAGTTCCCCGCCGTGCTGAGAAGGGCCGTCAGCTGCGCGAGTGTCGCGCAATACTGATAGGTGCCCGAGGACAACGTCGTGCCGCCTTCCGAAACGAGCGCCCCGCTCTGCTGGAGCTGAGAGGGCGCCGGCGCGGCGGTGACGGTCGCGTTGACGGAGACGATCGTGCTGGTTGCCATGGGTTCTAGCCCCTTCTCAAGACGGCTGGTTTTTTAGACGGCCGGCACTTCGAGCCACGTGAACGACCCGAAGAACGACGACGCCGTTCCGGCCGCTGACGAGGTGAAGCAGGCGAAACCGCCCGGGGGCAGGACGATGGCGCCCTGCAGGTCCAGGCCGATCGGGGTGCTGTCGACTTCGGTGGTCTCGGCGCCCGTGTTGACGGTGCCGAGGATTTTCGCCAGGTACGGCGCGACGGGCAACGTGATGGCCGCCGAGGAGTAGAGCTTGCCGGCCGCGGTCGACGCCGAGCCCGGGTTCGCGTTGACCGACGGGACCGCCGTCAGCGTGCCGGCGAGCGGGGTGGCCGAGACGCCGATGCCCAGGCCGATCGCCGCGGCGTTCGTCTGCGCGACCACGAACGAGGCTTGCGCGCGCTGGATGACGAGGTTCACCGTGCTCGCGATCGGGTTCGCGAGGACCAGGCCGCCCGTGTGGGCGGTGACGAGGCCGGCCGCGAGAGCCGTCGCGACGACGGCCTGATTGCCGCCGTGGTAGAGATTTCCCTGGATGGCGGTCGCGTAGTATTGACCGCTGCCCGTGCTCGGCCCAAAGTTCTGCGGCATCGTCTACTCCCTCAAAAAGGATTCGGGGGTCATGTTGCCCCCTGGGTTCGGCAGGTTGGTCCTAAGACCCCTGCGGAGAGCCTAGAAGGCTAGTAGCTGGAGGGGTGACATTCCGGCCAGAACTCGACCGTCGTCGCGGTTGAGATGGCGGTCAACGGCGTGAACTGATACGTCACGGACGTTCCGGAAATCGAGCCCGCCGCGGTCGCGATAGAGACGTTCCAGGCGACGGTCGCGTTATTGTCGTCCCTCATCATACCGCCAGGGCAGACGGGCTGGTTGAGACCGCCGGCCGTGTTGTGGAAAGCGTGCCCGAAGGTCCAGGTCATCGTCATACAGGGGACGAGCGCAGCGCACGTATTGGGCGAGTTGAACTGGAAATATTTCGTATCCCACGGCTCGTAAATATGGTGGTCGTGTGTCAGCACCATCGGCTCATCATCCACGCACGACCCGCTATCGTCCGAGGTATGGAACGTGATGCCGCCGCCGGGGTGTGACGTATTCCCAACCGTGATGAAGTTGATGATGCCGATCGTCGCTCCGCCGCAATTGCCGGATGGCGTCTTTCCCGAGATAACGCCCACGCTGGTCAGCGTCGGGATTCCGGTATTATCGTTGTTAAGGTTGATAGCCGAAGCGCCGAGCGTATCGAGCGACATGATGGCGATTCCGCTTCCCGTTGCGGTCCCCTGAAACGTCGCGTTCGTGTTCGCGGCCGGTTGCGACTTGATGGTGCCCGCGGCCGTCAGCGTGGTCACGCCGGGCGTGTTGGAGAGCGTGATGGTCGGCGTCGGGCCGGTGCTGGTCGAGCAGACGATGTTCGACGAGCACGCGACGCTCGTGACCGGGAGGGTGACGAGCGCGGCGTTCGGGACGGTGCCGGACGTCAGTCCAGCACCGCTCCCGGTGAACGAAGCAGCCGAGACCGTACCCGAGAACGTCGGTGCGCCAGCAACCGCGAACGAGTACGGGAAGGATCCGGTGATGACCATGTTCGAGCCGGCCGTCGGCGACGGCGTCGCCTGCGGTTGCGGGAGCACGTAGGCCACCGCGCTACTGCAGACGCCGCTGACCGTGGCGCTGCCCGAGGAGTACGAGGTGTCGGCGACCTTGACGTAGAGGTTCGATCCGAGGTTGACCGTCAACGAGCCCGAGTTGGTGATCGTGTTCGTGTACGTCGCGACGCCGGGCGCGTAGGCCCAGGGCGGGTTCACGAAGGTCCCGGTCGAGGTTTGGCCGACCGTGACCGTAAAGGTCGCGGTCGCGCCGGCCGGGACGTTCAGTTGGAACGTGCTCTGGCCGCTGTTGCAGGACCAGACATGGCTTTGGCTTCCGGCCGTGAACGCGAACGTCGACGGGCCGATGACGGCGCCGGCCGCGAACTGCGCCTGCGCGGGGGTGAACGCCGCGAACAGGAACGCGGCGAGCAGAAGCGCCACGAAGGCGGTTTTTTTCAGGACCATAGGATGAGGACCCCTTCCCCGGTCGGCGCGACCGAGCAGTTGATGGTGATGCCGTTGGTCATCGCGATCCCGCCCGGCGGCCACGTGACTTTATCGGCGAGATTCTGGACATTTGCGACCGATGTCCCCGTGCCGGCCGAGGCGTTGTCGTAGGCCGAGATGGTCGCGGCCTGCGCAGCTGTCTGGTCGAGATTGATGATCGCGGCGATGGTGCCCGGAGACGCCTTGATGACCGTGTCCCCGGAGGCGGTGACGAGCGTATAGGTCCAGGGGACCACGACCATCGCTTGCAGATTCGAGGCCACGCCGTTCCACGACGCGACCGGCACGCAGCCGATGTTCTGCTTTACGCCGTTCGCGTCCCAGATTTGGACGTTGGTCTGGTCGGCCATGGTCTACTCCTCCGAGACGGTATAGGTGAAGCTGCTGATGGGGATGACGATGCCGTTGATGATCGTCGTGGCGTTCAGGTTCAGCCCCGCGCCGCTCGTGCCAACGGTGATGTCCATCACGACGGTCGTCCCGTCGCTCTCGAGGATACGAGCGAACGTCGCCGTGCCGGTGGCGACCGCCGTTGCTGGCGCGATCGCGTTGGCCGTGATGACGCCGGCGACCGCCGAGCCCCACGCGGGATTCCCGAACGTGAACGTCGCGAGCAGCGTGTTCCCGCCGCCGATCGCCGTGTTGGCGGTCAGCGGTTGCGGGCCGGAATAGACCTTCATCGAGCCCGCGTTCATCAGCGCGGCCAGGGCGTTCGCCTCGGCGTTGGCGGCTGCGTCGCTCAGGTTGGCAGTTTGGCTCACGATGTTCCCTTCAAGAAAGCGGGTGGGTTATCCGGGCACCGTGCCGGTCGCGTTCGCAATCTGCGGGGCCTGAACGGCCGCGGCCTGCCCGAAGCGAGAGGTTCCGCCCAGGATGGTGATGCCCCCGAGCAGCGCCGAGAGGATGAGCCGGCGCGCGGCCGCGTCGGCGGCGCCCTGGTAGTAGTTCGCCGAGATGCCGATGGTCTTTTTCTGGGCCAGCGAGGCGATTTCGCGCTGCGTGCGCTTCGCATCCTGAATCGCCGGCGAGTTCGCGAACCCGAAGGACTCGTCGACCACCGACGTCTCGACCAGGGACGAGAAGAACTGGACCGCCATCTGGTTCGTGAATCCGTAGAGCGTCAGCTGGACCTCGTCGCGCATCAACTGCGAGGACGCAAGGGCGTGGAGCGGCGCCGCGCCCGAATCCGGGATGATGGTCCCCGGCCACGGCCCGAGCACCGGGAAGGCCCCCAGCGTCTCGGTGCGCTCGACGTGCGCGACGATGTAGGGCGGCCGGATATTGTCGGGCACCAGGAACGACGGATAGACCGGAGCCATCGCGTTCTGGGCCAGCCAGATGGGCAGGCTGTTCGAGACGATAGGGCCCTCGGGAACGTCGGCCGCGCTCGCGACGATTTGCGTGCTCATCGCCGGATAGACCGCGAACCCGGAGTAGTGCCAAATCTGGGCCTGGTCGTAGAAGCCGCCGCGCTGGCCGAAGACCACCTGGAGCGTGCCGCCGTCGACCGGCCAGGTCCCAATCCACATCGAATCCGGGGCGGTCTCGTTGAAGGCCGTCACCTCTTGCTCGGCGGTCAGGATGACCTGGTTCGCCGCGAGCGTCTCGTCCTCGGACTGGTTCCGGTCGGTCGCGTAGTGCAACGAGCCCTTCACCGTCAGCGTCGCTGTCGTCGCTATCCAGAAGACCGACGAGTCGGGCCAGAGCACGAACTTCGTGTAGCGCGTGAAGACGACTTCCTCGTCCTGGGAAATCTGCTCGATGCCGGCGTCGAGCGTCGCCTGGATCGCCTTCTGGTTCCCCAGCGACTCGCGAGCCGTGGGCATTAGAGCGACACCACGGCGCGGAAGGAGATGCGATAGAGCCCGGTATCCACGAACGCGGGACGGCTCGGGTTCTTGCCGGCGTAGGGATGCTTCTTGCGGTGGCTGATGCCGCGGTCGGCCGACTTCGAGATGGGCGCGCCGGTCGTCAACTTCGAGATGATGTTCATCTCGTTGGAGTCCAGGAACGCGCGGAACTCGGCCTCGATGCGCTGCTCGGCCTCGAACGTCGGGCTCGAGCCGCCGCGATGGCCGGCGACGCGCGCCTCGATGGCGTGCGCCAGGCTATCGGCCAGGAGATCGGCGATTTTCTTCTGGCGGCGATCGAAGAAGGTCTGCATCACCGAATAGGTCTTCTCGAGCACCTCGGCGACTTCGCCCGTGGTCGCGCGCTTCGTGCTCCCGTTCGGTTCGGTCTGGGTATACGCGACGTCGACGACCCCAAGGATGAGGGTCGCCATCAGGTTTTCCGCGACCTGCGACGCTGCTCTAGGCGATGACAATGACGGCACGAACGGTGCCCGCTCGGACGGACGTAGGTGTTGATCGCATCGAAAGCGTGGCCGTGCTTACACTTCGTCTTCTGGAAGTTTTCGGCCGAAATGGTTACCCCGCGCAAAGAATTCACGCGTTGCGTGACGGCCTCCAGATGCGCCGGGTTCACGCAGCCGCGATTTCGGCAGAGGTGGTCAATCTGCAGGCCCGCAGGGATTAGCCCCTTCGCAATCTCATACGAAACCCGGTGCGCCAGATGGGGGCGGCCAGCCCGGCCGCCAATGCCGAACTGACCGTACCCAGACGCGTGCCGCGATGCGCGCCACTCCCAGCACCCGTCAGGAGACGTCTCGACCTTCTCCATGAACCGGCTGAACGTTTCGGCGGAATGGATGCTCACGTCAGCCCCACGATTGTTTCGCCGTAAGATTGCAAATACGAGAGGTATGCGCGTCCCCAGGGGGTTTTATAGAACTCCAGTTGCCCAACGGTCAGCCCATCTGCCCACCTGGGGGGGACGAGGGTCGCACTCGTGCCCTGGTCGGATGAGGCGGCGATCAGCCCAGTTGACGGAACGATGAGGCCGAATCCTGTCGGCCCATTTCCACGAGCGTCAGCGAAGTACGTCTGGCCGTTCTGGTCTGGGGTAATCATAAACAGGATCGCGGTGGCTCCGTTGTAGACCGCCAGCGAGTAGAGCACGCCGACCCCGGCCGCCGGCGTCAGTATCATCGCCTGGTCGAACGCGTACCCCGGCCACGGCGAATCCACGGGCAACGCTTCGACCGGAATCTGGACCGATTCGGCCAGAAAGGTCTTGAAGTCCACGAGGCTCGGGGTGGCCGGGGTAACGAACGGCATGGCCTAGCGCCGGCGCCGGGTGGTGGTCTCGCGCTTGCCGGCGGTCTTGCTCACGACGACCTCGGCGTCGACGCCGTTCTTCGCGTCCTTGCCCTGGTTGTCAAGCTGGACGACCTCAAGCGAGGTCGACTTCGTGACCGCGGCGAGCTGCTCGTCCTGCGGGAACTGCGCGAGGCCGGCGTTGGTCAGCATCTCGGCGGCGACCTCCTGGCGCGCGTCGACGTCCTTCTCGCGCGCCTCGTTGATTTTGTCGGACGAGATTTTGCGATCGACCGAGTAGACCAGCGAGCGCGGGATCGTGATGCTCTTGACGTCGGAGACCTGGACCGCGCCGAACCGCTCGAGCTGCTTGATGAGCGACTCGACCTCGAGGTCGTTCAGGTCCTCGGGGAACTTCTCCTGACGGCCGGCCTTGATTTCGAGGCGCCGGAACGAGGGCATCTCGGGAAGGCGGTAGTTGAAGTCCATGTGCTGATACGTGCCATTTGCGACGAAGACGTTCATGTGCGACTAGCTCCTAGAAGTTGGTGCGCCGGGATAGAAAAAGGACCCGGCTTTGCGTGCCAGGTCCTTTCGGTCAGCGAGGAAGCCTGTCCTAGTAGGGCAGGCTCATCACGACGACGGCCTGGCCGCGCGGGGCCCAGCCGGACGTGGCGCGCAGCATGGAGACCACGTCGACGCCCTCGGGGATCGGCGTCGTGATTTCCATCGGAGCGGCCATGTCGGCGTACTGCGCCGTCATGTGCGCCGTGGTCGGCTGGAGCGTACCGAAGACGTTCGTGTTGACGCCCGGCATCTTCGGCACGACCGCTTCCGGAACGACCATCAGCAGCGCGTCGGTCGAACCCGAGCCCTGGCCGATGAGCGTGTCGTCGTACGCCCATTCGACCTCGATACCGAACTCGGCCGCGATTTTCTCGACCACCTGGGCGGTCGTCGCCGTGCCGGCGCCGGGGCGCTGGTACGAGGTCGTCTGGACGATGTTCTGCATCTGCAGCTGACCGATGACGCGCTGGGGTCCGACGATGACGACCCGGGTCGCGGCGCCCAGCATATACATACGCTGGAGCAGCGCCTGGATTTGCGAGAGCAGCCAGATCGCCATCTGGCCGTTGTCATACGTCCGGACGGTCGCGTTGCCGAACGAATCCGGCGGAAGCGTGACGGCCGTCGAGTTCGGCGTGTTGAGGAGGCCTTCGTTGTTCCCCGCGTTCACGCCGTACAGGTTGGCGTTGCGCAGGCCCAGGAAGATGCCCTGGCGCGCCGCGAGGCGGTAGGCCTCGGGCAACGGCACGTTCCACTCGGCCGCCTCGGCCACGTCCAGCTCGCTGTATTCGTTCCGGGTGCGGAACAGGTACGCCGCGGTCTGGACGAAGTCGCCGGTGATGGTCGCGCTCGGGAGCGCGTTGGCCGACGCCTGCTGAGTCGCGATCGACGTGCGGAGATCGATGCGATTCTGGTAGACGAACTTCGTGATCTGGTCGAGCACGACGCGCAGCGCGCTTCCACCGAGGTCCTGCATGAACCCCGAGGCCTGAGCCATCGTAACGATGTTCTCGGGCTCGATGAAGTGCGGGCTGACGAGCGTGCGGGCGTTGAAGATGCTTGCCACGTTCTACTCCCTAGATCCGCACGATTGCGGCGGCGCCGGTCGGGTTCCAGGTCGCGTTCGGCGAGCTGTACGAGACCGTCTTGCTGGTGATGCTGAGGGCCTCGAGTTGCACCGGGAGCGGGCCGTAGGTGCCGCTGCTCGAGTTCGTCAGGCAGAGGTTGACCGGATCCCAGTAGAGCGCGACGTTCGGCTCGGCGCCGACGAGCGCGTTCAGGACGGTCGTGTTGAGCACGGCCAGGCAGATTCGCAGGTTCGAACCCGGCCGCGCGAAGTTGATCGACATCCCGGACGCGTAGAGCGGGACGTTGGAGGTCGGCGTGATGATGCCGGCCGAGGCCTGATTGAACAGCGTCCAGGCGTTGATGGCCGAGAGGCTGCCCGCGGCCGAGAGCGCGGGGCCCTGGGCGTTGACGCCGACCGCCGGCACGGCCAGCGTGGCGGCGAGGCCGCCCCAGAGCGGTTGCGACTGAGCGTCCGCGACGTACCCGCCTTCGAGGTTGTAGCGGTTCGCCGGGTCATCCAGGAACGTGCCCTGGACGTAGCCGTCGGTCGAGAGGACGAACCCATCCGGGATTCCGGTGGTCGTCATCGGGTTGAAAGAGACGTTCCCCATTTTTCAGCCCTTCCTAGCGGCCGGCGGCGTTGTTGAACTTGGTGATGAGCGTTCGCGGCGTCGCGAACGGTGCCCACGCGACGGTGGGGTCGCCGGTGAACTTGCTCACCTGCTTGCCGCCGAGGCCGGTGCTCTTGGTCTCGATGAGCATCCCGACGCTGTCGTTCCGCGTCGGATTCTTCGCTTCGGCCTCGGCCTCGGCGTAGATTTCCGACTCGACCAGGTCGAACGCGCGGCCCGTCAGCGAGTCGTGGATAGTCTCGGTCTTGTGCGTCTTGGTGTGCTTACGCAGACCGTCCGCGAGGCGCCGGCGGTACGCCGTCGGCTTCTCGCCGGGGAGCACCATCGGAGTGCGCTCGCCGAGCATCTGGTAGACCGAGTCGGCGCGGTGGAACGCAGCCGCAACCGCGTTCGCGTCGTCGATCGTCAGCGGAGCCTGGCCGGCCTTGATTTCGGCCAGCGCGGTTTCGAGCTGCTGGATGCGCGCCTTCGAGTCCTTGATTTCGGTCTCGCGGTTGGCGTCGATTTCCTCGACCTTGGCCGCGTCTTTTTTCTCGGGCTCGGCCGCGGCTTCTTTCTCCTCGGCGTCGCAGCGTGCGCAGTCCATGATGTCGTCCTTGGCATCGTGCTTCGCGTGGCGATCCTTGCGAGAGTCGCGCTTGGCGTCGGCCTTTTTCTTTTCGGCCTCTTCCTCGGCGCCTTTGCGCTCCGCGTCGAGGCGCGCCTTTTCGTCGGCGTCCTTCTTGGCGCGATCGTCGCGCTCTTTCAGTTCCGCCTCCGCTGCGTCCGCGCGCTTCTTCGCGTCGTCGCGCTCTTGTTCGAGGGCCTTCCGCTCTTCTTCGGTCACGACTTCTCCCTTTCCGATCAGAGAATCGAGTCTTACGCCTTCGGGAGGTCCGTCCTTATCCCAAACACCTGCCTCGCAAATGGCGAGATGGTCGAGAATCAGCGGCAGCCCCTCATCCAAAACTTTAGCGCCGCTTTCAAGCGCGACGGGCTCGGCACCTTTCGGCGGCGTGACGCCCGGCGAAGTCGAGCGGTGCGTGCTTTGCATCGCCAAAGCCGCGTCGGCGTCGAAAATCTTGGCGACGCCCCAAACCTCGTCACCCTTGACGTAGGGGAGGACGATTTGGCCGATGGCCCGCTCCCGGTACTCCTCGGCGTTCAGCCCGGACTTTTCGGGATGGTCCCAGATGACGGCCAGGCCGTTACAACGTTGGACGAACTCGTCCGAAAGCCACAACTCCGGATCCCGAAACGCCCACTCGTCGAGCGCGCTGCGGAAGGCCATGCCCGTGCCGGTGATGCGCAGGTCGAAGAACCAGAACGCGCCGTAGGCCTGCGGGCTGGAGAAGCGGCCATCGCGGATGCCGACGGCTACATCGTGGTCTGAAGCGTCGATCGTGGGCGCCTCGAACGAGGCGACGTCACTCACTACGTCGGCGGTTGTCGCGTCGGCTCGTTCTTCGGTCGGCACGCGGTCCCCATTCGTCGCGCGCGGCGTGGCCCCTCGGAAATGCAGAAGGCCCGCCGTGTGGAGCAGCGGCGGGCCGACGTGGGGCACGGCTCCGGATGGCGCCGCCCATTTCCTGACGACGTTGCTCCGCCCGGGCCGATTATCTCATTCTCGGCCAGAATAGACAACGGCCCTCGGTTTTCACCGAGAGCCGTCGAGAGGGTTCGCTTCATCGCTCGCGAACGCTCGGTCTGCCTGACCCAGAGTAGAGTTTCATCGCCATCGCATAGCTGTCCTGTCGCACAGGCGGTTCCTCCGAATCGAATATCCCGAAGCGAGAATCTCGAAATGGGTGCCAGCCACCAACGCTGGTTTATACTCGGCCCCACATCCACGGTGGGGAGGGAGGGATAGATAGGCTATAGGTCGCCCGATTTCAGCGGCCTTTACGAAGATTTCAAGCCTAAATCCTTCGCGAGCGAGGAAGAAAATGCCGATGATGTCTGCTCCGGTCCTCCGCGGATCGTTCGAGCGTTCTCTGCCGTCAGACCTCAAGGAACTCGCCACCTGGCTAAATCATCGTCTGCGGGGCAAGGAACGCCCGACTTGCGGGTGCGGCCAATCCATGCGAGTCGCCTACTCGCCCAAGGGTCACACGCTCCTGTGGGGGTGCCCGAACTACGCCAAGTGTGGTTCCAGGGCCCGGGAGGTCGACCAAGCCAAGGTCTACGCCTACGCCAAGAAGCGCCTTCGGCACGCGCCCAAGGACTGCGTTCGCGGGTCATTCGGATGATGGACGAGTTCGACAACCTGAGCGACGGCCGCAAGAGCCTCGTGCCGCGATCGCGCGCTCGGTCGCGCGGGACGGTCGTTACCAACCCGCCCTCCGAGCGGCTCGTCAGTTCGACGGTCGAGACCGGCACGTTCGAGAACGACCTGGGGCGCTGGTCGTTTCGCCGCATCCCTGAAATGCCGGCGACGCCCGACCATCCGCCTTACCGGGAGAAATAGGGGACAATCGTAGCCGAATCGGCTACAATCGGAGCGAGACCAGGCACCGGAGCGCCTCGCCCTTCCAAGGGGGCGGGGCGCTCGCTTTACGCGACGATGCCCTTCACGAACCCCCGGCCCTTGGCCGTCAGCAGCTCGTCGGGCAGCGCGTGCGGCGTCGAGACGTACTCGTAGAAGCACGAGCAGCCGGGCAACTCGGCCGGCTGCTCTATCTCGTCCGTGTACGAGAGCCCGCCCTTCTTGACCAGGCCGTCGGCCATCGCCCAGGATCCGCGCACCAGGAACATCGTCCCCGAACGCTTGAGGTGCGCCGGCCGCGCGTCGTAGGAGTGGTCGTGCTCGCCCCGGTCGTGCCAGATGGCCGCGATGGCGCCCTGCGCGCCGGCGGCGACGTGCGCGATGGCCGCGGAAAGTTTGTGCCCCTGGTCGATCGCGACGCGGCGCGCCTCGTACTTCACCTGGGCCACCGACTTGCCGATATTCGAGGCGGCCTCGCGGATGTCGGGCTTCGGCCGGCCGCCCTTGGGGACCGACGTGACCCAGCCCGAGAACCGCTGGAGCGTCTGCTGCGTCACCTTGCGCCGGTTCAGCCGGATGAGGTCGACGCCGGCGAAGATGCGCCGGTCCAGCTCGGCGCGCAGCGACGGCGCGATCCGGTCGAGTGTGTATCTCGAGATGCCCGGGACGCGCTTGACCAGCCCGCCCTTGAGGTCGCGGAAGAAGACCTGCGTCAGGACCTTCGTCAGCTGCCGGCGGGTGAACTCGTCGGTGGGCAACTCGTACTCGAGCGCGGCGTGGAGCCGGATAAGCCAATCGTGGAGGTCGGCCGGGTTCGAGTAGCCCTTCTCGCCGAACTCCCGCAACGCTTCGAGCAGCAGGGTCCGGAAGTTGGGCCGGATCATGGCGAGACCATCGCGGTCTTGTCCGGGTGCTTCTTCACGCAGGCGACGGCGTGGCGCGCGCATCGGTGCGGGTTGCCCCGGTGGGTGGTCGACGAGCAGGTCATCACCACGGCGGAATGGCAGAGCCCGTCCCGATCGCAACGCGAGTAGCCAGAACAGCCGGCGTGCGCGAGGATGCGCGCCTCGCGCGCCGCGTGCTCGAACGCCTTCGCCTCGGCGTCGAGGTACTCCGATTCGGGTGCCAGGAGCTTCTCGTCGAGCGCCATCGTGAGGCAGCCCCAGCAGTACGCGTAGTCGACGTTCCGGACCCGCAGGTAGAAGACGGCGACGCGCGGGCACCGGAGCGTGCCGGCGAGCATCTTGCTACACGGGACGGATTGCATCCGGACGCGCGAGACCACCGCCGATTCGACCGCCTGGGCGCGGCGGCGCGCGATCGCCGGGTTCCGGATTTCGGGGGTCACTCGCCCTGCTCGTGCTCCGGTGCGGGCTCGGCGGCCTCAGGTTCGGGCGGCGCGTGCTCGACCTCGGTCGCCGCCGTCGGCACCACCTCGACCGGAGGGAGCGTCGGCTTCGGCCCGGCGTCGCGCGGCGGCCGCATATCGGCCGTGGGCAGTTTGCCCGGGCGCTTGCACCGCCAGCAGTACGGCTCGGTGGTGTACGTCGCGCCGCACGCGCGGCAGGTCCAGGTCTCGTCAGCCATGATGCGCTCCTTACGCCAGCGCCGAGAACGGGCGCGGCTCGTGGCTCTCTTTCGGGTCCGGGGCCTCCATCGCTTCCTTTGCCTCGGCCTCCGAGGTCTCGAAGTAGTCGCGAATCTCTTGCTCGTCCAGGTCCAGGTTGCCGGCGAACAGATGCTCGCGATCGTTGACGTTCTCGGCCGCCCAGATGAAGAGCTTCGCCTTCACGTCCGGCGGCGCCGTCGGCAGAAGCGTCTCGAGCAGCGCGATAACCGCCTTCAGTTGGACGTCCTCGGTCTTGACCTTCTCGGAATCCGGCTCGCTCTTGAGGTTCGGCCAGCTCGCCTTGAAGTTCCGGATCGCGTCGTGAAGCATCCGCTCGTGCCCGCCCTCGCCGAACTCGCTGTAGTCGCCGCGGAGCGTCTCGTAGTAGTCGGGCGTGAACGCCTTGCGCCGGCAGATGGCGTCCAGGAACGCGTAGGCCGGATTCATGTCCTGGCGCAACTGGCCGAGGAAGTCGATTTCCTTGTTCGCGTCCTCGGTGCCCTCGCCGAACCCTTCGGTCAGCGTCTCCTGCGCGATGATCGACGCCGGCATCCCCGCACCCGAAGCGATGTCCTTGATGACGTTTGTCCGGGCCTCGTTGAAGGCTTTGTCGAGGTTCTGCATATTGAGCGTCTCGATGTTCTCCTCGATGCCGATGGAGAGCACCTGACCCGTGGATCCGGCCTTCACGGCCGCGCGCTTCACGCCCCAGAACGACTGCATGATATTGTCGACGAACGACCCGGGCGCTTTCGCCTTGAAGACCACGAGCCCGGCCTTCTGGATGACCATCTGGTTCGTGATCATCGCCTGGATGTAGGACTTCAGCGGGTAGAGCACGCGCTGGTAGACCGAGCGGCCGACGAAGCCATACGCCGACGACGTCCAGTCGATATACAACGGCTGCTCGTGCATCTTCACGAACAGGCGCGACGGATGCCAGACCTTGCCCTGGACGCTGACCTGCCCGCGCGGCTTGAGGAAGCCGGGCGAGTTCGGATCCAGGTCGAGCACCAGCGATCCGGCCGTGTTGAGCGGGTCGAGGATATTGAAGAACAGGTCGGCCGTCGCGATCTTGTTCATGTCGAGCGGCGTGGACGTATCCTTGCCCACCTCGCCGACGGCCAGCGACGCGATGCCGTAGATGCGCGATGTCGACATGAGGTTGTGGAGAATCGCCGTGCCGCCGAACTGCCCGAGCGAATCCCAGGTGGAGACGTATCGGTCGACCAGACGCTCCTCGCCGAGCATCGGGATGCTGATTTCGCGCGGCTTGGCCTGCGCGCGCGTCACCGGCGCGTCGGTCAGCACCGCTCCGAGCGGGTGATACGAGAAGATGGTTTTGCAGAGCTGGTAGCTCGGGCCCGAGCCCGGCTGAATCTCGGCGGCCATGAGCAACTGGGTCAGCGCCGTCCCGATCCCGCTATCCGCGCTCGCGAAGGCCTGGCTGTCGTCCTGAGGGCCGTTATTCATCAGCGGAGACCTTTCGAGCGTTCGAGTCGGCGTGGACGATGAAGACGCCGTCGGTCAGGTTCCAATGGCAGACGCCCAGCGAGTGGGTGACGCGCACGCTCGGCACCAGCGTCATCGCCGCCTGGTCGAACCTCCAGCGGTTCGCCGCCGGCGCGATCGTCACGACGTGGAGCGCCTCGCAGACCGGGCAGCAGACCATCAGGTTGAAGTGGTAGTTCTCGGCGCCTATGCCGACGTCGCCGGGCCGCGAGAGCACCGCGTAGTGGTCGATGTCGGTCCCCATCCAGCGAGCGTTCATAGCCCGCCTGTTTCCCCGCGCCTAGATGCCTTTCCGCTCGCCGGCGTTCGTCCCGCACGTCATCAGCACGCCGTAGCAGAAGACGTCCAGCAGGTCCAGCCCGTCTTTCTGCTTCGACCCCAGCCGGAAGTCGGTGATTTGCGTCGTGAGATGGTTCGCCGCGCGCCCCTTGAGCACCGAGGTCTTCGTGTAGGCCGGCTCGGTGATTTTGACCAAGCCGGCGATGACGTAGGGCGCGGCGGCGATCGCGCGCTCCTCCTTGCCCATCGCCGTCAGCTTCGAATCGATGGGGTGCGCGAGCGGGCGTTTCCCCTCCTTGGCCGCCAGGTTCTGCGACTGTTGGATGAGCACTGTGCCGGTGGCCTTGTCCTCGATGATGGCGCCCGAATAGCCCCGCCGCGCGCCGCACTCGCGCGCCAGCTCCTCGCCGCGCGCGTGGACGCTGGGCAGCCAATCGGCCTGGTCGGCCCCCTCGACCTGGATGATGTCCCAATCCAGGATGAGCGTCGGCGTCTCGGTGGTCAGCGGATTGTAGGAGTACCACGCGACCGCGGTCGAGTTGTGCTGCTGGCCCGACTTGATGGCCGTATCGATGATGGCGAACACGGTCTCGCAGTTGGTCGGCATCTCCACCGGCATCCGGAGCGGCTCGCCGAAAACGTTCGTCAGGCTCGAGGGGACGAGCAGGTCGTCCAGGTTGAAGAACGACGCGCCGCGCGGCTTCGGATCCTGCTGGTAGAGCGCGCCCCAGACGTACTCGCCCACGTTTTTCCGGATGCCGGCTACGATTTCGGGGAGCGTCCAGGTGCCGTCCTCACGCTGGACCGGCGGCCGCGTCCCGCCCAGCAGGGCTATCTCGTCCTGCCATTCCGGCCAGAGCGCGGCGCCGATCGCGCGCCCGAGCGGGTCGTTCGGCGAATCGCAGATGGCCGGCAGCTTGAGAACCGCCCATTGGTCGCCCTCGCCCGACGCGGCCGCCTGAAGGAGCCGGCCCGAGAGGTCGTCTTCGTGCCACCTGGTCTGGATGACGATTATCCACGCGTCGGGCTTGAGGCGCGTATAGAGTTCGGCCTGATACCAGTCCCAGGTGCCCTGGCGGTACGTCGGCGATTCGGCCTCGAGCGCGCTCTTGACCGGGTCATCAATCAGCGCGCCGTCGGCACGCCGGCCGGTGATGGAGCCGCCGACGCCGGCCGCGCGGTAGAACCCGCCGTTCGTCGTGCGCCACCGCTGGACGTTCTGGGTCGCCAGGCCGTACCCGAGGATGGACTGGTGCCGGCGGATGTAACCTTGCACCGCGCTCGAGAAGTCCTCGGCCAGGTCCGAGCCGTGGCTGACCCCGATCATGTCCTGGTTCTCTTTCTGCGCGAAGAACCAGGGCGGGAACAGTTTAGACGCATAGGTCGATTTCGCGCTGCCTGGCGGAAGATTTATCATCAGGCGTTTAATCTCGCCCGTCTGGACTTTCGTCAGCGCGTTCAGGAGGAGCCGATGGTGCGCAGCCGGCGTCTGGTGCATCGGGGCCAGCGCCTCAATCGTCCAGGCGGTCAGGTCCCGCCGGCACTCCCGCTCCCACCGAACCCGCTCGAGCCGAGCCAGTTGCTCGCGCGCCTCGCGCTCCTGGTCGACTAGGATCCGGATGGCGGCTCTACCTTGGCCGGACCGATCGCCTTCTGGCCCTCGTCCAGCCCGCGCAGCTCGTTCAGCTTGCCCAGCCGATCGCGCGTCGCCTGAATCTCGCCCTCGAGCGCGACGTCGTCGAGCATCGAGAGCGGGTCGACGTCGGCGTTCAAGACCCGCTGGACCGGCAGGCCCTCAATCCGGTTCAAGAGCTTCTCGGCCGCGTTCATCCGCGTCTCCTCGCGCACGCCGCCGTGGGCAAGCTCGTAGAGCAGCTCCTTCATCTCCTCGGCGTGCCGCGTCTGCCGCTCCAGCCGGGCCTCGCCCTCCTTGGTGTAGTTCCCACGCCCCGGGCCCGCGCCGGCGAACGTGTGGCGCTCCGAACCCGACCCAGGACCCTTCGGAGGACCACCCCAACCCTCACCTTTCCCGACGCCGTTCCCCTTGCGACGAGGCATCAGCCGGTCACCGGACGGTGGACGATGGGCATTTTCACGCTCAAATCCGGCCGCGCACGCGCGAGGTTTTCCGGCGGATGGCCGCTTTTCGTGGCCTTAGCCGCTCCGGATGTGGCCCGAAAACGCTCGTCGTCGAGGCAGAGGGCACAGATTTCGCCCACGCAGACGGATAGGATGCGGCATTGGGGGCAGATTCTCACGCTCGGACCTCTTGGGGACCGGGGACGTTCTTCCAGGCGTGGCCGCCGTCAAGGGAGCACGCGTGGGAGATTCCGAGGCGCGGGATGGAGATTGGCTCCTGGCCGCAGTTCGCGCAGGTGGGGAGGTCCCGGCGCATCTGGTCCGTCACCACGACAGCCTGGTTCATGTCAGCCGCGCGACGCCGATCGACCGATGCTCGCGCCGGAAGCGTTTCGAGGCCTTGGCCCCGTGGACGCCGGCGCGCTTGCGGGCGGTCTTGGCCCAGTCGGATCCGATGATGGAACCGTCGAGCCGGCAGGGCTGCCTCAGGAGGCGGCCAGTGATGGTGCGGCCCGGGCGGCCCTGGGTCCGCTGCTCGGTAAATCCGTTCATGGGATGGGTCCTTTCATGCGGTGCGAGAGAGGTCCAGATTCTTTCCTGGGATTCGTGGGCTCGCCCTCTTGACCGTTACACCACTCTGCGGTACTATTGTTACACCACTCTTTGCTAGGAGAACCGATTATGAACCTCATCGCCGAAAACGAATACACGAACATCCGCGAACTCGCGTCCAGCGTCGGCCTTCACTCGAAGGTCAAAGATTCTCGCGACGGCCACGAAATCTTCGAACTGAGCACCGGCGCGAACGGACAGGGCCAGGTCTGGCTGTTCGATAGCGCAGAGCGCACTCTGGCCTTCCTGGACGGCTATGAAGCCGGCCGGATCGCGGGTCGCTGAAATGTGCGATCACCTTGGGGATTGCGTCGAGGCGCTCTGCGGAAACGAGCGTGCGCGCGCCGAAATCGAGGCGCTGATGGAACGCGAGGCCCGCGAGCCCGAGCCGTCCTACGAGGAGCAGATGCGCGACGCTGGGCGGGGGCATCTGCTCGGATGAGCGACTTTACGCGCAATCCGGGCGGATTAGAGACTTACGCGACGGCCCCGCCGGCGCTCTGGACGATGGGCCTCCACGACATCGAAACCGACGCGCTCTTGGCATCCGTGACGGTCGAGAGCCCCAATGTCATCGCGGCCTCCGAAGCGGCCATGGAGGCGGTCGCGAGCCGCCCGTGGGGCGAGGGCGAATGGTATATGACCATCGCGATGAGGCTCTGATGGAGCTGGATCCGAAAACCAACCCGGTCGCGCTCCGGCTCTCCAAGGCCGTCGAGTTCCGCCTTCAGCGGCGCGCGATCGGCGAGCCATGGCAGCTCTACGCTGTCACCGAATCCAAGGAGTTCGGGCGGTTCGTGGGGCTGGTCTCGTCCCTGGGGAGCGAACCGCGATGCCCATGACCAGCGCCGAGCGCATCCGCCGGCTGCGCGAGCGGCGCCGCGGCATCTGCCCGGCCTGCAATCTCGTCTGCCTGAAATGCGGGATGCGATCGGTCGATACCCGCGGCCGCTTCGTCGACCACATCTGCTCAAACCCCGATGCCGAGGTGCTCAGGTCGAAGTGCGAGGAGTGCCGGGAAGCAGCTCGAGCGGCGTCGCGATTGCGGCGCCAGGCCCAGGACTAGGGCGCTCCCGTCGACAGGCCCGGCACGTTTTGCCCGGGCCTGTTTTCTTTCGCCGGCCGAGGTTGCGCCGGAACCTGTAGCGCGGCTCGTTCGCGTGCCCGCACGCGCAGACCCAGGTCATCGCCGCTCGGTCTCCCAGGGCAACGTCCAGGACGCGTGGCGCATCCCTTCCTCAGCGACGCCCCAGAAGATGCGCTGTCCGTCGTGCATGGCTGTATGCTCGCCACCATGGCCTGCGACCGCACGGCAACGCGAAGGGCCGAGAGAAGACACCGCCTCGCAGCGAGGCCCACCTAGCGTAGCCGCGACCGGAGGGAGCGCCCCTACTCGTCCTCGGAGTTCTTCTACCTCTCTCTGTAGACGCTCTATGGTGTCTGCGGCTTCCAGCATCCGTGCGCGCTGATAGGCGTGGATATTCGTGCTGGCCGCGTCGGATCGTAGCAGGACCTCGATGGGCGTCTGCTCACTCATGCTTCACCTCTCAAGTGCTTCTCGTAGTGATCCAGCGCATCAAGAACGTGATTGTATCTGACCACTCTCCAGCCGCCGTCCTTTTCTTCGATGTACGAACGGCCTTTCAGTTCCGCTCGTAACGATTCAAGTGAGGGGGATGCGTTGGTGCGACTCCCTTCGGTCGTCGGCTTCGCCTGGCTGGCCTTGATAGCGGCTTCGAGAGCGCGTCTCATCCCGACGTATCCCGGCTCGCAGTAGTCGCGATGAACGAAAACGTCCAGGGCTAGTTTCGCAATCTCATCCGTCACCAGGACTACGGGAGTGGGATTTGCGGCATCGCTTCGCGATGGCTCCGCGAGGCTGGTGGGGTCGAAATCGTGATCGTAGTCTGGATGCTCACCGCGATTGTCCGCATCGTACACGGCATCGCCGCCGCAGGTTCGACAGCCACGCGGAGCCGCCGAAGGCGCACCATCTACGTCCTCTCTACCTGTCTGGAATGGATGGCAGAGAAGGCAGTTACGACGGCCCTTGCAAAAGCACTCGTCGCCGTCGCAATCGAGATGGATTCTCGGATTGTCGCCGCCGTATGGAGCGACCGCATCTTCCGGTTTACCACACCCAGGGAACGTACAGAGAGGTGATAGACCCTGCTTTCCTAGATCGCTTTCGTCTTGGGGATAGTGTGCCGTCGCTTCGCTCCGGTGCTTCGCATCGCTGGCCGTCTCGTCGGCGGTGTCTCGGTAGTGGTGGCGCTCGTAGGTCTCGGTCCGCCCAACGAACGAATGGAACTGCGAGAAGCGCGATGCGCCGCAACGGTAGTTCGTCCTAGGGTCGCGATACATGCACTCGCCTTCGGGGCTGATAGCGGGCGGAGCCGACGCCGTAAGGCGGCGCACCTCATCCTCTAACTCGGTGATTCGAGCTAAGAGGTCCGCTATGTCTTGAGGTGCGTGGGCGATGAAGGTCGCGTCGGCGAGCGTGAACGTCGTGCCCTCTTGGTCCTCGGCGGCCATGATCTCGTCCCGCGTGTACCAGCCAACCTCGGGGACGTGGACCGCGTTCAATCGGCTCTCTATCTTCTCTATCGCTTTGCGATCCATCTAACGCTCCTTGTGGGTGGGTGTGGTGCGCTCCGCTGCGCTACGCGGCTCCGCGTGGCTGGCTTTGGCTTCTGCCATCGCTTGTTCGTAGAGTTCGCGCTCGCGTTTCGGGGACGATGCGCCGCCCGCATACTTGACCGCCTCGAAGTTGTCGCAAACGTCATCTTCGATGAAGACGCCGTAGTGCGCCGACTCGCTCCACCTGCAGTTCTTGCAGGGTCGGTCATCTTTGCCGGGACAATCGATGTGGTTCACGCCCTGGATGCGCTGATCGCAATCGACGCAGTGCCATGTGATGACGTTCGCCGATGGCTTTGCGTCGTCTGGCGGAGCCGCGAGGGAACCGAGCGCACCATTCACGTCTTTGTCCGTATCACTCATGGCTTTTCTTTCGTTGGGGATGACGTTGGGGTGCCGCGCTCCGGCGCTATGGATTGGAAGGGCGCTTTGTGCGCTCGCTCCGCTCGCGGCTTCGCCAGGCTGATAACGAGTCTGCCGATAGCGAACCACCATACCGGCTTGGTTGTCGTCGCGCACTCCTTGCAGACGACACGGCGCTTGTGGCCGATGAACGTGCGGTTGCAGTTGACGCATGACGGCATGTAGTTGCCGTTCTCGTGCAGGCCATCTTCGAGCCAATCGAGCCCGTCGAGTCCGTTCCGCGCTCGAATCACGCGCATACGGAGGACGCTCGCATAGTTGGCGTTATCGAAGTTGGTCAGCCGATCGCGCATGGCCCGCGCCTCGGGGCTCAACGTGGCAGGCGTAGCCGCGAGCCGGGGCGAGCGCATATCATCCTGGTTCACGTTTTACCTCCCCTTAGAAGAGTGGGGGGACGATGAGGTGCCGTCGCCTTCGGCTCCGGGCGCTGCGGCGCGGGAAGAACGAACCCGGTCCATCGCCATGCCGAGGTACAGGATGCCGATGAGCAGGACCGTGTTCGTTACGGGCCGTCCATCGAGAAGTGCGCCGCCGAGGGCTACGATCAGGTAGACGAACAGCACGAAGCTCGCGAGGATTTGCGCCAACTCCCAAACGAGGTTGAGGAGTTCGAGCCAAAGAGAACGCTCTGCTGATTTCATTTGGTCACGTCCTTTTCCGCAGAAACCGAGGGGGATGATACGCCGCCCTCACGGGCGGGCTCCGCGTGGCGATGCTTGTCCTGGCCCTCTAGCCATGCGAGTACGTCGCGGTGAGGCGCGATGAGCGCCTGATGCATCCCCTGCTTTTCGGCAAGCGCAATCTTCGCTTGCTCTGCGACGATCCGATAGGTCAGCGTTGGCATCTTGTCGTTCTCTTGGCCGGGCCGATAGTGCGCCCATATCTGCCGTTGATGTTCACGCGGCAACGCCTTCCAATGCCCGAGGCACATAAACATCTTGGGCGGACACGGGCGTTCGCAACCGATAGCGTGGCAGTGGTGCCTCACCATGTTACCCGGGCCTCTTTCCGCTGCTCGACAAGACCCTTGACGTGCTCCCGATACAACTCGCCGTTGTGCGCGTGACTCTCGGTTTCGCGCAGGCAGTAGCCGTCAATGTAGCGCGTGTGTTCGAGAATGGTCGTATCGGCCTGTGCGTCGCTCAGTTCGGCTTGGAGGACGTATATGATACGCTCGGCTTCGCCGTCAGAGAAGTGGTGTCCGATTTTGCAGGCGGCGCAGTAAATCGTCATTGACGTTCTTCCTTGCCCTCAGGCACCGAGCGAAGCGAGGCCGCAAAAGCGTTCTCTGCACGGTCGATGACGCAAGCGGCGGCGAGACAAACCGCGCACTTCTCGTCCTCGCATTTGTCAATCTCTCGCTCGCATTGTTCCAGCACCGCATAGAGGGCATAGAGACACGGGTTGGGGGAGGGTGTGCCGCCTTCGGCGGGCTTCGCGCAGAGCTTGCAGAGAACGCGGCGCTTGTGGCCGATGAACGAGAGGCAACACCCCGTATTCTCGTCCCCGCAAAGGTTGATATACCAGCCGTTCTCGTCGCCGAAGTCCTCGGTCCAATCGCGATCAGAGCGGTGCTTCGCAACCCAGATCGGCTCGCCTGGCGAAGCCGCGACCAACGGGAGCGCACCACGTTCTACCTCCTCAATCTGTCTCCTAAGAGTATCTCGTAAACTCATGCCACACCAGCGTCCGCAAGAATCGACGCCATCGCAGCTTCGTTGCTTGCGTAGAAGTCAGGAACGGGAACACCGGGCCGAGAGGCCAGGTAGATAAGCGTTCCGGCAACCGCAGGACCGACGAAGGACTCCAAGACCTTCCCCGCTTCACCTGCCAAGTGGATGGCCCATCCGGCACGGCAATGCGTCGTCTCGCAGGTGTGCCACGTTTCCATATTGAGCCGTTCCGGTTGCGCCTTGATGATGGCCGCGATCTGCGCGTCGAGGTCAGGGATGGCGGGTGCGTAAGGCAAGCCTACGGCATCGCGCAGGACGGCACGGCGCAGGTCGGCACCGCTCAGGTCGGCACGGCGCAGGTCGGCACCGCTCAGGACGGCACCGCTCAGGTCGGCACGGCGCAGGTCGGCACCGCGCAGGACGGCACCGCGCAGGTCGGCATCGCTCAGGTCGGCACCGCTCAGGTCGGCACGGCTCAGGTCGGCACGGCGGGAATCGCTATACGAACCGTTGCCTTCGTAGTAGTATTCGCGCACCCACTCACCGTGTGCTGTGAGGATGTCTTTCAGTTCATCGGGGTTCATGTTTGCCTTTCTAAAGACGTGGTGGGTGCGCGCTACGCGAACAGGCGCGGTTCGGAGAGCCGGTCGCTCGCCACACTGATAGCCGTCTCGGAAACGTCCGTTGCGATGGACGGGTAGCCAAGACGACGAGCCACCGCCGAAGTCGTGCCGCTACCGCAGAACGGCTCAAAGACCAAATCGCCCTGCGGGACCGTGGTCAAGAGGATGCGGCTGATGACTTCCTCGGGTATCTGATTGACGTAGCCGCGCTTCTCGCTGGAAACGTTCTTGACCATTTCCACCTGCCACCAATCGTATAGGTCGCAGCCATCGGACCCGTTCCGGATTAGTTCCATAACCCGTGCGTCGCCAAGATTCTTGTAAGGCTGCTTCACCAGCGAAAGGTCGGGCTCGCAGTTGAACCACGCTATCATCCGCCATTGGCGATTTAGGTTGGAGTTGTAGCACCAAGCCACGATGCGGCGCGGAAGGCCAAGAACCGGCACTACGCTTGCGAGCATAACTTCCGGGTAGTTGACGATGACCGAGCGGTATCCAACGAGCGGAACGAACAGGTCACGGTAGCCGTCCCCCGTCAGGCTATCCCGATATTCCGGATAGGCGAACCCCACGTTGTAGGGTGGATCCGTCACGACCCAGCAGGCGTCCTTCGCCGGCAGATGGTCGCGGTAGTCTCCGAGGACGAGGTCGGCCTGTATCAAAGCGTCTTCTTTCTGAAAGGCGGGATTTTGGTGCGGCCGCGACCGGCGAGGATAAGGTTGACGGCTGCGACGCCGCGGTTTGCTCTATCGAGCCCGACGCTGACGTTGTGCGTCGCGTGCGCGAGTTTGTGGCACGGCTCGGAGAGCGCGATGCCGTTCTCGACGATCCAGCGCGCGTTCGGCTCCCCGGTGATTTGCGAGAGGAAGACCATGTGATGCGCCTCGGCGAAGGAGCGGTCGCAATCCGGCGCGTGGGTTTCGGACGCGCATAGGAAGCCATCTTCTTCGCCGACGAGCATCTTCCACTCGCTGCCGTCCTCGGCTATCCGGATCATCGGGCTTCCGTGCGCAGATGCACCATGAAAGCGTCAAGGAGCCTCTTCGGGATGTCGTTCGGGCAGACGCCGTCCTCGAGCGGCGCGTCGCAAAATCCGCAACGAGCCAGGCTTTTCCGCAGGCGCTCGATTTCCAGCACCGCCTCGATCCGAAGCAAATCGACGGGGTCGCCGCTCCCGCGCACGATGCCGGCCAGAAGACGCTCTACGAGGTCGCTCATCTGGCGCCGCCATGTCGCGGGCAGAACGGAGGAGCGTTGTTCGCGAAGATGGCGCGTAGTAGGCGCTCGAGCCCGGTCGTCTTGCGCGAGCAGCCGTTTCGCTTACAGGTGCGCGCGAAGCCGCCCCAATACGGCGCTTCGGCGTTCCGCGCCATCGCGTGCCAGGCGTCGTTGCGGATTTTGCGGTGCCCGTTCATCGGACAAGCACCCGGGCGAAGTAGAGCGCGCCGGCGATCAGCACGCAGACGAGGACGACGCGAACGGTGCCCGAGGGCTCCTGGACGCCGAAGAGCAGGCCGTCGACGTAGCGCCAGGGGCGACGGACGGCCCGGTAGAGCCGTCGGACGAGACGGAAGTCGAGCGGGTGGATGGCTGGGTCCTCGTTCAGCACGACGGGACCTCGTAGACGTCGCGCCAGGCCAGGGCCGGCGGCTTGGGATCCTGGGCCTTGCCGGCCCGGAAGTCGGAGAGGGCGGCGTTGACGACGCACTTCAGCCTGATGAAGGCCAGCTCGCCCTCGGATAGTTCGATGGTCTGCACGGGCATCGGGGTTCCTTTCGTCTAGCCAGGCCATCGTAGCACCTGGCGCCCATGCGGTCAAGTGCGAGTTTGTTGCGAGTAGGTTGCGCGGTTCGTTGCAACTGTGATAGGCTGGAAACCATGAAGATTGCACGCCTTCTTCGCGGCAAAGAGCCTGCGACCATCGGCCTTCTTATAGGCGTCCACCGATCGAACGTCTGGCGCTGGCAGAAGGGCTTGGGGTTGCCCAAGCCTGAGATTCTGCCCTCTCTCGCCCTGGCTGTTTCGGTTCCGCTGGCCGACCTTGAAGCCGCGCTGGTCGCCGACAAGGCCGCCCGCCGGCGCCGGAAATGACCCTCCAAGAGGTCGAGGCCGCCCTGGATAGCGGCGGCTTCCCCCGGTGCCCAAAGCACCCCGTCGTGGCTACCTTCTGGTGCCCCGCCGAGGGCTGTGGGGCCATCCAATGCGCCTCCTGTACCTACCAGGGCCTCTGCCGCGCTTGCGGCGGCGTCCTGCGCTCCATCGGAGCCATCTTGCTAGGCATGAAATCCCGAAAGGACCATTCGTGAGTACCACCCAGACCCCCGAGCCCGTCGATACGGCCCAGGTGCCGACCGACATCCCTGAAGCCCAGCCCCTAGCCGTTCGGCCCGAGGGCTCGAAAATCACGACCGAGGAAATCCAGGAATCCTACGGCCTGACCGATAGCGAATACTTCACCCTCCTGCGGACGGTCTGCAAAGACGCGCCGCGCCCAATCGCGGCCATGTTCTTGCTGACCTGCAAGCGCCGTGGCCTGGATCCGTTCGCGAAGCAAGTCTACCTCTGGCCCGACAAGACGAATGACGACGGAACGCCAAGAAGCGGGTGTAGTTGGAACATCGTCACCTCGATTGGCGGCCTGCGGGCCATCGCGTCGCGGTCGCCTTACTACCGCGGCCGTTCGAAGAAGCAGATGGAGTTCGCGCGCGACGAGCACGGCGCCATCCTGCTGTTCAAGAAAGACGACTCGCAGTACGGCAAAATCGCCGGCAAGCGCATCCCGACCGATTGCACGATTTCGGTCTATCGCGCCATTCCTCAGGCACCGACCAACCCGGAACTCTACATGGAGTTTGAGAGCCACATTCGCTTCGACGAATACGTCAAGCTCAACCGCGGCGAGAAAATCTTCGGCAACTGGGAAGTCCAGCCCGAGCATCAGTTCGAGAAGTGCTGCGAGGCCGACGCGCTGCGCATGGCTTTTCCGGAAGAAGTCGGCGGCCTCTACATCGAGGAGGAGATGCGCGACGCCCGGATCGTCAACGTCGAGCCGGCCGCTCCGGTCGAGTTCAGCCCCGAAATCCTCGACCTCGCGAAGCGCGCGAACTGGCCCGAGGGGATGCTGGCTTCGCAGGCCAAGCGCCTCGGCAACGATCGCAACCTGCTCGACCTGCTCACGAAGACCGTCGAGCGGATGGAGAGCAGCGCGCGCGGCCGCGGTAAGGGCCCGAAGGTCGTCACCCCAGCAGAAACAATCGAACACGTTCCGGAGGAAGATGAGATGCACCGCGATCTAGCCGACGAGGTCCTGGCGAAGTATGACGCGACGCCCGGCTCGCTCCAACCCAAGACCCGCGCCACGTTGTTCGCGGCGCTCGGCCGGCGCGGCATCACCGAGAAGAAAGACCGCCTCGGCTTCGCCAAGGAGTACGATGTCGACGTCGCCTCCTACGCCGCGCTCTCGGAGCGCCAGGGTCAGGTCCTCGTGCGCGTGCTGACCACCGTCGACGAGGAAACCGGCGAGCTGCGCGATCGCGTGCTCGGCGTGCGCTGCGAGGCGTGCCATGCGCTCCAGGAAGCGGCCCATGCCGCCGGATGCCCGCTCGACGAGAACAACCTGGTCGACGAGGACGAGCGCGACGACCTCGACCCGGACGCCGGCGACCAGGCCCAAGAGCCGCGGTTGCTCTAGGCGATGGCGAAAACGGAACGCTTCTCCTACTCGAAGCTTGGCAAGGCCGAAACGTGCCTCGCCCGGTTCCGGGAGGAGTACGAACGCGACCTGCGCCTGCCGCAGACCTACTCGCACACGCGCGAGGTCGGTAAGGGCGTCCACGCGTGCGCCGAGGCCTACAAGGCCGAGCTGCACGCCAGCGGGATGGAACAAGACCTCTCGCTCATCCCCATTATCGTCGAGAACTATTTCTCGACCGACCGCGAGGTCACGACCACGGCCACCTACGACGACGTCTTCTTCGTGTTCCGCGCCTTCGCGATGAAGTACCGGCACAACCCGAAGACCTATCTCGGTGCGGAGTTCTTGCTTCAGCGCGAGCTGCCCGAGACCGACATCATCATCGAGGGCTGGCCCGACCACGTCGACGTTCAGAACGACGAGCACGGCCCGATCGTCGTCTCGGACGACCTGAAATCCGGCTACAGTTCGACGGTCACGCCCGAGCACAAGTTCCAGGGCGAGATTGTGGACTGGATGCTCCTGCCGATGTTCGAGGGCTCGCGCGTCGGCTGGCGGGTATCCATGCCGCGCGCGGACTTCACCTCGCCCATCGAGGAGTTCAAGCCGGAATACTCCCAGCGGCTCGAGGCCCGCATGCGCTCCATCATCGCCCGCGTTCACCGCGCGCGCGAGGAGCAGGTCTGGCCGGCCACGCCCGGATCCGCCTGCGCGTACTGCCCCATCGCCGCGAAGTGCCGCGAGCGCAACGTGCTGGCCGACCTCGACGTCGTCGTCACCAGCGCCGACGAAGCGCAGAAGGCCGCGGCCGACCTCATCATCCTGAACGCGGCCTATGACCAGCGGCGCGAGCAGCTGAAGGCGTGGGCTGACGAGGAGGGTCCGGTCGAGGTCGGCGACTCCACGGTCGGCTACGTCACCAAGGCCGGCGGCCTCAAGATAGCCGACGCGCTCTCGCTCGTCCAGAAGCTCGGCATCGTCGAGGTGCAACGCGAGGACGGCACGGACGACGTATCCATCGAGACCGAGGAGGAGCGCGTGCGCGTGATCGCGCTCGGGTTCCGCGCGGCCATGAAAGACCGCCTCCTCACCGTCGACGGCAACCGGACCAAGACCAAGGCCATCCAGAACGACGAACGCCTGAACGGCCTCTGGGTCGCCGGCGATTCCAAGACCTCTTTCGACATCTTCAAGACGCCAAAGAAAGCAGACGCATCTACATGAAAAAGTCCAAAATCGGCGCCGCGCGCGAGAACATCAAGCGGCTCCAGGAGACCCTCCGCGGCGTTCTTGACGCCGTCGAGAAGCAGCCGCTCAAGACCGACGCCCTGCGCAAGGAGACCGCCTACGCCGAGGTCGTCCTGAAGGAGACGGGCGCCAATGCTGATTAGCGAAGCGACGTTCATCGTGGTCGACGTCGAGACGACAGGGCTCGACGCCGAGGCCGATCGCATCGTGGAAATCGCGGCGGTCGCGACCACGGCGACGGAAGTCCTGGGAATGTGGTCGACCCTCGTCGACGGGCGTCCGGTGACGCCCGACAATAGCGCGATTCACGGACTGGTCAACGCCGACTTGGTCGGTGCTCCGGTATGGCCGACCGCGCTCGACCGCTTCATCGCGTTCTGTGGTCGATTTGGCCCCTGGACCGAAGTCCGTCTCGTCGGTCACAATGCGAAGTTCGACAAAGGCTTCGTCGATCCGGACGGCCAGGACTGGCTCTGTACCAAGCGACTTGCACAGCATCTTTTCCCGGCGACCGCTCCGGGCTACTCGAACCAGACACTTCGGTACTGGTTCGAGGATTTGCGCGCGACGTATGGCGAGGACCCGTACGTCGAAACCTTCGGCATCGCCGCGCACCGGGCACTCGGGGATGCCCTGGTAACGGCTCGGAACCTGCGCTACATGCTCGAACAGCGTCGCCTCGACACCGCGGAGGACGAAACGGTCGAGCAGTTGATCGAACACGCGCAGAGCCCCGTCCTGTACCAGAAGTGGCCGCGCGGGAAGCATTTCGGCCAACCTATCGCGGCGGCGCCGGATTCGTACTGCGATTGGGCTGTCAAGAATATCTGCGCCGACGACCCGGATCTGAAGTTCACGCTCGAAGCGCACCTGAACCAGGGGGGGATGCTATGAAAGACTCGGAGAGCTGCTTCGGGCAGATGTGCGTCGGCTGCCGGCGCACCTACACGTTCCAACTCTGGTCCGTCGCGGCCGCCGCCATGCTGTTCGGGGCGGCCATCGCGGGCGTCTGGGCGACCTGGGGCGTGCGCTGATGACGAACCATGACCAGGTCGAGGCGCTCGCAACCCTCTCCGATCGCGCCGGCGCGTTGCTCGATTCCCTCGATACCGAAATCCAGGCCATCGAGAGCAGCCCGTTCATCGCCAAGCCGCACCCGAAGCTCGTCGAGGCCCGCAAGGAAGCGCACGAGGCGCGGCTGGGCGCGGAGCGCGCGAGCCAGATGCTCCGGGACATCATCCCGCCGGATCCAGAAGGCGGCGACGGCCGCCCGGTCTTGACGGCCGAGACCGAGACGTTGTAGCATCCCAGCAGACGAGCGACCTGCGACGGCGGGTTACTCGTGAACCTAACTTCGCGCCGCTCGGGCCTTGCGAAGTAGCCCGACGGCGCAGGTAAAAGTCGCTCGTCGACCTACTCGAGACCCCTCCGACGCGCAAAAATCAAGCGCACCTGGAGGGGTCTTTTCTTATGCCTTCCCGTTCATTTGAGCGTAACTTTTTCGGCCCGATAGCCGACCTGGCAGATGCGGTAGCAGAGGCCATCGATGCCGGTCTCAGCCCCAAAGCGGCTGCCGGGATCGTGCGTAACCGTCTGCCATTGAGCCCGACGCGGAAAGACGTGGAGGCTGTCTCCGGGACGCTAAACCAACTCACGCTCGAAATACTCGTCCTACGCGGACGTGCATGAACGTGCAACAAGAGGCGGTAGCCCTGTTCCGTTTCCTTGAGGAACGGGGGTTCGACCCATCCGTTCGGTCGATCGGGAAGATGCTCAGGGCCCAGAAACTCGGGTTCCGGGATGCCGACCTTCGAGCGTGGCTGAAGCCCTTCATCGAAAGGCGGGACGCGGCCGGGCCGCAGGCCGCCGCACCCGGGCCGCACGAATCCCTCACGGGGGCCGCACCCGGGCCGCAGGTGGCCGCAACCGGGCCGCGGCTTCGCGCGCACCCTAAGGTATCTCTAGTCTCGAACTCTAGAGATTCTATCGAATCTCTACCCGGTATCGATGTCCCCACGGTAAGGGCCAAGAAGGCACGTCCGGATCCGAAGCCGGAAGACCTCGCCGCTTGGGCCATCCTCGAAGCCGCCTACCCGGTGGTCAAGGAGCACGTCGAACTCGCGATGACCCAGGCCGATTGGAAAAAGCAGAACAAGGCGGCGGCGCTCTCGCTCCAAAAGGTCGGCAAGAAGCCCGAGCAGGTCGCGGCCGCCCTGCGATGCGCGTACACGAATCCGGAGGCCTCGCGATTCTACGGGAACATCACCCGGCTCGAGAAGCTCCAGGAGCATTGGGGAGCGCTCGTCGCGATCGCGCAGGGCAGCAAGAAGCCGGCCGTCGATTCCGGCATCCGGGAGTATACCGGGAAGCAGCGCCTCGCATGATTTACGACCTTTCGAAGGCGCTTCAGCGCCCCGAGTTCCTGAGCAATCCGGACGCTTTCCTGGACCGTATCGTCGGCATCTTCGCCAGGCTCGCCTGGGCCGACGTCGTGCCCCCGGAGGTCCCGAGTGGGGAGTAAGACCGCGGACGAGGAGCGCATCCCCCCGCACAACCTCGAGGCCGAGCGGGCCGCGATCGGCGCCTGCCTTGGCGATCCGGTGAACCTGGATGCCGTGCTCGCCATCGTGCGGGCCGAGGACTTCTACGCCCACACGCACGGCCGCATTTTCGAGGCCATCGCGCACCTCGCGCGCACCGGCGCCCCGGTCGACGCTATCTCGGTTTCCGACCGCCTGCGGGCTCGTGGGGAGTTGGAGAAGGTCGGCGGATTCTCGTACCTCGCGCAGCTCGGCGCGGACTTTGCCTCGTCCGTAAGCGTGGCCTATTCGGCCCGGCTGGTACGGGAGAAGTCGACCCTTCGACGGCTCATCGAGGCCGGCGGCGCGCTCGCGCGGCTCGGCTACGAGGGCGAGGTCGACGTCGCCGATACCCTGACCCAGGCGAACAGGCTGGTCGGGAGCGCACTCGACGCCGGCACGACCCGGCGGAACATGAGCATGGCCGACGCGATCGACCGATACCAGAAGCGGGTCGTCCAGGAAGGCGGCCTGGCGTTCAATACGCCCTGGCCGATGCTCGACGACCTGACCGGGGCGTTCATCCCGGGCGAGTTGGTCATCTGGGCCGGCGATAGCGGCCTCGGGAAGTCCCAGGTCCTCACGATGCTGGCGGCCTATCTGGGCGAGTTCCACGGCCACCAGGGGCGCGTCGCCGTGTTCCCGACGGAAATGGGCCAGGACAAGACCGTCGCGCGCTTCCTGGCCCTCTATTCGGGCGTCTCGACCCGCAGGCAGCGGAACAACCCGGACGACCCCCTGACCGCGAGCGAACTCGAGCGGCTGGCGATCGCGCGCGGCCGGCTCGAAGGCTTGCCCATCGAGATGTTCGACGCCGACCGGGCCATCTCGAGCGAGGACGTCATCCTGCAGACGCGCCGGCTTCACCGCGAGGCGCCGCTTATCGCGATCATCGTCGACACCTTCGGGATGCTCGCGGACGTCGAGGAGACTGGCCGACAGTCGCTGGCATCGATTCAGGAGACCATCATCAAGAAGTTCGCTCGGCTCGCGCTCGAGCTGGGCATCGTCGTCCATATCGTCCATCACCTCAATCGCGAGGGCAACGATCGGCTGAAGAAGCCCACGAAGAAGGCGCTGCGCAACGGCGGGAACCTAGACGGATCCGCGTCGTCGCTCATCTTCCTGTGGGAGGACGAGAAGAAACGCTGCTGGTTCGTGGTCGCGAAGGCGCGCGAGGGCGACGAGATGGACGTCGGGATGCACCGGCACGGGAGCCGCGTCGTGTGGCTCCAGAACGACCAGGACCGCGCATGGTGCGAGCCCATCGGCATCGTCCAGGATAGCTTCCTCGAGGAGACCGGGTGAAGAAGGTCTGCGCGTTCTTCATCGGTCCAGCTGGTGCGCCGGCCTGCAAGCGCCCCGGGTGCGGCGCGACGTGGACGGACCACTACGGCGCCCCGCCGCGCGACGTGAAGAAAGCACCGCCGCGGCAGGCTGCGCGAAGGGCGCGGCCCTAACGATTTGGCGTCCGGATCGCGGGCGTCGAAAACCAACCTCTGCTAATCGAAAGGAACCCTATGGCCGAAACAACGGTCCCTCGGCTCGTCGAAGCGACGGTCGAAGACCTCGTGACCACGTTGGTCAACAAGCAAATCGAGGTCCTCTCCGAGGGCAGCGAACTCTCCCGTCATCGCAAGAAGATGGGCGAGCTGAAGAAAGAGCGGGACGGCATCATCGCCGAAATCACCCGCCGCCAGGTCAAACTCTCGAATATGGAACTCCCGCTCGGCCTCACGACGAACGAACAAGGATTCGTAGTCGCCGAGCACGTTACCGACGAAGTCGGAGATGAGGCAGAAGATTAGATGGACCGTCACATCCAGGTCAACGTCCGCGAAAACGGCGGGCAGATGCTCATCACGGTACAGACGGCGCACGCCGAGAGCCTGAGCCTCGCGATCGACGCGCCGCTCCACGTTCCGGAACCGGCGCCGAAACTCGACGACGTGCCGACGCCCAAACCGATCGAGGCGCGCAAGCGGCTACGCAAGCGCCCCCGCAAGTCCGTGGTCAAACCGACCGCCAAGAAGACCGCGCGCCGGCGCTAAGTCCCCCGAGCGTCCTTCGGCCGTGAGAGGGCCGAGGGCGCTATCCCCATTGCTAGAGGAACAAAATATGCCCGTTATCGGAATCGACCCCAGCTTCCGCGGGTGCGGCGTTTCGGATGGAGCGCATCATCTCGTGGTCAAGACCGAGCCTCAGGATACAGACCCGAACCAGGCCGCAGCTATCACCCGTCGACGCCGCGAGATTCTCGCCGCGATCGCCGATTGGATGAACGTCCACCACCCGAACGCCGAAGACGTGGTGCTCTACATCGAGGCGCCGGCGTTCGGTCAAGCCTCGCAGGCGAGCCACCTCTACGAACTCGGCTGGCTGATGCACGGCTTCCACCATACGCTCCATCACCTCATCTCTGGCGACATCGTTAAAGTCGTCGAGGTTTCGACCACGGCGCTCCGCAAGTGGGCCACCGGAAAGGGAAACACGCCCAAGGACGGGATGAAGCTCGCCGTCTACAAGAAGTTCGGCATCGAGTTCGAACAGGACCCCGGTTGCGACAAGCTCTTCGCGTTCCTGCTCTGCAAGTTCGGCGAGGGCGTCGAGGCCGGCGAGATTGACTTCTCGGCCTCGAAGCTGCGCGGCCAGAAGACCCGGAAGAAGGTGACGACGTGACCGACATCCGCCATACCATCGCCCGCCCCTGGATCGGCGTCGACCTCGACGGCACGCTCGCGGACCACTATTGGCCCGAGAAGGGCGAGTACCACCCGGAGCGCATCGGCGACCCGGTTCCCGCCATGGTCGAGCGCGTTCAGCGGTGGATCATGGACGGCCACGAGGTTCGCATCTTCACCGCGCGCGTCGGCCCGAACGGTTCGGCCCCGCATACCGCGCACATGGAGGACCGCGACGCCATCTTCATCGCCATAGGCGACTGGACCGAGAAGCACATCGGGACGCGCCTGAAAGCGACCTGCACGAAGGACTACAATATGGTCTCGCTTTGGGACGATCGCGCGGTGCGCGTCATCTGCAACACGGGCAATCCGTGCTGCGAGGCCGAGTAGATGCCGCGCGAGGTCATCCGCCGCGGGAACCCGCCTTCGGCCTGGACGCGCATCCTCGAACTCTTGAGCGACGGCAAGGCGCGCTCCGCGGACGCAATCGCCGCGACGATGCCCGACCTCAAGCAAAGCACGATCGCGACGCTCCTAAGCCTCGAAGCGAACCTCGGCCGGAAGATAGCCGCGCGCCGCGCCGACACCACCTCGAACCGGAAGGTCTACTACCTCGTCGAGAAAGCTGGGCCATGAACGACCACGTCAACCTCTCCGCAGACCTCCCCGAGGTCACGACCGAGATTTTCACCACCGCCAGCGTCGCCGTCGGGCTGCGCGGGAGCGGGAAGACCGAGTGCGGCGTCGTGCTGGCCGAGGAGGCCGTCGCGCACGGCGTCCCGGTCGTGGCTATCGACCCCACCGGCGTCTGGTACGGGATGCGCTCGTCCCGCGACGGCAAGGGCCCGGGCCTGCCGTTCTACGTCTTCGGAGGCGAGCACGCCGACGTGCCGCTCGAGCCCGACCGAAGACCTGGGTCTATAGCGCGGAGGGCCTCCCGACGTGTACGGATCGCGAGGAGCGGCCGGAAGGCGACGACGGCAAGGCGTTCCGGTATTGTGGCGGCGCGAGGACGCCCGAACAGGAACGGGCGCTCTACGACGCCGTGATGCGAGGCGTCGAGCCGAAAATAACAGAGGCGCCCACCGGAACGAATCCGATGGGCGTCTCTGCTTGCTAGTCGAAACGATCTCCCGTTCTGACGCCGACCCCTTTAGCCGCACGCCCGGGGGAGGCCTTCTCGCCTGTTCCACAAAAACATTTTCCATGACGACCAACTCCTGGCTATGCTCACGGTGCCGAGGACCGCGCGAAACAAAGCAACGATACTGCCGGGATTGCCGGAACGCATACGCACGCGAGAACCGACCAAAACATAGCGAACTCTCTCCCGAAGCGCGCCTAAAGGCCGTTGCTCGCGCTTACCTCAACGTCTACATCGGCAGAGGGAAAATCGTCCGTGGGCCGTGCTCGGTCTGCGGATCGAACAAGAATATCGAAGGGCACCACCACGACTACTCCAAGCCGCTCGATGTGGTGTGGCTTTGTCGAAGGTGCCATATGGCAGAGCATGGCGTGTTTATTATGAAACCATCTACAGATGCACGCCTGCGCTCGGCAAGTGCTGGATGAGCCAGATGAGGACGATGATGCCGGCGACGGCCCAGACGATGCGCGGTGCGAACGGCGGAACCCCGGGGATGTTCGAGAGAATCCAGACGACGACCCCGGCGAACACGGCGACGATGAGCAGCATGATGAGGAAAGCGACGAGCAGAGCGAGCATGGCTGACCAACCTTTCGGCCCTATCGTACCCGCCCAGGGCAACAGAAAACCCGCCGCTCGCGCGACGGGCCTTCTGCCCCTTCTCGCAAGGACGATTTAGGCGGGCGTGGCCGCCTGCGAGAGGGTCAGGCCATACCAACTCCGATTTTCCTTGACCGCCAGCTTCACGGGCTGGCCGGCGGCGAAGGCCGCCGCGTCGGAGAGGACGACGCTGATGATGCCGAAGAAGCCGCCGCCGATCGCGGGGAACTCGGCCGTCGGGCCGTTCGGGAGCACGCCCACCGAGGCGTGGTAACTCGTACCCGGGATGGTGCCCGAGACCGGCTGGCCGGCCGCGAACGCCGCGACGTCGCCGAGGGCGGCTTCGACCAGCCCGAGTTCCTGAAGAAGAGTCATGCGAGAGGCCTTTCTGAATAGCGAGGTGCTACGGCGTTTCCGTGGGCGCCCCGCCGCTCCCTGGCGGGTTCTTCGGGATATTCGGCGATCGCCCGAAGAACGCGGCCAGCAGCGAGAGCACGATGGCGCCGGCTACCGTGATGCTCACCCCCAGGAGCTGCATCACCGCGAAGATGTCCGCGTCCGAGAGCGGCACCTGATGCTTCAGGTGGACGAACGCGAAGTAGAGCGACTCGAGGTAGTGCGGATCCTCGACCAGGTGGAACCAGCCGTAGACGGCCGTGATGATGAGCGTCCCGCCTCCGACCACGAGCCCGCTGACCGCGACGGCGTGCGTGTTGAGGGCGCGAAGGAATCCGAGCACGACGACCTCCTAAACGAACAAGCCGGCCGGAAAGGTCCGGTCGGCTTGCTACGTTCCGCGGGGGAGCTTTTAGGTCCCGGTTCCGTCGGCCGGCGGGGCCGGCTCGGGGGCCGGTGCCGGGGCGGGCTCGGTGCTCGCCGTCGCGGCCTTGATGGCGGCGTCGAAGGTCTTGATCTGGGCGATTTCGTCCGAGAGGTCGGGCGCGTTCTGGACGTTCGCGAGCTTCGTTTCGATGGACGTGACCGCAGCGGTCAGCGCGTCGAGGTCGGTTCCTTCGGCCGCGAGGGCCGCTTTGAGGTCGTCGACTTGAGACATGATACGGGACTCTCCTTTGACGATTGCAATCAGTAGCCGCTCGACCCGGCCCAGCCGTTCATCAATGCGGCGTTCGTATTCAGACATCGCCTTCGGTTCTTACCCGAATCGGTCGCCTGTCCTCTATCGCGCGATGCTCGAGAAGTCCCCGAGGATGACGTCGCGATCGACGTTGTTCCCTGGCGTGGAGAGGCCGGCGATGCGCGGCAGCTCGGCGCCGTCGGAGAACTGGTGCATCACGACCTTCTTGACGCCCGGGATGGGGTCGAAATGGCCGGCCGGCACGCCGTACTGCGCGACCACGAATCGATGCCCGGCGAAGGCGTCGGTGCCCCCGAAGTACGTCGTCCAGGTATCGTTGTTCGTGTAGATGATGGGCTGGCCGACCTTTTTCTCGAGGACGTGGAGCGTGGCCGAGAGGTTCGCGATCCGGGCCTGGACGTTCGGGCCCCAGCCGTTGACCCCAGAGCCTTCCTCGACGTCGACCATGACCGCCAGGTCCCCGAACCGGCCGTTGGCCGCCTGAAGGAAGTGCTCGGCCTGCGCCGCGCCGTCCTGGCCCATCAGCCAGAAGAAGTACGAGCCGAACTTCGTGCCGTGGGCCTTGCAGGCGTCGTGCGCGTTCGTGAACGCCGGGCCGTCGTCGTCGAAGGGGTTGGTCCCGTAGCTCGCGCGCGCGTAGACGAACTTCACCCGCGGGTCGTCGAGCGCGAGCGCCCAGACCGGGCTCCCGTTGGCGTAACTGACATCGCATCCGTAAATCATGCTTCTTCGCCCTCCTCAGGCGCTCTGTGAAAAGGGCGGTGAGACTTCGCTGCCTCCGCGCGAGATTCTACGGCTCGTTTGTGCATCTGCTCGTAAATCCAGCTCTCGAGCAGTTCGGGAATGGGTGGCATCTCTTCGAAGGGCCGGCCGCTCTTCACGAAGTTGATGACGTCGACGATGTAGATGATCGCGGTATCCGCGCGCTCGGTGGCCGCGTCGGCGCGTTCGCCGGCGGCCTTGGTCTGCTCGATGAGGGCGTCGATACGTTGCCGATAGCCCTCGGCCGCGAGCCGATAGCTCCGCGCCGCCGAGGCAGAGTTCCGGCTATCCTCGAGCGCCGCGGTCAACTCGTGCGAGATGCGCGCGGTATCGATGAGCTTCGGCAGGTACTTGATGGCGCCCCAGAGCGCGACCAGACCCGCCGCGGCGCCGCCGATTTTGGCGATGACGTCCGCGCCGACCGACATGATTCTCTCGATGATGCTGGAGTGATCCATCTATTTCTTGTTCCCCTATACTATGGCCGGGCCGTGGCTTGGACGCTGAAAACGCCGATATAGCCCGTGGAACCGACGCCGCCCTGGAAGGTGTAGGTGACGCTGGGAGTCTGCCCGCCGGTCGCGGTGCCGATGTAGTCGATCGGCTCGGGGCCGACGGCGCCGCTATCGGGGACGGTGATGGAGCCGGATTCCCAGCTCGCGCCGCTGCCAGCCAGCTGCTGATACCCACCCGGGACCGTATCGCCCGAGCCCTGCGCGTAGAGGTCATAGATGACCGAACTCGAGCCGGGGAGCGTGGGCAGCGTCAGCGTGACCGAGCTGTTCGCCGACGGGCGAAGTTGCTTGCGGAAGATGCTCCCGATGATGGCCGTCAGCGAGAGGTCGATCGTGCCGCCGCCGGCCGCGACGCCGATGGAGCCGTTGGACGAGATGAGCGAAACGTCGCCGGCCTGCGCCGCGATGGACTTGACGCCCGTATTCGTGATGGTCGCGTTCGAGCCGCCGGTGATGCTGATTCCGCCGCCCTGGGTCAGCGAGTGGATGACGTTGGTCAGCGGCGCGCCGGATCCCGTGTAGTCGATCGCGGTCACGTGATTCGCGGCGAGATTCCCCGTATTGATGCTGGTGGAGACAAGTTCACCGTCGAGATTGATGTATCCGGACTGAGCCGACCCGGGCGAGAGGATGACGTAAACCAGGCCACCACCGCCGGCCTGAACCATCGCGGCGAGTTCGCCGGCCGTCACCGCACCGTAAGCGAAATCCCCGTTGAGCCAGGCTTGCGCCGTGGTCCCCTCTTGACCGCGGACGATGGTGCAGACCGGCCCGACGATGTCCGTGACGTAGACGATTTCGAAGATGGACTCCGTCGCCTGGTCCTTGAAGGTCAGGGCCCAAACCTCGCCCGCGAGCAGGTTCGGCAGATTCTCCGTCGACGCCAGCGTCACGCTCGTCGCGCCGGCGGAAATGCCGCCGCCCGCGATCGTGGTGTTGACATTGTTTGCCCAAATGAAGTTGCTCACGAAATCACCACCTCGGCGGAAAGTTGGAAGGGAAAAGCGAGGATGCCCTGCGCGAACGCCTGCTGGAAGAAGTCGGACGACTCTCCCGGCGGGACCGTGATGGTGTATTCACCCGGGCCCGCAGACGCGACGCTGACCGCCTGCGCTTGCGAGAGGGTGATGTCGCCGCCGTTCGCGCCGAACAGGAAGCGCGCGACCTTCATCCGCAGGACGAACGCGTTGAAGTACCGTCCCTGGCCGAGATAGAGCCACCACGTCAGCGTGCGCTTGTAGTAGTCATCCGATGCGAGGATCGCCGTTCCGGACTGGACGAAGGTGTCGCCGTTCACCTCGTTCGCGTTCAGCGGGAAGGCGTTCAAGCCGGCCGTGTGCATCGTGGTGCGAGACGAAAAGACCGGGCGCGCGATGCCATAGATGCCGTTCGCGACCCAATCAAGCAGCGGGCCCGAGATGTTCGGGCTCGTGTAGATGGGCAGCGGCGTGGAGTTGAACCAGTCCAGGTAGGATTGCGCGATCGCATTGTACGCGTCGACGAACGCTTGCAGGTCGGCGTCGTCGGAATACTGCTGGTAGAGATAGCTCGGGATGATGTCCTGGAGCAGGGTGATGGAAACCGTGCCGCTGGCGAGCGCGGTCTGACCATCCTGGGCCGGGTCGGCGTAGTTCCCGGTGGGCAGCAGTAGCAGCGACATTCTAGCCCTGCGTCGACGTCACGGCGGTCGGCGCCATAGCGAAGTACCCCTCGGGGTCGCCCTCGATGATGGACGTCCCGGCCGACGGCGAGACCGGCGTGCCGTTGATGGTGAACGCGAACTCGAGCGTCGTCAGGTTCGGAACCGGCAGGACCGAAGCGACCGCGTTCTGGATCTGCTCCTGAAGGACGAGCAGGTTGATGGGCTGGCCGACGGCGATCGCGTTCACATACGAGAGCGCCGCGGCGATGATGAACTGGTTGACCGCCGCGTTCGCCGAGAAGCTGGTCAACGTGGTGTTCCAGGTAACGGCCAGCGTGACGGTCTGCGAGGGCGGGTTCACGTAGACGACGCTGTAGGTATCCGGCGCGTCGTAGATGGAGACGGTGATGTTCCGCGGCGTCGTCGCCGAACCGACCAGCAGGCCGACCGAACTGACGCCCTGATAAATGGCGCCGGCGACTTGCTTCGGATCCCCGCCGCCGCAAATGACCTCCCAGCTGCTGCCGTTCTGGAGTACCGCGACCAGTCGCGGCGAAACGCCGGGGACGGCCAGGAGAAGCGTCTTGAGGTAGGTCTGCGTCCCGGAGATGGCGACCTGCTGGGCGAGCAGCAGCCGCGCGCGGTAGCTCTCGGTGGTCTCGGGCGCGAGCGCCGGGGTGCCGGCAAGCGGGTTGGTCACGGTGAGCGTGTATGGATTGGGGACCGCGGTGATGACCTCGTTAATCGAGCCAGCCGGAATGTCGAACGTCGAGGAGTCGTTCGAGACCACGTAGAGCGACTGGGAACTGCCGCCGGTCCCGACCGTTCCGCCCTCCTGGACGACGAACTGATGCGAGCCGTCGCCGACGGTGAAGCCCGGCGGGATGACGTAGCCCGGCGTGCCGGCAAAGACCACGAACGCGCTGCCATTCGACGCGGTGCCCTGCTTGAGGCCCGTCTGGATGCTCATCTGCGCGAGGATGTAGGGATTCGCGGCGTAGGGCGTGACGCTGTTGACCGCGTCGACGCGCGCCTGGTCGAGCGCGATGATGGCGCCCGTATCCGTCCCGCTGATGTCGTCGATCAGCGAGCCCGGCAGATTGGCCGTGTAGCCCGGCCGGCTGGCCGCGACCAGCGCGATGAGGGTCTGCTGAATCGTCGCCGGCGGGGTCGCGACGGGACCGCTCGCGTCGAAGAGCAGGGGGAGTCCGAAGCTCATGTCGGCACCGTCGTCTCAAGGATCGCGCCGGAATGGCAGAGCGCGCGCACGTCGTAGACGGGCGAGGGCAGGGCCAGCCGGCGCTGGATGGTGAGGGAGGCGAAGTAGGGAGCGAACTGCGTCTGCGTCTGCCCCGCGTAGTAGTCGGGCGCGACCTGCGTCATCACCGACTGCTGCGCGGGAATACCGTAGTTCCCATAATAGGGCGACTCCCCGAGATTCAGCTTCAAGCATTGGCACGTCGTCGTGAGGTAGACGGCGTCGTTATAGCCGTTCGCGTCAGTCTCCACGACGACCCACGTCCCGCCTTGGCCGTTCGTTTGACCGACCCTTCCATACGTGCGCATGGCGAGCCTTATTCGCCCAGGGCCACAGGAATACCGCCGCGGCTAGGACGCGACGTGGACGATGCTCGAGCAGCTCGGGATGGTCGGATTGATACCCGAGAGGCCGGTCACGAACCCCGATGCGCCGAGGATGGCGGCGAAGGCCGCGGCGCCCGGCATGGTCGCGGTGACGGCGGCCGCACCGATCGCCGTCGAGAGCGTCTGCAGGGTCTGCGAAACGATATTGCTCGCGAGCGTCTGGATGTCGTCTTTCGCCGGGATGGCCCGGCCGGTGCCCAGACCTGAGGCCAGCGCGCCCAGCCCGATCTTGCCGCCCGACGAGACGATATGCGAGATGGCGTTCCCGGCGCCGTCGTAGATGGTCTTTACCTCGTTCGCCGTGCCGACGCCGGCGGTATGCGTGATGGTATGGGCCGAGGTGACGGACGTCGCGGTCTGCGCGGTATCGGAGACCACCGCACCGGCCGGGCCGTTGACCCAGGGCTTGTTCGGGTCCGGGGACGCCGTCCAGGCCGTCGCGGCCACCGGGATCCAGACGAGCGTCGACAGGTTGCCATACTCGACGCCGACCTGCGCGATGCCCGAGCCGAGCCCGCTGATGCCGCCGAGGAACGTATCGGCCGGCACGGTCAGGCCGACGTCGCCGAGCTGCGTCGGCGATCGCATCCAGGGGCTCTCGGCCTTGGGCAGCGTCACCGGGGGGAGCGTGAAGGACGCGGCCTTGCCGTCCGGGGTCGTGTACGGGAACTGGGCCTGGAACTCGACCGTCACGAGCGAGGCGAACCCATCCACCTGAACCGCGACCACGGTACAGGGTAGTGCGCGCCCCGTGGACTGGATGGCCTGGAGCGCCCGATTGATGGCGTTCGAGTTGAGGTTCTGCTGAATCCAGAGCTTGTGATAGTTGTCGGACATCTACGTCACCGTCTGCGGAACGACGTTGAAAAGCGTCGCCCACGAGGTTCCGTTCGTATCGCGGAAGTTCCCGACTTGGCGCACCGATTGCACTAGGAACTTCCCCTGGAACGACGTTTTGTATTTCAGCGACGACGGAAGCGCGTTGACGGTCGTGCTCACGATGCCGGGCAGGCTCTGAAGGCCCTTGGGCATCAGCACGTAGCTCCCGACCTGGATGTCCGCGCGCATGACCGTCCAGAACTGCATCACGTTGGCGTCGATCCAGGTCGGCTGCCCGATGAGGTCGGTGAACTCGAGCTGGACCGCGCCGCCGGTCTGGATGGTCCCATCGAACGCCGCGATCGTGTTCGCGCGCAGGACGGCAATCTCGACGCCCGGCTTCCGGATGCTGGCCGAGATGGACTTCACGAACGAGGCGAGCTGCGCGAACGTCGAGACGACGTGGAGGACGTCGTGCGTGAGGACGTATTGCGGCGAGATATTGATGACCTGGGCATACCCGGGATAGGCGACGCTCAGGGTCTGCGCCAGCGCGCTCGCGAGCGACGTGCCCTTCTTCCAGTTGACCACGATGTTCGCCGGGTTCTTGATGGTGTAGACCGACGGCACGATGACGAAGTCCAGCGTCATCTCGGTCCCGACCCAGTTCCCGAACGACTGGAAAATCTGCCCCTGGAGGATGAGGCCCTGCTGCGCGGGGTTCGCCAGCGGCAGGCCGGCCGACATACCGCCGCGGATGGCAATCTGCGATCCGGCGAACTGCTGCGCCTGGAGCAGCTTGTCCAGCGGCACGCCCTCGATCGTGACCGTCGAGTTCCCCATCGGCAACGAGCCGACGGCTTCGAAGAAGTCGAACTGGACGTTCAGCGCGCCGGGGTCGTTCTTGCCGTTGACCAGCGAGGTCCAGCGTTGCGGGGCGCCAGGCGTCGAGCCGGCCGCCGGCGTCGGCGTGACGAGGATGTCGTAGTACCGCACGAGCTAGGGACCGACCTCGAGATTGCCGGTCGACTTCCGGTAGACCAGCGTCGACGTCGTGAAAAGCGTCGGCGCAAGCGGGATGTCCGAATCCGGCGGCGACGCGATCAGCGGCTGGTTGATGACGCGGTTCCCGGCCTGGTCGGTCAGGCTGAAGTACCAGTCGCCCCGATAGAGGTTCCACATCGCGACGAACGAGTAGGATTGCCCGTCGAGCGTCAGGAGCGTCTGGAACGGCGGCGACGTCGTCGGATTGGGCTGGAACGGAATAACGATCACGGGGTCGCTCCGAAGGTAGCCAGTGCAGCCGTCACGCCGGTCAGCGACGCCGGGCTCGCGCTCTGGTTGCCCGACCACGCTGGCGGCTTGGTGAACTGACCGCCTGCGGTGATTTTGGCGATGAGCGACGCTTCAGCAGCGGCCGCGCCCTGCAACGTCAGGATGGGCTTCACGAAGTCCAGCTGCCACTCGACCTGCTTCTGCAAGGTGCCGCCCTCCGCGGTGATGTCCGTCATCGCCGTCATCACGAGGTCCTTGTAGACGAACGCCGGCGTCGCGACGATGTACGTCCCACCGGAGGCGTTGTGCTGCTGGAGCGAGTTCTGGAGCGCGGTGAAGGCCTGGAGTTTCGTGAGGTAGCCCCCGGGCTGGTTGACCGGCGCGATCATGCTCAGGGAGAGCGTCAGCGGCTGCTGGATGAGCGCGTTCGCCGCGACCTGCTGGTTGGCGAACGGATACATCCCCACCGCATTACTGATGAGCGTCGAGCCGGGCAGGGGCAGGTACTTCGCGAAGGCCTGGTCGCCGGCCGTGTTGCCGGTCAGCGCGTTGATGGGCAGCAGGCCACCCTGGACGTTCGCCGCGATCCCGCCCTGCAGGATGATGGGAGCCGTCTGGAAGGCGAGGTCGTACTGCGCGCGCGCCGCGCCGTCCGAGAGGCTCGGAACCGTCGTGACGCTCACGAGATGGCCGCCGCGTTGATGGAGACCGCGACGCGCGCCGAGGTCGAGTTTGTGATGGAAACGTGGACGGGCGCGCGCGGCTTCGAGCGCACGCGCTGCGCGGCTGGCGTGGTGCTATGGTGGGCCGCGGCGCCCGGGCGGGGCATCGTCCGCAGGAGGTCCTGATAGATGGCGTTCACGGCCTTCGCGTAGGCAGCCTTATTCGCTGGGTTCTGCGCGCGTGCCGCGATCTCGCCGGGCGAGAGGTTCGGGTGATGCTTGGCCTCGATGACGAAGTTCCGGAGCGCGCGGCGCGCGTTCGTCGTCGGGTCGAGGAGCTGCTTCAGCGTCATGCCGGCGCCTTCGCCGTGCTCGTTCAGCTGGAACAGGCCCGAGCTATACCCGGCCGGCGTGCCGTCGGCGTAGTGATCCATCACGTGGCTCTTGGGATTGAGGCCCGATTCGTGGATGGCCGTCGCGAGCGCGAGCAGCGGGTCGACGCCGAGCTTCACGGCGCTCCCGGTGATGGCCTGAAGAACGTCCACGCCGGCACCGGCGACCGCTTTCGAGACCCACGAGGCCGAGCCCGAGGCTTTACTGTGGAACGGCGCCGTCAGCCATTCCCAGAACCGCCCGCCGGGCGTACTCGTCTTCCAGTCCTTCGGGTAGGTGATGCCGTGCCAGTTGCCCGTGTTCCCGGAGGTGTCGGGGATGAGCCACTTCAGCTTGTCGGCGACGGCCATGATTTCTTGGCTGACGACCTTGATATTGTCGCCGACGGCCTTCCAATCGGTCGTCTCGAGGAAGTGGACGAGCCCCTTGAATCCCTTCTTCACGTCATCGATGACGACGCCGAACTCCTTGCTATTCACGAACGTCGTGATGAAGCCGGCCACGTCTTTCGAGAGCTGGCCGATTTCGGGCGCGAGCGGCGCGAGGCGATCGATGAGCGCGGTCTGGATGGTCAGGCCGGCCTTGTCGAGCGTGATTTTGAGCTGCGTCCACGCCTGCGCGGTCGCGCGGCTGAACCCGAGCGCGCCGACGTCGCCGCGGGTCGCGGCCTGCGCGCTGTTGATGCTCGAGAGCGGGTTCAGCGCGGCGTTGCGCACGTCGCCGATCGTGCCGCCCAGGGCCAGGTACGCCGCGATCGCCGGGTTCTGCATCGCCGTGGCCGGGTTCTTCAGGTACGCAGCGCGCGCGGCTTTCAGCTCCTCGAAGGCCAGGTCGGCCGTCGTCATCTGCTGGGCCGCCTCGTACCGGATCCCGAGCACGGCCAGGTAGCCGGCTTTCGAGATGTCGATTTTGGCGTTCGCGGCCGCGGCCAGCGCCGAGGTCGTCAGGAACTGCTGCGCGTTGACCTCGAAGCTCGAGAGCGCCCCGGGGCCCAGGCCGAGCTGGCCGGCCGACCGGAAGCGCGAGAAGGCCGCGTCGGTCAGAGAACCGATTCCCAGGCCCGAGAACAGGGCGCCAAGACCCAGCGCGCCCGCGATGCCGATGATTCCACCCGAGATGCTCTTGATGGTGCCCCAGAGGCCCTTGGCGCTCTTGTGGAGGGCATCCATCGCCTTGCCGCTCGAGCCGGTCGCCTTGCCGAACTCGTTCTGGGTCTTCACGGCGTTCTCGAGGGCCTCGACCATCACGCCGGCCTGGGCCGCGGCCAGCGCCAGGGCCTCCTTGCCGCTCACCGCGCCGGTCTCGAGCGACTTGCCGGCGCCTCCCATCGATTCCTCGAGCTTCTTCCACGACTCGGGCATCTCGTCGAGCTTGGCCGAGTACGTCTCGAATAGGTCGTAAAAACGCTTGAAAGCGTCGTCGTTTACGTCGATCGTGACGATGGATTTGACGGCCATACCGGACGATTCACCCCCGCGGGGCGCCTAACCCCCGAGCAGCCGGTTCAAGGTCTCGACGACGTGGCGATCGCGGTAGGCCTGCGCGGTCGCGAATCGGTCGATACCCATGCGTTTGAGGGTCTCGCCGAATCCTTCGCCGACGACCCACTCAAGGATGGCCGCGACTACTGAGGTACGGACTCGAGCGCCTTCTGCTCCACCGCCGGCGGCTGTTCGGTAGCCGCGACGGGCGTCGACGTCTTCAAGGAGGCGGCGAACTCCGTAGGCGTCAAGGACGTTACCGATCCCGCCATAACCGAGGAGATGAGTTCGCAGAACGTCTTCCGTCCCGCCCTCCGAGACATCGCATAGCCCAGCGTAAAAAAAACCAGCGACGACTCGGCCTCGCTCCAGTCCTCGCTATCGATGACGCCGCGCTGGACCGCCGCGTCGACGGGGAGCATATCGAACCCGTTCGCGCCCGGCGCCAGGATGAACGTCAGCCGCTTGATTTCGGCCAGCAGCGCCGGCCCCAGGGGCGTCTCGAGTTCGTTTTCTGCGGCGTCCTGCTCCGAGATGTCCAGCAGCGTGAGGCTCGCGATGCGCGGGCCCGACGTCGCGGCGTACTTGAGGCCCTTGCCCCAGATGCGCGAGCTGGTCTCGGAAATGATGCGATAGTTCGTCGCGAACGCCTCGGTGCTGATGGGCGTGTGGTACGCCCACACGAGGACGTCGCCGTCCTCGCTGACGCGCACCGGAAGCGCGAGGTTCAGGTTGGCATCGATTTTCACGCGCTACCTAGCCCCAGAGAACGGCGTTGGTGTAGTACGAGCCCTTGACCGTGACCTTCGTCGCCGGGTCCTGGCCGTCGAACGCGCCGGGGTCGACGCTGATGATGGAGCAGTTCACGAGCCGAATCATCGGGAACTCCGTCGAGTCGGAGTAGACCTCGACCGAACCGATGACGCTCGAGGCTTGCACCTGCGCGAGCCAGAGCGCCGAGACCGCCTGCGATCGCAGGAGCGAGATGACCAGCTGGCCCTGGACGAACGGCTCGGGCGAGTTGACCACGCCGGTCGCGGTGGGGATCTGGTCGGTGAAGGAACCGTCGAACGTGAGGTTCGCCATGGATTTCGCCATGAACGACGCCGTCACGGTGAGTTCCGGGAAGTCCGGCACGATGACGTGCGTCAGTACCCGGTTGAGGTTCCCCTGCTGCTGGAGCGGATTCGGCATTATGCAACGGCCCCTTTCTCGAAAACTTCGTAGCCTAGATAGCGCAATAGCCCTTTAATGGTTTCTGGGTCATCCCGCACCAGACCCAGTGCGGCGTTGCAAAGAAGGCAGAGGATTCCCCGCACCTTACCCGTTTCGTGATCGTGATCTACCGCGGCAACATCGCGACGGTTTCCAGTTGTCACCAGTTCGACCCGACAAACCGCGCATCGGCCATCCTGGGACGCGAGTATTTTCATGTACTCGGACTTGGTGATTCCGTATTTTTTTGCGCGCATGCAAATCCTACAGTAGGTCTGCAGGCCACTCTTGCGGGTCGTGCATCGGTTGAAAGCCTCGCGCGGCTGAACCTCCTTGCATCCTGCGCAATATCCCGACTTTATTTCCGAGCCATCGTGAGCCGAATGAACGGACTTGAATCCCGCGCGCCTTTCGCCATGCTTTGCATTGGTGCAATCACGGCATACCGAGTTTCTGCCGCGCTCACCCATCTTGTTTTGGGCAAACGAAGAGATATCTAGTGAACGCTGGCAACCGCTGCAGGTTTTCACTATTAGAACTGTGTCGCATCAAGATTGAAGGTGATCGAGAGGAAACCGCCCTGCGGCTGTACGGTCGCGGAGAACCCGGTGTAGATTCCGGCCGCGTAGTCCGACGGATTCGCCGCGGTGAAGTCCTTGAACGACGTCGCCGCAAACGATTCCGTGAGGAGCAGGCCGAACGAAACGCCGTCGGTCCCGAGGTTATTCAGGATCGCCAGCAGCTGATTGATGCCGCTCTGGTTGTAGTAGAGCGGCGGGTTCGAGTTCGAGCCATCGATGATCGCCGCGGTGAGGCGCTGCTTTGCGTTGATGAGGACCCAATCGACGGCCCACCAGAACATCGCCTGATTCAAGTCCATCGTGGTGCCCTTGAAGAGCGTCGCGGTGGAGATGCCGCCCTCGGCGCCCGTCAGGATGACGTTGCCGCCGGCGGTCAGGATGGAGTTGATGGTTGTCTGGTTGCCGATGAGCGACCACGGCGTCACGCCGAACAGGAACCGAAACGCCATCGGCGGCGCGGGGCTCGATGCGCTCGGGTTGTTCGAGAGCCATTGGTAGAACAGCGCCGCGGCCTGGAACTCGGTGCCGGCCGCCGTCGGGCTAGGCACGGTCGCGATAATCGCCTTCGTCGTCGGCGCGTAGGCGGAAATCGTGCCGCTCGACGTCGTCGCGAAGAAGTACGTTTTGCTCGTCGGGCTCGAGAACAGCGCCGCCATGGTGTTGAACGCGGCGGCCGAGCCG
>Ga0134127_10000354_pt1 | contig 46404 bp, 26 predicted proteins | sample KB31753_FD_96459 | JGI IMG/M metagenome (GOLD analysis project Ga0134127, IMG submission 96459) | Terrestrial soil microbial communities with excess Nitrogen fertilizer from Kellogg Biological Station, Michigan, USA - KB3-175-3 | ecosystem: Environmental > Terrestrial > Soil > Unclassified ...
CGCAGGCAAGCAGATGATCGCTGAGGAGACCGGCTGCTGCAACAACATCAGCGCGATCCACTCCGCGCCGATTCCGCTGACCGCGGGCGGCCGTTACTACATCGAAGGGGTGTACAAGGAAGGCGGCGGCAACGACCACATTTACGTGGCCGCCCGGCTCGAGAGCGAACCGGCGCCCAACTGCGTCGCTTTTGCCCAGTGCGCTGAGGCATTGCGCGGCGACCGAATCGGCATCTATGCCGACGGCCAGGGCGTTACGCTCGACATCACCCAGAATCCGCAGGACGTGAAGGTCTGCCGGGATCCGAACGTGGCGACACCGCCCACGGCGACATTCACAGTGGCGGCCACGGCGCAGCAGGGCGGAACGGCTTCGCCCGTGATCATCCAATGGCAGAGGAACAACGGCGGCGGATATGTGGATATCCCATTTGCCAAAGGCGCCAGCTTCTCCTTCACTCCGACTCTGGCTGACAACGGGGCTCGGTTCCGGGCCTTGGTGGCGACTCCGGGAGCGCCTTGCCAGCTTAGCTACGAGGCAACCTTGGCTGTGGTCCAAATCAACACCGCCCCGCGGTTCACTTGTGGTCCGGAGCAGAACGTGGCCTGTGCCGCCGGCGCGCAGACCGTTCCCGGCTGGGCCAGCGGCATCTCACCTCACAGCATCGTGCGCGTTCCAACAGCCTACGCGAACAACTTCAACTCGGGCGCGGCTGGAATGGTTCTGGCTGGAGCTCCGATTGCCGTCATTCAGGATAACGTTCTGAAGCTGACGACGCCGGTCAACAGCGCTTACGGTGCCGCGTCCATCGCGTCTCCAGTTCAGACTTATGAAAGCCTCCAGGTCAGTTGGAAGTCCTACCTCGGCGACGGATCGGCTGGTGCCGACGGATACAGCTTCAGCCTCGGAGAAGATGTTGTGGCTGATCCCGGCTACGGCGGCGAGGAGGGCACTGGCACGGGTCTCATCGTCGCGGTCGATACATTCGACAACGGCGCGGCGTTGGATCCATGCCAGACGGGCGTCGAGCTCAAGTGGCGGGGCACACTCCTGACCTGCACGAACATCCCCAAGGACAACCTGGGCGATGGGCGCTTCCTGCGCAAGAGCCAGTTTGTGAATGCGTCCGTGTCGGTCGACGCGACGGGTCTGGCAACCGTCAACTACGACGGAAACATCATCCAGGCGCAGATACCGAATTATGCGGGTGTCCGGGCCAGTCGGGCCTTGTTCTGGGCCCGCACAGGTGGCGCAAACGACAATCAATGGATCGACGACTTCAGCTTGCAGGCATTCCCCTTCGACTCCTCGTCCGTGGAAGGGAGCCAGACGGTGAAGTTCCTCGTCTCGAACGACAGCCCGGGCTTGTTCTCGCAACAGCCGGCGGTGTCGGCGGACGGGACCCTCAGTTACACGCCGGCGCCCAATGCCTGCGGCACGGCCCGGGTGACTGTCGTGGCGATGGATAATGGCGGCACCGACCCGCAATGCGGTGGCCGCGACATGTCCGATCCGTGCGTCGTGAACATTACAGTGGCCCCATGCCCGCCGAGGATCACTTGCCCTGGAGATGTGACGGCCCGGTGCACGGGCACCAACACTCCGGTTGCCTTCACCGTCACGGCAGTGGATTGTTCCGGAAACTCGCTCCCCGTGACCTGTGTGCCGCCATCGGGCAGTGGTTTCCCCGAGGGCGCCACGCCCGTGACATGCACGGCGACCGATAGCGGAGGCCGGTCCGCCAGTTGCACCTTCCGGGTGCTCGTCTCGTGCAATCAGTGCCCGGTGGCCGTGGCGAAGGCCTCGCCTAACGCTGAGCTGGGGCCGAACCAGACCAGCACCATCGTTCTCTCCGTCAACAACTCCAACGCCTGTGTGAGGCTGGATGGCTCGATGTCCACCGATCCGGACGGGGACCCGTTGACGTATGTGTGGCTGGCTGACCTTGACGGTAACGGCACGAAAGAACCGATCGCTTCAGGCGCCGTGGTCACCTACTGCTTCGAGTTGGGCCAGCACGACATCATGCTCGTGGTGGATGACGGCCGGTGCACCGCGACCGTTTCACTGACTGTCGAGGTCCTGAGTGCCTGCGAAGCCGTCGAGCTGTTGATCGACAAGATCGACAACGCTGACCTGGGCCGGCGCAACAAGCGACCGCTCATTGCAACGCTGAAGGCGGCGTGCGCCTCGTTCGATCGCGGCAGCTGCGTGTCGGGCGTCAACCAGTTGCACGCCTTCCAGAACAAGGTCCGCGCGCAGGTCGGCCATGAGGACCCGGCGCTGGCTGATGAGATCATCGCGCTCACGCAAGAGATCATTGATGCCATCGACTGCGGCAGTGGTGATGACGAGCAATAATGCCCGGGCCATCGACTGATGCTTTCGAGAGTGGTACCACCGCGCAGATAAACGTCCGGGTCTGGATCTGAACCATCACGAGCCCGTGCCAGGGAACGGCTGGCTGCCGCTCTGAGCGCCCCTCTCCTCCCTCCCCGGGAGGAGAGGTTTGGCGGGAGAAGGCGGATTCGTGTACGCAGTTCCGGCTTCAGCCAGCTTGGCACACCACCCTGTCGTCCTAATTGCCGGACAGTGCGGTGATGCGCCCCGGCAAAGGAAAAACTTTGCAACCAACCCGAAGCTCTGTCATTATGCTTGGCTAACACCCGCGTGCTCCCCCGGTGCATCCAACCGCTGAAGGAGCATGTCCGTAAGAACTGATTGTCACGATTGTGTGACAAATAGTGTAACGGAGAGACGGGAGCGGCTGTCAGGTGCGGATCGGATCAACTAAGGGAAATGAATATGACGTTCTTCAGGATTGTGTACGCGGGTCTCCTCCTAGCCATTGCAGGGCCGGCGCAGGCTGCGACCGTCAGCCTGCTTGGATTTGGTAATGCTTGGCCCTATCGCCTGGGCACCAATGAAGCCTCCGCCGATCCGACGACCTGGCGGACCAACTCCGATACTGTCGGCTGGAGCCTGCCCGTGGCGACGCCGCTTGGCTACGGCGACCCCGTCCCCGTCACGCTCATTCCAGGAAGCACAGCGACAACACCCAACTGGCTGTGCATTTTCATGCGACGCACGTTCGATGTGGCCAACCCGGCGGCACTGGCCAACCTGACGCTCTCCATCAACATCGACGACGGTTACGTGGTGTGGATCAACGGGACCGAAGTGGGCCGATTCAACGTGCCTGCGGGAGCGCCCACCATCGCAATGGCCGCAGTCACCGCGGGCGAGCCGGTCGTGCAGACCCTCAGTGTCAGTCCCGGCGTCCTGCGCACCGGCACCAATGTCATCGCCATCCAGGCCTTCAACGCCGCCACGAGCAGTTCTGATCTCTACGTGGACGTGAATCTCGTGGGGACCATCGACGACGTGGCGCCGGACATTCTGTTCCAACTGCCCTTTGCCGGCTCGACGGTACCGTCCCTCACCCAAATCGAGGTGGACTTCACCGAGCCGGTCACGGGCGTGAACGTCACCGACCTGCTCATCAACGGCAGCCCGGCGACCAACATGACGACGTCGAGCAGCAGCGTCTATGTTTTCCGATTCCCGCCGCCGCCGCTCGGGCCGGTGTCTGTGCAGTTCGCGCCGGGCCATGGCATTCGTGATTTGGCATCCCCGCCGAACGCTTTCGCGGGCAGCAGCTGGACGTACATTCTCGACACCAACGTCGTTGTGTCCGAAGAAGTCCGCATCAACGAACTGGTGACCGCCAACGTCAGCGGCCTGCGCGACGAGAACAACGAGCCGCAGGACTGGGTCGAGTTGAAAAACCTGAGCAGCAACTTTGTCAGCATCGCGGGCTGGTCGTTGACCGACGATGAGGACACGCCGGACAAATGGGTCTTCCCGGCGGTGACGATCCCTGCCGGTGGTTATCTGGTCGTGTTCTGCTCCGAGAAGGACCGCAAGCCGGTCACGCCGGGAGGCAAGCTGCACACGAACTTCAAGCTCGACCCCGATGGCGAGTTCATCGGGCTCTACAACGCCGACGTGCCGCGCAAGCTCATCTCGTCCTTCAACCCCTATCCCAATCAGCGTCGGGATTACTCCTACGGCTACGATCCGGCCGGGCAACTGCGCTACTTCGCGCAGCCCAGTCCCTCGTCGAACAACTTTCCCAGCACCATCACCGGCATCGTTGCGGACGTGAAATTCAGCGTCGACCGCGGGTTTTACACGAACGCGTTTTCTCTGTCCCTGACCTGCGCGACGCCCGGCGTGACTATTCGCTACACGCTCGACGGCAAGGCGCCGACTGCCAGCGTAGGCTCGACCTATACGGCCCCGTTGAACATCAACAGCACGACGGTGCTGCGCGCCTTTGCCTCGAAAGCCAACTCCCTTCCTTCGGACGTGGATTGCCAAACCTACCTCTTCCTCAACGACGTGATTACGCAATCGGCCAACGGCGCCGCACCACCCGGCTGGCCGGCCACCTGGGGTGGCAACGTGGTCGATTACGGAATGGACCCGGAAATTGTGACCAACGCGCTCTATAAGGACACCCTCAAGGACGACCTCAAATCCATCCCGACCTTCTCCATCGTGATGAATCTCGACGACATGTTCAGCGCCGGGACGGGCATCTATGCCAATCCGGGAAACGACGGTCCGGCCTGGGAACGGCCCTGTTCGATTGAGCTGATTCATCCGGACGGCGAAGAGGGCTATCAGGCCAATTGCGGCATCCGGTTGCGCGGCGGGTTCAGCCGCAGCACGACCAATCCCAAGCACGCCTTCCGTTTCTTCTTCCGGCAGGAATACGGGCTGTCGAAATTGAATTTCCCCATGTTCGGGGCGACGGGCGCGAAGAGCTTCGACAAGTTCGACATGCGCACGATGCAGAACTACTCGTGGAGCTTTCAGAACGACAGCCGGATGATTTGCCTGCGCGACGTGATGAGCCGCGACGCGCAACTCGCCATGAACGGAATGAGCGCCCGTGGCGATTTCTACCATCTCTACGTCAACGGCCAGTATTGGGGCCTTTACAACAGCGAGGAGCGTCCCGAGGCCGCGTTCGCGGAAAGCTACCTCGGCGGCCGGGAAGAGGACTACGATACCATCAAGCAGCTCGACGGCTACATCAGCGGCCCGACCGATGGCAACAGCGACGCGTGGTTCCGCCTCTGGTATGCCGCCACCAATGGCTTCGCCAATGACTTCGACTACTTCAAGGTTCAGGGCTTGAACGTGGATGGCACCGTCAACACCAATTACGAGAACCTCGTCGACGTGCCGAACCTGATCGACTACATGCTCGTCATCCTTTATGGCGGCAACCTCGACGCGCCGATCTCAAACTTCCTGGGCAATGATTCGCCCAACAACTGGTACGGTTTTCGCGACCGCACCGGCAAACACGGCGGGTTCCGCTTCGTCTCGCACGACGCCGAGCACACCTTGCTCAACGTGAATGAGGACCGCACCGGAATCGTGGACCTGGCCAACTCCGGCGGGCAATACGGGGTCATTAACGCCGACTGGACCTGCGGCAACCCGCTGACGCAAGCCGGCGGCGCGGCGGCAGCGCGGGATCGTTCCACCCCGCAATACATCTGGTTCCGGATGCACCAGAGCGCCGAGTTCCGGATGCTCGCCGCCGATCGGATCCAGAAACATTGCTTCAACGGCGGCCCGCTCTCGGTGGAAGGAATGCGCGCGCAGTTCATGACCCGCAGCAATGAAATCCAGCGTGCCATCGTCGCCGAATCGGCTCGTTGGGGAGACGCGAAAAGCGCCGCTCCCTATACGCGCACCACGTGGCTCGGCGCGATGAGCTCCGCGATGGGTTTCATTAACGGCCGGACCGCGGTGCTGGTCAGTCAGATGAGAAACGACGGCTTGTTTCCCAGCGTCAATGCCCCCAGCTTCAACACCCGCGGAGGCGCTGTCTCGAACGGCTTCACCCTGTTCCTCACCAACAACGCCCCCGGCTCCGTCGTTTATTACACGCTGGACGGCGCCGACCCGCGCGTGCGCGGAGGCAACATTGCTTCCAACGCGCTCGCCTATACACCGGGCACGCCGCTCGTCATCAACTTCCCGACGACGGCCCGCGCCCGTTCACGCAGCGGCACGACGTGGAGCCCGATCACCGAGGCGACACTCTATCCGGCGCAGGACTTCAGCGGCCTGCTGATCACCGAGCTCATGTTCCACCCGCCCGAGGGAGATGCGCTCGAATTCCTCGAGTTGAAGAACGCCGGAACGAACATTCTCGATTTGTCCGACATCCAATTCAGTGAAGGCATTCAGTACACGTTCGCCTACGGCACGCGTCTCTCGTCCGGGCAATTCTACGTTCTGGGCAGGGACCGCGCGGCGCTCACCAACCGCTATGCCGGCCTGACCGTCCATGGCCTTTACACCGGCCATCTCGACAACGCCGGCGAGAATCTCGCCCTGACCACCGCCCTGGGCACGAAGGTGCTCGAGGTGGAGTACAAGGACGGCGGGCGCTGGCCGATTGCGCCGGATGGGCTGGGTTACTCGCTGGTCCCGCGCAATCCCAACGCAAACCCCAATCCCAGCAACCCGACGAGCTGGCGGGCGAGCACGAACCCCGGCGGCTCTCCGGGTTCGGATGACCCGGCCGCGGTCATCCCTGCCATCGTGGTGAACGAGGCGCTGACTCACTCCGAGCTGCCAGATGTGGATTACATCGAGTTGTACAACCCGACCGGGGCCGCGGCAGACTTGAGCGGCTGGTTTCTGACCGACGACCGTGCCGTGCCGATGAAGTATCGCATCTCCAATGGCACTACGATTCCGGCCGGCGGCTACATCGTTTTCACCGAAACGAATTTCAACCCCACGCCCGGGTTGTACAACAGTTTCTCCCTGAGTTCGCAGGGCGAGTCGGTCTACCTGCTCTCGGGGGACGCTGGGACGACCAATGTCACCGGCTACAGCCACGGCTTCAGCTTCGACGCCGCGCCCACGGGCGTCTGTTTCGGCCGGCACATCATCAGCACCGGCGACGAGCGCTTCGCGCTCCAGAGCGCGCCGACACCCAACGACGCCAATGCCGGCCCGGCGGTCGGTCCAGTCGTCATCCGTCAATTCATGTATCATCCCAACGACCTGCCGGGTGGCGTCGACAACCAGTCGGATGAATACATCGAACTGCGCAACATCACGGGTTCGCCCGTATCCTTCTTCGATCCGAACATTCGCACGAACACCTGGCGGCTGCGCGGCGGCGTCGAATTCAATTTCCCGACCAACATCACGCTCGGCGCTCATCAGTCGCTGTTGCTCGTCAGTTTTGATCCCGCGAATCCCACCCTGCTCTCGGCTTTCCGCGCCAAATACGGTGTCTTCAGCAGTGTGCCGGCGTATGGCCCCTATTCCGGCAAGCTCGACAATTCGAGCGACTCGTTGAAGATCGAGCGGCCCGACACGCCGGAAACCAACGGCGTGCCTTACATCCTCGTCGACGGTCTTGACTATCGGGACTCCGCGCCGTGGCCGCCGGGCGCGGATGGCAGCGGGCAGGCGTTGCAACGAATCTCCTTGAGCGCCTACGCGGATGACCCGGCAAATTGGGTTGGCTCCGCCCCATTGACCATCCTGGGCCTCAGTCCCTCCAGCGCGAATGTCCGTGCGGGCACCAACGCTGCGACGGCCACCAACGTGATGTTCACGGTTACTGCCGTTGGCACTGGCACCCTGGGCTACCAATGGCGCAAGGACGGCGCGACTATTTCCGGCGCGACCAGCGATTCATTGATCCTCGCCGACGTTCAGTTGGAGGATCAGGGCAACTATTCGGTGGTCGTCTCGGACCAGTCGGGGTCCGCCGTCAGTCCCAACGCTTTCCTGGGCGTTTACATTGTGCCTTTCTTTCTCCAGGCCCCGCTTTCGCAAACCGTCGTGCGCGGGCAGGTCATGACGTTGAGCTGCGTGATCACGGGGAGCCCGCCGCCGTTCACCTACACCTGGAAGCGCAATTCGGCCACAAACGCGGTCCATGCCACCAGTGCCACGACCGATTATTACACGTTCGTCGTCACCAACTCCCCAGGGACTTACCCGTGGCGCGTCGTCATCAACAACTCCGCCACTGACGATGCCGGACTGCTTAGTGGCGTCAGCCATGGCCTGGTCGCCAACATGGTGGTCCTCGCAGATACCGACAACGATGGCGTCCCCGACTCCTGGGAGACGGCCAATGGTTTCAGTCCGACGAACGCCGCGGACGCGGCGCTCGATGCCGACGGCGATACGATGTCCAACTGGGAGGAATTCATCGCCGGCACGAACCCGACCAACGCGCTGAGTTACCTGAAGCTGGACGGAGCGCTCGGCAACGGTGTGGTCAACTTGAGTTTCCAGGCCCTGAGCAATCGCACGTACGCCATCGAGTTCAAGGACGGTCTGGGCAGCCCGGCGTGGACGCGCCTGGCCGAGTTCCCGGCCCGAAGCTCGGACCACATCGAGACCGTGGCCGATCCGAACTCGACAACAAATCGGTTCTATCGCCTGGAGACTCCTCTCAGTCCGTGAGCTTCCAAATCGTCCTTTTGGATCGTCATCCCAAGGGTTGGCAGTGCCCCAGAGGCATGTTACAATTTGAAAACATTTAGTTGGCAAGTCCACCAGCTTGATGTACTACTGCTTATGCACCTGGCCTGACGACCATGATGGCTCTATTCTCGACACGCTTCCGTCGGGGCCTGGCGTTGGCTGCAGCTCTCATACTGCTGCCGGCAGCCAGCCGCGCCCAAGTTATCGTCAACGAAATCCTCGCTGCCAACGGCGGCACGACTGCTCCGCTGGCTGAGATCCCGGACTACTTCCCCGAGTACATCGAGCTGTACAACTCGGGCACCGCCGACATTGATCTCGGCGCCGAGGGTTGGACCATCACGGACAACCCGATCCTGACGAACAAATACCAGTTCCCCCAGGGAACCATCCTCTACGCGGACTCGTTCCTGCTGCTGTTCTGCGATAACGAGACCAACTTTCCGGGCATCCACGTCGGCTTTTCGCTCGATGGGAAGACTGGCGAGACCATCACCCTCTACAGACGGTCCGGCGCGAACCACGTGCGCGCGGCTCAAACGAAGTTTGGAATTCAGCTGTCTGGTTACTCCGTCGGGCGCGTGCCGGGCGCCAATAGCAGCTCGGAGTTCAGCCTGAATTTCCCCACGCCTTGCGGCGGCACGGTTCCGTGCCTGGCGAACGTCCAGGCGCCGTTCCTTTCCGCCCCGTTCACGAGCAATACGTTCTCGCTGAAAATCAACGAGTGGCTGGCGACGAATTCCGCGGGGCATAAAAAGGACTGGCTGGAGCTTTACAACCCGGACCCGACCAACATCATCGCACTCGACAATTTGGTGATCTGGGACAAGGACGTCAATATCTGGGCTCCAGTGGTCGATGATGAGGAGCGTACCGGGCCCACGCCCCTCAAGCCCCTCTCGTACCTTGGCCCGCTAGGCTATGTGCAGATCTTTTGCTCCGGCGATGCGATCGAGGACGCAAACAACCTCAACTTCGGCATCAGCAGCACACGGGCCCCTGTCAACGGCATTCTCGAAACGCTCACACTGTATAACCCGGACCGAACCAAACTGACCTCAATCGACGCGGTGAACTCCACCCTCTTCCACGCGCAGAACATCTCGGAGGGCCGCGTGCCCGACGGTTCGAGCCGTATCGGCATCTTTCCCAACCCCACGCCTGGAGAGGCCAACTTCGGCCCGATCCCGGAGATTATCATCAACGAAGTGCTCAGTCACACCGACCTGCCACTGGAGGACGCCGTCGAATTCTACAACCCCACCACCAACGCCGTAAACATGGGTTACTGGTGGATGAGCAACAGGCGGAACACACCCAAGATGTATCAGTTTCCGAACCCCACGATTGTTCCGCCCCTCGGCTACTACGTGATTTACGAGAAAGATTTCAACAACACGAATCTTCTCGGGCCCCGCGCATTCACGTTCAATTCGGCCCACGGCGATGAGTGCTACATCTTCAAAGCCGATGCCAGCGGCGAATTGCTCGGCTATCGCAAAGGTGTCCAGTTCGGCGCGGCGCCCAACGGCTATTCCTTCGGCCGCTATGTGACGAGCGATACCAACGCCGAGTTCGTGCTGATGAGCGACCTGAGCCTCGGCACGGGCGTGCGTGCGGGCATGCCGGAGAACCTCATTTCCCTGTTCCGGCAGGGCACCGGGGCGCCTAACCCTCCGGTCCGGATGAGTCCCGTTGTCATTAACGAAATCCATTTCCATCCGGTCGGCAAGCTCGGCATTACGGACACGAACGACAACAGCGAGGACGAGTTTATCGAGTTGCGCAATACCGCCTCGACGAATGTGGCCTTGTACTACCAGGCCCAGGTGAACCTGGGAGAAAACTCGGATTCCCTCACCAATCGCTGGAAGATTCGAGGCAATGTCGACTACGAGTTTCCAAAGACCTCACTGCCGAGCATTCCGGCCGGTGGTTACATTCTCGTCGTTAATTTCGATCCCTTCGCGGTGACCAACCAAGAGTTCACGGCCAGTTGGAGGGCCCGAATGGGAATCGATCCTGGTACCGCCCTCTACGGCCCCTACAAAGGCAAGTTGAGCAATCGCGAGGGCAACGTTGAGCTGTACCGTCCGGACACGCCGCAGGTCCGGCCGCACCCGGACGCTGGCTTCACACCGCAAATCCTCGTCGACCGCGTGCACTATGAAGATCGAGCGCCGTGGCCGTCGAATTCGGTGGATGGCACGGTCTGGGCCGATGGCGGCGGGGGAAGCCTTCAGCGGCGGTTTTCATACGAATTCCCCAACGACCCGACGAACTGGTTTGTGGCCCAGCCCACGCCTGGCCGTTACAACTCCCGCAATCACCTCGAGTTGCCTTACTTTGTGGTTTCCCCGCGCGATTTCATCGATGTGCCACCTCGCACCAATTTGTTGCTCTCTGTGGTGGTCCGGGGCAGTGAGACCCCGGGCAGCGGGCAGATATCCCTCCAATGGTACCGCAACGGCGTCCCGATCCAGAACGCCACCGGGCCCAACCATCCCATCAATAACGTCGGCGTCGCTAATATCGGCCAATACTATGTGGTGGCCAGAAACCAGGCAGGCAGCTCCACGAGCCGTGTTGCAACCATCAGCATTGCTTGTCCCTATTTGCTCTCGCGGGTGGGCACGGCGTTTGGCCAGTTCGGCGGGGACGGCAGCGTGACCGTCACATCGCCTGAGGGTTGTCCGTGGGAGGTCACAGGCATTCCGGCGTGGGTCACGGTCACTTCGGAAACCAGCTTCGACGGCACCGGTACATTCGCGTTCACCGTGGGTCCGCACTCCGGCACGGCGGTGCGCTCCGCCATCCTTATGGTCGCGGGCCAGTCCTTCAAGATTTCGCAAAGCCCTCCCGACTCCACGCCGCCGAGGGTCGCATTCGTCGCGCCGTCCTCTGGGGCGCGGGTGACGACACCCGTTACGACCATCCGGGGGACCGCCAGCGACAACTTCGATATCCAGCGCGTCGAAGTCCAGACGGGTTCCAACCCGTATATCCCGGCAGCCGGCACGCGGGCCTGGACGAACGTCACGACGCTCCAGCCCGGCACGAACTGGATTCGCGTCCGTAGCATCGATCTCTCGGGGAACATTTCGGCCACCAACACACGTTCAATCATCTATGTCGTCACGAGTCCGATGAACCTGGCGACGAACAACTTCGGTTGGGGGACGGTCTCCGGCGCCACGAACCAACAGCGGCTGGAACTGGCGCGCGGCTACACGCTCACCGCCGTGGCCCGTCCCGGGTTCGTCTTCTCAAACTGGACTGGCGACATCCCGACCACCTACACACCGAAGCTCCAGTTCATGATGGAGCCGAACATGAGCATCGCTGCGAACTTCGTCCCCAACCCATTCATCCCCATCAAGGGCACTTACTACGGGAACTTCTCGGCTTGGGAGGCCACATACCACACGAACTCGGGCTCCTTTAAGCTCACGGTTACGGACCGAGGCACGTACTCGGCATCGTTCTCCGTGGGCGGCAAGAAATACTCCACCAGCGGTCAGTTCGACCTGTTGGGAAAGGCCACGAACGTCGTCAATCGGACCGGCCTTGCTCCGCTTACGGTCGGATGGTCCCTCAGCCTGAGCACGGGACCGTTCAACCATGGCTTGGTCGACGGCTCAGTAGGCGCGACCGACTGGGCAGCGCCCGCAGCGCTTTATGGCGCGTTGGCGGTATACAACGCGACGACCAACAAAGCGCCGTACGCAGGTAAGTACACGTTGATTTTGGAAGGGCTGCCGGAGGATCCGGGTTATCCTCAGGGCGACGGTTATGGCACGGTCACCATCAACACGGCGGGCACCATCAAGTTTGCAGGAGTCCTCGCGGACGGCGTCAAAGTGACTCAAAGCGTACCCATCTCCCGGTATGGAACATGGTATCATCACGCAGTCCTGTACGGCGGGCGCGGCTCAACGCTCAGTTCAATTGGTTTCCAGTCGGATGAGTTCAAGGATGTTGAAGGTTTCCTGGATTGGGTTCGACCCAGCGGCCCTTCCCCGAAGTACTATACGAACGGCTTCATTTATCCGCGCGCGCACTTGCTTGGTTCGAAATACGTTGCCCCGGTCGGCACGGCCAGCCGCATCCTCAACCTCACCGAAGCCCAGCTCGTTCTCAGCGGGGGCAACCTGCCGGTTTCGCCCTCGATCAACAATGTCGTCCTCGGCTTGGGCAGCAAGGTCACCAACGCCAGCCCGAACACCCTGACGTGCACCTTTACGCCTACGACCGGCTTGTTCAGCGGCAGCTATAAGGAAGCCGGCACGACCCTCTCCATTCCGTTCCGCGGCGCTGTCCTTCAGCACCCATTCCTGAACCGGGCGTCCGGCTACTTCCTCGGCACCACCGAGAGCGGCCGCGTCTCTTTCGAAGCCCGGCCGTAGCCCCGGAGCCTCGTAGCTGCGACCGTGAGGTCGCGGACGCTCGTTTGGCGCTAACACCTCTGCCTCAAAGTGTGCTTACGCTGCGGGGATGAATGGCGCGGTTATGCAACATTCGGCCGGACAGCACTCCACAGTGGTTGTCCCCCGACTTCGGGCGACGGCTCGCGTGGACGCTCGCCCCACCGGTCAGCGGGCATGCAGCCAGGTTGGCTTCCGCAAGGGCTGGAGCGTTGGAGTCCCGAGGTTCGCCGATTGCAAATCGGCGATACAGCGCGAACAGCAGAGTGCAGCTCCGCGCTATTTGGTCTGCGGCCTCGACACGGCGCGAGACTGGGTCTGCCCGAGTCAAGCCCAGTCAATCCGAATCAATCCTGCAGGAACTCAAGCTGGATCGAGGTTGATCGTGTTCACCCAAGCCCGATCAGCCCGATCAAGGCAACGAGCCCCCGGGGAGCAGCCAGTCGGAACGGTCCCCAATGCCGTTTTTTGTCTTTGACACGCCCGCTTGGCGCGGGTGCCATTGCCCCCGCCCATTCCAGTCAACCAATGAAAACACTGCTCCTCGCCATGAGCGTTTCCGTCGCCGCCTCCCTGCCTTCCGTCGCCGCCCAGCAGGATTCCCGCTGCTACGAGTTACGCACTTACCGCACTGCACCCGGCAAAATGGAGGCGCTCCACAAGCGCTTTCGCGACCACACCCTCCGGCTCTTCGCCCGGCACGGCATAACGAGTCTCGGGTATTGGGAGCGCCTCGACAAGGACGGCCAGTCCGCCGGCCAACTCACGTTCCTGCTCGCCCATCCTGACCGCCAGGCGCGCGAGAAATCGTGGAAGGCCTTCCTGACAGACCCTGATTGGCAGGCCGCAGCCAAGGAATCCGAAGCCAACGGGCCGCTCCTGGTGAAGGACGGCGTGACGTCCATTCTCATGAAAGCGACGGATTACTCGCCGGCCTTTGCGACCGGCGCCGGGGCCGGGGAGCGCACGTTCGAACTGCGCATCTACAAGTGCGAGCCAGGCAGGCTGCCGAATCTGAACGCCCGTTTTCGCGATCACACCCTGAAACTCTTCTCGAAGCATGGCATGACCAACGTCGGCTACTGGACCCCCCTGGATGCGGCCCAGGGCGCGGACGACACGCTCATCTACATTCTCGCCCACAAGAGCCGCGAAGCCGCCGCTGCGTCCTTCAAAAGCTTTCGCGAGGACCCGGACTGGGTGGCCGCGCGCAAGGCGTCCGAGGAGAAAGCAGGCGGTTCTCTCACCGTGAAGGACGGCGTGACGACGGTGTTCATGAAACCTACGGATTATTCGCCGACGAAGTGATCGTCCTGAGCCTGGACTCAGGCGGCGCGGACTACGGCAACGGCAGCAGCGCACGATAGAATCTCTGCGCATTGGATGGGACGACGTCAATCGTGCCGCGCCCATTAGAGTCCGCGGGGACCAGGACCAGGGTTTCCCATGCGTGGAGGTCGGCCGAGGATTGAATCTCGTACGACAGGTTGGGGATGCCCGAAAGGGTCAGCCGCACATTGCCGTTGCCGAGCCGGACGATGGCCAGCGCGGGCTTGTATCCGAGGTTCAGCGTGATTCCACCGGTGGCGCCATTGTAGCCGTCCACGGCAATGCGGTACACGGTGCCGCTGGTGGCGTTGAAGAGGACGCGGCTGAGCGGGTTGCCGGGATCCTGGATGTCGTCATTCTGCGCCACCAGGCTCAACGCGTTCATCGCGCTGCCCGTGTAGACGGCCAGCAACGTGTCGAACGTGCTTCCCAGTGTGTTGATCTCGACGGGTCCATTGAGCGGCGCCGTCCAGCAATACCAGATGGAATTCCCCCCGAAGTTGTTTCCATGGTTTGGCTCGCCTCCCTCCTTCCCGGCGCCGGCATTGAAGCCTGCCAATTGGGCTTTGGGACCGGTGATGATCTGGCAATTGACGAACTCGTTGTTGCCGGGATGCAGGTTGAGATTGATTGTGCCGCTCGAGGTCCCGCTCCCGAAAACAAAGAAGCCGTCCACCGCGATTCGATAGACCCGGCCTGCCACAGCAGTGAAGTTGACGCGGCTTTGAAGGTTGACGTCCTCCTGAATGTCGTCGTTGGAGGCAACGACCGTAAGTGCGTTTACGGCGTTTCCCGTGTAGACGGCCAGGAGTGTGTCGAAGCTGCTGCCCAGCGTGTCCAGCGTCACGGGGACGGTATTCGTCGTGGCAAGGCACCACCAGAGCGAACGGCCGCCAATGTTGCCGGCGTGGGGAGGCTCGCCGCCTTCCTTGGTGGCGGTGGCGTTGTTGCCGCTAACGCTGGTCCCGAGGATGGAGAGCGCGTTGGCAAAAGTGTCATTGCTGATCGGCGGGACGGTCACGGACACCTGCGCCTTGTTGTTGGAGTAATCCGATTCGGCAATGACACGGCCTGGATTGACTTCCAGTTCGAGAGTGTAAACGCCGGGAGCCAGTTCCGTGATGTCGAGCCATTGCCCGCTGACGGCTCCCGTGTAGAGGTCCACCCACCCGCGCTGGGCGCCCTGAAATGCGCAAGTAAACCGCGTCGTTGGGTTGGCCGTGGCGTCGAAGCGGCTTACGTCCTCCACACAGAAGCCGGTCTTGCGGCCCGAAATCAACGGCAGGCCAAATTGCAGAAGTCGATACTCGGCGTAGTCGGCGAAATGGTAGTGCATGTGGCACGGGGCGAATGTGAAATTGGGGTTGTTCACCGGACTTCCCAGATTCAAGTCCGATTCCCCGATATTTCGAACTTCCGTCGCAAAGCGCAGCAACCGCCGGCAACCGGCGCGCACGAGGCCTTCGACGACGTCGCAGTTCGTGCCTGAAATGGACTCGAGTGTGATGAGCGGCGTGATGGATGGCGCCCACACGGTGAGGTCCGGCAGGTCCAATCCCCAATGCAACGAAACAGTCCCACTGGCCGCCATTGCGCCTGCATTGAAGCCGTCGACCACGATGGAATAGGTCGTCCCGCCCACGGCTTGGAACGCCACACGGCTATTGCGCCTCCAAGGCTCGCCATCATCGTCGTGTCCCACGAGAGTCAGGGCGCCAACAGCGTTGCCTGTGTAGACGCCCAACAGCGTATTGAAGCTGCTCCCGCTGGTGCGGAAGACATAACGGGCGCTCGAAGGCGCAGTCCAGCGATACCACACCGAGCGCCCGCCCGCATTGGTGGCGATGTTCGGTTCGCCGGGTTCCCTGGTTGCGCCCGAACTGATGTCGCTGCGGCTGCCCGCAGAACCTGCCAGCGCAATCGCCGCGCTGAAAAAGTCGTTCGAGGGTCCACTCGAACCCGACACGGTGATGTCATCCAGATACCACCCTTCCGCGAACACGGACAAGTCACTGAAGAAGCTGAATCTGAGAACGTGCGCGCCGCCCAGGAAGGGATTGAGATTGACGTTGACCTCGGTCCATTCGGCTGTCTGAGCGCCCGACTCCCACACCAGGGTCTCGTCCACGTAGACGCGCGCGCGATCGCAGCAAGCGTCCAGGCTCGGAATCTTGTGCCAGAACGTCAGGTTCGCCGAATTGAAGCCGGCCAGGTTGACCGACCGGCTCATGTAAGCGTCCATGTAATCCTCGTAAAACGGATTGGGCTCGTTGCTGCCGGCCAGGTACGCCGTGCCCGCGCAATAGGCCTTCTTGTTCCCCGAGTGCGTCCCTTCGCTGCCAAAACTCGAACTCACATCCTCCCAAAATGCGTTCAGGAGACCGTTGGTGTTCGCATCGCCTGTCATCCAGCTATTGTCTTCCGGGAATGCCCCTTCGAAGCCTTCGACCAACCGAACGGTCTGTGCGGGTGAAGACAAGGCGAACCCGCAAACGAAAACGAACCATACAGCGGCCAGAACCGTTGGGAGAGAAAGCGCGAATGGACGAGGGCCGGAAGAACGGCCCGAGAGGCCAGGGAAGCCGGATAAGCTTTCAGACTGGTGCGCGCCTCCTGGTCGCGCCCCGGACCACCGCCACTGAACGGCAGGCTTCATGGAAGCTGGACTGACCACGCGCTGAATATCGCCACGCCTCGCCCAAGTCGAGGCGAAACTGAGCACTCTGTCCCATTTACGAGCTCAACTGTTTCGATTGCTGCCGCAATAGCTGCTTGTAGGCCGCTTGCAGGCGTTTCACAACGGATGAACGGCGCATCGCTCGCCCGTTTAGTGCGAGCACTTCTGTTATGCCACCGACGCTGTTTGTCAGGAAGACGGCCGACGCTTCATGCAAGACTTCAGGCTTCGCCTCCACTTCGCCCGGGGCCAGACCCAGCTTGCCGGCAAGCTCGAGGACGACTGCGCGTGTGATACCTGGTAAAGCGCCGGCCCGCGCTGGCGGGGTCGAGAGTGCGCGGCCGGAGATCCAGAAGAGGTTGCTCGCGGTCGCCTCTGCCATGTGTCCGCGAGTGTTCAGGAGCAACGCGTCGTCCGCGCCGGCGGCCTCGGCTTCAGCGCGAGCCAGGACATTGGGAAGTTTGTTGCACGTTTTGACGTTTGCCAGCGGGTCGTCTGCCGCGACCCGATGAGCGGAGGTGATGAGGCGGACACTCGCGAACGTGTTTACTCCATGTCGGGGCGCGTCATGGAGTGTCATGGCGAGCGTGGGCTTGTCCGCGCCTTTGGGTGAGTAGCCGCGTGGGCCGTGGCCACGGGTGAGTGTGATCCGCAGGATCGCCTCCGCAAATCCGTTGAGCTTGATGAGGCGGTGCACCGCGCGACCCATTTCCAAGGCGGTCAGCGGCGGGCGAAGCTTGAGCACTGCGGCTCCGCGCGTGAATCGGTCCATGTGGGCGTCCCACAGAATCGGTGTGCCATGGACGACGCGCAGCGTCTCGAAGAGCCCGTCGCCATAAAGGAATCCGCGATCGTGGACCGATACGACGGCCCCTTCCTCGGCGAGGAACCGGCCATTGAGAAAAACCACCATGAGCGGCCCGTGCGCCTATTTCCTCGATTCTTCGACGAGTTTGACGGAGACGGTTTGTTTCAGGCTGGTCTCGATAGGCGGCGTCGTTCTGTTGCCGGGACCCGGGGGCGCGGGGAGCTTCATCCTCAGCTGGATCGTTTGTTCAAACAGGCTGTCGATGATCATGCCGCGGGCGGGATCGAACCACGCCTTTCCGGAGCATTGACCGCCGGACGCAGCCAGCATGGCACCCATCGGACTGCTCGGGTCCCCGGTACTGGCTCCAATCGAACCGGCGAAGTCCAGCGCCGCACAGCGGTGTTTCTCGTGTTGTTCCCAACCCTTGAAGGTGTACGTCAGGTCCAGAGGCACCTTGCCCAAGGGCCCCATGACCACGTCGAACTTGGAAGGCCATGTCGCGCCGGGCTTGACCGGTTGAGTGGGGAAGTTGCGCGCCTGGCTCACCAACTGTTTGAAGTAATCCTCGTTGAACATCGAGGCCATCGGATTTGGGCTGCCCTCTGATTTGCCGAAGACTTTCTCAGTGAACTCCTTCATTCCCTCGACGCGTTCGACGTTGTTACTCGCGTCGAGCAGGAGCTTTACCTTCTGCCCGATCATCTGGCGGAAGGGCCTCACGGACGGGTTCTCCTCGTCGCCCGTCGCCTCGCCCCGTGTGTCGAATACGAACACCTCGTTGCCACCCATGCGCACGGACATGTTGACCGACTGAAATTCCATTTCGACCTCGCGCCCGCCGCCAGGGCGCTCCGCCAGCACCTTGATCGCATAATCCTGTCCGATGTTCATGTCCTGGGTCGTTGGCTTGGCGGGCCCGCCCGGCATCACCGGGAGTTGCATGGTCTGCGCTACTTCCATGCGGTGTTCGAACCGGCCGCCGACCTGCCAGCGCAGTTGGAGTGTCGCGGCATCGTCCGCTCGTCCGGCAGCGGCGCTGGCATTGGCGGCGTTCGAGCTGTCCGATGACGTCGACGCATCCGTAGCTTTCTTACAACTGGCGACCACCAACGCGATGGCGGTGCCGGCGACGAGGGGGAGCAGGTTGAGTTTCATGGGGCTTTCGGTGCGCAGACGACTGTGGTTATCCGTCAGGCTGGGTTGGGTTGCAAGCGATGACTTTGGTCCGTTGTTCCTTACAGTGAGCCCATCGGTGATGAGTAATCAGTAATCGGTAAGCAGTCTGCCCGTGCAACCACGCGCACTGAACCCGGTTACTGAATACTGGATACTGAACGCGGGTTACTGAATACTGACGTCCCATGTTGCAACCGCACATCCTCATCCTCTCCGGCAGCGCCAGCCGGCAGTCCGCCACCGGCGATCTGCTCCGGCATGTCGGGCGCCTGCTCGAAGCGGGCGGTGTCACGGTCGACTTGATCGACCTGGCCGAGGAGCCTTTGCCCTTGTTCAATCCGGACACCACCTACACTGCACCGCACTACGCGCCGCTCAAGGCGCGCGTGGAACGGGCGGACGTTTACCTGGTCGGCACTCCCGACTATCACGGCACGATGAGCAGCGCGACGAAGAATTTCCTCGACCACTTTTGGAAGGAATACACCGGCAAACTTTTCGCCACGATCGTCGCCTCGCACGACAAAGGCCTGACGGTCGCCGACCACCTCCGCACGGTTGCCCGCCAATGTTACGCGTGGGCGCTTCCCTATGCAGTGACCTTTGTTGAGAAGGCCGACATGAAGGAGGGCCGGATTGCCAGCGACGCGTTGCGGGACCGCATCGAAATGCTGGTTCGCGACATTCGCATTTATGGCGGCCTGCTTGCGGCCCAACGCCGGGCGGACGTCGCCGGAACGGAGCCGGGCTTTCTGGCGCAAATGCGCATGATGCCTCGTTGACGCGATGAAACGGTGGGCTGTCCTCGTCGTTCTGCTCTACGGCGTCTGGCTGCTGCTGCTGACCACGCCGCTCCTCTTGCTTTGCGGGATCCAATACGATCGCTATGGCTCGGGCGGCCCGGGCTGGGAGGCGAAATTTGATTTGTCGGTCGTGGGTAAGTTAGTGTCGCACTGGGGCTACTGGCTTTGGCTCGCGGTGATGCTCGCGGGCCAGGCGCTCCTGCTGCTTGTACCGATCTCTGCTGCGGAAGGCCGGCCCGTGCGACGGCGCAAACTGCTGGTTCCAGTCATCGGGGCGTCGTTCTTCCTGGGGAGTCTCGCCTTCGCCGGGCTCCTAGCATTGCTCTGCGCATTCATAGGCGATGACGCCTTCGAACTTCTGGAATGGGGAACCCGAGCGAACCAGGAACAGGCCTGGGCCGTGCCCGGCGTTGCCCAAGGCATGAAGGCTGCCGGCGTTGGCCCGCGCAGCGTCCTGTTCGATGTCCTGTTCGTCCTCGCCCTGGTTGGAATCTTCTGGATGCTCTGGGCGATCCTGTTTCTGCGAGGCTCACGAAACGACGATCCGGACGCGCTTTCCCGCCGCGCGCTTCGTTGGCTGCTGCGCGGGAGTATCCTGGAACTCCTTGTGGCCGTGCCGACGCACGTGATTGTCCGGCAGCGCAATGACTGTTGCGCGCCTTACGGCACGTTTTGGGGAATCGTTTGCGGACTCACCGTGATGCTGATGTCGTTCGGACCGGGCGTCTTCTTCCTGTTTGTCGCACGCGCCCGGCGTCTAAAACCGACTGCAGTGGGGCACGCGACGACCTGCCATAGTCCGACAGGCGACTCGCCTGTCGGAAAAAAGTAGGGCACGCCGCTCCGCGCGCGCCGCGAAGGCAAACCCTCGCGGCTTTTGGTTGATTTCTCCAGCGGTTCGGCGCTCGCGGAGCGACGCGCCCTGCCTTTTGTCCTTTTGGGCTCGCAAGTGCGCCCGTTGACGCTTCGGCCACCCGGGAGTACGCTCCAGGCATGATAGATGTGACGGACATCCAACCCGCCGGGGTCGACCGATTCCCGGTGCGGAAACCGATGCCGCGGGCGCAATTCGACACGCTCTCGCGCGACATCCTGGCGCTTAAGAAGAAGCTTAATGCCGTTATTCTGGCCCACAATTACCAGGTCGGCGAAATCCAGGACGTCGCGGATTACGTGGGCGATTCTCTCGGTCTTTCCCAGCAGGCCGCGAAGACGCCCGCCGAAGTCATCGTCTTCGCCGGGGTCCATTTCATGGCCGAGACGGCGAAAATCCTGAACCCGGACAAAACGGTCGTGCTGCCGGACAAGGATGCCGGCTGTTCGCTGGAAGAAAGTTGTCCGGCTGAAAAGCTTGCGGCATTCCAGGCGACGAACCCGAATTTCTACACCATCGCCTATATCAATTGTAGCGCCGCCGTGAAGGCGTTGAGCGACGTCATCTGCACCAGCGGCAACGCCGTGAAAATCGTCAACGCCGCGCCCAAGGATCGCGACCTTCTGTTCGTGCCGGACGAAAACCTGGGCGCGTGGGTGATGGAGCAGACCGGCCGCCCAATGACGCTATGGCGCGGGAACTGTTACGTGCACGTCGAGTGGACTCACGCCAGCATCAGCCGCATCCGGCGCGAACATCCGGATGCGCCGCTCGTCGCGCACCCCGAATGCACGAAGGCTGTGCGCATGCTCGCCGATGAAGTTTGCTCGACGGAGCGCATGGTCGATTACTGCAAACGGACCAAGGCGTCGCACATCATCATTGCAACCGAAGCGGGCATGCTTCACCGCCTGCAGAAGGAATGTCCTGACAAGCAGTTCATTCCTGCGCCGACCGACAATTGCCGGTGCAACGAGTGCCGCTACATGAAGCTCAATACGCTGGAGAAGTTGCACGATTGCATGGCGGACCTCTCGCCCCGTATCGAGTTGCCGCGCGACGTGCTGGATCGCGCCCGGTTGCCTATTGAGCGGATGCTGGAAATCTCGGCACGACCGTGAGTCAGACCAGGTAGGAGCCAGTCAAGCTCAGTCAAACCCAATCAGGCATACCTCAGAATGCGGAGTGTATCATATCTACAAATCTTGATTTGTTGATTTGACTTTTAGGCGCCGTTGGGGCTAGTGTTCACCCAGCATCGGCCTTGACCTCGAGAATTGCGGGTCCCGTCCGATCCATTGAACGACATGAGCACGCGACGGGACCAGGCCAATCGCCTCGAGAAACTCCTCCGGGAGCGCATCGCCATCATTGACGGGGCGATGGGCACGACCATTCGTGGCTACGGGGTTACCGAGGCTGACGTGCGCGGCTCGCGCTTCCGAGACGCCAGGAAGGATCTCAAGAACAACGGCGACCTGTTCTCCCTGACGAAGCCCGAAGTCATTGGCGACATCCACCGGCGCTTTCTGGAAGCGGGCGCGGACATTATCGAGACGAACACGTTCTCCGCGACGAGCATTGGGCAGAGCGAATTCTTCGTGGACGACCCGCGCGAGCACGGCGGACGAAAGGATCCCGCGTTCTACCAGAAAATCATCGAGGACAAATTCCTCAACGACCTGGCGTGGGAAATCAACGAAGCCTCGGCCCGGCAGTGCCGCCAGTGGGCTGACCAGGCAGCGGAGAAAACGGGCCGGCCGCGCTTTGTCGCGGGGGCCATCGGACCGCTCACCGTATCGCTCTCGATCTCGCCGGATGCGAACGACGCGGGCTTTCGCACCGTGACTTTCGACCAGGTCCGATCCGCCTACCGGCACGAGGTGCGCGCCTTGATTGCGGGAGGAGTCGACCTTCTGCTGGTCGAAACCATCTTTGACTCCCTCAATGCGAAGGCGGCGCTCGTGGCCATCCAGGACGTGTTCGAGCAGGACGGAGTGCGATTGCCCATCATGATCTCCGCTGCCGTAGGGCGTGGTGGTGAGACGATGATCTCCGCGCAAACGGTCGAAGCGTTCTGGAACGCCGTCGCACACGTGAAACCGCTGGCCGTCGGCCTGAATTGCTCGCTTGGGCCGGATTTGATGCGCCCGTTCCTGGAAGAACTCGGGACGAAAGCGGGCTCGTTCATCTCGTGTTATCCGAATGCGGGTTTGCCGAATCCGCTTTCTCCGACAGGCTTTGATTTGCAGCCGTGTCACATGGGCGACTCCCTGAAGGAGTTCGCCCAGGCCGGCCTTCTCAACATCGCCGGCGGTTGTTGTGGCAACACGCCCGAGCACATCGCGGCTATCGCCAAGGCGCTCGAAGGGATTCCTCCGCGGGTGCCTCCACGCCGCGAGTCGCCCGCGCAATACGTCAGTGTAGCTGCGACCGTGAGGTCGCAGGTGGAATTCTCAAGTGGGAACCAGCGCGATGCGAATGGCCAACCTTCTGCGTCCTCCTCCCGCGACCTCACGGTCGCAGCTACGCAAGGGCCTGATTTCGTTCCGCTGCGCCTCAGTGGCTCCCACCCGTTCACTCAACAGCAAGGCACGTTCATTGTCATTGGCGAACGGACGAATGTCGCCGGTTCACCCAGGTTCGCCCGGCTCATCAAGGAGGGAAAATTCGAGGAAGCCGTTTCCGTCGCGCGTCAGCAGGTCGACAACGGCGCCAACGTGCTCGACGTTTGCATGGACGAGGGGATGATCGACGGCGTGACCGCGATGAGCCGGTTTCTGACGCTCATCGCCGCTGAGCCGGACATCGCGAAGGTCCCGGTCATGGTGGACTCGTCGAAGTGGAGCGTGATCGAAGCGGGATTGAAATGCCTCCAAGGCAAAGGCATCGCGAACTCGATTTCACTCAAGGAAGGCGAGGCAAAGTTTCTCGAACAGGCGCGGCTGGTCAGCCGGTACGGCGCGGCAGTCGTGGTGATGGCGTTCGACGAGAAGGGGCAGGCAGACACCTTCGAGCGCAAGATCGGGATTTGCCGGCGTTGCTATGAATTGTTGACGCAGCAGGTGGACTTCCCGCCGCAGGACATCATCTTCGACCCGAACGTTCTCACCGTGGGCACCGGCATCGAGGAGCACGCAAGCTACGGCGTCGATTTCCTCCGCGCCACGGAATGGATCAAGCAGCATCTCCCGCACGCGCAGGTCAGTGGCGGCATCAGCAACGTGAGCTTCAGCTTCCGCGGGAACCAGGTCGTGCGCGAGGCGATGCACAGCGCGTTCCTTTACCATGCGATTCGCGCCGGGCTGGACATGGGCATCGTGAACGCCGGCATGCTGGAAGTTTACGAGGAGGTGCCCAAGGACCTTCTCGAGCTGGTCGAAGACGTGCTCCTGAACCGCCGGCCGGACGCCACCGAACGGCTTGTCACGTTTGGTGAAGCACTCAAGAAATCTGCCTGTGACTCAGGCCCAACTGCTGCCAAAGCCGATGAGGCCTGGCGCAGCGAGCCGATCGAGAAGCGTCTCGAACACGCGCTTGTCAAAGGCATCGACGCCTACATCGAGGCGGACGCTGAGGAGGCCCGCATCAAGTTTGGCCGGCCGCTGGCGGTCATCGAAGGGCCGCTGATGGCTGGGATGAATGTCGTTGGCGACCTGTTCGGCGCGGGGAAGATGTTTCTCCCGCAAGTCGTCAAGTCCGCCCGCGTGATGAAGAAAGCCGTGGCGTATCTCACGCCATTCCTGGAAGCCGAAAAAGCCGCGCTGGCCGCCGCGGGCCAGGCCGTCAGGGCGCAGGGCCGAATCGTGCTCGCGACCGTGAAGGGCGACGTGCACGACATCGGCAAGAACATCGTCGGCGTCGTGCTGGGCTGCAACAATTATGAGGTCATCGACCTCGGCGTGATGGTTCCGTGCGAGAAAATCCTCGCGACCGCTCGCGAGAGGCAAGCCGACGTCATCGGCCTGAGCGGCCTCATCACGCCCAGCCTCGACGAGATGCAGCACGTGGCCCGCGAGATGGAGCGCAACGGATTCAAACTGCCGCTGCTCATTGGCGGCGCGACGACCAGCAAGGCCCACACCGCGGTGAAAATTGCCCCCGGCTACACGGAGCCTGTGGTGCACGTGCTCGACGCCAGCCGCGCCGTGCCGGTGGTGAGCAACCTCATCAGCCGGGAGAACAAGCCGGCGTTCGTGAAGCAGATTCGCGAGGAGTACGAGAAGGCCCGGGCGCAACACGGCGCCCAACGGCAGAAGCTTGTGAGCCTGGAAGCAGCCCGCGCCAACAAGCCGAAACTGCGTTATGACGATTTGCCGAAGCCGGAATTCAGCGGCGTCCGCGTGATTTCCCCGGAGTCGCCGGCGCCTCGCCCTTCTGCCATCGCCATTTCCGACCTCGTCCCTTTCATCGACTGGTCGCCTTTTTTCCACACCTGGGAATTGCGCGGCCGTTACCCGTCCATACTCCAGCACGAAAAGCACGGCGAACAGGCCCGCCAGCTATTCGTAGACGCGCAGAAGCTCCTGGATGAAATCGTCGGCAAGAAACTGCTCCAACCCCGCGCCGTCCACGGTTTCTTCCCGGCGAATTCCGTTGGCGACGACGTGGAGCTTTACACCGACGAATCACGCGGCACGCTCCTGGCACGATTTCATTTCCTCCGTCAACAAATTGAGAAGACCGACGGCTCGCCCCACTGGTGCCTGGCCGATTTCATCGCCCCACGCGGCGCGCCCCACGCAACCGGCAACACGCAACACGATTACCTCGGCGCCTTCGCCGTCACTTCCGGCTTTGGCTTGAAGGAACTCGTCGAGAAGTTCAAATCCCGGCACGACGATTACAACGCCATCATGGCCGAAGCGCTGGCCGACCGCCTCGCGGAGGCGTTCGCCGAGTTTCTCCATAAGCGTGTCCGGCAGGAGTGGAGCTACGGGCGCACGGAACAGCTCACCCAGGAACAACTCATCGACGAGGCCTACCGCGGCATTCGTCCTGCCGCCGGTTATCCCGCCTGTCCCGATCACACGGAGAAGGGGATTCTCTGGCAATTGCTCGACGTGGAACGGCACACCGGCATGAAGCTCACTGAAAGCTTTGCCATGTGGCCTGGCAGCAGCGTGAGCGGACTCTACTTTGCGCACCCGGAATCGAAATACTTCGCCGTGGGCAAACTCGGCCGCGATCAGGTTCTCGACTACCAAGTCCGCAAGGCGATGCCATTGGAGGAAGTCGAACGCTGGCTTGGACCGTGGCTGGGCTACGATCCTGAGAAGGGCGCCCCTCCCGGCTAGCGACGGGTCGCCACGCGTACGCTGCTCGCCCGAGCACAAAAGCTCACCTGAGAAAACGCCTTGGCAGGGCGCGCCGCTCCCACCCGGCGCGCGCCACGGTCCGCTTTCAGATTCTCGAATTCCCGCTTGGCCTTCGGCCGAGGGCGTGGTTAGGCTGCGGGCATGGAACTCTTTCATAAGATTCTCAAAGCGTGCGTCGACTCCCACGCCTCCGATATCCACGCCAAGGTCGGACACCCGACGGTTTTTCGGATCAGCCGGCAACTCGTCGCCATCGACGCGCCCAGCCCGACCACCGAATGGTTCGAGAAGGTGCTGGAGAACATTGTGCCTAAACACCTGAAGGAAACGCTTCAAAAGACCCGCGAGGCGGACTTCTCCTACTTCGAGCCGGGCATCGGCCGGTTTCGTACGAATATTTTCCAGCAGAGCGGCCAATGGGCGCTGGCCATGCGCCACGTGAAAAGCCGCGTGCCCCACTTCGAGGAACTCGGCCTGCATCCCGTCTGCAAGACCCTCTCTGAATCGCCCCGCGGCGTCATCCTCCTGGCTGGCACCACCGGCAGCGGCAAGTCGACCACGCTGGCCGCGATGATCGAGCACTTGAACGAGAATTTCAAACGTCACATCGTCACCCTCGAAGACCCCATCGAATACATGTTCGAGGACAATCAGTGCGTCATCGAGCAACGAGAGATTGGCCTGGACACCCAGACGTTCCACTCCGGCCTCAAGAGCGTCCTGCGCCAGGACCCGGACGTGATCATGGTCGGCGAAATGCGCGATTCACTCAGCATGCAGGCGGCGATCACAGCGGCGGACACCGGCCATCTGGTGCTTTCCACCCTCCATACGACGAACTCTGCCACGTCCGTCGGGCGCATCCTCGATTTCTTCACACCGGAAGAGCGCGACACGATGCGCCGGCAGCTATCGACCACGCTCCGGGCCGTGATTTGCCAGCGCATGATCCCGACGCTCGACGGCAAGATGTTGCCGGCGCAGGAAATCATGATTAACACTCCCATCGTTCGCAAGATGATCGAGGAAAACCGCCTGGAAAAACTTCCGGCGGCGATCGAAACAGGTCGCGACGACGGGATGCAGAACTTCAACCAGTCGCTCTTCGACATGGTGCAGGCGGGCAAGATCAGCCGCGAGGAGGCGCTGGACAAGGCGACCAACGCGCAGTCGCTGGAGATGATGTTCCAGGGCATCTTCCTGAGCACGGGCAACCGGATTCTGGGATGATTCCGTTTCCTTAATCAGCGCCGGACTTTGTACCAACGGATCTTATCACGCGCATTAAGCCAACCTAAATCTTGCGCTCCCCTGATTCGAGACTTGCGCGGACAATTTTCGTGGAGTAAACCACTCTGGCCGATGAAAAGGTAATCTAATTCTGGCGATGGTGCTGGATGCTTAAAAGTGATGACCTGCTTCCGTCGGGCCCGCGGGTCGCCTGAAAAAGGAATTGACCTTTTGACGGTCGGCACAAGAATCCCGCTTCCGCTTGGAAGTAAGGTGACGGGTCAAGCGCCAGACAACGCACAAACGACTGCTTAATCGATGGCTGCCATTTTTCCGAAGTGGACCAATCGGCTCACGCTTATCCTGATCCTCACGGGAGTGTTGAGCGCCATCGGCGTCGTCGGCGGGGTGTGGTATTACTTCACGCCCAAATACACCCGCGTCGGCTACAAGCCGGTGCAACCCGTCGGCTTTCCTCATTCGACGCACGTCGATCAATTGGGGCTGGATTGCCGCTATTGCCACAGCCAGGTCGAGAAATCGTGGTACTCCAACATCCCGAGCGCCTCGACGTGCATGAACTGCCACAATCAGGTGCTCAAGGAGGATCCTCGCCTGGCGTTGGTGCGGGAAAGCGCTGCGACGGGCAAGCCGGTGCCGTGGGTCCAGATCCACAAGCTGCCCGACTACGTCTATTTCAATCACTCCGTTCACGTGAACCGCGGCATCTCCTGCGTGCACTGCCACGGGAACATCAACAAGATGGACGAAGTCGAGCACGCCAAAACGTTGAGCATGGCCTTCTGCCTGGAGTGCCATCGCGACCCCGCGAAAAACCTGCGCCCGGCGGACAAGATCACCGACCTGGCCTGGAGCCCGCACGAGCACCTGCCGAAGGACTGGTTCGAGAAACAGGCCAAGGACATGAAAATTGAAGCTTCGCAGGCCTGCTCGGCTTGCCACCGATGAAAACCATTCCTCCTCCTTGTCCCGAGCCCGAGAGCGGCCAGAAATACTGGCGCAGCCTCGAACAACTGGCGGACGCGCCGGAGTTTCGGCAATGGCTCGAACGGGAGTTCCCAGACGGCGCCAGCGAGCTTGTTGACCCGGTGAGCCGGCGCAGCTTCGTGAAGCTCATGTCCGCTTCGTTTGCGCTTGGGGGACTGGGCTTCCTGGGGGCGGGCTGCCGCAGGCCCGAGGAAAAGATTCTGCCCTTCGGCAAAGGGCCGGAAGGCTACATCCACGGCGTGCCGCAATACTTCGCCACGGCCATGCCCACGCGCGGCACGGCCATTCCGCTGGTGGTCAAGTCGAGCGACGGCCGTCCCACCAAGATCGAGGGCAACCCCGATCATCCCGACAGTAATGGCGCGACCGATCCCTTCGCTCAGGCGTCGCTGCTCAGCCTGTATGATCCGGATCGCGCCCAGCGCTACCTTCAGGGCGGGAACAGGATTTCGAAAGAGAAGGCGCTCGACGAGTTAAGCCGGATATCAAAGCAACTCGTCGCAAACGCCGGGGCCAAAACCGCCTTTTTGCTCGAGCAAAGCAGTTCACCCTCGCGGCGGCGGCTCGTCTCTGTGCTGCAAGTGAAGTGCCGCGAGGCGAAGTATGCGATCTACGAGCCGGTGGATTTGCAGGCCAACCGGCGCGTGACGGGCAGCACGCCGTACTTCAAGGTCGACCAGGCCAAGGCCATCCTTTCGCTCGATTGCGATTTCATCGGCGGTGAAGCCGACGCTCACCAATTGATTCGTGGTTTCTCCGCGGGTCGGCGCATTCAGAAAGTCTCGGACTCCATGAATCGGCTCTACGCCGTGGAGGGGCTGATGACCTTGACCGGCATGAACGCCGATCATCGCCTGCGCGTGCCCAACAGCCACGTCGCCACGGTCGCGGTGCACGTCGCGGCCCGCGTGTCGCCTCAAAATCAGCAAGTCGCCGCGCTCGTAGCCAGGCTGCCACTCTCTTCACTCATTCCTCCGTTCGACCCGACTAACGCGGACGCGAAGAAAAAGGCGGACGACCGGCAGAAGTTCCTGGAAGGCTGGGTTGCCGAGTGCGCCGCGGATCTGCTCGCCAACCCGGGCGCATCGCTGGTCCTCGCGGGCCATCGTCAGCCAATGGCGGTCCACGTCCTGGCCAATCTGTTGAACTCCGCGCTGGGCAACGTCGGCAAGACCGTCCTCTACTCCCCCGTCCCGGAGACGGCGACCAATTCCGACTTGTCGGCGCTCGCCACGGCGCTCCGTGCCGGGCAAATCGACACGCTCATCATTGTCGGCGGCAACCCTGCCTACAATGCCCCTGAGGACCTCAAGTGGGCAGAAGCGCAGAGCAAGGCGAAGGAAATCATTCGTCTGGGGGCCTACGAGGACGAAACTTTCGCCGCCACGCCGCAAGCCACGCTGCACCTTCCCGGGGCCCATTATCTCGAATCGTGGGGCGACGCAGTCACCAGTGACGGCACGAGCGTGTCGATACAACCCCTCGTCGCCCCGTTGTTCGATGGGCTGACCGAGTTGGAAGTGCTCGCCCGCCTGGCTGGGCTTGAGACAACCAAGCCTTACGACATCGTTCGGGAAACACTTCGCGGCTCCGTCTCTGGGGCGAACTTCGAGGAAACGTGGAAGAAGTTTCTCCACGACGGGTTCATGCCCGGTCAGAAGCCGAGTACGACCGACCGGCAACTTTCCGCAGCCGAAGTCACTCAAGCGTTTGCGTCTCTCGCTCCTGTCTCGTTGAGCAAAGACAGCCTCGAAATCGTGTTTCATCGCGACTATCGAATGGACGACGGTCGCTGGAACAACAATGGCTGGCTCCAGGAGTTTCCCGACCCGGTGACAAAGGCGACTTGGGACAGCCTGATCCTCATCAGCCGCAAGACCGCCGAGGAGTTGGGCGTCAAGAACATGACGACGTCCAAGACGACCACGGACATTGTGAAAGTGACCTTGCAGGTCGGCGGTGAGACGAAGTCGATTACGGGTCCCATCTGGATTACGCCTGGCATGGCGGACAATTCACTCGGGCTTGCGCTGGGGTATGGCCGCAAGAAGACGCCGCAGGGCGGCACGGGCCGGATTGGCAATGGCGTGGGCCGCTACAACGCCTACGAACTTCGCACCTCCAGCACCATGGGCTTCGCCACTGGGGCGAAACTGGAGAAGACCGGCGAACCCCGATACGAACTCGCCATAACCCAGGAACACGGCGCGATGGAAGGCCGGCCCATCATCCGAGAGGCGAACAAGGCGCAATACGAAAAATCCCCGAAGTTCGCGAATAATTTCGACCTCGAAGCCCATTCGGACTTCATCCCGAAGAACAAGACTCCCGAGGAAGGTCCTCTCGGGCGTCCGAAGGGCATCTACGAGCATCCTTATCACGCCTACGAGACTCGCAAGTCGATGAACGGCGTGAATCTCGAAGGCAAACACGTCAAGAGCGACATCCATCAGTGGGGCATGGCGGTGGATCTCAACCAGTGCGTCGGCTGTGGTGCTTGCGTGCTTGCTTGCCAGGCCGAGAACAACGTGCCGATCGTCGGCAAGGACCAGGTCAAGCGCAACCGTGAGATGCACTGGTTGCGCATCGACCGTTACTTCAGCGGGGCAGGGGACACGCTGGAAGCGATGGTCGACGACCCGCAGGCGGTCCATCAGCCGATGATGTGCCAGCATTGCGAGAACGCGCCGTGCGAGTCGGTCTGCCCCGTGAACGCGACCGTCCATGACGAGGAAGGCCTGAACGTGATGGCGTATAACCGGTGCGTCGGCACGCGCTATTGCTCGAATAACTGCGCGTGGAAGGTCCGTCGCTTCAATTTCCTCGATTTCAACCGTCGCTCGCTCGATCAGCTTATCGGCACCCCCAACGCCGTCTATTCCAGCCCGATGGTGGGCAAGACCGATGGCGAGTGGACGCTCAAGCGGTGGTGGAAGAATCCGGACATCGGAACCCGGCCGCAGGACGAGTGGGACATTCTCAAGCTGGTCCGAAATCCCGATGTGACGGTCCGCATGCGGGGCGTGATGGAGAAATGCACGTTCTGCGTTCAGCGCATCGAGCAGGCCAAGATCGGGCAGAAGGTCAAGGCAGGCCAGACCGGAGACGTGCGCGTGCCGGACGGCGTGATCCGGCCCGCCTGCCAGCAGGTTTGCCCGGCCGAAGCGATTGTCTTTGGCAACCAGCTCGATCCGAACAGCCGGGTCTCACAGCTTCAGAAGTCCGAGCGCAATTACGAGGTGCTTGGGTTCCTCGAAACGCGCCCGCGGGTCACCTATTTGGCGCGCATCCGAAATCCCAATCCGAAGATGCCCGATTATCACGACATAGCGTTGAACGTGCAACCCTACGTGGAGCGGAGTGGCAATCCCTACGAACCACACGGTCACGCGGCCGACCACGGTTCGGAGAAGAAAGGAGCGCACTGATGGCCTCGCACGCTCCGACCATAGAAGTCCCGCTGCCGCCCAAGGAACTCCAGCGCGAGCCGTTGGTGCTGAACCACCGGCCGCTGGGATGGATCTCCAATCAAATCGCCGTCATCGCCGAGGGCAAGGCGCCCATGTGGTGGTGGATCGCCTTCGTGCCGAGTTTCATCGTCATGTGCATTGGCGCGTCGATGATCGCCTACCAGGTCGGCACTGGCGTGGGCGTGTGGGGCTTGATGATCCCCGTGGGCTGGGCGTGGGATATCACCAACTTCGTCTGGTGGATCGGCATCGGTCACGCGGGCACGCTTATCTCGGCGATTCTTTGCCTGCTGCGCCAACGCTGGCGCACTTCGATCAACCGCGCCGCCGAGGCGATGACGATCTTCGCCGTGATGTGCGCGGGGATTTTCCCGGCGTTTCACGTCGGCCGCGTCTGGTTCGCCTGGTGGCTGCTGCCGATCCCCAATGCCAACGGCATCTGGCCGCAGTTCCGTTCGCCGCTGCTGTGGGACGTGTTCGCCGTTTCGACTTATTTCACCGTGTCGCTGCTCTTTTGGTACATGGGCCTTATCCCGGACCTGGCCACGATGCGCGATCGGGCCAAGAGCAAGCTGCGCCAGATCGGCTACGGCATCGCCGCCCTGGGCTGGACGGGCTCAAACCGGCATTGGTGGAACTATGAGAAGGCCTATCTGCTGTTGGCCGGCTTGAGCACACCTCTGGTGTTGTCGGTCCACTCGATCGTATCCTTCGACTTCGCAGTGTCGCAGGTGCCGGGCTGGCACACGACCATCTTCCCGCCGTACTTCGTGGCGGGGGCGATCTTCTCCGGCTTCGGCATGGTGCTCACGCTGGTCCTGCCCTTGCGCGCGATTTGCAAACTGGAGGATGTCATCACGATCCGGCACGTCGAGTTGATGTGCAAGGTGCTGCTGGCCACCGGTTCGATCGTCGGCTACGCCTATGGAATGGAGTTTTTCATCGCCTGGTATGGCGGCAATCCCTACGAACTTTACGCGTTTCAGAATCGCGCCTTCGGCCCGTATTGGTGGAGTTACTGGTCGATGATCACGTGCAACGTGATCTCCCCGCACTTCTTCTGGTCCAAGCGGCTGCGCACCAACCTCTGGTTCGTGTTTGCCATCTCCATCGTCGTGAACATCGGCATGTGGTTCGAGCGCTTCGTCATCATCGTGACTTCGCTCCACCGCGATTACATGCCGTCCAACTGGGCCTACTTCTCGCCGACCTGGGTGGACATCTGGACTTACATCGGGACGATTGGTTTGTTCATGACTTTGTTCCTGCTCTTCGTTCGGTTCCTGCCGCTGTGCAACATCGCCGAGGTGAAAGTGGTCTCGTCGCATGGCGATCCGCATCACCCGCTCGGCGGCGCAAAAGGAGGGCATTGATGAGCGACACCTCGAAGCCCACCACCCAATTCGGGCTCCTCGCCGAGTTCGACACGCCTGCGGGGACCATCGCCGCGGCCGAAAAGGTCCGCGACGCCGGTTTCAGGCGCTGGGACGTCTACACGCCCTATCCCTTGCACGGCCTGGATGCCGCGATGGGCCTGGGCAACTCCAAAGTCGGCTGGTTCACCTTCCTCCTGGGTTGCACCGGCATGACCCTCGGCATGCTGATGATTTGGTACATGAACGCGTACGACTACCAAATCGTCGTGGGCGGCAAGCCGTTTTTCAGCCCGCTGTCCAGCTTCCCGGTGTGCTACGAAATGACGATCCTGTTCGGCGCATTCGGCTCGCTGGGCGGGATGCTGTTCCTCAACCGCCTGCCCCGGTGGTATCACCCGCTGTTCAACAGCGACCGCTTCAAGAACGTGACCCACGACAAGTTCTACCTCTGCATCGAGTCCACCGACCCGAAGTTTGACGATGCCCAGACCCGCAAGCTGCTTGAATCAGTGGGCGGCAAACATATCGAGGAAGTGAGGGAGTGATGCGTTACGTCCTCCTTCTCATGGCGCTTTCGGGCGTGCTCATCGTGCTGGTCGCCGGCAAGCGCGGCGACACCTCGCGTCGTCCGCCGATCGAGTTGTTCCCCGACATGGACCGCCAGCCCAAGCTGAGACCGCAGACCGCCAACGACTTTTTCAAGGACGGCTTCAGTTCGCAATTGCCCGTTGCTGGCACCATTGCGCGCGGCGCCCCATACCAGGATACGCCCGAGAACACCGGCAAGGTCTCCGGTACGACCAACTGGGTGGAGACGATTCCGGTGCCTGTCTCCGTGCAGTTGATGGCCCGCGGCCGCGAGCGTTACAACATCCATTGTGCCCCCTGCCACGGCGAAGCGGGCGACGGCAAGGGCATCACCACGAAATTCGGCATGGCAATCGTCGGCGACCTGCACGACGTCGCGGCCCGCAAAGTGCCTCAGCAACCCGACGGCGAGTTGTTCAACACCCTCAGTTACGGCAAGGGGCTCATGCAAGGCTACGCCGCGAACGTGACGATTCAGGACCGCTGGGCCATCATTGCCTACGTCCGGGCCCTTCATCGAAGCCGGCTTTCCACGCTCGAGGATGTGCCCGCCTCCGAGCGGGCCGCGCTGGCCAGGCCGTTGCCCCCCACTGCGCCAACCCCGAAATAGATTATGGGAGCCACTGCCACATCTTCGCCAGCCACCGCCGCCCTCAACCCGCGATGGAAGCCGGTGCCGACGATCCTCATCGTCGGCGGTGCCGTGCTCGGCTTGATAGGTGCCTGCGTGCCGTCCCTGCGGCAACAGTTCGCGCACTCGTATCTCCTGGCGTACATGTTTTTCCTGAGCATCTGCCTGGGCGGTTTGTTCCTGACGATGCTCCATCACCTCTTCGACGCGAGTTGGTCGGTCGCCACCCGCCGCGTGACCGAGCACCTGGCCTGGCTGCTGCCGGTCATGGCAGTGTTGTTTGTCCCGATTGCCATCTGCACGTTCCTCAAAGTGAACGGCACGGATGGCCAGCCCACCGCCGTGATTTACCAATGGATGGAGAATGATCCGCACCTCGACCACGCCTTGCACGCCAAGCAGCCGATCTTCACGCGAGCAGGCTTTTTCGCGATTTCCATAGGCCTGTTCGCGTCCTGGACGTTCCTTGTCTGGCATCTCCGCAAGAACTCCATCGAACAGGACAAAACCGGCGCGGCCATCCATACGTTCAAAATGCGGTTCCATTCCGGATACGGCATCTTCCTCTTCGCCGTCACGCTCACGCTGGCGGCGATTCTGTGGGTCGGCGCCCTGGAGCACCAATGGTACTCCACAATGTACGGCGTCTATTATTTTGCCGAGAGTGTCTGGACGACGATGGCCGCGCTCTGGGTGCTTGCCGCCGTGCTCGCCCGCACCGGCCACCTCAAGGCCGTCGTCCACAAGAACACGATGCATTGCATCGGCCTGGTGTGGTTCGCGTTCACTATCTTCTACGCCTACATCCACTTCTCGCAATACTTCCTCCAGTGGAATGCGAACATTCCCGAGGAAACCTTCTGGTATGTGAAGCGCGAACAAGGCTCGTGGTGGCAGATTGGCATGCTCATCGTTTTCGGCCACTTCCTGGTGCCGTTCCTACTGCAGTTGCGCATCGACGCAAAGCTGAACCCGGCCGTCTGTGTCCCGTTGGCGATTTGGGCGTTGATGATGCACTTCTGTGACATCTCGTTTAATATCATGCCGGTCATCCATCCGGGCGGATTCATGCTTCACTGGCTGGACATCGCCTGCCTGGCGTTCGTCGGCGGCGTGCTGACGAAAGTGTTCATTCGGTATCTCAACGCTCACCCGGCCTATCCGCTCAAGGACCCGCGCCTGGGCGAATCCCTGGGCATCCACGGCCCGCACCCCGTTTACGACACTCACTGACGGAGCCGCCATGAACCACAAGCTTGCAACCTTCCTGGCCGGCCTTGGCGCGTTCTTTGTTGTCGCGCTGCTGGTGGTCGCGATGAAGTACTACACCCGGCCGGCGCCATTAAACCAGGCCCGCGCCGCCGAGCGCAGCGCGGCGCTCAAGGAAGTTCGCGAGGCCGCGGCAAAAGCGCTCAACACCGCCGAGGTGACTGATGCGACCAAGGGGACCGTGCGCCTCAAGATCGACACGGCGATGGAACTCACGATCAAGGAATTGCAGAATCCCGCCGCGTTCCGCTCGAACCTCGTCGCCCGCGCGAACAAAGCCGCTGAGCCGCCGCCCAAACCGCCGGAGCAGCCCAATAAATACGAGTAGGCGAGATGAGCGAGTCCCCCTCCACGCCGCCCAAGGGCGCGAACGATCCCGCATGCGATCTGCGCCTGCCCGCAGCGGAGATTGACGCTTCGCTCCGATGGCCGGTGTTGTTTCTGTTCGCCAGCGCGACGGCGTGGCTTCTCGTCAGCTCCATCCTCTGGCTGGTCACTTCGATCAAACTCGGCGCTCCTGGGTTTCTCGCAGATTGCCCCTGGCTCACGTTCGGTCGCGTCCGCCCCGCCGCGGCAAACGCCTTCCTCTACGGCTTCGCTTCGCAGGCCGCGCTCGGCATCATGCTGTGGATGCTTTGCCGGTTGGGCGGCAACCGGTTCGTCTTCCGGGTACCGGTCCTCATCGCCACGAAGTTCTGGAATCTGGGTGTGACCATCGGTGTAGTCGCAATCCTGGCCGGTGCATCGACGGGCTTCGAATGGTTGGAGATGCCTCGCTACGCAGCCGTGTTTTTGTTCGTCGCCTACCTGGTCATTGGATTGTGCGCGCTGGCGACCTTTCAGATGCGGCGGCATTGCGAGCTCTATCCCTCTCAATGGTTCCTGTTGGCCGCGCTGTTCTGGTTCCCTTGGCTTTATTCGGCTGCGAACTACCTGCTCCTCCTCGACCCAGTGCGCGGCACGCTTCAGGCGGCAGTGAATGCCTGGTTCACGGGCAACCTCACTGGCCTCTGGCTCGGCCCGGTGGCGCTTGCGGGGATTTACTATTTCATGCCCCGCCTCACGGGCCAGCCCCTCTACAGTCTCGGGTTGGCGTCGTTCGCGTTCTGGACGACGCTGTTCCTCTCCGGCTTCGCTGGTTTCACGGGACTCCTCGGTGGACCCGTCCCCCGCTGGATGCCCGCCGTGAGCACGGCGGCGAACGTCTGCCTGCTGCTGCCCCTGGCCTGCAACGCGTGGAACTGGCACGCCACGAACCGCCCCAATTGCGATGCCTGGAAGACAAGCGTGCTCCTGCGCTTCATCTGGTTCGGCGCGGTGTGCTATCTCGTCGCGGGCGTGGCGAATGCGCTTCTGGGTTTCCCCAATGTGGCGCCGAAAACCAATCTTACGGTGCTCAACATCGCGCTCAAGGTGCTGACGTTGCACGGATTCGTCGGCGCAGTGAGTTTCGGCTGCGCCTACTATGTGCTGCCGCGCGTTGCGAAAGTGGATTGGGCACAGGAAAAGCTGATCAATGTCCACTTCCTTTGCACTGCGATTGGGGTCGCGCTCATGGTCGTGGGCTTCGGGCTCGCCGGGATTTCGCAGGCCTCGAAGTTTGCCAATCCGAGCGTGCCCTTCGTTGAGGCGGTGAAGAGTCCGTTCCTGGCACTCACAACGATTGGCATGCTTCTGTTGCTCCTGGGCCAGTGCGCCTTTGCGGTGAACCTGGTGAAGCTGCTGCGCGGCGTTTGCGTGCCGGTCTGCCGGAGTTTCTGCTCCACAGTTTGCGGCTGGATGCCCGGCGCGGTGAAAGCGGAGGCGAAGCCATCATGAACAACGGCGCGGCTTTGTTCCTCGGAATCCTGCTCTCGCTGGCAGTATCGTTCTGGACGCTGCTGTTTGCGCCGCAACTGCAAATCGGCCGGCAGGACGTGCGCCCGATTGAAGGCGGCGAGGTTTATCCTTCACCACGGCCGGGGTTGGCCCAGCGCGGCGCGGAGGTCTATCGTTCGCTGGGTTGCGCGGAGTGTCACACGCGGCAGGTCCGCCAGACAGGCGCTATTTTCGAGGTGCACATCGCCGAAGTCGGCACGAACCTGAATGCTGTTGCTGCCGTGTTCGGCGAATCCGCAATGGGGACTGGCGACGAGGGGCTCGACTCGAGGCATTTCCGAAAGCTGCCTGCCACCGTCGGCACGAACCTGACGGGCAACGCCGCCCAGAACCTGGTCGCGCAATTTACTGCCGCCGGAGCGAAGGCGGTCCCGATGCTGATTCCGCTCGGTCCCGACGTGCAACGCGGCTGGGGCCCGCGGCTCTCCGTCGCGCAGGATTATCTACACGACTATCCCGTGCTGCTGGGGAACCTGCGCCTCGGTCCGGACCTGGCGAACTTCGGCGCGCGCCAGACCAACGCGACAGCCATCCACACACAGCTCTACGATTCGCGTCGAATGACGAAGGGTTCCTTGATGCCGCCCTATCCTTTCCTCTACGAGACATTGACCAACGGCGCGGCGTCGCCGGCCAATGCGATTGTGCTCCCTTTAGATGGAGCCAACGCCGCTCAAGTCATCGTTCCCAGCGAAGACGCGCAGGCCCTCGCTGCCTACCTCATCAGCCTCAAGGCCGACGCGCCCCTGTTCGAAGCCCCGCGCTCCAGGCCCGCAGCTCCTGCGCCGCCCCCAACAAACGCTCCGACCGCGACGAATGTGACCGCTGCCGCCAGTTCGCCTGAATTTGACGGCAGGGCGCGTCGCTCCGCGCGCGCCGAAAGCGCTGGAGATTCTACTGGATTCGGTCTTGCTGCATCGCGGCGCGCGCGGAGCGACGCACCCTACCAGGATTCTCTGCCTCAATGAAGCAGCCGAACGACAACAAGCAGCAGCCGGGACCCGGAGGCACGGAGCGCATCGAACGCTCCACAAGTTCGGCTGCCGCGTCCGCGGCCCCGGGCGAGAACGGGTCCGAACCCGTTGCACGGCGCCTTGCCACCCCAGCGCTGCTGTTCGCCGTGCTCGCCGCGTTTCTGTTCTGGAGTGACACGCACATCCTCAGCCAGGGCGGCGAATTCGATTCACGCGTCTACTATCCTTTTGCTTCTTCGAACGAGTTGGCGAGCCTTTCCATCCGCGAGCCGCGAAATCCGCTTCTTGATAAAGGCCAAGCTGTCTTTTCCATGGTCTGCCAGGCCTGTCACCAAGTAGACGGCCTGGGCGGCGTGCCGCAAGGCTGTCCACCGCTGGCCGGCTCCGACTGGGTGCTCAGAGATAAACCAGAACGCATCATTGCCATCGTCCTCAAGGGGCTTACCGGCCCCGTCACTGTCAGTGGGAAAGAGTACGGCACCGGCGCCATGGTCGGGCTGGAAAGCTTCAGCGACGATGAAATCGCCGGCGTGCTCTCCTTTGTCCGCAATAACTGGAGCAACAAGGCTCCACTGGTCGAGGTCTCCGACGTTAAGCAGATACGCGACAAACTCAAAGGCAGGACCGCCCCAATGACAGCGCCGGAGCTGATGCAAATGTTCCCGTGATCGGAGCCGAACATTCGGCAAGGGCGCGCGCTATCTGCAAGTCTTGCTACGGCTCGAACACCCGCACGCGATAAAACCGATTCGTCGTCCCAATCGAGTCGTCCACCTCGGCGATCCGATTGGTGGAGGAAACTGACGTCGGATTACCCGGCACGTTCAGCGGCGCCCAACTCGCCCCAGTGCCTACGCGTGGACTGCGTTCCACTTCGTACCCGCGTCCGGCCGCTTGCGGGAATGATATCCGCGCCACGCTGTCGATTCTCGCCACGCTGATGCGCCACTCGTCACCAGGACAAAGCGGGTGCGTACGCGTGAGATACTCCAGCCGGTTGGCTGCCCCATCGCCGTCGGGATCGTCCGCGAGGCCAACATTCGGGCCATTGGTCGCTCCGAAAAACTTCCCCTGAAACTCTTCGTAGCTCGACGGATTCCAGGCAAAGCGGTGCCCGGTCGCTTCCATTCGGCAAACGTAAACCGACGTGCGTGCCGTGACGTAGAGGGTCTTCATGTCCTTCCCTCCGAACGTGCAATTGGCCGGGGCTTCTGGGAACGTGATGCTGCCCAACGTCGCGCCCGTTGGAGAGCGAACGAGTACCTGGTTCGCGCCCGGCTGGCAAAGATAGAGATTGCCTTGCGTGTCGAGAGTCATGCCATCGCCGGCTTGAGGAATGAGGTTCGTCGTGGCGGGACCAACGACTCCGGGCGACAACACCGGGTAGGTCATCAGCCGCGGCGCCCCGAAGAGCAAGACGTGGAGTGTACGCTCATCCCGGGAAAGGATGACACCATTGGGCCGGGAGAGGTTGCTGGCGATTTGGGAGACCACTCTGCCAGCGCTTACATAGTAAACGGATTGCGTAGCGCCGGTTTGACCGTTGCCAAAGTTCGGGTCGGTAAAGTAGACGCCGCCCGTGGAATCGACCACGAGATCGTTCGGGCCGACGAACTGGCCTGTTCCAAATCCGTTCGCCAAGGGGATGACATTCGTCGTGGCAACGTCGATGGCGATGATGCGTCGCAGGTCGCGCTGGCAGGCGATGAGCCGGCCGGCCTGGTCGAACATCAACCCGTTGCACGCGCTGCTGTTCGTGTAGAACACCGAGAGCAGGCCGCGCGTGTCGGACTTGTAGATGCGGCTGGCCTGCACGTCGGTGAAGTAAACATTGCCGTTGGCGTCAGCGGCCGGGCCTTCAGTGAAAAGCAGCCCGAGGTGGCGTTGCTCGATGGGTCCAACCGGTCCAACGCCAGGGATATTTGCGCTGAATCGTTGCGCCGGTCGGAAGATCATGAAGTTCGGCCCCGCGATTCCCCCGCTGCCGCCGGCCACGAAGTCGCTGATATAAGCGCCCGTCGCGCCGTTGAACCGGGCTACCTTGTTGTTCACGAAGCTTGCCACGTACAGGTCGCCGTTGGGGCCGAAGCTCAAGTCGATGGGCAGGTTCAGGCTGCCGACTCCCGCTGGCACGAAGTCGCCCAGGTAAGAGCCGGTGCGGCCGTGAAATCGGGCGACACGATCGCCCGTGCCGCTCACGACATAAAAATGACCATCCGGTCCAGCCTTGATCCCGAAAGGCTGCGCCAGCGGGCCATCCGCCGCGAAGACGCCGAGGAACGTGCCGTTCGTTCCGTCGTATTTCAGAACGTGATGCCGAACCGTCCGACGACATAGAGATGGCCGTCCGTCCCCCAGGCCATCCCTGAAGGACCATTCAATCCGCCGCTGCCTTCGGGGATGAACACTCCTGCGAACGTGCCGTTCGTCGCATTGAAACGCACCACCGAACTGTTGAGTTGGCTGCTGACATACAGAAATCCATCCGGCCGAAACTCGAGCCATACGGGATAATCAAGCCAACCCCCGCTGGCTGGAACAAACGCATTCAGAAACGCGCCGTTCGTTCCGTTGTAACGCAGCACTTCGTCGCTGTTCGCGCTCGCCACGTAAAAGTTCCCGTCCGGCCCAAAGGCCAGGCCATGAGGCGCGTCCAGCCCGCCGCTGCCGCTGGCGACGAACACGCTGATGAAGGCGCCGTTCGTTTCATTGTAACGGAGCACACGATTGCCGCTGAAACTGGAGAGGAACAATTCAGCGCTGGCCGATGGGGCCATCACCAGCAGCATTAACAAAGTCAGGTGTTGACGCTTGCAGGCCGGAGGGTTCATGCCCGGTAGCATGCCACAACAGCACCGGGTGCGAAACGAGGAGTTCTGAACATCCACCACTTGCCAAGTCGCCCGCAGGCGCGATACTCGCTCCATCCGATGCAAGCACCGCGGCCAAAAACGTTGCACTACAAGCGGTCGAATTTCGCCACTCAGTTGCCGGTCGATTTCCTTTATACGCCATCGCACGCCTGGCTTGCTGCCAACGGTCCTGGCCGCTGGCGGGTCGGGTTGACTAAATTTGCAACGAGAATGTTGGGCGAGATGGTCGACCACGGCCTGGAGATCGAACCGGGCACTGCGGTCGAGTGCGGGCAGATCATCGGCTGGGTCGAGGGGTTCAAGGCCATCTCGGACCTGTTCTGTGTCGCCGAGGGTCGCTTTGTTGGGAGTAATCCGGCGCTCAAGGAGCGGATCGCGCTGATGACAAAGGATCCGTTCGGCACGGGCTGGGTGTATGAAGTCGAAGGCCGGCCGGATGCCCGCTGCATCGATGTGCAAACCTACCGCGACCTGCTCGACAAAACAATCGACCGCCTGCTCGCGCAGCGGAAGGGAGAAACGATTCAATGAATGTAGACACAGCCAGCTCCGCCGATCCGAAACCCGGAACTCCGAACCTGGAACTTCCGAGGGCCCGCTACATCATGATCGGCGGTTTCCTGGGCGCCGGAAAAACAACGTCGGTGCTCAAACTTGCGCGCCATCTTCACGAGCGCGGTTCGCGCGTCGGCCTAATCACGAACGATCAGGGAAGCCATCTGGTCGATACCGCGATGGCCGTCTCTCACGGCTTTCCTGTCCAGGAGATCCCGGGCGGCTGTTTTTGCTGCCGGTTCAATTCACTGGTCGACGCGGCCAGAAAGCTCAGCGCCACGACGCGGCCAGACGTGTTCATTGCCGAGCCGGTCGGAAGTTGCACGGATCTCGTGGCGACGGTCACCTATCCGTTGCGCCGGATCTACGGCGAGGCGTTCACCATCTCTCCCTTGAGTGTGCTGGTTGACCCGATCCGCGCCCGACGCGTGTTCGGCCTGGAAGCCGGAGGACGGTTTTCCGAGAAGGTGCGCTACGTCTACCGGAAGCAACTAGAGGAGGCGGACTTGATCGTCATCAACAAATGCGACCTCGTTGCGCCAGAGGCCCTCAAGGCGCTCCGCGAAAAACTCACGGCGAATTTTCCACGAGCGGAGATGCTCGAAGTTTCGGCGCGCCGTGGAGACGGACTTGAGCCGTGGTTCTCAAAGCTCGACAGCGCGACCCAGCAGGCCCGCGCCGTCATGGATGTCGATTACTCGATTTATGGCCAGGGAGAGGCCCTTCTCGGCTGGCTCAATGCGACCGCCCGCTTCGCCGTCACTGCGCCCTTGGACGGGAACGCGTTGTTGCAGCGGTTGGCAGGCGACATCCAGGAGCGACTTGGCCGGCAAGGCGCCGAAATTGCCCACCTCAAGATGACCCTCGATCCGGACGGCGGCCTGGGAGACGTAGCAGTCGTGAACCTGGTCCGCAATGATTTCGTCGCGGAGCTTTCCCAGGAATTGCAGGGTCCCGCCCAGGCAGGCGAGATCCTCATCAACCTCCGCGCGGAGGCCCCGCCCGAGACGCTCCGCGACGCAGTCAACGAGGCGGTGGCTGCGGTCGGGCGCTCTTTCCACGGCGGCATCATTCAACTCGAACATATCGAATGTTTCCGGCCCGGCCAGCCCCGGCCCACCCACAGGGTCGAGTCGCCCTGACGTGCGTGACATATGGCCAGGAGATTCCTTCAGCAGTGGTTCGACTGGCCGCTCGCGCGGAGCGTCCTTCCGCAGCCCGCGGACCGAATCGAGGTCGACGGCCAGGAGTTTCCCATTGCCTACCGACGGAGCAACCGAGCGAGGCGTTACCGGCTTTTTGTCGACCGGCAGGGCCAGCCGCGAGTCACGATTCCGCGGCGCGGGACCCGGCGTGAGGCGGAGCAGTTTGCCCGGCACCAGAGCCGCTGGCTGGCCGAACAACTCCGCCGTTATGCCGCACGCGCCATGGCGGATGCGTCCTGGCGCGCCGGCACGGAGATTCTCTTTCGCGGAGCGGCTGTCCCGATTGTCGTGGATGCGGGCTCGGGCAGTCCCGTGGTCCGGTTGGGGACCACTTTGACCTTCGCTCTGGCGCCAGGGGCCGATACCGCGGGCGACCTGCGTCCGGCGGTCGAGCGGGTTCTCCGCGGCGTAGCCGCCTCGGAATTGCCGGCGCGCGTGGCTGAACTGGCCGCCCGGCACGGCAGTGCCGTGCGAAAAGTCTCAATCCGAAACCAGCGCAGCCGTTGGGGGTCCTGTTCGCGGCGCGGCGCTATCTCGTTAAACTGGCGGCTCGTCCAGGCTCCGACGGAAGTCTTGGACTACGTCATCGTCCATGAACTGATGCACCTGCGGGAGATGAATCACTCCTCGCGGTTCTGGCAACTGGTCGAAGCGGCTTGCCCCAATTTTCGGGACAGCGAGCGCTGGCTCAAGGCGCACGGAGCCAGTTTGCTTGGAACGTTCCCTCGCTGAATGGGCTGCTTCCTCCCTGAAAAGGGAAGGGCGGCCGCGCGTCGCGACCGCCCTTTCCGCAAACTCCGTTCCTCGATCAATTCCGCCGCAACCGGAAGAACTTGTTGCCTGGCTGTATCGGCAAGGTCAGGCAGTACTGATTGCCGTTGACGACCGGCGATGTCGCGACCGGCGTCCAGGTGCTTGGGCCCGGGTTGCTCAGAACACTGGTTTGTTCGAGCAGATAAGGTGCGCAGGTCACCGGCCAGCAAATCACCAGGTTCGAGCCCTGCCGGCTGACTGAAAGCGCGGGTGGAGGTTCGGTGACCGTGACGCTGAAGGCGCACGTGCCGCGGTTGCCGCTGTCATCGGTGGCGGTGCAAACGACCAGCGTGCTGCCGATCGAGAAGAGCGTGCCCGACGGAGGGCTGCAGGCGGCCGGGACGTTCGTGTCGCAAACGTCGGTGAAGACCGGCGTCTGGAAGTTGACCGTCGCCCCGCAGAAGCCCGTAGCCACAGGTTGCACAATGTCCGGCCGGCATTGGCAGGAGCGGACCTCCAGCTTGACGAAGTCGATCGCCGTGTCGTCCTGCACCATGATGTCGAGATAACCATATCGTCGGATGGCGCCCACCAGGTCGGTGGCAGGACCGGTCCGGTTCGGTAACGCTCCCAGATTCAGCACGAATTCATTCGTTGCATTGGACCACGGCGAGCCGCCGAAGAGCCCGTTGTCCACACCGCTCACAAAGCCCAGGTAGCGCGACCACTGCTCCGGCCGCAAGGCGCCTCCCGGACCCGCAAAGCCCAGGATGATCGTGTCGTTCTGCGGCAGCCCGGCAACCGTGCGCATGCGGATACGCAGCGTCACATCCGCGGCGAACATCGAGAGGTTGCTCACCGTGTGGCCAAACCACGCATCGGTCAGCGTGTCGTCGAAGCCGCGCAAGTCGAGGCCGGTGAGGCGCGTCCGCAGGTTTACGCTCGGCGTAGCCGGCTCGGGGCCCGCGAAATTGTCGACGCTGCCCACCAGGTTGGTCGAGGCCGGATTAACACAGAGAGCCGGCTTGGTTGTGTCGACGACATTCACCGTGAACGAGCACGTGCTCACGTTCGTGGCTGCGTCGGTGGCAGTGCATGTCACCATCGTCGCACCGGATTGGAAAGCGCTGCCGCTCGGCGGCATGCAGACCGGCACGATGCCGGGCGAGCAGTCGTCCATCACGGTCACGGAATACGTGCCCACGGTTCCGCCCGGGCCGGTGCATTCCACCATGACTGGGCCGGGGCATAGGATCGACGGCGGCAGATCAGTGACCGTCAGCATCGCCGGCGCGCTGGTCGAACTGCCGCCCATGTTCCGGCTTACCGCGTAATAGGTGCCCGCGCTATTCAAGGAAACACCAGGCAGCGTCAGGGTCGTGCCGGTCGCCCCCGGGATCAGCACGTTGCTGTGATACCAACTGTTGGTCAACGGCCCCGTGCCGGTGGCCGTGATCGAGAAGTTGACCGTGCTTCCGCAATTGGCGACCTGGCTCTGCGGGCTCTGCGTGATGCTCGCCGGAATGGGCGGCAGGCCGCAGACTTCGAGGCCCCAGCTGACGAGGGTCGCCGTGTTGAGCGGACTGATGTCCGCAATATGGAGCGTCCATTCTCCGTTCGGGTTCAGCCCGTTGAAGGAGCTAAGGAACGCGGTGCGGGCACTCGTGTCCAGCACCATGGCGGGATCGGCCGCACGGCCGTCGGGCGCCCAACTGTTCGTCAGCGGTCCGGCGAGGGCCATGTTATGCGTGCCGAACAGGGTCAGGCGATAGTTGTGGATGTCGCCATTGGTAGCCTGGTCGTCCAACCTGACATCAAACCCCGCGTCTCCGTAGCCGAGCGAATCGCTGGCGCGCCGGCCAGGGCGATTGAGCAGCACCGAGAATCCGGTATCGTGGACGAGGTAGGCGTAGAGATCTCCGTTGAACCCGCCCGACAGTTGGAGCGTCACGTTCAAATCGGTGATGATGCCAATTGGCGATGAGAAAGTCCTCGTGCGCGCCAAACCATTCGCATCGTTGTCGGGCACCATCACGTTTTCCGCGTAGTTGGCGCTGGCCACGACCACGTTGACCGAGAACGTGCAGTTGGTCGTGTTCCCCGACATGTCACTCGCGGTGCAAGTCACAAGCGTGGATCCGATCGCGAAGGTTGATCCGGAAGCTGGCAGGCAGTTCAGGGTCAGGGTCGGATCGCAATCCGTAGCGTTGACACTATAGTTGACGACAGTCCCTGACGGGCCCGTGCATAGCGCTGTGATGTTCGTCGAGCAGACGATGGCGGGCGGAGTTACATCGGCCACCGTCACGGTTGCCATGCAAGTCGCTGACAGGCCCATCGAATCGGTCACGACGAATGTAATGCCCACCGAGCCTTTGCCCAGCATTGTGCCTATGGCCGGAGTTTGGAGGAAGGTGACGCAGCAGCAATTGTCAGTGACGACGAGTTGGCTGGAGAGGTCGGGCAGGGGGAGTTGGCATTGGCCTGGGGGCAGCGCCAGCGTCGTGTTGGGGCAGGAGAGGATGGAGGGGGGAGTGGGGTTGGTCTCTTTGTTGACGACGTCGACGCGGGCGATGGAGGTGCCGCCGGTCTGGCCGTCGGAGACGATGTAGTAGAAGGCGTCGGGGCCGC
>Ga0134127_10000357_pt1 | contig 45947 bp, 29 predicted proteins | sample KB31753_FD_96459 | JGI IMG/M metagenome (GOLD analysis project Ga0134127, IMG submission 96459) | Terrestrial soil microbial communities with excess Nitrogen fertilizer from Kellogg Biological Station, Michigan, USA - KB3-175-3 | ecosystem: Environmental > Terrestrial > Soil > Unclassified ...
AAATCAGCGGGCAACAGATTCTCGAGATGGCGGGTGTGGGTTAAACCTTCGGGTCTTGTTTCGCAAATAGTCATGCTTTATCCTTACTCCCAGGACCTCTTGTTCAAAAGCTGATTTGCGCCCAATCCCGAATAGACCGCTAGACAAGCGGAGACCTTTTAGGTATACGAAATGACTGTGAAACCCTATGGACGAGAGGCGTCTGTTCCTTCCGTGAAGCGGCAGATCCTTCCTTCGCTCCCCGGCCATGGCCGACTCTTGGGTCCTGTACCACGCGGCTTCCAGAACGCAAATTTCATTTTCAAGTCATGTGAATCAACCACCCAAAGAAAGGTGACCGTATGAACTCGTCACTGCCTGGCTGTTGTTTTGCGGTCGCTTGCAACTGATTATGAAAGCACACACCAGTTCGATGGCTCTTCTGTTGGCGATACTCATCGCCGGTTCCAACCAGGCCGCCCGAGGCGCGGCCGATTCCTTTGTCAATTTCGAGACGGCACCCGTCCACCCCGTCGCGCTCAGTCCCGACGGTAGCCAGCTGGCGGTCTGCAATCTCGCCGATGGCCGGCTGGAGCTCTTCGATGTGAGCTCTGGCACGGCGGTATCGGTCGGTAGTGTGGCCGTCGGACTCGATCCGGTCTCGGTCCGCTATCGTACGTCCAGTGAAGCGTGGGTCGTCAATCACATCTCCGATTCGATCAGCATCGTGGACGTCGAGGCCCGTCGAGTCGTGGCGACCCTCCAAACCCTCGACACCCCGGCCGATGTGATCTTCGCCGGCTCGGCGCGCCGGGCGTTTGTGTCGTGCGCGATGCCGAACACGATGCAAGTGTTCGATCCCGTCACGCGCCAGCTCGTGACGAACCTGGTCATTGGAGCCGAGCGGCCTAAAGCGCTCGCCACCAGTCCCGACGGGAGCAAGGTGTACGCCGCGATCTTCGAGTCGGGCAATGGCACCACGGTCCTGGGCCCCAAGCTCGGCGGCACCTCTACCCGCCCCCCTTTCCCCGGCACCAACGGCTCCGGCCCCCTCTACTCGCAGAATGTCGTGAGCGATCCGCGCGGCCCGTACGGCGGTCAAAACCCGCCGCCCAACAGCGGGACGAACTTCAGCCCGGCAATCAAGCCGCAGCCCACTGCTCCGCTACCAACGAGCAGTGTTGTCGTTCGCAAAAATTCCGCGGGTCGCTGGATGGACGACAATTCCAGGGACTGGACTGCCTTCGTGACGGGCACCAACGCGCCGATGACCGACCGCGTACAGGGCTGGGACCTGGCCGACCGCGACGTGGCCGTCGTCGATGCCGAGAATTTTTCGGTCACCTACGCCACGGGTTTGATGAACTTGTGCATGGGCATAGCGGTGAACCCGGCCTCCGGGCAGATTACGGTCGTGGGTACGGAGGCCATCAACGAAGTGCGGTTCGAGCCCAATCTCAATGGCATCTTTATCCGCTCCAAAATCGGCCTGGTCGATCCGCTCACGCTCGACAAATCGGTGAAGGATTTGAACCCGCACCTGGACTACGCCAGCCGCACCCTCCCGCAGTCCGAGCGCGACAAGTCGCTCGGCGAGCCCCGCGGCATCCTGTGGAACTCCACCGGCACGCGCGGATACGTCACCGGCATGGGCTCGCGCAACCTGGTCGTCATCGATGCGTCCGGGGAGCGCGCGCGCGAGCTGCCCATCGAACTGAAGGAAGGTCCGTTGGGCCTCGCACTGGACGAAGGCCGCAACCGGCTTTACGTCCTGAATCGTTTTAGTTCGAGCCTCTCGATTGTCGACACGGCGTCGGAAACGCTGGTGGCCGACGTGCCGCTATTCGACCCGACGCCTGGCACCGTCAAAGCCGGCCGGCCCCATCTCTACGACACGCGCCGCACCTCGGGTTTGGGCCAGGCTTCATGCGCGTCCTGCCACCCGGATGCGCGCATGGACCGGCTGGCTTGGGATCTCGGCGATCCGTCCGGAGACGTGCTGCAAACGACCATCAACTTCTCCGGTTCCGTGATTCCGGTTTCATACCATCCGATGAAAGGCGTCATGATGACTCAGACGTTGCAGGACATCATGGGACACGAGCCGTTTCATTGGCGCGGGGATCGGTCCCATATCGGGGAGTTCAACCAGACATTCACGAATCTCCTTGCGGCGCCGACGGCCCTTGCGCCCGATGAACTACGCGAGTTGGGAGATTTCCTGGCCACCGTCCGAATGCCGCCCAATCCGCTTCGCACGCTGGAGAATGGCCTTTCCACCAGCGTGCCCCTGCCCGGCCATCGGTCCCTGACCGGTGCGCCGCTTCCCAACGGCGACGCCAAGGCGGGCTTCCTGAGCTTTCGCAGCACCACCTCCGGCTCCTGCATTTCCTGCCACACAACGCCCACAGGGCTGGGCATCGAGTACACCAATAACGCCGCCGGCTCGACCGCCCCGTACATTGGCCCCGACGGCGAGCACCACGTGTCGCTGGTTCCGCGTCTGGAAGGCGGCCTGCCAGCGAAGACAGCTCAGTTCCGCAACATGCTGGACAAGGTCGGCATGGATGGCGCCAGCACCCAGTCGCGGGCAGGCTTCGGCTTTGGGCATGACGGCGGTTCCGATACCCTGACGCGATTCGTGATCGCTGAGGGAAGATTCACGAACCGAACCGACCAATTCGTGGCAAACTTCGTGGCTTTCCTACTCTCAGTATCCGGACAGGACCTGCCGCTTGGCACCAATACCGGGTCGCTTCGCCCCGGGCCGTCAAGCCAGGACGTGCCCGCTGGGGTCGGCAGACAACTGACACTCGATTCACCCCAGCACCTGCCGCTGCTGGACTCGATGCTGGCGCTGGCCTACTCGCCGACCAGCCGCGTGGACCTCATCGCGAAAGGCTCGCAAGCGGGCTCGGGGCGGGGCTGGTTCTATGACCGCAGCGCAGGCCTCTTTCAATCGGATCGCCGGAACGAGACGCTCTCAGCGGACGAATTGATTGACCTGGCGGGAGCCGGCAGCGAAATCACGTTCACTCTCGTCGCCCGTGGCACCTGCCAGCGTCTTGGCATCGACCGCGACAGCGATGGCGTGTATGACGGTGATGAGCTTGATGCGGGCACGGACGCGGCCGACCCACAGAGCAATTTCCGGATTCAGTCCGTCCTGCTCAGCGGCCCGTCCAACAGCGAATTGCTCCTGAGTTTCACCGCCGTTTCGAATCGCACCTACACCGTGCAGTTCCGCGACCGCTTTGACAGCGGTCCGTGGTCCCGCTGGGTTGACGTTGACGCGCATCCATCGAATCGGTTCGTGACGCTCACGAATTCGTTGCCGGCGGCCGCAGGGTCGCGAGCTTATAGGCTGGTTACACCGCAGGCACCTTGACCGCCAGACGGTAGGGACTGCGCGCCGCGATGGCCCCGCCGCGCGGCGCGGGCGGAACTCTGACTCGCAGCCGCTGCGCCAGCGGGGACGCGCATCGTCGAGAGGTCGGTCCCGCATATTCGCATATTCTTCTCTTAGAGTGATTGCCAAAAGTCATTTCCGAAATGGTGGGCGGCGCCCTGCTGGGCGCCGCGGCAAACCGGCAGGTTTGCCCCACCATTTCGGAAATGACTTTTGGCAACCAGTCTAGATTTGGCGCAGGGAGGAGGAGGCGTAGCCAGCCGCCCCTTTCGAGTACGCAGTAGTAGTTGATTTAGAGCATAGCCGGTGTGGCGGAATGGCAGACGCAGGGGACTTAAAATCCCCAGGGTATTAAAACCCATGCGGGTTCGACTCCCGCCACCGGCACCAACAATCAGCAGGTCGATTGCCCCGGCGAATGTGGATGCGCCCGCTCCGTACTTTCAGCTCGTATTCGCGCTCGCACGGGCTGAGGCTGTGCGCCATCTGCGCAGCCCTTATGTGCAATGAGACGCTGAACTTCCGATGCGATCCCCAACGATTCTCCATGTGCACCGGCTGGAAGCTGGCCCTGGTCGCGTGCGGCCTGGCGTCGGGTGGGGGCTTCGCCACAGGCGCGACCGCAACGACGACGCTGGAGGTCATCGACGCCGCGACACGGCAGCCTGTCCCTTGTCGCATCCACCTCAAGGATGACGCGGGCAAACCGGTCAAGCCGGAGAAGCTGCCCTTCTTCCGCGACCATTTTGCGTTCAGCGGTCGGACGGAACTGGAGCTCAAGCCCGGTCGCTACACGTACGAAATCGAGCGCGGCCCGGAATACCGGCTCGCGCGCGGCGAGTTCGTGTGCAGCAACGGCGTGGCGACCATTGTCCGCGAATCGCTGGAACGCATCGCGGACCTCGCGCGCGAAGGTTGGTGGTCGGGCGAATTGCACGTGCACCGGCCGACGAATGACGTCGCGCTCTTGATGCAAGCGGAGGATCTCCACGTGGCGCCCGTCATTACATGGTGGAATAGGACGGACCTTTGGGCCGGCAAACCCCTGCCCAAGCCCCTGCTGGTCCGCTTCGATGGCAACCGCTTTTGCCATTGGATGGGCGGCGAAGACGAGCGCGGCGGCGGGGCGCTGCTGTTCTTCCATCTGGACGCCCCGCTTGGCATCACGAACGCGACTCGCGAACATCCGTCGGCCGCGCAATATCTGAAGGAAGCCCGGCGCCATGCAGGCGCGTGGGTCGATATCGAAAAGCCCTTTTGGTACGATACGCCGGTGTGGCTGGCGCAAGGGGTCGATTCCGTCGGGCTGGCGGTCAACCACATGCAGCGCGACCTCATGCTCGAAAACGAGGCGTGGGGACGCCCGCGCGACGCGCAGCGCCTGCCTCCGCCACTTGGCAACGGGTTTTATACGCAGGAGATTTATTACCAGATCCTCAACGCCGGTTTGCGCGTGCCTCCCAGCGCCGGCAGTGCCTCGGGCGTACTTCAAAATCCCGTTGGCTACAACCGCGTCTACGTTCAAGTCCGAGGCCCGCTCACGTGGAAAAAGTGGTGGGACGGATTGCGCGCCGGCCGCAGCTTCGTCTCCAATGGGCCGTTGCTGCGTTGCCGCGCGAACGGGGAATGGCCGGGCAAAGCGTTCACGGCCCGGAAGGAGATCGAAATCGAAGTGGATGCGAAACTGACGGTCCGCGAAGCAGTGTCCGCGATTGAAGTCATCGTGAACGGACGCGTCGAACGCTCGGTTCCGTTCGCCGATTTGGAGCGCACGGGCTCCCTAGGCAAACTCAAGTTCACCGAGAGTGGCTGGTTCCTCGTGCGGGCCATCGCGGACAATCCGAAGACGTTCCGGTTTGCATCGACCGCGCCGTGGCACGTCGAGATTGGGAGGAACGGCCCGCGCGTGAGCCGGGCAGCGGCCCAGTATTTCCTCGACTGGACGCGCGAGCGCATGGGCCGCATCCCATTGGCCGACGGCGCGCAGCGCGAAGAGGTGCTCAAGTGGCATGGCGAGGCCGAACAGTTTTGGGAAAAGCGCGCACGGGACGCCAACGCAGAGTGAGGGCTTACGTGGCAGCGATGCGCCCGCACCGAGTTCCGGCCTGATCCCACGCTTGACGCTCTGCGCGGCGATTGGCTAGCGTGAAGTGCGCTGCGGATGGTGGCTGTAGCTCAGCATGGTTAGAGCCCCAGATTGTGGATCTGGTTGTCGCGGGTTCAAATCCCGTCAGCCACCCCAGCTTTTCGCCGGTTCCGAAGAATCCTCACCTCGACCGACCGTCACTTGCCCAGCGTGATCTCCCGAGGCGCTGGTTCGCCCTGGACGGCCAGCAGGACGGATTGCTCGCGCACTTCGACGCAGCGGACGTTGACTTTGCTGTCCAGCAACTTCACGGGGAGTGTATCGCCGGCGGCGAAGGTCTGATCATTGACCAAAGCGAAGCGGCGTTTGGGCGTCCCGGAAATGGTTTTCAAGACCAGGTTCGTGTAGCGGATGGGCGGGTGCGTGGGCGCGCCTCCGAATGGCAGTAATTCCTGCGGCTCGGGCTTCCGGGCGGCATGCTGTTCAGCGCCCGGCTTGGCGGTGAGTTGGGCAACGGCCCGGGTAAAGGCGTCCACTCCACCGGGTTGGTAGCCGGAACGGCCGAGTTGCTTGCCGTCCGAATTGAAGAACCACAGTGTGGGAAAACCCGTCACGCCCAACTTGGTGGCCAGCTCACCATTGGCCTTCTTCAGGGCATCGGACTGCGCGCCGCGCTTGGGAAAGTCGACCTTCACGAGGACGAGGTTGGTGCGCGCGTAGGTCTCGAACTCACGCTGGGACAAGACTTCGTCGTCGAGCTTCTTGCACCAGGAGCACCAGTCGGACCCGGTGAAGAAGATCATTGTGAGCTTGTTCTCGCGTTTGGCCTGAGTGAATGCGGCCCCGAGCGTGCTTTGCTCAGCGCCATTGCGCCACTCCGCCGCGGGAGCAGCAGTGGCGATGAGGAGAAGTCCTGAAATGAGAAGGGAAGGCCTCAAGGAGTGCATGAGTCGTAGTTTGTTTGCGGTCCGTTGCGCGGCCGGCGTCAGATGAGCCGGTCCTGCTTAGGTATCGCCGTGGCAGCGGTTTTCTTGAGGGAGAACAATCCCGCGCCTGAATACCAAAACCAAGACCGAACCCCGAAATCCGAGATCCGAAAGAAATCCGAATCCGAAGCCCGAATGCCGAGGCGTCGGCCGGACGGGTCGGGAGTGGAAGCGTGGCGGCGCTGGCGAAGGGCAACGAGGCGAGGATCAACCAGGCCCAGTGTCCTGCTCTGAACTGGTGCCGGCGCCGGGTGTGCTCGGCGAGGGACAAGCGGGACGCCGGCCCTGCTTTGAAGTCACTTCGCGGACCACTCATCGAGTTCGTCACGGTCGAGCTCTCCCCAGTAGAGCCGTGCATCTTCGATCAGCCCGCGCCAGCGCAGGTCGCTGTTATACGACCCGACGCGGCTGCCGACGTCGGCGCCCAGCGCCAGTCCGTCGCGCGGTTTGGACTGGATGCCGGCGGACTTCGTATTGCCAGCCGGTTTGCCATTGACCAGGAGCCGAAGTTCGCCTCCAGCACTCAGAATCGCTCCCAGGTGGGTCCACTCTCCTGGCACCAGCTTCTCCTTGCCGCGAACCGTAGCCAACTGCCCGCCGGAGCGCACGGCGGCGCACGGGGTGCCGTCCTCGACGTAAAGCGTGAAACCGTGCGCAGCGCCGCCCAGCGAGAGCACCACGCCTTCGTTGCCTTCCGGCTTGCACCAAGCGCCGACCGTGAAAGGCTTGCGCGCTGGACTGAGTGTCGCCGGAGCGTCGGCGATGGTCACCGCACCCTCTCCGCCAAAACGAAATGCGCGGCCCTTGCGGCCAGGGACCGCTTCGGCGCCTGTGGATTTCGCGTTGTGGCCCTTGGCGGAGACGTCCTTCACTTCGCCATTGGCGAGTGTCGCAGCGTCAGGATTGAAGACCAGTTCAAGGGCCACGGGCGCCATCGCGTCGCCGTCATCGAGTTGGTTGACGAACTGGTCGCGGTCGTCGAGTTCTTTGCGCAGACGGGCCAGTTCCGCCTTCAAATCGGCCCGAGTGCCCGTGTATTCAGGGTCGTCGTATACGTTCTTCAATTCGTGCGGGTCTTTGGCGAGATCGAACAGCTCCCATGCATCGAGCTTGTCGAAGTAGATCAACTTGTGGCGTTCCGTGCGCACGCCGTAGTGGGGCTGCACGCGGTGATGCGCCGGGTAATGGTAGTACCGATAGTACATGGAGGTGCGCCAGTCGGCGGGCCGTTCGCCGCGCAACATGGGCGCGAAGCTGCGCCCCTGCATGTCGGCAGGCACGGGCAGACCTGCGAGTTCAAGCAGTGTCGGGGCGAAATCAACGTTCAACACCATCGCCTCGTTGCTCGAGCCGGCCCGGATGTGCCCAGGCCAACTGATCAACAGCGGCATGCGGAGCGATTCCTCATACATGAACCGCTTGTCGAACCACCCGTGGTCCCCTAGGAAGAAGCCCTGGTCCGAGGTGTAAATGACCACCGTGTTCGAGCGCAGTCCGCTCGACTCGACATAGTCGAGCACGCGCCCGACATTTTCATCCATGGATGCGACGACCCGCAGGTAATCCTGGATGTATCGCTGGTAACGCCATTCCTTCTCCTGCTGTTGGGTGAGGCCTGCGGGCACGGGCGCCTTGAGGTCGGTTTTCTTCAAGTCGCGCATTCGCATCGTGGCCTCGGCGGCAGCGGGCGAGCGGGTTGAGTAATCGTCGTTGAAGGTCTCCGGCAACGGCAGGACCTTGCCGGCAAAAAGATTGGTCCACTTGGCCGGCGGCGACCACTCGCGATGCGGGGCCTTGGGTTGCATCATCAGGCAGAACGGCTTGGTGGCGTCGCGTTTCCTGAGCCAGTCGAGCGACAGGTCGGCGATCAGATCGCTGGCGTAACCTTTGAGTTTGTTGGTGCGGCCGTTCTCGATCATCACAGGGTCGTGGTAAAGACCCTGCCCCGGCAGCACGTTCCAGTAGTCGAAGCCGGTCGGATCGCTGAACAGGTGCCACTTGCCGACCAGGGCGGTCTGGTAGCCGGCGGCCTGGAGGTATTTGGCCAGGTGCGGCTGCGAACCCTCGAAGCGATTGAACACGGTCACGCCGTTTTTGTGGCTGTATTTGCCCGTCAGGATCGCTGCGCGACTGGGAGTGCAAATCGAATTGACGACGAAACAATTCGCGAATCGCATGCCGGCGGCGGCGATGCGGTCGAGGTGGGGCGTCTGGTTGATCTTGCTTCCGTAACAACTCAACGCGTGCGCGGCGTGATCGTCGGAAAGAATGAAAAGTAGGTTCGGCCGTTCGGCGGCAGTCTGCCCGGGACTCGGGAGGAGGAAGGCCACCGTGAGAATCAGAACCAGCGGACCGAGTCGGCACAGGAACGCACAGGGACAAGGACGTTTCATGCCAGTGATGCGTGAACGCTACGTCGAAACACCCGGGCAAAGGAAGCGATTTGGCGCGGCGAACGGCGAGGGGGTCAACAGTCACTAATGCGAAAAACCGTTCCTGACGATAATAGAACTGGCAAGTGGCACGAATGAAAGCGGCGCCAAACATCAGCCCTGTTAAATGGCCTTCATAACGCGTTTCTTCATCAAACCTGCCAAGCCGGCGCTCGTTCAGATGCCGGCTGGCACGTTTACGGTCGATCGCAAGGGCCAGATCTTGAGTTCCACGCTGCCCCAATCCTTCCCTGTCGCGGACGCGATGGCCATCGGCGCCCAGGTTTTGGCGGCGTTTCGCTCCGCCGAGCGGGCGCAACTGAAGATCGGCGAACTGCTCATCCAATACTCAACGCTCACGCTCCTGGCCCGCGAACAGCGCGGCGGGGCCATTGTTTTTCTCAAGCCGCAGTGCTGAATTGAGCAGATCGGATCCCAGGGCTGATGCCGCCGGGGTGGGCGGCCTGGCGAGGCAATAATCCCGAAAAAAGGCTTCACTCTTCTGGCAGTTCTGACGATTGGCCAATTGTCGCCTGATTTGCCGGCACGTTTTGCAACGCATTGGAAGCTATGAGTGAATCGAAGCAGTCGTCCAGCGGCAGCCCCAAAGCTGCACCCCCAGCCCCAACTCCTGACGCCAAGAAAAAGCGCTTGTTGCTGATTGAGGATGAAAACGCAGCGCGCATCGTTCTCCTTCAGAAATTAAGAGCGGCTGGCTTTTATGTGGATACCGCGCCAAACGGGCGCGTGGCCTTGGAGAAGCTCCGCGACAGCAAGCCCGACGCGATATTCATGGACATGCTGCTGCCCGAGATCAAAGGCGTGGACGTCATCAAGGAAGCCCGTCGCACGAAGGGATTCGGTAATCGGCCCATCTTCGTCTGCACCAGCGCGGCCAACATGGAGGCCTGGACCAAGCGCGGGACCAAGGCGGGAGCCACGAAGGTTTTTGACAGAGGCGCTACCTCAATCGATACGATCGTGGCCGCCGTGGCGACGGACATCATAGGACCCGGCGCCGGCGCGCCGGCCGCGCCAGAACCACAAGCCAAAGGCGAACCAGAGGCGGCACCGGAATTACCGCCAGTACCCCCACCCACAGCCAAGCCAACTGTGGCTGGGCCACTTCCCCCACCGCCCACGCCATCGCCTGCTCCCTATGTCTTCAAGGAATCGGCCCTCAGCGAATCCCTGCATCCGTCGTCCCCATCCATTTTTAAGCGTGCTTTGAAGGTGTTTGGATTGGCAAAGAACGACGAACGGCCAGCCGCACACGATGGCCCAGGAACGCTCAGCGCGCCGGAAAAGGCGAACGTACTGAAATCCGCCCCCATCTCGGCCCCAAACCGGCAGCCCACGGGTGCGCCTGCGCTCGCCACGCCTGCACCCGCCGCGCCTGCACTCGCCGCGCCTGTGGCTTCAGTCACGCCTCCGTCCAACCCCACTTCCAACCCTGTCAAACAGGGAGTCTCATCGAGTGAGACGACAGTGATGCCCTTCCCCTCCGTTGGCCAGGGAGGCGCTGTTCTCACCCTCGACCCGGCCGGCAAGATCATTTCGGCGGACGAGGGCTGCGTCGCCATGTTCGGCTGGGAAGCCGCGATGCTGGTCGACGTGGACCTCAAAGTGTTGATCAAAGAGGGACTGGAGCAAGGAGTGGACACATTCTTGCGAAGACACCGCGGAGGGGATGCGAGCAAAGCTGGCGGGCCGGTCATTGCCAGGAGAAGGGATGGCACGGAGTTTCGGGTCTCGGTCACCACGCTGACATGGAGTTCAGAGACGACCCTCACTCGAAAATCGGACGGGGGACGCGCGTGCTGGACGGCCGTGTTTCGTGATTGGACATCCGTCGCCCAACCTCCACCCAAAGCTGCAGCCGCCGCCCAGCCACCAAGCCCGGGCACAGCCCAGCCGCCGTCCGAGGACATGTCGCGGCTTCAGCAGTCTCACGTTACGCTTCAAAAGTCCAATGCCGATCTACAGAAGCAGGTGCAGGAACTTTCCTCCCAGGCTGCGACGCACCGGGATGCGCTCGCACAAAGCCAAAAGGAGCGCGAAGAATGGCAGAGGCGAATCCATGTCAAGGAAATGGAGCTCAACGCGGCACGAGCCGCCTCGGAACGAGAAACGCGAGAGCGAAAACAGCTCGAGCAAAAGCTCCAGGCACTGTCGGCCAAAGGCCCAGCAGGGCACTCGGCCTCTCCGGCCGCGCCCGCCCCATTACTCGAACACCTGGCTCAAGCACAATCCGCAGTTGAGCGGGAGAGGGAGGGCGTGGCCTTCCATCAGGAAATCGCTGGCGCTCATCGTTTGGGCGAGGAACTGGCCAAGCTCCGCCAAAGCCGCGACGAGCTGACCAGCAAACTCACAACCGAGCAACAGGCCCTTGCGCAATCCCAGCAACGCAGCGAGGAGCTGGAGAGCCGGCTGAGCGAAGTAGCCAGCGAATTGGAATGCCTCAGGGCGGACAACTCCGAAGAGCGCGAGTCCCTGGAATCCGCGTTGCGCGAACAACTCGGCGAGGCCCAGAAAGCCGCAGCGCAGGCCGAATCGAATCATAAGAAAGAAGCCGCGCGCAACCTGGAGCTGGAGAAGCGTCTCCAAGTTTTGGGGAACAATCTCAAGGCGGAGCAAAACGAACGGAGCAAACGATTCGAACAGGAATTGGCGAGCCTCCGGCAGGAACGCGACCAGCTCAATGACAGGTTGGCCGCCGAGCAACAGGCCACCGCGGAATCCAAGCGGCGGGCGGACGAGTTGGAGGATCGGTTGCGCGACAATTCGACCGAATTTGCTCGCGCCAAGGGGGAGCTGGACAAGCAGCTCTCGGAACAGAGGCGCTCCGAGGCCGAGTGGCGCAAACAACTCGAGACTGCCCAGGCGTTGTCCCGGAAGCTCGAGAGGGCTTGCGCCGAAGCCGTGGAGCGCAATTCGCGCTTCGAGGGAGAAATGGCCCAACTCCAGCAGCAACGCGACGAACTTCAGAATAAGCTGGCCGACGAACAACAAGCCGCGGCGGAGCCGAAGCGGCGGGTCGAGGAACTGGAGAATCACCTGCGCGAGAACGCGACCGAATTGGTGCGGGTCAAGACGCAGCTGCAAACCGTCCGCTCCGACAAGGACGCCGAAATGGAACTGGTCAGCCTCGAGCAGGTGCGCGATGCGCTGAGCGCGAAGTTGACGGCGGAGAGGTGGGTGACCTCCGAGGCGACCAAGCGCAGCCAGGAGCTCGAGGCGCAATTACACGCCAATTCGGCGGAGCTGGAGCGCGTGAAAACAGAGCGGGATAGCCAGGCGGAGGTCCATGCCCGCCTGGAGGCCGACTTGCGCGGCCAACTGGACTCAACGAAGAATGCTGTCGAACAAGTGGCCGCCGCCCTCACGGAAAAGGCCGCGAAGTGCAACCTGTTGCAGACTGAACTGGCCGGCCTCCAGCAGTTGCACGATGAGCTGAGTGGCAACCTGGCGACCGAGCAGCAAGCGGCTGCCGAGTCCCGTAAGCGCAGCCAGGATCTCGATGGCCGCCTGCGCGAGAGCGCTCAGGAATTGGAAAGATACAAGGCGGAGCGGGAGAAGCAGGCCGAGCAACAAGCCCGCCTGGACGCCGAACTCCAGGCCCAACTGGCCGCCGCCAAGGCCGCCACGGAACTGGTGGAGACCGATCTCAAGCGGGAGAAGGTTCGCTGTAGCCGCTTCGAAGATGAACTGGTCAGCGTTCAGAAGGAACGCCGCCAGCTTCGCGACAAATTGGACGCCGCCCAACAGGCCGAATCAGCAGCCAAACATCGCATCCGCCAACTCGAAGACCAAGTGCGCGAACGCGAAGCCGGGATTGCCAGCGTCAAACTCGAATTTCAGAGCCAATCCGCCGAACGCGGGCGTACCGAATCCGACCTGCGCGCTCAATTGGAAGCGGCGAAGAGCGCGGCCCAAAAGGCCGACACGGCCCGCCAGGAACAGGCGGCGCAACGCGGCCGAGTGGAGGGGGAACTGGCCGGCCTCCGCAATGAGCACGAAGAGTTGGGCGCCAAATGGCGAGCCGAACAACGCGCAGTCGAGGAATCCCGGCGGCGCATGGCCGAACTTGAAAGAAACCTGGGCGAAAAAGTGGCCGAGGTTCAACGCGCCCAATCCAGCCTCGAAAGCCAATCCGCCGAACGCGGGCGGCTCGAATCTGACCTGCGCGCTCAATTGGAAGCGGCGAAGAGCGCGGCCCAAAAGGCCGACACGGCCCGTGAGGAACAGGCGGCCCAACGGAGCCGGCTGGACGAAGAATTGGCTGGCCTCCGCAGAAAGCATGAGGAACTGGACGCCAAGTGGAAGGCCGAACAGCGCGCCGTCGAGGAATCCCGTCGCCGCATTGCCGAACTCGAAAGGACTGTGGGTGAAAGAGCCTCGGAGCTGCAACGCACCCAGGCCACCTTCGAAAACCAGTCCGTGGAACGCGGGCGGCTCGAATCTGAATTGCGCACCCAACTGGAAGCGGCGAAGAGCGCCGCTCAAAAGGCGGAAGCCGCCCGCCAGGAGCAGACCACGCAACACGGCCGGCTTCAGGAGGAGCTCAACGCTCTCCGGAAAAACCATGGGGAGGTGGCCGCCAAGTGCACCACGGCGCAAGGCGCGGCTGAAGAATCCAAGCGGCGCATCGCAGAACTCGAAAAATCTTTGCGCGAAAGCGCGACGGAATTGCAACGGGCCAAAGCCGCCCTGGACAGCCAGGCGACGGAACAGACCGCACAGCGCGCGCGGCTGGAAAAAGAGCTGGCCGGCCTGCGCAAGAAGCACGACGACCTTGGCGCCAAGGGGAAGACCGACCAAAAAGCGGTGGAGGATTCCCGGCGGCGCATCGCCGACTTCGAAAAGGAACTGCGCGAGAAGGCCACGGAATTGCAACGCACCAAGACGGCCTTCGAGAACCAGGCCGCGGAGCGGGGGCGAACTGAATCCGATTTGCGCTCTCAATTGGAAGCGGCGAAGAGCGCGGCTCAGAAGGCAGACGCAGCCCGTCAGGAACAAACGGCGCAACGTGGCCGGCTGCAGGAAGAACTCAACGCCCTGCGAAAGGGCCACGAGGAAATCGCAGCCCGGTGCAAGACCGAGCAAAGTTCGGCAGAGGCCTCGAAACGGCGTGTCGCCGAGCTCGAAAAGTCCCTGGCCGATACCGCCGCCGAATTGCAACGCACCAAGACGGCCATGGAGACCCAGGCCGCCGAACGGGCCCGCCAGGTGCCGCCTCCTCCAAAGCCTTCGGGCAATACGGAAGCGATGACCAAGGAGTTGTGCCGGTTGCGGGAAGACGAAGCGGTTCGCAATGCAGAACTGGCCGATCTGCGACGCCAGATGCGCGAAGGCGTTGGATCCTCGTCCCGTTTGACGGCCGATCTGGAGAAGGAACGCGCCGAGCGTCGCTGCATCGAGCAGCGCACGGCCGCGCTCACGGCGCAATTGCAGGAACTGCACGACGGCAACAAGCAACATCTCTCGTCGGCCGATGCGGCCCAAAAGCGAATCCTCGACCTGGAACAACAACTCCGCGAACGCGAGGACTCGGTGACGCGGGTCAGCGCGGACTTGCAGAAGGAGGCTTCGAGCCGCCACCTGGCCGAGGAACAGTTGCGCAGCACCGCGGACTTGAACGGCCATTTGCGCAATTGCCTCAGTTCGTTTGAAGTGGCCAAGAAGGGATTCAAGCGGATGCAGGAAGAATTGGAAGCGCGGCAGAAGGCCAACCTGGCCGCGTTGAAGGAAACCGAGGTGAAGCTGCAGGCAGAGGTCAGCGAACGCAAGCGGATCGAGGAGGCGTTGGCCGCGGTGCAGCGCAGCTTCGACGAGCAATCCCAACAGAGCTCACTCGAGCTGGCCAAGCTTCAGTCGGAGTTGCAGGTCGAGAAGTTTGAACAAAAACGTCTGCAAGGGGAAGCCATCCAGTCCCGCTATTCGTCGCTGGACTCGGCGCGCGTGGGCCATGCGATGGTGAACAGCTTCCGCAAGCAAATCCAGCCGCCGGTCGATCACCTCATGCAGTCCACCCGGCGTCTGTTGGAATCCCAACTGGAAGGCGAGCAAAAGAAGCTGGTGGAATCGCTCCTCGAAGACACCCTGCTGCTGCGGTCAAGCCTTCAGGAAAGTGGTTCGGCGGATGTCGGTGGAGAGCGCCCCGGCCAGGGCCCGCCCAAAGTCGAGCCCGCCCGGCCTCCGGGACTTCTGCCCCAGCGCGAAAAGCCCAACCTCCAGCCCTGAGCTGAAGGGGCGGAGCGCGGGCAGCCATGTCCGCGCGTGCTTAATGAGGAACGCGGTCGCGCGGACAAGGCTGTCCGCGCTCTCTGTTGAACTTTCCTTCCCCAGGTGACAGGCGCGGAGTACCATCCGCGCCCGATGTCGGACCTGTTACTCAAGCTCCTCGACCCGCGCGTCAGCGAAGCGGGCCGAATCACCGGCGCCTCGCTGGCGTTTCGGGGCGGACTGGGCATCGGTTGGTTTGTGCTGTGGGTCTTAGCCGCAGGGGCGCTCATCTACTGGATGTATCGGGCCAGTCCGGTCACCCTCACGGCCTGGCGGCGGCACACGCTGGCTGCGTTGCGCGCATTGTTCATCGCGCTGCTCCTGGCGTTGTTGTTGCGCCCGGTGCTCGCCTTTACCGTCGAAGGGAGCGTCCGGCGTGTGCTCGTGATGCTCTTCGATTCCAGCTCGTCGATGCAGATCAAGGACCCGCGTCTCGATGCCGACGATCAGAAGCGGGCGGCCATTGCCAGAAACATTCTTGATCCCAAGGGCGGTCTAAAGCAGGCATTGGACCGTTCGCGCGCCCGGGAGTTCGAACAGGTCCCGCGGATCGAAATCGTCAAAAGCGCGCTTCGGAACGAGCGTCTCGACCTGCTTCCCCGGCTCGACAAGGAATTCGATCTGGCGGCGTTCAGTTTCGGGCAAGGCGTCGCGGAGTTGTCCACGCGCAAAGCCGGTGACACGAACGGGCCGCCGGCCACCGGCGGCATCCCCGCGGATGCGTTCGACTGGGTGGACCGCCTGGTAGCCACCGCTCCGACGACTGCCCTCGGTGACGCCATCCGCGAGGCGCTCAATCGCAAGCGCGGCCAGCCCTTGGCGGGCCTGCTTCTCGTTTCCGACGGCGTGAACAATTCGGGCAGCCAGCCTCGCGACGCCGCCGCGCTGGCGCGCCAGGAAAATGTGCCTCTGTTCATTTACGGCGTCGGCATCACCAGCCCTCGAGACATCATTCTTCAGAACCTGTTCGCGCCGGAAGTCACCTTCGTGAAAGACGAAGTGCCGGTGACCGTCCGGGTGCGCGGCCAGGGCCTGAGCGGCGAGACGGCCGAGGTGCAGCTCAAGCTGGACGACCAGACCGTCGCGACGAAGACAGTCACGTTCAGCGGCGACGGCGAGCAGGTCGTGCAGTTGAAGTTCACGCCGCAGAACACCGGCGAGCACGACTTGACGGCCAGCATCGAGGCGCGTCCGGATGAAACGGTGAAGGACAACAACTCCCGTTCGCAGCGCCTCAAGATCATCGATGCGAAGATCAAGGTGCTGCTCGTCGACCAGGCGCCCCGCTGGGAATTCCGATATCTTCAGGCCATGCTGCTGCGGGACCGGCGCGTGGAGCTCAAATGCTTCCTCGTCGAAGGGGACAAGGCCATCTCCCGCCAGCCGGACACGCCGTATCTGGCCGAATTCCCCACGCGCCGCGACGAACTGTTCAAATTCGACCTCGTCATTCTGGGCGACGTGGACCCCAAGGTCCTCAACGCCCAGCACCAGGACAATTTGAACAAGCTGGTGAGCGATTTCGGGGGCGGCCTGTTGGTGCTGGCGGGCAAGCGGCACATGCCGTCGGGCTACCGCCGCAGCGCCATCGACAAACTGCTGCCCGTCGAGTTCGACCCGCCGACGCTGGAGTCGAACCAGGATCCCATTGCCGAGAAGCCCGTGAAACTTCAGCTCACCGCGGCGGGCCGGGCCAATGCCATGCTGCGCATTGCGGACAAGGAAGAGGAAAACGCGCAACTCTGGGCGCAGTTGCCGCCAGTCTATTGGGTGGCGAAAGTCTCGCGCCCCAAGCCCGCCGCCGAAGTGTTGCTCGTCGACCCCGATCCGGCCAAGGAATCGCGCTTCGGCAAGATGCCGGTCATCGCCGTGCAGCAGTACGGCCTCGGACAGGTGATGTACGTCGGCACCGACAACACGTGGCGCTGGCGTAAGAATGCGGGCGACTTTTACTACACGGCGGTCTGGGGTCAGATAGCGCAACGCATTTCCATTCAGCGCCTGCTCGGAGTCTCGAAACGCACCCAGCTCAGCACGGACCGGCAGAACTACATGTCGGGCGATCGCGTGACGGTGTACGCGCGGCTCTACACGGGCGTTGGGTTCGATGCCGTTCAGGAGTCGTCCGTGAAGGCCGCCTTCGGCCTCAAGAGCGGCACTGGGCCGCGGCCAGAAGTGATCTTGCGGCCGATTCCCGACCAGCCTGCAATGTACCGCGGGGAATTCGTCGCGCCCTCGGCCGGCTCCTACGGATTCTGGGTCGAGAGCGATCCGCAGACGATGTTGGACTTCAACGTGACCGAGCCGAAGTTCGAGTTCGGCGAGACCGCCATGAACGAGCCGCTGCTCAAGGAACTAGCTGCCACCACGGGCGGCCAATACTTTCGGGAGGAGGACCTCCACAAGCTGCCCGAGCTAATCAGCGCCAAGACCGAACGCGTGCGCTCGCCGATGGAGGTCGAGCTGTGGGCCAGTCCGCTCTACTTTCTCTTGATGCTGGGCGTGGTGAGCGCAGAGTGGATTCTCCGCAAGCTGTCGCATCTTAAGTAGGCGGAGAGACTACGGCGAGATCACCCGTGCTCGATAGAACCGTCGCGGCTGCACAAGCGCATTGGTATCCAACAGTTCGATGGTGTTCCCCGTGCCCGGCAACATCGACCCGCCCGGGAGAGCAATCCAGGGGTTTGTATTTGGCAGAAAATCGCTCCGCTCCACGCGATACGACAAACCCGTCACGCTGTTGAAGCGCAGCCGTGCGTGGACGTTCAACACCGTGGCGATGGAGAGGCGCACTTCGTCGTCCAAAATCACCGCCGTGGCGGCGCTTCGGGCCAGCGTGGCGTTGACCGGGGCGCTGAGTAGGACCGTAAACGATTCATTGCCTTCGAACAGCATGTCCCCCAACACAGCGACACGGAGTGTCTGGTTCGTCTGCCCTGCGCTGAACTGCGCCGTGCCATTGGTCGGCGCAAAGTCCAGGCCGCTCAACGCGGAACCGCCAGCGGTGGCGAACGTCACGGTCACGGGCTGCGAGGACGGATGGGAAAGCTGCAAGGGGAAGACGGCGTCCGTGCGCCCGCTGTTGCCTTCCACGACAGCCGTATCCGCGATGGTCAGTGATGGCAACGACGGGTTCGAACAACAGAAGGGGCCGGATTGCGTGACCAAAGTCAGCCGCCAACCATTGGCGATGCTGCCGGAATCGCGCGTGCTATCGTCGTAGGCGTAAAGTGCCCAGGCGCCGTTCGGGTTCAGTCCGTTGAACACCGAGAGCCCAGTGCCGTAGGGTTGCGCGGGAGCGGGTGAAGAAAACGTTTCATCCACACCTATGTTAGTGGGTTTCCAGGCGCCGCTGGTGAGCGGCGATTCATCGGGCAGGAAGTTCGCCGCCGCATCGTCGAAGGTCAGGGTGAGATTGGCGGACGACGACGAGCCGCCCACGTCGGACATGAGCACCACAGCCTGGCCATTGGGGCCGACCAGGAGCACATCCACGTCGTCGGAGAAGGTGTGGGAAAAGTTGCTCAGCGTCGCACTCACCTTGGTAATACCGCCACTCAGTCCGGACACGTTCACCGTGGCGGGATAAGGCGTGGCGGCGTTGCGCGACGGGATGGTGATGGAAGCCGTGTTCGCGAAGGAATTGGTCACAGGTACAAAGGCGCCGGTCACGAAACTGTTCGTCACGGGAGGAAGAAATGAGGTGCCGTTTTGAATCTGGAGCGTTGCCGCCACGTTCCCACCGCAAGGGGCCGTGCATTGGAAGGTGAATGGCCTGGACACTTCCGCGCCGCCGACCGGCAACACGCCGTAGTTCTGCGGCCCACTCATTGGGACCACCCCGCCGCCGGCGGTCAACGTGGCGACGATGTTGCTCGTACTCGCAGTCCCGACGTTCCTCAGCGAGAGATTGACGGTCACCGTTTCGCCCGGGTCGATGGCGCCATTGGAGGGCGCGCAGTCCTCCGCACCGAGTATGGAACTGCCGATGACAACCTGCGGCGCGGGCACGTAAGTGGCGATGCCAAAATTGAAGTCGGAGATATCGAAGAAGATGTTCCCGGCGGCTTGCACTTTGATGCGCGCCTGGCTCGTGGACATGTTGGGAAGCAGCACGGTTTCCGAGCCGTCGTTGGGCGTGCCGAGAGCCAGCGGGACCGGGAAAGTCGCCCCGCCGTTCGTGGACAAGAAGATATTCACGCTCCCGGCATTAATCGGCGAGGCGAACGTGGCAGCCACGTCCCAAGTGACGGTGCGGTAGGCCGACCAGGTGACCGGTGTGTTCGGCGAAGTGACGCGGAACGGGCCCGCCGTCGCCACAACGGTCACTGCCATGTCGTCCGTGGTCACGCCGCCGCCGCCCGGGCGATTATCGCGCGCCGTGACGCGAAAGCCCATCGTTCGGGAGGTCGATGGAAGCTCTTCTCCTGCGATCGGTGAGTTATTCAAGAGATCCGACAGCCTTGGGAACGTGCGTATCGGGCTCGAAGTGGGCGGGAACGAGCGAAAGAGGGGGCTGCTCCCATTATCGGTGGCGTTCAGGCTCGCCGCGGGGCCCAAGTCGCGCTCTTCCCAACAATACGTGATCGCGTGGCCGTTCGGATCACTGCCCGAGGCGGTCAGCGCAAAGGGAGTGCGCCCGGGAATCGTGAAATTGGAGCCGGCTTCGACCGACGGCGCGCCGTTCCCAGTCGCGGTGACGACCGCGCAATCCTTGCCGAACCCGACCGTGGTGTAGAACTGAATTTCCTCGACGCTGATGAAGTGAAAGAACGGATCGGAGTGCAGCTGCAAATCGTCCGACAGGCAAATGCCCGCGTATCCCATGATGGTCGAGCCGCTGCCCGGCTCGTAGGCCGTCGAGGCGGTGCGTTGCGACCCGCAGTTGCCATTGATGCCGTTGAAGGTGTGATGCGCGCCGAACTGGTGGCCCATCTCATGGGCAACGAAGTCCACGTAATAGGGATCGCCTGTTGGCGTGGGCGCGCCGGTTTCACTTCGCGCTTTTGCCCCATCGAGGCAGACGACGGCAATCGACGACAACCCGCCGCCGCCCGTGCCGAAGACGTGGCCAATATCGTAATTGGCGTTGCCGATCCGCTGGTCGATGATGGACTGATTCTGGGTCAGCAGCGCCGTCGGGTTCGCATTCGAGAAGGGATCCGTCGACGGGTTCGTGAAGACGAGCAGGTCGTTGTTGGCCACGAGCACAAGGCGGATGGCCAGTTCGGTTTCGTAGATTCCGTTGACGCGGTTGATGGCCGTGACAATGGCGGCCATGCCCTCGGCAACACTGCCGCCGTGGAATTGCGTGTACTCGCCTGTAGCCGACACGGCCAGCCGATAGGTGCGCAGGGAAGAACCGGAACGGATGGTGCCGGCGGCAGGTTGGAACAAAACGGCCCCATCGTCCGGCGTAAGGCAGGCGAACCCGCTCATGTCCCGCGTCAAATCGCGCTTGTGATAGGACAGGTGAAGCGACGAGTCGCCACGCTTGGCGGGATCAATATACACTGCGCCGTTGGGGGATAGAATCTGGGCGTGGAACCCAGCCGGGGTAAGATCGAATCGGACACTCGCCGCAACATCGTCGAGCCCCTGGCCGCACCAGGTCTTGATACCGGGATACTTCGCGGCGAGTTCCGGCGCCATGATCGGCGATTCGCAAACGCTGAAGCGTGCGAGCGTTCCATCCGGCATGGGCAATGAGATTTCACCCGGCGCCTGGGCAGCCGCAGGCGTGAATTCCCTGGGTGCACGGCTGAGTTGGTCCCGCAACGCGGTCGCGTCCAGCCGGTAGGCGCGGGATTTCTTAGGGCGGACCCAGCGCTCGGCTTCGGCAATTCCCTGGGCCTCCGCATCCGCGGGTTGCCATGCCGCGCCACGCGAGTGCACCGCAGTCAGCATCAGCAATAGCGCAACGGCCGGAGTCGAAGCGATCACCCATAAGCGGGTTGGGCGCAGAGCGACTCGCCCGACCCGGAGGGGCTTTGAGTCTTTAGATGGCATTGGAGGACATTAGCATATCCCAAAAGAGCTCAATCCTCCAGCGCGGAGACGTTGAGAACTCGCGGGACCCGTGGGGCGTACGCCTGCGGGTTTCGCATCGTGCCGCGCCCCGGGGACAATGCGCTCATGCGCACGGCCCTGCCTGCACGGGGCAAAACCGCCTTGTGCGGCAGGTGAGCGCTCGATACCGTTGTTCGTGCCTGAAGCGACCACGCCCCGATGAGTCAAGCAGCCGACCTCTCTCTCCCCGTGACGGGCCAAATCCGCGCGAGCCCCTTGCTCCAACAGCGGATCAACGCCTTGCGAGCGCGGCATGTGCTTGTGGCCCTGTTGACGGGCGTGGCGATGGCCGTGGTCGTCAGTCTGGAGTTGCTGGCGCTGGCGATGTTCGCGGACTGGTGGCTCGATTTGCCTTGGGCCGCGCGGCTGGTCTCGCTCGTCGCGCAACTGGCCGTTCTAGGCTACATCTTGCTGCGCTTCGTTGCCGCACCCTTGATGCGGCAGCCGGACGACGACGAACTGGCCCTCATGGTCGAGAGAGCCAGGCCGGAATTTCGCAGCCGGCTCATCGTGTCTCTTCAACTCACCCGCCCAGCGGCCGTGCCGGCCGGGTCCTCCGTGTCGCTCGTGGGCGCGCTGGTCGAGGAAACCGAGTCTCTGGCGCGGCCCGGAGACTTCACACAGATCGTGCCCACGGATCGACTGAAGAAATTCGGCATCCTGGCGGTGCTCATCCCACTCATGGCCGGGATGGGGTTCGCAGCCGGCCACGAGACCTGCGCCGTCCTCCTCCAACGAATTTTCCTCTCAACGGTGCCCGTGCCTCGCAAGACGCGTATCATCGTCCCCGAAGGCGACCGGGTCGTCGGCCGCGGCGACACCGTCAGACTGGAGGCCTTCGTGCAAGGCATCATTCCGTCCCAGGGCAAGGTAGAAGTGAAGTTTCGCAGCCGGCGCGGGCAGGAGTTTCCTCTCGAACAGAACCGGGACAACAAAAGCAACTTTGCCCGCACACTGGAGAATGTGCAGGACGACTTCACCTACCGCTTTTCTCTGGGGGATGGGTTGAGCCCGACGTTCCACGTCAAAGCCATCCCGCGCCCGACGGTGGCGAACATCGAGTGCCGGCAGGAATTCCCGGCTTATGTTGGCCAGCCTCCCCAGGGGCGGAGTCTCGGCGACTTGTCGTTGCTTGCGGGCAGCGTGCTCAAGCTCAAGGTCACTGCCACAAAGGACCTGCAATCCGCAGCCGTTCAACTCGCCGGGGTTGACTCGTACATCGCGATGGAAGGAAGTCCATCGAACCCGCGCGAATGGACCAGCCAATTCAGCATCCCCGCCAAGGGCTTGACCGGATTTCAAATCCAAATGCTCGACACCGAAAAGATGGAGAGCCGCGACAGCGCCGTGTACCGCGTGGATGTGCTGCCCGACAAGGTCCCAACCGTTCGCATTCTTAAACCCGATCGAAAGGAGGAATTGGTCACGCGCGTGGCGACGGTGCCCGTCCAGTTCGAGGCCCGCGACGATTTCGCCATCGCGCGAATCACGCTTCACTACAAGGTCGACAAGCTCAACGAGGGAGCCGAAAAGAAGATCGAGCTCGATTTGGAAGATCAGCTCCCACGACAGATACGCCCCACTTACCTCTGGAACATCGGCAGCATTTCCCCGGACCTCTCGGAAGGCCACCTGATCGAGTACTGGCTGACTGTGGAAGACAACAACGACGTCACCGGCCCCGGAATCGGTTCGTCGGATCACCAGATGGCGAAGGTGGTCAGCCAGGAGCAGAAGCGCGACGATCTATTGAGCCGCGCGGGCGATTACCTTGGCAGCATCAGCGACGTGGCCAGCGATCAGGAGAAGCTCAACAAGAGCCTGGGCCAGATCATCAAGGCCAAGGCCGGCATTCCGTAGCCTGCCCGGAGCGACGTCTCATCACCTGTGGCGGCTGCAAGCCTGGGCGTATCTAGCCGCGAACGAACTGCGACTACGGTGCGTGCTCGTAGCGGATTTCGTCCATCCATTGCTGGATCGTGGCTTTGTTTGGCGAGATGGATTTGAGCGCCGTCAAATGCTCCAGGGCGCGGGCGTAGCGGCCATCTTTTTCTTCGAGCGTGGCCAACTGGCCTAGGAGTTGGGCGTAAAGAAAGATATTGGGTTCCGCCTTGTCCGGCTCGCGCTCGCGCCAGTTCTTCAGCGCGAGTTCCCACACGTTTCGGGCGCGCGAAGGGTCGTGGCGATCTTCCGCATAGATTCGGCCCAGTTCGAACAGGAGTTCGTAGTCGCCGGGATTGGCGCGAAGACCCATCCGAAGGAATTGCTCTGCCTCGTCCACCTTCTTCAACGCGCCGCGCAGCCAGTAGGAACAAACGACGTAGGTTTGGACGCTCTCCGGGTCGAGTTCGGCGGAGAGTCGAAGCCACGGAAGTATTTCCCGTTCATCGCCCGGATTCTTGTCAGCCTGAGCGTGTTCGCAATGCGCGCAATGCTCGCAACCCTCGTGCGAATCGTGCCCATGCTCGTGCTCGTGCTCGCACCGGCCCTCGCCGATGTGCGTGTGCCGGGAGGGGTAGAAGTGCCGGCTGAACGCGTCGATCCAATCCCGCGGCTTGCCGATGTGATCGCCACACTCGTGCTTCTCCGTGGACAGACCGGCCGACTGCGAAAGCCGGCCCGACTTCACATCGTTTGTGGGGTCGAAGATGGATGGATAATAGCCATTGTGAAAGTAAGCGTCGGCCTTCGAGTAGACGTGCCGGGCGAAGAGCTTCCGGCCGTCGCCGAGGGCGGTTTGCAAGAGGTTGGCCGACTTGCCACGGTTGCCAGCCCACGTCGCGTGCCAGGGCTCCAACCAGGCTGCGAAGCTGAGTGCGAGGCTGGCCAGCAATGCGAGTGAAAGAAGAATCGTCCGCATGGATGAAAATCAATGGATGGCCTTGCGCCGAAAGCACACGCAGGCCAATCCCAGGAAGAAGGCGGTGTAAACCGCTGCGTAGCCGAGGGCCCCAACCCAGATGTGCCAGGGAATCGTCCCCCAGTTATGGACGAGGAGGTCGCGCACGTCGAACAACTCCAGGTGGGGCAGCGCGAAATAAATCCCGTAGACGATCGTTTGCATCGGCTCAGCCATGCCCAGGGCCACCACGTTCAGGCGCCGTCCCAGCAGCAGGATGCCAACGCAAATAATGAAGGTGATCGTGTTGTTGGACGATGGCGCCGCAAAGACGATCGAGCCAGCCAGCGCCATTGAGCACACGATCCCGAGCATGAACCAGTGCAGCATCACGGCCTGCGCGTAGCCCAGCACGGGCCAGACGTGCTCCTTGGCGCCCGCGATGATGCCGAAGAAAAGATAGAACACCCCGAGCGCCAGCCCGCTGGCCAGCCAGCAGCCAAGAAACTTTCCAACGACAACATGGTCGCGCGTGACGGGCTTGGCCAGCAACGGGAACAATGTGCGGTTCTCGCGCTCAGCCGGGAGTTGCCGCGCCGTGGTGGTGATCGTGATAACCAGCGACGAAATCCAAATGAGAAAGAGGCAGATTTCCTTCAGGTAACGGACGATGCCGCCTTCGTTGAAGATGTTCACCGAGCCCATCACCAGCGTGATCAGCGCCGTCAGCACGAACAGGACGTAGAAATCCTTGCGCCGGCAAAGCTCCTTGATGACGACGCCCGCGATGGCCCCGACATTCGTCCAGGCGCTCGCGCCGGCGGGTCCAGTCAGGTCGAGATTACGCGGCGCGGCCTGAGAGGTCGGGAAGGTCGTTGTGTTCATGATAGCCAATGATCTTGAGAAACACTTGTTCGAGGTTGTCCTGTTTGTAATGCCGGACCAGTTCGTTCACCCGGCCTTCGGCCTTGAGTTCGCCCTCATGGAGAATCGCGACGCGATCGCACACGGTCTCGACTTCCCCCAATTCGTGCGAACTGAAGAAGACCGTTTTCCCCTCATTCCTGAGGCGCTGAATGATTTCGCGCACTTTCATGCGGCCCAGCGGGTCCAGCCCACTGGTCGGCTCGTCGAGGACGAGCAAGTCGGGATTGTTGATGAGCGCCTGGGCCAGCCCCACGCGTTGCTGCATTCCCTTGGAGTAGGTTCGAATGGGCCGGTTGCGGGCGGACGTCAGCTCGACCAGCTTGAGCACCGTCTCGATGCGCTTGTCGACCTCGCTCTTCGGGATACGGAAAATCTTTGCATAGAACCGAAGTGTCTCCTCCGCTGTGAGGAACTTGTAGTAGTAGGTCAACTCCGGCAGGTAGCCGATGCGCTGGCGGGCGATGGGCTCGCGCACATTCACGCCGAACAGCCATGCGTCGCCCGCCGTCGCGCGCACGAAGCCGAGCAGGACGTTCATCGTGGTCGTTTTCCCGGCGCCATTGGGGCCGAGGAACCCGAACACTTCGCCCTGGTGGACCGCCAGGCTCAGCCCGTTCAGGGCCTTCTTGGTCTCGTAGCCGAGTTCCCGCATCCGGTACTCGACCCGGAGGTTCTCGGTCTTCAAAATGACGTCGCTCATAGTTTGCAGCACATCGCCAGGTCCCGGACCGGGGCCTTGTGCAACTGCGCCCGGATTCCGGGGTTAAACCCGTGCAGGAGAAGGAACGGCGGGATTGGAAATCAGTTTAGCCCGGAATCGCTTTTTGCTTTGCGTTTCCCGGGTGCTTTCGCGGCTAATTGGCCCCATGTCGTTGCTGGACGAAATCGGACCGTTGAAACAATCCGCCCTGGCTGACCTCGCGGCCGCCGCCGACCTGGCGGCCCTCGACCACGCCAAAGGCGCCTGGATCGGGCCGCACGGCAAGTTCACAGCGCTGATGAAACAGCTCGGCTCGCTGCCCAAGGAGCAGAAACCCGCCGCCGGCAAAGCCATCAACACGGCGAAGGTCGAACTCGAAGCCGCCCTGGCGGATCGCCGCGACGAACTCGAACTCAAGGCGGCGCTGCCCAAGGAGCCGGTCGATTTCACCCTGCCAGGCCGCCGCCGCGCCGCCGGCAAACTCCACCCGCTCACGCAGGTTACCGACGACATTGTGCGTGCGTTTCGCAAGATTGGCTTCGTCGTCGCTGACGGGCCCGAGGTCGAGGACGATTTCTATTGCTTCGACGCGCTCAACACGCCCGCCGACCATCCCGCGCGCGATGCGCAGGACACGTTTTACCTCGCGAACCCAGCCACCCCGCGGCAGGCACCCCGCCCCACACAATTGCTCCGCACTCACACTAGTACGGTGCAAATCCGCGTGATGAAGTCTCAGCCACCGCCCATCCGCATCATCGCTCCTGGCCGCGTTTACCGGCGCGACAACGCCGATGCGACGCACAACCCGACGTTTCATCAAATTGAAGGGCTCTACGTCGACAAAGGGGTGACGCTCGGCGACCTCAAAGGAACGGTCGAATTCGTGTTCAAGGAACTGATGGGACCCGACGTCGCCCTGCGCTTCCGCCCGCACTACTTCAGCTATACCGAGCCGAGCCTGGAAATCGATTTCACCAACTCGCTGGTCAAGAAACTCGGCAAGGACTGGCTGGAGATCGCCGGCTGCGGCATGGTTCATCCGCAGGTTTTCGAGAACGTGGGTTACGACCCGGAGGTGTGGAGCGGCTGGGCGTTCGGCTTCGGCATCGAACGCATCGCCATGCTCCGATACGGAATCAATGACATCCGCTTGTTCTACGAAAATGACACGCGGTTCTTGAATCAGTTTTGAACCGGGAACTGGCTCGTGGACTGATTCCACAGCCCGGCGCAGCCGCAACTGGAACGGACCGCGGTCTTGGTGAACCGCAGATGACGCAAATGAACGCAGATATGACCAAAGCCGTTTCAGCGAGCACGTTGGCGATGGTCGGCGTTCCTCTGCAGTGCAAACTTTGTCCCGAGACACGGATTGGATTGAACAAGACAAGTTCACCCACCGAGTAGACGGCCGCGCTGTTGAACCGTCGTGCATCCCATCTCTTGTCTCAACCTGACCTTTTCCACGCCTGAGGAGAACCTCGCTTGTGACGAAGCCTTGCTGGACGAAGCCGAAGCCCACGGAGGCCCGGGCGTGTTGCGCTTCTGGGAATCGGACCGGCACTTCGTCGTGCTGGGCTACGCGAATCGGGCGGGCGAGGAAGTGGATCTCGAAGCCTGTCGCACACTGGGCGTCCCGGTCCTGCGCCGTTGCAGCGGTGGGGGCACAGTGCTCCTGGGGCCGGGCTGCCTGAATTATGCGCTCGTCCTGCCGGTCGATGCCGCCCCGCCACTGTCCGTTATTTCCGGGGCCAATCGATTCATACTCGAGCGGCATCGCGACTCGATTGGGGCGGCGACCGGGCTGCCGATCCTGTTGGAAGGCGACACGGACCTGGCACTGGAAGGGCGCAAGTTCTCAGGCAACGCGCAGCGGCGCAAACGCACCCACCTGCTCTTTCACGGCGGATTCCTGTTGGATTTCGATTTGCATCTCCTGACCAGGTTACTCCGCATGCCCTCCCGCCAACCGCGCTACCGGCGAGGCCGCGTGCACGTGGACTTTCTGACGCGGATTGAGGTGACTCGGGACCTAATCCATTCCGCGCTTTGCAACGCCTGGAATGCGACCGCGCCCGCCGCGCCTCCCCCCGCAAATGCAATGGCGCGGCTGATTTCCGAGAAGTATTCGCGCACAGAGTGGAATTTTCGGTCGTGAGGAAACGGGCGATAAGCTGCCTGCCTCAAACGCGCTTCAACCCGAAAGCCGACGTTCGAAATCGGTAGCTGCGACCGTGAGGTCGCAGGCCGACAGCCAAGCGCTAACAAGGCCCTTCGGCTGCCCCACCTTCTGGGGCGCACGACCGCGACCTCGCGGTCGCAGCTACAGGGAATTTCGAACTTCGGATTTCGGCATTCAGCTTCAATCGCTGGTGAGGACAGGCTTGCCTGTCGGCCGCGGGACGCCGCCTTTGGGTTCAACAGTGACGGCGAATCGTTCGATGGTGCGGACGTTCGACGGACAGGTGAACAGATGGCGCACCTTGCCAGTCGACTCAGGGGCAAAAGCGCCGCCGTTCACAGGCTCGGGCGCACTCGGGTCGAACAGCCAGAGCTGGTAGCTTTGCGACGCAGGGAGCGTCGGGAGGCTTTCAAGAATCAGCAGGCCGCGTTGGTCGGCCACCAGCCAGACGGATGCACCGAGCGTTTGAGCCGAACCGGCGGCAGTCGGACGCATCAGCCTGAGGTGGGCATTGTTGAGGCGATCATTATTGGCCAGGGAAACCCCTCGGAGGGCTTCCTCGAGAGTCTCTTTTTCCCGCTTGAGGCGGGCGGTGTCGGCCTCGCTGGTGCCCAACCGGTGTTTGAGTTCGCTTTGCTCCCGGGCCAGTTGATTCGTAAAGGCTGCGGTTTGGCGTTGAAGCTCTGCGGTCCGCCGGGCGACGTCGCTGCGAAGGTCGTCAACGCGCCGCTCGTAATTGCTGCCCGTCTCGTCGGCCTGGGATTGCAATTGATCGATTCGGCTCTTGAGTTCGTCCGCCTCGACAGCCCGGCTGTTGAGTTGCTCTCGCAAGGACACCGCCTGCTCGCGGAGATTGCGCCCGAGTGAAATGAGCACGACGCAAAGCGCCGCAAAGCACGCCGCCAGCGCGTACGGCAACCAGACCATCCAACCGGACGGCGGCGCCGTGTCTGTCCCTGCCATTTTGGCAGGCGCCGCGGGCACGGTGCCTCGGGCCGTGGCGGCGCCCATGACCCTGGACTTGAGCGCCGGGGGTGGGGAAGCCTGCGGGAACCCCGTGACCATGGCATCCGCCGCGCTACGCAGCTCGGCGACGAGCGTCTTGAGCTGGGGATCGGCGCGCAAGGCGGCCTCGAACTCGCGCGTCTCTTCGGGAGGGAGCGCGCCGAGCACGTAGAGGCTGGCCTGGGCTTCGCGGCGTTCGTCGCTCATAGAAGTGGCCGGAGGCTCTCGCGCAGTTTGAGCATGCCTCGCCGGATGCGCGCCTTCAGAGTGCCGGGAGGCTGGCCGAGGGTTTCGCCCATCTCCTCGGCCCTCATCCCGCCAAGGAATGCCAACTCGATTGCCTGCCGTTGTTCGTACGGGAGCGAGTCGAGGGCGTTGCGAACCAACGTCACCTGGCTTTCGGAGGAAACCTTGTCACGCCCGGCCGACGGGTCGCCTTCCATCTCGCCGGTGATTTCCGCGAAGAACGCGTAGCGGCGTTGCAGGGCGCGGAGGCGCTCGATGGCTTTGTGGCGTGTCAACGTCAGCGCCCAATTGAATGGTTTGCCGAGCACCGGCTCGTAAGCAGGGGCTTCGTCCCAGATTTGCGCGAAGACGGCTTGAAGGATGTCGCTGGCCTCCTCGGGGTCATTGAGCACGCGAAGCCCAGTGGAATAGAGGACGCCCGCGTAGCGATCGTAGAACTGACTGAATGCCTCGCGCTCACGCCGGGCGATGCGGCGAAGCAGGCGCACATCGTCCAGCGCCACAGCGAGGTTGACGGGATTCTTCACAGCGGTGGGGTGGCCTGTGGCGGACCACGGTTCGAGACCCGGCTGTTAAGCGCGCGCCACAGAATCCAGGCCGGCGGCTTTATAACGTCAATCTGCGGTCGTGACAAGTTCACCCAGATTGAACGCGCAAAGCAGCCTGAAGTTTTCGATGACAAAATCGGCGGTTGAGCTCCAACTTTGGACGCGCATTGGGACCATGAACCGGAGCGATGTGGTGGGATGGGCTTCCAGCCTGTCTCCGCGGGCATCCTGCCCGCGGAAGGAACTGGGGCTGGAAGCCCCGGGAGACAGGCTGGAAGCCTGTCCTACTATCCAGCGGTTATGGGGAGGGGTGAGGGCCATCCCTGCAAAAATGGATGCGCACACCGCCGCCCGATTTAACAATTGCCGGCTTGATTCCCGCCGTCGGGGAGCCAGAATAGCGAAGCCGTGTTTGACACAACTATGGACCTCCATCATCCGCTCCTGAAGGAATTCCCCGAACATCGTGAGACGATCCAGTGGCTCAAGGTGAGCGACGAGCAATTCCGGAAGAAGTTCGACGAGTACCATGAGGCCGACGATAAGATCTGCCGCATCGAGGAAGAGATCGACTTCGCTACGGACCAGGAAACCGACGAACTGAAGATGAGGCGGGCGCTCTTGAAGGATCAGCTGTACCGCCAGCTCCGCGGCGCTCCCAGCGCCGCAGCTCGCTAAACCGCGCTCGCGTCTTCGGCCGCAGCCCGCCGGGCCAAGTCCGGCTCCGCGGGTCGAGAGGGAGGTTTGCCCTCTCACTTCTCCTTCAGTTCGACCTCCCCTTTCCAGCCTTCCGGCGGCAGCTCGGCGCGGAATTCCTCGAGCTTGTGCAGGAAGAATTGAGTGGGGCCGTCCTCCGGACGCAGCTCCAAAACGCGGCGGAAGGCAACTTCGGCGGAGGCGAAGTCGCGCTTGCGGAAGTGTTCCAGGGCAGCATCGAACGCCTGACGCCAGGCCCGGCTTTGGTCGGCGTTCTCGATTGAGTCCACCAATTCGTAGACTTCGACGGCCTTCTCAAAGCCCTTCAAACGAAACACGCCGCAGAAGCGGGCGACAATCCTGTCGCGAGCCGCGGCCATCGTCTCGCCGGTCGCCAGCACGGTCGTGCCGAGGTACTTGTTGAGTCCCTCCATGCGCGAAGCTAGGTTGATGTTCTCGCCCAGCGCCGTGTAATCGACCCGCTCGGTGCTGCCGAAGTTGCCGACGTTGGCCACGCCCGTGTGGAGGCCGATGCGGGTGATGAGCGGACGCCCGTTCATGACCTGAGCCGGTTGGTCCCGAAAATTCAATGCGGCGCGACACGCCCGCAACGCATGGTCGACCTGCGCCTCGGGCGCGTTCCAGAAGGCGAAGATGGCGTCGCCAATGTATTTCACGACCGTGCCGTCTGTGGAATGGATGCAATTCGACACCGCTTGTTGGAAATACCGGTTCATGTGATGGCATAGGTCGTCGGAATCCATCCCCTCGCTGATGCTGGTGAAATTGGCGATGTCCGTGAACACCACCGTGACCGTCTGCTTTTCCGCACCCGGCCTGAGGAACCGCTGCGCCTTCTCGGGGTCGGCGGAGAAGCGCTTGACCAGCTTGGGCGAGATGTAAAGCGCGAGGGTCTGCTCGAAGAGTTTCTTTTGGACGTAGAGTTGGATGGAATTGAAGATGACGGCGTAATTCATCGCGACGAACAGCTGGACGACGAGGACCAGCCACGGGAACCAGAAGTGCCACTGCATGAATGTGAGGCAGGCCACGGCGGTCACGACGAGCATCGCTATCAAAGCCGTCAGCGTGGCGAATAGCGGACGGATTTGCACGAGGCCGTAACCAAAACCCATCCCGAACAGGAGCATGACGATGAGTTCGGGGATGTCCGGTGACCGCCTCAGCCAGTCTCCCCGCAACAAATTGAGGAAGATGGTGGCGTGGACTTCCGCGCCGGGCATGAAGGACAGTCGGAAGGCGTTTTGGCCTTCGCTTTTGGCGACGACCGACCAGGGGCTCTTGAACTCGTCCTTGCGTTCGCCGCTGTAGACGGTGCTGAGATACGCGCCTACAAACACGACCTTGTTGCTGAAATAGCCTGGGGGTACGCCATCGGACAGAATCGCCTGGTGCAGGCCCACGCCCGGAAGCGAGCCCGGCGGCCCGTAGTAATTCACCCAGCGTTCCCGAGGGCGGTTGGCAGGGTCTTGTGCCTCCACAACGCCGCAAAGGTTCGCCGCCGCCCAACTCTCGCCCAACGTCAGTTCGGCGGTGCTCATAGGGCCGTGATAATGCCGTCGCACCTCGAAGTCCGGACGGTTATCCAACTGGCTGATGCCCCAGCCAGCAGCGGCCTTGCGGAAAAGCTCGGCGGGGGGCGTGAGTTTCATGGCCAGCCCCTGTGCGAACCCAGCGGGGCTATCGTCTCCGGCGAGAATCACGCGCCCATTGTTCCGGATGGCCTCGGCCAGGCGGCGGTCCGTCGGGTTTTCACGATCTGCATCGCTGAACACGATGTCCAAGACAACCGCCCGCGCGTTATCGGCAGTAAGTTTCTCGAGCAGCCGGACATGATAATTCCGGTCCCACGCCGCGTTAAACGGCTGCTTCAGATCATGGTGTGCTTCATCGTTCAAATACACCATCCGCACGTCATCCGGGATCTCGACAGGACGGATTAGAAAGGGCAAATCGTAGCTGAGGTGGATGAGCTTCTTGCCGATGGGTAGATTCAGGTTCAACAATACGAACCCAACAAGCGCGGTAATCAGCGCTCCAATGACGCCGCCCGTTAGGGAAAGCCGAATTTTCGGGCGCGCTGACACGGACGGCATCCTGCCGGACCTAGCTCAAGTTGGCGAGGGTCGAGAGCAGCGAAGAGCATAAGGCAGCCAATCCCCGAGTTCAGGTCAGCACACTCTTCACCACGTTCCCGCTCACGTCCGTCAAACGGTAGCGGCGCCCTTGGTGTTTGAAGACGAGTTGCTCGTGGTCGACGCCCAATTGGTGCAGGAGCGTGGCCTGGAAGTCGTGCACGTGCACCGGATCGACCACGGCATTGTAGGAGAATTCATCCGTCTCACCGAACGAGAAACCCGGCTTGAAGCCGCCGCCGGCCACCCACATCGTGAAGCAGCGTGGATGGTGGTCGCGCCCGTAGTCCGTCGCGGTGAGTTTGCCCTGCGAATAGGCCGTGCGCCCGAATTCGCCGCCCCAGACGACGAGCGTGTCGTCGAGCAGCCCCCGCGCTTTCAAGTCGGTAATCAGGGCTGCGCACGGTTGGTCGGTCTTTTTGGTCTCGTTCCGGATGCCGTTGGGCAAGCCGCCGTGATGGTCCCAACCCTGGTGGTAAAGCTGAATGAAACGGACGTTCCGCTCGGCCAACCGTCGGGCGAGGAGGCAATTCGCAGCAAACGTGCCGGGTTTCCTGGCATCCGGCCCGTAGAGGTCGAAAACGGTCTCGGGTTCCTTCGAAACGTCCATCACGTCCGGCACGGAGGTCTGCATGCGATAGGCCATCTCATACTGGGCGACGCGCGATTCGATTTCCGGGTCCCCCAGCGAGCGGAACTGCAGTTCGTGCAACTCGGCCAGCCGGTCGAGCATCTTGCGGCGGCTCTGGGGGGTGACGCCCGCGGGGTTGTTCAAGTAAAGCACCGGATCCTTGCCCGCGCGGAATTGCACGCCTTGATGGAGGGACGGCAGGAAACCGTTCCCCCACAGTCGCGCGTAGAGGGGCTGGTCGCTGGTGGCGTTGCGCGAAATGAGCACCACGAACGCCGGCAGATTTTCGTTCATGCTGCCCAGCCCGTAACTCAGCCAGGCGCCCATGCTCGGCCGGCCCGCAAGCTGCGAGCCAGTCTGGAAAAATGTGATGGCCGGGTCGTGGTTGATGGCCTCGGTGTGCAGGCTTTTGATGAAGCACAGGTCGTCGACCACTCTCGCCGTGTGGGGGAGCAACTCGCTCACCCACGCGCCGCAGGTGCCGTGCTGTGCGAACTTGAAGATGGACCCGGCCAGCGGCAGCGACGACTGGTTGGCCGACATCGTGGTGAGCCGCTGCCCCATACGCACCGACGCCGGCAATTCCTGGCCATTCAGTTCGTTCAACTTCGGCTTGTAATCGAACAAATCCATCTGCGACGGCCCGCCGCTCATGAACAGGTAGATGATGCGCTTGGCGCACGGCGCGAAGTTCGGGAACTCGGGCAAGCCCCGGTAAGGACTCGCCACCCGTCTGACTGCCGCAGCAGCCGCGCGCGCCGGTGCATTGAACAACTGCCCAAGCGCCACGCCCCCGAGGCCCAGCGCGAAACGCCCGAAGAAGTCGCGCCGTGTCATGGTGAGTTGAGGTGATGGGAAGTCATGGACTGTTGAAAGATTACCTTCTGCGGCGCTGCGGTAAATCTTCGATGGAGACGATGTGAGGCACATTGATTTTGCGCGGCACGTCGCTTCGGTCGAGCACAACGACGACGTGCTTTCCGACCGCGATGAAATCAGGATGGGGCACCTCGATGCGCCGACCATCCGTGAGCCGGAGCAGAAACGGCTCGAAGCCGTTGCTCAACCTCTCGCGGATGTCCGTGATTCTCATGGAACGAATATTCGCGGAAGCCCGCCTGCTTTCAAGCCCACCGTTTCTGAATCGATTCGTCGAGATTTCAGCTGGTGCTGGCGAGCACGGTCCCGGCGGCGGTTCCAAAATGGAGGCGCAATTCCAGTTCCATGCAGGGGAGAAGCTTGTTAACTATCGCCGGACAATCATGAGAGCTCCCGATATCAATTGTCCTTACTGCGGGACACCAATGATTGCTGGTGAAGCAATTGTCACTGACACAATCGCTGGCTTCGCGTTCTTCGGTCTTTCCCGTGAACATCTGTGGTTCCAGCGGCATGGGAAAAAAGATGTCGTCATGAAGAGCGGAGGGCAATGCGCAGGCCACCGCTGTCCGGGGTGTGGCGCCGTGATTATCAATCCGCTGACGAAGAAATGGGATCGGTAGCTCGCGCCATGACTGACACCGCCGGGTCAACGCTTCTGGATCGCCTCGTCGAAGTTCAGAATCGCGCTGGCCAGCGCGGTGGTCGCGGCCAGTTCGGTCTTGTTCAGGGCCGGGTCGGATTTTGATTCGCCGACTTTCAGGAGCGATGCGGCGCCTTCCTCGTCGGCGCGGAAGGTATTGAGTTGCTCGTCGTAAAGCCGGCGGAGGACGGCGAGTTCCTTCGCGCCGGGGTTTCGGCTCGTCAGCAAGCGAAAGGCAAGCGTGATGCGCGCGTCGGCAGTCGGGCCAGCTTCCTTCAGCGCTCGCTCGGCGAGCTTGCGAGCGGCTTCGACGAATTGCGGGTCGTTCAGCAGCACGAGGGGCTGGAGTGGAGTGCTGGTGCTCTGGCGGCGGCACGTGCAGTTGTTCCGTTCGGCGGCGTCGAACACCATCATCGACGGCGGAGGCACGGTCCGCTTCCAGTAAGTGTAGAGGCTCCGCCGATAAAGGCTCTCGCCTTTGTCCGGCTCGTATTTCCAACTGGATGACTTCTCCTCCCACAAGCCCTCGGGTTGATAGGGCTTCACGCTCGGCCCGCCGAGCTTGTTGGCCAACAGCCCGGAGACCGCCAACGCGTTGTCGCGCAGCATCTCGGCCGTGAGCCGCGTGTGCGCGCCGCGCGCGAGCAGGATGTTGTCCGGGTCGCGTGCGAGCAAGGCGGGGCTGGCGAGCGAGGATTGCCGGTAAGCCGCGGACATCAGGATGAGCTTCTGGAGCGCTTTGAGGTCCCAACCGGAATCCCTGAAGTTTTTCGCCAGCCAGTCCAGCAACTCCGGGTGCGACGGGAGAGCGCCCTGCACGCCGAGGTTTTCCGCGGTCACGACGAGGCCGCGGCCGAAGAACTGTTGCCAGGCCCTGTTCACGAGCACGCGCGAAGTGAGTGGATTCCGTGGATCGATGAGCCACTGGGCCAGGCCGAGGCGGTTGCGGGGCAGCCGGGCGTCGAACGGCAAGATGGACTCGGGCGTGCCGGGTTCCACGATATCGCCGTGCTTGTCGTATTCGCCGCGCTTGAGGACGTAGGTGGGGCGCGGCGCGGGCAGGTCGCCCATCGCCATGATTTCCTGGATGCCGTTGATGAAGTCGTTTTCCTCGTCGCGAAGTTTCTTCAGTTCGGCGGCCAGTTTCACGGAGGGCTCGTCGATGCGGGCGAGGAAATAGTCGAGCAAGTCTGCGTTTTGGAGACTTGATGCGTTCTCACCCCTCACCCCAGCCCTCTCCCCGTTGAGGGGAGAGGGAGAAGGGGCGGGCGCCATTGCAGATTCCATTTCAAGTGAAGTGAGGCAGCGGTTGAAAATCTTGAGCTCGTCAATGACGCCGTCCTTGAAGCCGCGTCCGCGGAAGCGGGCGGCGAGCATGAGTGGCTGGCCATTGGCGAAGTCTTTGAACAGCTGATCACGAACGATTTCGACGTCCGTCGCCTTGCCGTTCAAGTAGAGCTTCACGCCCGCGGCCCGGCTTGATCCATCGTAAGTAATGCCGACGTGCAGCCACTCGTGGAGCTTGAGCTTCTCCCTCGTACGGACCTTGAGGGCGTTGCCGGGCCAGAAGTGAACCAGCGCGAAGCTTGCCCGGCCGTTTTCCAGGATGAGTTGATAGCCGTTGTAGCCCGCGTCTGAGCCGGCCTGTTGATGGTGCATCATCACGATCTCGTCGCGCTCCTCGGGAATGTTCAGCCAGAGTGAGAACGAGAACGGGTCTGTGCGCTTGAAGTTCCCGAGTTTCTCGATGGAGACGGAATTCTCGCCGCTGAACTGGAGAGCGCTGCCGAAGCGGCCGGCGACGAGTTTCGGCGACTCGGCGAGCTTCGCCGGATAATTCGTTCCGAGGGCGTTGGGCGCGCGGCCGTTCGTGATCGAATCGAAGGAATAGTGCCCAAGCAATCCGGCGGGCGGCGCGAGTTCCTTCATTTGTTCGCGCCACTTCTCGAAATCCACCGTGGCCACGGACCGCCGCGCCGCCAGTTCCTGCATCCTGGCTGCGATGGCGCGCCTCATCTCGCTGTGTTTTTGCTCCTGTGCGTCGTCCTTGAACAGCAGCACCGTCGGACTGGGGATGGCGTCGGTGAAGTGCGAGTAAAGCCCCGATTCATCGGTCGAGTTGAAGAATGAAAAGAACCGGTAGTAATCCTTCTGCGTAATGGGGTCGAACTTGTGGTCGTGGCAGCGGGCACACTCCAGGGTCAACCCGAGGAATGCGCCGGCCAGCGTATGAACCCGATCGGCGTTATACTCGACGCGAAACTCCTCCTCCACGCTGCCGCCTTCGTTGGTCTGGCGGTGCAAGCGGTTGAAGGCCGTGGCCAGACGCTGTTCCCGGGTCGCGTTTGGCAGCAAGTCTCCGGCGATTTGCCAGACGATGAACTCGTTGACCCGCACATTGCGGTTGAAGGCGCTGATCACCCAGTCGCGCCAAGGCCAGAGATGGTTGAACCGGTCGGACTGGTAACCGTAAGTGTCCGCATAGCGCGCCACGTCCAGCCAATCGACCGCCATGCGTTCGCCATAGGCCGGCGAGGCCAGCAAGCGGTCTACGACGCGCTCGTACGCTTGCTGCGAATTGTCGGCCAGATACGCATCCAACTCTCCGAGCGTCGGCGGCAGGCCGGTCAGGTCGAAGGTCAGCCGGCGAATCAGGTGTTCCTTGGAGGCCTCAGGGCTGGGCTTCAGTCCCTCCCGCTCCAGGCGGGCGAGCACGAAACGGTCGATGTCAGTCCGCGCCCACTTGGTGTTTTTCACACGGGGCACCGGCGGGTCCGCGGCCGGGATGAAGGACCAATGTTTCTTCCACTCCGCGCCTTGCTCGACCCACCGGCGGAGGAGTTCAATCTCGCCGGCCGACAGGGAGAGCTTCGACTCCGGCGGCGGCATCCGGTCGTCGGGGTCGCGAGCGGTGATGCGGCGGATGAGTTCGCTCCTGGCGGCGTCGCCGGGCTTGACGACGAACATGCCGTCGTCCAGCGCCTTGAAGGCGCCTTCGGGCGTATCGAGGCGGAGCTTCGCCTGGCGGGCCTTTTCATCCGGGCCGTGGCAGGCGTAACAGCGATCCGAGAGGAGCGGTTTGACGTGGTAGTTGAAATCGACCTTGTCCGGCAACGCCGCCGCGTGCGCCACGCCGAAGGCGCCCGCGGCGAGCGCTAACGACCAGAGTATCAAGCGAACGATCATCGTTGCCCTCAGGGAAGTCCGGCCGGGCGAGCGTCCTCGCGAGCCAGAGCGCAGGAAACGCGTCGAGCCCAACGGCTCGCGAGGACGCTCGCCCCACCTGGCGGAGGGATTATGGAGTTTGCCAAAAGTCATTTCCGATTGGTGGGGCTGCGTTGCCGCGCAGCCTCGAACGACCGGCAGGTCGTGCGCCACCAATCGGAAATGACTTTTGGCAACCAGTCTATTCATAGTCGACCAAGCTTGGATGCGCCGGCTGCCCCGATATTCGGAGCAATTCCAGAGGGGGCACTTTTGCGCAGCGGCCGAGCTACTACGAGTCGGAAGTTCATTGGCGTTCACGCCGCTTGGTCTGACCTGACTCCACTCACGGGTGTTTTCCGAGGCTGGTGGAATGGCCACGAAGCGGCGTGAACGCCGTAGTCCGTTGACAGTACCCGGCGGTTCGGTTCGGGCGGGTCAACCTGGCGGCGTCTGCAGGCGGATGCGTGCCAAGTTCTCCTCGATGCGCACTAAGTACGGGTTTGGGCCGTCGGGATAGGGATCGTTGAGGAAACGGTAGAGCCCGAGAAAGTCGTTGCTGATTTTGGGCAGGACGTAGTTCTGCCAAAACTGCGGCGTGCGCTGCGCCAGTTCTGTCGCGGTCTTGTAGCGGGAGAATCGGGCCGCCTTCTCGCCTCCCCAAGCGGCAGCCTCGATGAATTCCGAGAAGAGGATGGGAAGCTTGTCCACGTAATCGCGCGCGGCCATTTGACCGAGGATGTCCGCGCTGGCGAGCGCGAATCCCAGCAGGCGCTCCAGTTCGCCTTGAAACGGGATGGTTTTCAGGTCCGCATTGACGCCCGTGCAGGAAATCATGTTGGCGACGCTGGTTTGGTCGGCTTCCGAGAACCGCTGCCTGGCAAGGAACTCCCGGGCGAAATCCGCGCTGCGACCGACGTGGATGACTGTGTATTTGGCGCCGGTGCCCTCCTTGTCATCGCGCCGTTTGAGGTAGCCGGTGTCGTGAAACAGAATCGCCAGGAGCACCAGTTCGAACCAGTGCCGGTCGATGCGGGGTTCGGCGCCGGCGCGGTGCCGGCCATGGAGAATGCGGGCCAGGCAGAGGGTGCCCTGCATGGTGTGCTCAAGGTCATGATAACGAGCGTCGATGGGCTGGTAGTCGGCGTAGCCTCCGCCGAAGCAGGCCCCTATCCACTCGAAGACTCGCGGAACAAACTCCCGTTCCGCGTCCGCGAACATCCCGCGGTAGATCTTTTGAACCTCTTGTTCGACTTCATGGGGGACGCGAGTATCGACCTGGGCAAACATGCTTGTGTGGGGTGGTTCTAGCGGTTCGGCGCAATTGGGCTGGCAGGAGAATCGCAGCGCGTAAGACGTAACGAAGTCAGCGTAACGCGAGCTCTCGCCAAAACGCAATGATTCAATTCGAGGCTGTCGAGCCAGCGCTCCTCTTACGTTTTACGTTTCCCGTTTTACACCTTACTGTCCCGCCGATGTCCAATCGCCCTCGACACGCCGCTGACGCCGACCCGACGTTCAAGGCCAAAGCCCGCTCGACCCGGGAAGTGGTCCGGCGCGTCGCCGTCTACCTGCGGCCGTACCCCTGGATGGCTGTGGGCACGGTGCTGTGCGCGCTGCTGGCGACCGCGTGCAGCTTCGGCTTTCCGCATTTCACGCGGAAGATCATCGACGAGGTCATCGGCCAGGGCCGCGCCGGGCAACTCACGCCGTACATGCTCGGGCTTCTCGGGGCGTTTCTGTTGCGCGACCTGTTCAACTGCCTGCGTATCCGCATCAACAACACGTTCGAACAGAACGTCATTTACGACATGCGCCGGGACGTCTACGCGCGGCTCCAGCGGCTGCCGGTGGGCTACTTCGACCCGCGCGCCTCCGGCGATCTGATGACGCGCATTATCGAGGACGTGAACTCCGTCGAGCGCGTGCTCATCGACGGCACGGAACAGGGCACCGTGGCGCTGCTCAGCGTGCTGGGGGTGACGGCGTTCCTCTTCGCACTGGATCCGACGTTGGCCCTGGTGGCGATGATTCCGCTGCCGCTCCTGTCCGCGGGCGCTCTCTGGTACACGCTGACGGCCCACCGGCGCTACCGCGCCCAGCGCGAAGCGGCCAGCGCCATGAATGCCCTCCTGATGGACAACCTCCAGGGCATCCGCCAGATCAAGGCTTATGACCAACTGGCGCACGAAGACCAACGGTTTGCGCAGCGCGCGGACGATTTGCGCCGCGGCACGCTCGGCATCATGCGCGTCTGGGCCAGTTATTCGCCGGCCATGAGTTTCGCGGCAGCCCTTGGCAGCGGGCTCGTCCTGTGGGTCGGCGGCACAAGGGTCATCAACGGCGCCATGACGCTCGGCGAACTGGTCGGTTTCCTCTTTTTCCTGGCGCTTTTCTACGAGCCCATCGGACGACTCCATGGTCTGAACCAGATGCTCCAGGCGGCGCGCGCCGCTGGCGAACGCGTTTTTGACATCCTCGACACGACCACCGAGGCCTCGAATCCACGGCGCACCGAGCGCCTCCAAATGCCCGTGAAGGGCGAAGTGGTCTACGAATCCGTCTGCTTCAACTACGACGGGGCGCCGACCGTCCTGAGCGATGTTTCATTGCGGGCCGAGCCGGGCCAGATGATCGCGCTCGTTGGGCCGACCGGCGCCGGGAAATCGACCCTCGTGAACCTGTTGCCCGCGTTCTACGAAACGACTGCGGGCCGCATCAGGCTCGACGGACAGGATCTGGCACGGGCTACGCTGGAGTCGCTCCGCGCGCAAATTGCAATCGTCAGCCAGGAGCCGTTCCTCTTCAACGGCACGCTGCGCGAGAACATCCTTTACGGCCGGCTCGACGCGAACGATGCGGAATTAGTCTCGGCGGCGCGCGCGGCCAATTGCCATGAATTCATCGAGCGCCTGCCGGAGGGCTATGATTCGCGCGTCGGCGAACGCGGCGTGAAGCTCAGTGTGGGAGAAAAACAGCGGGTGAGTATCGCGCGGGCCTTGCTGAAGAACGCGCCGTTGTTAATCCTCGACGAGGCGACGGCGAGCGTCGACACCGCGACTGAGCGGCTGATTCAGGAGGCGCTGGAACGGCTGATGGCCGGCCGCACCAGTTTCGTCATCGCGCACCGCTTGAGCACGATTCGAAACGCGGACCAAATCCTTGTCTTGCAGCACGGTCGGATCATCGAACGAGGCACACACGAGTCGCTGCTTGCAAAAGAGGGTTTGTACGCGCGGCTGGCCCGGATACAGAACACGACATTTATCGAAGAAAGCTTCGAGCGGCTGTCGGAAGCGTAACCCAGTTCCTCGATCGCTGGAGCGCAACGCCGGGTGCACCGGGATTGCATCACTTATCCTGCGAGCGGGCCTGGCGCTGCCGAACCAGCGCCCCCTCTTCCCGGATGTTGACTAACGAAAGCTGCGTGGCGCGGAAAAGGTTGATGCAGCCCACGACAAGCCCGCCAACGCCGATGACACCCAGCAAGACACCAATCCCGGCCAACACACGGAGCGAAAGCGCCCCGTCGAAGTGGGCCAGGCTTGCTCCGAGCAACGTCACCAGTGTCGCGCAGGCAAATGCCGCCAGGGCGACGTAAATCGAGTACAAGGCGCCCAGCAGCAACGCCGCCTGTCGCTCGACGCGATTCACTTGCTCGACAAGCCACGCGGATTCCGCTGCCGATGCTCCGCCGACTTCGGACCTGACGAACAGGTCGTGCATCCGCTCCCCCGTCCTCAGCATCCGGTTGATCGTGCTCAAGGCCAGCACACTTGAAGCATTTGTCAGCAGGGCGGGCGCGGCGATGAACGTGAGCGCGGCGAACGGACTTTGTGCAAAAGACGTTGTTTCCATTCAGATCTCCAGATCAGTTTGAAAGGAGATTTGAATCGAGCGCAGGGTATTTTGCAATCCGAAGCCCGAGCGGGTCCCAATTGCGGGCGCCCCATTTTTTTGCAGGGATGGATTAGGCCTTGGCCTCACCGCTTTCCATGAACCTGGATTCCGTAGGGCCGACCTGCTGGTCGGCCTGGACGCGCGGCAGCGCGTCCCCACCGCGGTTCAGGGGTTCAAGGCGAGAAGTAATGGTTGGGAGAATTCTCACCTCGGCCCTCGTTAGCAGCCCGCTCAAAACCGTAGCCGCGCTCTGTGAGCGCCGAACAAGGTGCACATTCTGGCCCGCCTTCGGCGGTCGCAGACCGCCGCTACAATGGGTCTTCGGCCGTCGCCGCCGCTACAATGGGCTACAATGGGCGTGAGAGTTGAGAAACCTGCGGGGCGGATGCCGGTGCTACCAGCACCCGCCGTGCACCCTGCCCCTTACAATTCATTCAATCCCCACCTGCGGACGGGGATCTTGTGTTCCAGGATCTCCTCCAGCGTGGGGGTGATGGCACGGGCGCGCTGGATAATGGCATCCAGAGATAGTTCGGCCGCATGAGCGGCCTCGCCGATGTTGGTGAAGAAGTCCATTCGCGCTTGCCGGGCGACTTGTTGAAGCCGAGTGAAGAGCGGAGAGGATTTCTTCCGCGCATGCGGCTCGGCAAACAAGGTGACCAACGCGCATTTGTGGTGGTCGAGTCGGTGCGACCAGTCGTCAATCCAGGCACGGGCGGCTGGAAAGAGCTCCGATTCGGCGTGAACGGAGAGCACGATCATGTTGGCGGACATGGCGTCGTCCACGGCCTGTTCGCGCAAGGTCGGTTCGCGGAGATGCTCGAACTTCCACCAGGCGCAATGGAAATCGAAATCGTCGCCCAGTTGCCGGTCCAAGTGGTCGTGCAGGCACATCGCGCGGTTGCGCGTGGCAAGGTCCTCGTACGCGATAACGAGGTCGAAGGGGTATTTGGGTTCCCATTGGTCCGCCTGGACCGAGCGATTCAAAAGCGAGTTTCGCATACGTTTGTTTCCATGGCTTGAGGATGCAGTGACCCCGGGCGGCAAGGCTCTCAAGATGCCGCGCATCCAACGTCCGGGGCACAGGTTGAGACTCAACGAAATCCCGCCTTTCTCAACTCAAACGAATACGGAAATTACGTCGGGCGGATTACGGAGGCACGCTAGAGGAAAGCACGACGGGTGCCCTGCGTGTCCTCAGTGTACTCTTGCGGCTTATCATGCGCCGCTTGAGCGAGACGCATCTATTACGTGGTGACAGCGGTGACTAAGGCTCGACGGCGGGCGCCCGCACGCTGTGCCCGGAGGGCACCCATGTGAATAGCCCCGATGCAATCCGGGGTTTGGTCGAATCGAAAGCAATTCGACCCCTGCGGGGTCGAACTCACGTGGCGCACTGCCCCGGATTTCATCCGGGGCTATTCAAATTGAAGCCCGTTGGGCTTCCGTGCCAGGAGCGAGCGCCCACCCACGGTTACGGCATGGTGGTCATGCCCTGAGCGATGGCGTACTTGGTGAGGCCGGCCACGGTGTGGATGTCCAGCTTGCGCATGATGCGCTCGCGGTGGGTCTCGATGGTGCGGACGCCGATGCCGAGCTTGTCGGCGATTTGCTTGTTCAGCAGTCCCTCGGCGATCAGGGAGAGCACTTCGCGTTCGCGGTCTGTCAGGCTTTGCACGGGCTCAGACACGCGGCCGCCGCCTTCGACCAGTTGATCGACGATCACTCTGGAGACGGACGGCGCAAAGAACACTTCCCCGGCGTGGACGGCCTTGATGGCGCGGACCAGTTCGGCCGGAGAGCCGTCCTTGAGCAAGTAACCGCGCGCGCCCGCCCGAATCATCTGCGCGATGTACTCCTTGCTGTTGTGCATCGTGAGAATGAGGATCTTGGCCAGCGGCGCCTGCTTGCGCATCATGGCCGTGGCTTCCAGGCCGTTCATCTGCGGCATGGTGATGTCCATCAGCACCACGTCGGGCAGGAGCGCCTTGGATTTCTGGACCGCGTCGAGCCCATTGGAGGCTTCGCCGACAATCTCGAACTCAGGTTGCGCGCAAAGGTGCGATTTAATGCCGTCGAGCACGATCGGATGATCGTCGACGAGCAGGAGCCTGATTTTCTTTTCGCGCGATTTGCGGGCGTTGTGGGCCGCCATGGTGAACGTCGTTAACTCAGTCAGTTTTCAGCCGTGATTCTTCCACGCGCCGCAGCGGTATCTCAATCACAATCTCCGTTCCATTTCCGGGCGCGCTGGCCACCGCGCAGCGGCCCCCGACGAATTCCGCCCGCTCACGCATGTCGACCAACCCCATGCCGAGCCGTTCGCCGTCGGCCCGCGGGCGCTGAGGGTCGAAGCCGCGGCCATTGTCGCCGATGCGCGCCCGCAGTGTCGACCCTTCCTTCGACAACCGCACCGCCACCTCCCGGGCGCGGGCATGTCGCTCGATGTTCCCGAGCGCTTCCTGGAGAATGCGGTAAAGATTGAGCTCCACGTCGGCGTGCAGCTTATCGGGCAACCGGTCGAACACCAGGTTCACTTTCACCGAAGTGCGGTCGGCGAATTCTTCGACGAGGCTCCGGACGGCGGGAACCAGCCCGAGGTCATCCAGTTCGCTGGGACGGAGATTATGCGAGATGCGGCGGACCTCCTGCATGGCCTTCTCGAGGTGCGCCTGCGCCTTCAACACGCCGCGCCAGGCGGCATCCTCGCGCGGGGCCAGCTTCTCTTCGACGGACTGAAGCCGGAATTTCACGGCGCTGAGAATCTGGTTGACGCTGTCGTGCAGGTCGCGCGCCACGCGCCGGCGCTCGGTCTCCTGGGCATCGCGGATGAGCCGGGGCAACGCGCGCGTGGCCGCTTCGGCGGACTTGCGGCGGGTGACGTCGCGCGACACGATCAGCAGCCGTTGCGGCTGGCCGGCTTCGTCGAAAATCCAATTGCCGACGGATTCGAAGCAACGCCAGGCGCCATCCATGTGCCGCATTCGGAACTCCGACGTGCGCCCTTCGCGCAGGGCCAGCGCCTGTTCCCACGCGGCGCGGACGGCCGCCTGGTCCTCCGGATGGACGTTCTGGATGGCTTCGGCGCCAACCATCGACTCCGGACTGCGTCCCAAAGCCCGCGCGTGAGCGGGGCTGGCGTAGAGGTAACGGCCATCGAGGTCGACGAGGCTGATGAGATCGCGCGTGTTGTCCGCGATGAGCCGGTATTGCTCTTCGCTGCGGCGCAGGGCGGCTTCCGCGGCGGCCCGGGCCTGCTCCATGGCTTTTTTCTGGATCGCGTTCTGGAGGGAAGTCGGCAGCCGCTTGAGGCTGGCTTTAAGGATGTAGTCATCGGCCCCCTCGCGAATGCACTCCACGGCGACTTCTTCGGATCGATTGCCCGTGACGAGAATGAACGGCACGTCCGGTCGATGGGCCTTGAGCACCCGCAAGGCTTCCAGGGCATCGAAGTCCGGGAGCGTGAAATCGCTCAGGACCACATCGGGCCGTTGGCGATCGAGTTCCGCGGTGAGGGCGTCGCGCGTTTCAACGCGTCGCGTCTCAAACGCGATGGCCGCGTTGCGCAATTCCATCTCGATCGCCGCTGCGTCAGTGGCAACATCTTCAATGATGAGAATATCAAGCGGCTTGTGCATAACTGGCCTGGCACCGCGAAACGCAACCGTAATGCAGCCGTCCCGCTGCCAGGACTCTTGCTCGCTGCTTTGCCGTGAAGTTCCGCACCGGGACGGTGCGAGGAACTCGCAGGCATGGACGCCTGCTCTACGGGGCGCAGAAGCTTCTAGCATCGGCGGCGTGCCCGGTCAATGAACACTGCGTGGCAATGAACACTGCGTGGCCGCTGACGTAAGGTGCGCATCTCGCAAATGAAAAATAAGCGCGGGCCACCCGGCCCGCGCCCGTGCGCCTTCGACAGGGCAACCGCCCTGCGAAACTCGTCAGACGTCGTAACTCGTCAGACGTCGTAGTAGAGGAAGAACTCGTAGGGATGCGGGCGCAGCCGCAACGCGTCGTGGTCCTTGCGCTTGGCCTCGATCCACATCTCCAAAAAGTCCCGCGTGAACACGTCGCCGGTCAGCAGGAACTTGTGGTCCTCTGCCAAATGGTCCAGCGCCTCGGCCAGGCTGCCGCAGACCTGC
>Ga0134127_10000359_pt1 | contig 45789 bp, 40 predicted proteins | sample KB31753_FD_96459 | JGI IMG/M metagenome (GOLD analysis project Ga0134127, IMG submission 96459) | Terrestrial soil microbial communities with excess Nitrogen fertilizer from Kellogg Biological Station, Michigan, USA - KB3-175-3 | ecosystem: Environmental > Terrestrial > Soil > Unclassified ...
CGACCGTCGCAGTAGCGAAGATTGCATCCAGTAGCCCGGCGCTCATCAAATTCTCAATCAGGAGTTTCCAACCCGGGATATGTCCCGCATGATGGGAAGCGACTCCACCTCTGATGATGGTGTCCCAGTGGCGATGGTTTCTTACCTCAGCATGTTCTGTAACAAACTGTTGCAGGAAGTCTCGGCGAGCATCGCGTCGTGCGACGTTCGGATCTCGTCTCATGAGCGCAGCTTCGGCGGCGGATTGATCACAGCGACGGCGTGTGGGCAGAAATACGATCGCCGGAAGCAAATTGTATGAGCCCAGCGCCGTCAGCAACGCTGCGGGCGGCAACTCGGGCATTCGTACCTTCAAACTCTTCTCCTCAACCGCCGAGTCTCAGATCTTCACCTGTCGTGCCACTGCTTTCTCCGCTCTCTACGTTGCGTGTCTTCCATGGCCGCTATTTCCGGATTCAACCTGCCTGCGTCATTTGTCAGCGGCATCAACCGTTTGTCCGGGAGCAGGAACGCCGCTCGCAACGGAACCGGTCGCGCGCCCGGCCTCGTAATCACTCCGCAACGCACACCTCGCACTTCCTCAATCCAACCGGCAAAGTCGCCGGCATTACCAATCGTCGCGGACAGCAACAGCAATCGTATTCGCGGCGGCGTCAAAATAATCGCTTCTTCCCAAACGTGTCCGCGATCTTCATCGGCCAGATAGTGAGCTTCATCCAGGACTACCAAATCCGCGTTCACTTCCTGTCCGCCGCGCAATGAATCGAAGAGTTGGTTGCGATAGATCTCGGTAGTACCGACGATCAACGGAGCGTCGGAATTCTCCTTACGGTCTCCGGTCAGAATCCCAACCTGTGCTGCCCCAAACTCATCAGAGAACTCCTGGTACTTGGAATTCGTCAGCGCCTTGAGCGGGCTCGTGTACCAGGCGCGGCGTCCGTTCTCGATCAGGCGACGAATCTCTTCGCGCGCGATCCAGGTTTTGCCGCTGCCGGTTGGCGCAGTTACTAGCACGTCCTCGAATTCGAGGGCGGCCAGAGCTTCAAGTTGAAACGGATCGGGTTTGAACGGCGCTGAGGCGGGAGTCCCGATTCCTTCCAGGAGCCGGCGCGTTTCATGCGATTGCGCGGGCGGTTTGCTTTGTGTGTCTACAACGGCGGCGCGGAGGTTGTGGGGTTTACGACGGTGCGAATGGCGGTCGTCGCGTTCCCCCTTGCGCAGGTTGCTCTTGCGCTTGCCGCGACCTCGGCCGCTCTCTCCGCGTCTCATGCAGCCATTCTACCGGATCGCGGGCGTCTCGCCCGCAAACGCTACCAAGTCGTTGCTTTTAAGCAGAGCTTTTCGCACTTCTCGCTTATTGCGGGCGCCCGCGTTCCCAAATCACTCTGTTGGGCGGTATTAACTCAAAGTGTTAACGTGTATCTGCTTTTTCTGAGCCGTCGCAACGCGAAGCCGCAGTCTCGCGTCTAATGCCCGGACGTAATTGTGCGAGGCGGGAACCCGACGGGCTCGAATCGCGTTTGAATTGAGTGATGGCTGAACTTTTTGCAAATTCCGAGATAAATCGCGAGCCGCGCTGGCAGATACTGTCGAAGCTGGCTGTCGGCTCGCTTGCCCTTCATGCGGCCCTTCTGGCATCTCTTATTTATGTCCCGGCTGTCCGCGACACCTTTAACATCGCCGCTTTGCTCTCCGATACAGGCTTCGTCGACAGGGCATACACGAAAACTGAAATCGGCGACGACGTGCAGCTGTTGGAGATGACTCCGAAGTTTCACTATCCCGAAGGCTACTTCGCCACTGAAACTCAACTCCAGCTCGCGCAAGCGCTCCAGGCCAATCCTGCGCCTCCGCCGTTTCCAGTCGACCTGAGACCGCAAAGCACTCCGGTCCCGAGTCCCAGTCCAGAGCCATCGCCTTCGCCAGTCGCGTCACCGGGGGTTTCACCAGAAGCGTCTCCCGCAAACACGACTGCTGAAAACACAAAACCGGAAACGCCAAAGACACCCGAGCAGGCTGAAGCGGAGCTCAACAAAATCGCCGAAGAGAACGGCGTGGTCCGGCCAAACGAGAATGAGATCAACACACGACCATTAAAGGACTGGCTCGCGCGCGCCGATTCGATGCGAAACAAAGGTGAGCTGGACTTGACGTCGGCAGTCGAGATCACAATCGCTGCAAAGCTGAGCCCTCAATGCAAACTTACCGATGCCGTCGTCGTGCAGAAGACAGGCGACGCCCGTCTGACGGAAGTGGCCAAGGAGATGGTGGGAGCGATTGGCGACAGCGGGATGCTTTCATTCCTGCGCGATCCGAAAAAAATCAAAGACCCAAAAGTGCTCACCTGCGATGAGATGCCACTGCAGCTAACGATCAAACTCGACCAGAACGAAATCAATGCGAAGGTCGAAACCGAAGCCGACACTCCGCAGCGAGCGACTGAAATGGCAAGTGGCTACAACGGACTCTTGACGCTCGGACAGTTCGCGCGCCGCGGCAAGGATGAAGAGGTGCTGTACCGCAACACGAAGGTGACATCAGAAGACAAGAAGATCCTCGTGAACTTCAGCATGCCGCGCCAGACCGCCAGCGAAATGCTCAAGAAACAACTCACCAAGTCGAGCTGATCACGCATTCCCGCGTAAGTTGTTTCGTGTTATTTGGTGATCGTGTGAAAACGATGCCATTAAGACGATCCAAGAAATAAGACGAAGCTACACTAAGAGAGTTGCGCGTAAGCGCGGTCACTTAAACCACGCATTAGTTCAATGCCCAATCTCCCCGATCCAAGGCGTGTGTCACGTACTCCTGCGCCGAGGTTCGTCCGAGCTCACATGCTCTCGATCGGAATGGTCCTGCTGCTGGCACTGGTTTGTTTCGTTGGCCTCAATCGTTTTGCTCTCATTGATCTCGTAGACGAAGGAATCTACGCCTCGATCGCTCGCCAGATGCTCGACTCAGGTGACTGGATCACGCCGCGTTACGGCGAGACGATCTTCTTCTACAAACCACCACTCACTTACTGGCTGCAGGCGCTCTTCATTTACTTTCTCGGCGCCACGCCGCTCGCTGCACGTCTACCTTCCGCGATCGCGGCCTGTCTCACCGCTATCGCAATCTACGGCTGGGCGTGTCGCAGAAACGCACTGCACGTGGGACAGTTCGCCGCCGTCATCTATGTGTGTTGTCCGCTTGTCGCGTTTGGACTTGCACGAATCGCCATGATGGACAGCCTCGTCACATTGTTTTTCACGCTCGCTGTTATCGGCTGGATCGAAGGCTACTCCGGCGACCGCAAGGGCTACATTCTGATGGCAGTCGGCATGGGATTGGCCACGATGACCAAAGGCCTGATCGGTTTTCTGCTGCCCGGTGGCGCGTTCGCTCTGTGGGTTCTCTGGCGGCGCGATTTTGAAGAACTACGAAGAGTTCCGTGGGCTGGAGTACTCATCACTTTTCTACTGCTGGTGCTTCCCTGGCACCTCGCCGCATGGCGTGTGCACGGTAACTGGTTCGTCACCGAGTATGTTGGGCGCCAACACTTTCAACGCTTTCTCGGACGCGACTTCGCGCATCAGAACCCATTTTGGTACTTCGTTCCCGTCATGCTGGTGTCCATGTTTCCGTGGGGCGGGCTAATACCAATCGCGTGGTGGCGAGGTCTGCGTGCGGGCCGTAGCGACCGACAATCGCTCGAGTGTGCGATGTCCATCTGGGCGCTGTGGGCCGGATTCGTGTTCGTATTTTTCTCACTCAGCATTTCAAAACTTCCCAACTACATCCTCCCGGCGCTCCCAGCGTTTAGCATTCTGATCGGGTGGCGACTCAATGGGCTCTGGAAACACAAGCGCGCTTTTTCCGCAGTTGAGTTCGCCAGTCTGTGGCTGCAGGGGTTAATTATCGGCGGGCTGGTGTTCGTCGCCGGACTGACGGCTTATCAGGGACGGTCGCATCCGGAGTCACCTTCGCTGATCGCAAGAACGCTAGGGAGGTTCTTCAACTGGCATGAGCAGTCGCAAAGCGTTGAGTTGCTCTGGAAGAAGTTGGAGGTCCTAACCGATCTCGCACCTTACTGGATCGCCCTCGGCGCGATCCTATTGGTTGGCTCGCTTGTGATCATCATTTCGTGGCGCCGTGTCGCCAGCGCATTTGCAGTTTCACTGATCGTAAGTCTGACCTTGATTCTGTTTGTCACGCAGGTTGGATTCCCCCGTTGGAGCGCTCGAAGCGCGGCACCTCTCAATGACCTGGGAATGCGAACGCTACCCGCCCTTCAAAACGACGAACCTCTCGTGATGTATGCGATTCGTCCCAAGCATCCCAGCCTGCGTTACCTGCTCGGCCATAGCGAGCGGGTCTTTGAGACATTTTCGCCTGAGACTCTACAGAGTGTGCTCAATGATGCAGGGCGTGGTTACGTTCTGACGTCGGCAGAAACACCTCTTCCTGTCTTACCGGGCAAGTTTCAACAGGAAGCTGTGGCCGACCGCTGGATCCTCTGGCGTTATGAGAAAGAATGACGGCAAGCCAGCGGAACTCTCGATCGACTGACAAATCTTCTAATCGCAGAGTCGCCAAGACTCCGAGACGCCAAGAGACAATAAGGGTGGGTACTGGAAGCGGTCACACTGGAAGTTCTTTTTTGGCAACTCTACGTCTCGGCGTCTTTGTGCCTTGGCGGTTTTCGATGCTTCCGGGCCTCGACCGTGTCATCGGAGGCTAATTGTCATGAATTGTCCGTACAAACATTGGACCGAATCCCCGGTTTGCCTCACTCCTTCCCGTCCATTACAATCATTAATTGCACGTATGAACGAAGTTTTCCCATTTACCAAGTGAGCTATAAAGAGACGGAAATTAGACAATGATCGACAAATTTTTAACTAAAGTATTTGGCAGCAGCAACCAGCGCTTTCTGAAATCCATTCAGCCCATCGTAGGTGAAATCAACGCGCTCGAGCCTGAAATCAAGAAACTGACTGACGCCGAAATGCGCGCGCGCACCGAGTTTTTCAAAGACAAAGTTCGCCAGGCTGTGGCGGGAATCGAAGACAAGGAAGAACTGAAACGAGTCGAGCGCGAAGTGCTCGATGAACTTCTGCCTGAAGCTTTCGCCATCGTCAGGGAAGCCAGCGTCCGCACCACGGGCATGCGCCACTTCGACGTTCAGCTAATCGGCGGCATCGTCCTGCACCAGGGAAAGATTGCCGAGATGCGCACGGGTGAAGGTAAGACACTAGTTGCAACCCTGCCCTCATACCTCAACGCTTTGACGGGACGCGGCGGCGTCCACGTCATCACCGTGAACGATTACCTCGCTTCACGCGACGCCGAATGGATGGGTCAGATTCATCGCTTTCTCGGTCTCGAAGTCGGCTGCATTCAAAACGACATGGACGACTTCGAGCGGCAGACCGCCTATGCCGCCGATATCACTTATGGAACCAACAATGAGTTTGGTTTTGACTACCTGCGCGACAATATGAAGTTTGATCTGGCCACATGTGTTCAGCGTGGTCATTACTTCGCCGTCGTCGACGAAGTAGATTCAATCCTGATCGACGAAGCGCGCACACCACTAATCATTTCCGGCCCTTCTGACGAAGCCACTGACAAGTATTACCAGGCTGACGCAATCGTGCCGCAGCTCAAACGCGGTGAAGATGTTGAGGGCGTGAAGACCGGCGACTACATCGTCGACGAGAAAGCCCACACCGCCGTGCTAACCGAAGACGGCGTGGACAAGGCTGAGAGGTTGCTGGGAGTCGGAAACCTTTACGACCCCGTCAACATGGATCTGCTGCACTGCGTGGAACAAGCGCTCAAAGCCCACACGCTTTACCGGTTGGATCACCAGTACGTGGTGCAGGACGGCGAAGTGATTATCGTTGACGACTTCACCGGCCGTCTGATGAAAGGTCGTCGCTGGTCGGACGGCTTGCACCAGGCAGTGGAAGCCAAGGAAGGCGTGAAGATCGAGAAGGAGAATCAAACTCTCGCAACGATCACACTCCAAAATTACTTCCGCCTCTACGAAAAACTTTCAGGCATGACCGGTACTGCAGAAACTGAAGCGGCGGAATTCCATTCGACTTACAAACTCGATGTGATCGTGATTCCGACCCACATGCCGATGGTGCGCACCGATTTCTCCGACATGATCTATCGCACCCTTCCGGAAAAGTGGGACGCGGTGATCGAAGAGATCAAGGAGTGTCATGATCGAGGCCAACCGACTCTGGTTGGTACCGTCTCAGTCGAGAACTCGGAATTGATTTCGCGCCGGTTGCTGAAGGAAGCCGTGCCCCACAATGTTCTGAATGCGAAGTATCACGAACGGGAGGCGGAGATCATTGCGCAGGCTGGCCGCAAGGGTTCGGTAACCATCGCTACAAACATGGCCGGACGTGGTACGGACATCCTGCTCGGGGGAAATCCGGATTTCATGGCGCGCGAGTTTTTGAAGAAGGAAGAGATCGATCCCGACGAAGTTACTGAGGAGCAGTGGTCAAAAGCATTCGCGAGCGCAAAGCGTATTGTCGAGGCCGAGCACAAAGAAGTTGTCGAGATAGGCGGCCTCCACATTCTCGGCACTGAACGACACGAGTCGCGCCGTATCGACAACCAGTTACGTGGACGCGCCGGCCGCCAGGGCGATCCCGGTTCGTCACGTTTCATTCTGTCTCTCGAAGACGACCTGATGCGCATCTTTGCCGGCGACAAAGTGAAGGCGCTGATGCAGCGTTTGGGCATGGAAGAGGGCGTGGCAATCGAGTCGAAGATGGTTTCGAAACGAATTGCCGCGGCGCAGAAGTCGGTCGAAGGCCGAAACTTCGAATCGCGCAAACACCTGCTTGAGTATGACGATGTGATGAACAAGCAGCGTGAGACGATCTATGGCTTGCGCCGCCAGTTGATGGAAGAACCCGACCAACGCGAGTACCTGCTTGGCGATCCTCCGAAGGCGGGCGTCGCTTACGACCTGCTGGCCGACATCACGCGGCAGTATCTCAACCCAGACGTTTCACCTGACGACTGGGACATCGCGAACTACACGCTTCAAATCAAGTCAATTTACGACTTCGACGCTGAGTCGGCTATCGACTTTCAGAAACTGACTTCACCCGAAGTGACGGATGCGATTTGGGAAGAGCTCAAGAAACGATACGCGATTAAAGAGCAGCAGATCGGCGTGGAAGCGATGCGCACCTACGAGCGCATCATCATGCTCAACATCATCGACGCCCAGTGGAAGGATCACCTGTTGTCGCTTGATCACTTGAAACAGGGTATCGGTCTGGTTGGATATGGCCAGAAGGATCCACTCGTTGAGTATAAGAAGCAGAGTTTCGATCTGTTCCAGGAGATGCTCGACCGCATCGACACCACTACGATTCGTTCTCTCTTCAATCTGCAGGTTGTCGCGGAAGAGCCACCTGAGGCTTTGCGTCAGCGGCGCATGCCAAGGCGTTCTACGTCGCTGACGTTTACCGGGCCGAATCAGGGTGCGGCGCCAGCGGGTGAGGAAGCCGGCAAGGTTAAGACTGTGGTGCGTGACCAACCAAAAGTTGGTCGCAATGAACTTTGTCCGTGTGGCTCGGGTCGCAAGTACAAGAAGTGCCACGGCGCGAACGCGTAAGATGTAAGATAGTGTAAGCAGTGATTGCTCCCCCATTGCGGTGAATCCTCACGTTAACAGCTCAGATATCTAAGGAGCGAATTGTCGCAAAGTGAGGAATCAATGAATGCACTTCACATCAGATCTGTTTACTGCTCAACTCTACTTCTGCTCGTCATTCTCGTCTGCCCCGCTGCCGCATTCGCCCAGGTTTCTGATGCAGATACCGAGCGCGGTATCGCGCTCTATCAGAAACATGACTACAAACAGGCGAAGGATCTTTTCCAGTCGATAACCAAAGCCAACGCGGAAAATCTACTTGCCTGGCATTACCTGGCACTGTCGCTGGAGGCCTCCGATAACAAAGAAGGCGCTCGCAAAGCTCATGAGAAAGCGGCGAAGCTGGGAGAAGCCCTTCTGGTTGCTGGGTTGAAGGACTATCAAGCAAAGGATCCGCTGATGCCATTGGTTCCAAGGGGAGCCCAGATAGCTGCAGCAGGGAAGAGTGCGCGCGCATACCTCTCGCTAAACTCAAGACTCTCACATCTGGACTTCGAAGAGTGGACTAACCGGGCAATCATGTTAGAAGACTACGATGAACTCTTGAAGACGAATGGCACGGACCAGCCTGTGAAAAGAGTTTTTTCAAGTGATCAGGTCGCTACAAAGCCACGTTTTGTGAGTAAGTATGAACCGCAGTACACAGAAGAAGCGCGGGCAAGCAAAACGACGGGCTCGGTCACCCTTCTTGTGATTCTGGCTGCTGACGGGAACGTAAGAGGGATTGTGCCGATGGAGGTGCTTCCGCACGGCTTGACCGGAGCCGCAGTAAGAGCGGCTCGGCAAACGAACTTTGTTCCCGCCCAAATCGACGGGCGACCAGTCTCCACGATTACTCAAATCATAAACAACTTTGAGATCCACTGAGCAGTTTCCGGTCATGCAAGACAAAGTGTTTTCGATCGCTCCGGGTTTCTTTTTCTTTAGCCTCCTCATAGTGTTCGGTCTTTTTCCACCCAGCACCAAATCACAAACAGCAACTGTCGTTGACTCAGCCAATCGCGAGCGGGGCATTAATCTGTATCGTAAAAAGAATTTTGTTGAAGCGGCCAACGTTCTAAAAGATGTAGTAAAGAAGAGCGGCGCGGATGAGGAGGCTTGGTACTACCTGGGTCTGGCGCTCACGCAGCAGCCGAAAGAATTAAAGAATGCCACTAAGGCGTTTGAGACTGCGATAAAATTAAGGCCCAGTTACGCTGCTGCCCACACCGGTCTAAGTTATGTGCTGCTGCGCCGAAATAAATTCTCCGACGCGTTGCACGAAGCCCAAACAGCCATAAAGCTCGAGCCTAAACTTGCAAACGCCCATCATGTTGTTGCCGTTGTTCGGCTAAATGCAGGTGCATTTGACGACGCATTGGCGTCGGCCACCGAGGCCATTAGACTAAATCCGAGGCTTGCAGCTGCCTACCTGGTAAAGAGCGAATCGCTATGGGGAATATATGCCCGCCCCTCGGAAAGTGCGCAAATACCAAAACGCGGGAGGACGAAACCAACTACCGAAACGGTTACTTCACCAGAAGAGATGGAGGAGCGACGGCGAAAAAGAAAGAAAGACGAATCGATTCTTGCTGAGTCGGCACAGAGTCTCGAGACGTATCTCAAACTGAATCCAAGCGATCCATCAGCCGCTCTGTGGAGACAGCAACTAGCCACTCTGAAAGTCATTAGTAACATAGGCGAGGCAGGCGCCGAGGTCGTCAAACATGGAGACGAAGTGACTACGAAGGCGATCGTGCTGGCCAAACCGGAACCGGCATACACTGACGAGGCACGAGGAGCCCACATTACAGGGACCGTCGTGTTACGCGCAGTTTTTTCTGCCAATGGAACCATTCGTCACATCCTGATCGTCAGAGGCTTACCACTCGGTCTCACTGAGCAGGCTGTGATGGCTGCTCAACGGATCAGGTTCACCCCGGCGACGGTCGATGGGGTACCCGTCTCCATGTTTGTTCAGCTGGAATACAATTTTCACCTCTACTGACAATTCGACAGTCTGAATTGGGTCCGCTTCGAAGCCCGTCCAGCTAAAGACACTCGCGCACGAAACTCGAACCCTAGCCGATCTCTCACCTTTCCAAACTCTCCACACTACTCTTGTTCCGTTTAAGGTAAACTCGATCGAGATCGCAAACACGCGACGCGCATTGTGCTAATGACCACCCCAACAAATCCAGCAGTCGAGGCAATCCTCAGCGGCAAAGCTCCGCAACAAGCAATGCTCGCAGCAGCGAGTGGTCTGTTGCCGCTTCCTCAAGCTGATCTGCTGGAAGTGCTTGTTGCGCTGCGAGCGTCAGAGAACCAGGAGATTGCCAACGCGGCGGCGGCAACTCTAAACGAGCAGGAGAGCCGGGATCTGCTTGATGCCGCAAAAGCCACGGACACCTCGCCAGCGGTCCTCGCCTATCTCGGCGAGAGCGACGCCACTCGTGAAATCCGCGAAGCAGTGATCCTGAATGCGAGTACTCCCGACGACGCCATTGTGCAAATGGCAGCATGCGTCAGCGACGGATCTCTGCTGGAATTGATCACGCTGAACCAGCAGCGACTCGTACGCTCGCCGACAATCATTGATGCGATCCTTAAGAACTCCGCGCGCACGGCTGATGCAGAACGACGGGCGCGAGAAATCCAGACTGAGTTTTTTGAAAAGGAAAGAGGCGCCAGACAAATTGCCGGCGAACTTCGCGCGCGCGGCAATACCGCCGCAGCAGAGTTTTTTGAAACTGCCGATCTGACGACCGCCGAGGGTGAGCTGAGTCTTGAAGATGCATGGCTGATCGCCAAGCACATTGAGGTTGCCGACGCCGACCTCGACGATTCGTGGCTACCATCGGAGCGTTATGACGAGGCGATAATTGAAGACACCGTTTCGCATGCCGTCGCTGTCCAGAAGATTATCGAACACGAGACGCTGGAAACGGGCGGTCAACTCGACGCCGAGCGAATCTCACTAATCCGACAGTTGATGCTGATGAACGTTCGCGACCGGATGAAGCTGGCACGCAAGGGAGATCGCGAGGCGCGCAGTATTCTCATTCGCGACCCCAACAAGATGGTCGCGGCGGCGGTCATAAACAACCCACGCATCACCGATCAGGAAGCAGAGAACATCGCAACTATGCGGACAGTAGCCGATGAGGTTTTGCGCCTGATGGCAACGAATCGCAACTGGGCGCGCTCGTACACAATCATTCACAACCTTGCGCGCAACCCACGAACACCGATTCCGACCGTCATTAACATTCTCCCGCGCATTCGCACTAAGGACCTTCAGCACCTGGGTCAGAACCGCAACATCTCCGAGGCCATCCGCCGCCAGGCTATACGCCTCTCTCAAGCGCGGTCGGGGGAATGATAAAAAGTCTCAAGTCCCAGGTCTCAAGTCTCAGGTTTTCGAAAACTTGAAACTTGTAACCTAACCCTTGAGACCTGAGACTTGAGACCTGTTATTCCACGGTCCACGTTTCGCCGCTGTGGATCAACTTATCCAAACTGCCAGGACCTGACTTCGCAATGGCGGCATCAATCTGATCAACCATCAGATCTTCGTAGGTTGTGCGCTCCACCGCTCTGAAGATTCCTACCGGCTGCGGAAAGTCCGGCTGCTCCATCCGCGCCAGCATGAAAGCGACGGAGGGATCCGCGAGGTAGATGTCGTGCACGAGGAGGTCGGCCTCGGTGATTCCGTTCTCACCAATAGTCACCACTTCAGGATGCGCACCGTTCATGCGGATGCCGCGCTTCACCTCTTTACCAAAGATCATCGGCTTACCGTGTTCGAGATATAGAACACGATCCTGTCTGACGCTGCGTTCCGCAAACTGATCGAAAGCGTGGTCGTTGAAAATGTTGCAGTTTTGATAGACCTCGACAAAGGAAATCCCTTTGTGCCTTGCCGCCGCCTCCACAATTCCGCCCAGGTGCTTAACATCGATGTCGATCGAACGTGCTACGAAAGTCGCTTCGCTCGCAATCGCGAGTGAAAGTGGATTAACCGGATAATCGATCGCGCCAAGAGGAGTCGACTTGGTCTTCTTGCCAAACTCTGAGGTGGGACTGTATTGGCCTTTCGTCAAACCGTAGATGCGGTTGTTGAAGAGAATGTAGTTCAGATCCAGGTTGCGGCGGATGGCGTGCATGAAGTGGTTGCCGCCAATCGAGAGCGCGTCCCCATCGCCAGTTATCACCCAGACACTGAGTTCCGGATTGCCACACTTGATTCCTGTGGCGATTGCTGGAGCGCGCCCATGAATACTGTGAAAACCATAGGTGTTCATGTAGTAAGGAAAGCGCGACGAACACCCGATGCCGGAAACGAAAACGATCTTCTCGCGCGGAATGCCGAGCTCGGGCATCACTTTCTGCACGTTGTTGAGAATCGCATAGTCGCCACAGCCGGGACACCAACGCACTTCCTGATCGGAAATGAAGTCAGCCTTCTTCAGCTCACCCGGAGGAGGAGCAACTTTGAAGGAGACCACACCGCCTTCGCTTTCAGCGGAGATCGACTGTTCGACTATCCCCTTGTTGCCGTTTCCGTTCCCGCCCAGACCATTTCCACTTGTGCTCATCATTGCTCCTTAGATCACTAAATCTTAACGTTGGCGAAGATGTCCCTTACGGCCATCCGAAAACCAGGTACAACATCACCGCAATTAACCATGTCCTCTTCAGTAAGCATTGCGATCTCAGTAAGGGAACGATAAACGGTTACTGTTCGCAGCTTGGGGCTGGCCACCCAAACATGCGAACGCCCGCGTTCAGCCATTCCGTAACTTTGCCTTCAATGCTGCCAACAGTGTCGCTTGGATTGACGACTTCAACGACTAGATCCGGCGATCCTCGCAGGTAACTCTTGACCTTGCCAGCCTGATCAATGCGCGCCCTCTCGATAAAGGCCACGTCAGGTGCTCGTACTGTGTCCGGATTTTCTTCGATAATGAAACCAGTCTCAGCCGCATACACTCGCCGAGCTTGTTGCTCTTAACATGCAGGTGAAGAGGCCCGGCAATGTTCATCGCAACTACTCCGTGATCATGTCCAGTGGGAGACATGCGGACTAGTTCTCCTTTCACGAGCTCATAACTAGTATCCTCATCCGGCATCGCAATGAGCTCTTCTGCGGTAATCAGTTTTGTGATGATGGAACTCACAAATACTCTTCAACCTTCCTGACAATCTCGCGAATCTGGAACGGCCGACCTTTAACCTTCGAGTACGCGATCGCATTTACCAGATACTTCGCGCGGATCATTGTGGAGAGCTGGCCCAGATTCATCTCGGGAACGATCACGGTTTCAAAACCGGCGAGCACGTCGCCAAGGTTTCTCGGGAACGGGTTCAAATGACGGAGATGCGCCGAAGAAACGCTCTTCCCTTCACTCTGCAGTTTCTCGACCGCCGAAGTGATCGATCCGTACGTCGATCCCCATCCCAGCACCAGGACCTTTCCTGTCGACTCGCCAAAAACTTCTACGAGCGGAATGTCATTCGCGACCCGATCAATCTTCTCCTGACGCAGCTTAACCATCAGGTGATGGTTCTCCGGATCGTAATTTACGTTTCCAGTGATGTGCTGTTTCTCAATGCCGCCGATGCGATGCTCCAGGCCTGGTGTGCCCGGGATTGCATAGGGCCGCGCTAGCGTTTCAGGATCACGCGCGTAAGGCATGAAGCCACTGGGATCTGTTGCAAACGAAACTTCAATCTTCGGCAGCTCATCGATCTCAGGCAGCGCCCAGGGCTCCGCACCGTTTGCGAGATAACCGTCCGAGAGATAGAAAACGGGGCTCATGAACTTGAACGCTAAACGCACCGCTTCAATCGCCATGTGAAAACAATCGGAGGGCGTCGCCGGTGCGATAACGATGGCAGGGCATTCACCGTTGCGTCCCCAAACTGCCTGAAAAAGATCTGCCTGTTCTGTTTTCGTCGGCAAACCTGTCGACGGACCGCCGCGCTGGACGTTAACGATCACGAGTGGTAACTCGGTCATCACTGCGAGTCCGATGGCTTCCTGTTTTAGCGCGACGCCAGGGCCCGATGTTCCGGTCAAACCGATCTGACCTGCGAAGCTGGCCCCGATGGCCGAACAGACGGCGGCGATTTCATCTTCAGCCTGGAACGTCTTGACGCCGAAATTCTTGTGACGAGCGAGCTCATGAAGAATGTCTGACGCGGGCGTTATCGGGTACGAACCATAAAACAAGTCGAGTCCCGCTAATTGCGACGCCGCAACGAAACCAATCGCAGTCGCCTCGTTGCCAGTAATCTTCCGGTACTTGCCCGGGGCAATCTGTGCCTTTTTGATTGTGAAGTGTGTAGTAAAGACTTCGGTGGTGTCGGCAAAGTTGTAGCCCGTCCTGAGCGCAATCTCATTCGCCTTTGCCAGCTCGGGTGTCTTTCCAAATTTTGCAGTGATCCAGCCGAGGGTGTTGTCCAGCGGTCGATCGTATAGCCAGTAGAGCACTCCCAGCGCGAAAAAGTTCTTGGAGCGATCGATTTCCTTGCGCGAGAGTTCAACATTCCCCTTCAGCGCGTTCATGTTGAGCGTGGAGATGGGCAACTTATGCACGCGATACCCCGCGAGCGATCCGTCTTCGAGCGGGTTCGCGGCATAGTTCGCGTATTTCAGGTTCTCGGCAGTGAACCCATCGGTGTTTACGATGAGTGTCCCGCCTTCTTCCAGATCCGCGAGATTAACCTTCAACGCCGCAGGGTTCATCGCCACCAGGACGTTTGGTTGATCGCCTGGGGTCTTGATGTCCTGACTCGAGAAGTTCAACTGGAAACCGCTCACACCCGGCAAACTTCCGGCAGGAGCGCGAATCTCTGCCGGGAAGTCTGGCAACGTTGAGATGTCGTTACCGAGAACGGCCGAGGTATTTGTGAACTGGGTCCCAGTCAACTGCATTCCGTCGCCGGAGTCACCGGCAAAACGGATCGTTACAGTTTCAACTTCTTCAAGGTGCTTCTCCGTTTGCTCACGCGGGGATTCAATAACAGTGCTCATAGGATTTCGATTAAGCCCTTTTTGTTAGGTTTTTAGTTGATGCTGCGAATCTGGTGGAACTCCTCATTCCGGCGGAAGACGCAGACAAATTGTACCACAGGGATTCGTAAGTCTCAGGTCGCCCGAGCCTCAAGTCTCGAGACCCGCAACATGAGACAATTCCTTGTCGTAAGGCGACATCTCGATAAGCTTCTGAATGATCCCCGGCAACACCTCGAGCGTGCGATCAATTTCTGCGTCCGTATTGTAACGGCCGAGAGAGAACCTAATTGACCCCTGCGCAGCCGTGTAGGGAACATTCATTGCGCGCAATGTGGGCGAGGAAGCTCGCGATGAAGAATGACACGCCGAGCCCGTAGAGACGCAAATGCCGGCGCGATCGAGATGCAGCAGAATATTTTCACCTTCGACGTACTCAAAAGAGATGTTGGAAGTATTGGGTAGACGCTTAGCGCGATTGGCAATGCCGTTCAAGCGAGCGTTGGGAACCCGCTTGAGGATTTCGTCTTCCAATTTGTTCCGCAGTCGCTCAACTGTTTCGTGCGTGTCTGAGCCCGAAGCAAGTTCACACGCTGCACCGAGGGCAACAATGTTTGGTACCGGAGAAGTGCCGGCTCGTCGTCCGTGTTCCTGTGCGCCGCCAATGATGAATGGTGGCAGTTTCACTCCCTCGCGAATGTAGAGCGCACCAATGCCCTGCGGCGCGTGCAGCTTGTGTCCGGAAAGCGCGAACAGATCCACGTCCAGACTTTTCAGGTCAATCGGAACTTTGCCGACTGCTTGCACGCCGTCAACGTGAAACACCGCGTCAGAATTCTCACGAATGATTTTCCCAATCTCAGCGATCGGAAACAGCACACCCGTTTCGTTGTTCGCGAGCATTACGGAAACGATCCCTGTTTCGGGGCGTAAAGCTTTCCGAAACTGATCAAGATCGAGCTCGCCGTTTCCATCTACATCGAGCCAGGTCACTTCGCAACCAATCTGTTCAAGATGCTCGCAGAGGTTACGAACTGCTTCGTGCTCAACGCGAGTGGTGATGATGTGACGCCTCAAGGGGTTCTGTTCGAGAAAGCCGCCAATGGCCCAGTTGTCTGATTCGGAGCCGCACGACGTAAAGACAATTTCACTTGCCCTGTTGGCGCCAATGAGGTTCGCCACTTGTTCCCGCGCGTGCTCGACGGCAGCTTTCATCTTCTGTCCCAGCGAGTGCGCTGAAGCCGGGTTGCCATAGTGTTCCGTCAGGTAGGGTTGCATTGCCGCAAAAACTTCCGGCGCTACCCGCGTTGTTGCGTTGTTATCAAGATAGATCGACTCCATGGGTTTCCTCTCATCGGCCTGCCTTTTTTCCAAGACAACCGCCCTGTATACTCTCCGCCTCGCCACTTCCGCGAGAACCTATTTGCGATTCTGTTCCAGTCGAAACCGTTCCGAAAAAATGTTGATGCTCAGGGAGTCGTGATGCTCGCCATTCTCTATTTGGCGATAGGCATTTATTTTGGCGATCGCTTGAGTCGCCAGTTTTTTCGTTTTGTCTCAGTCCCACACCGGCTAGCTACTTCATTTCTCACTGGCTTGCTGCTGAGCACCTTGATTACTTACCTCGGCTCGCTGGCCTTCGCCTGGTTCAGTCAGCCACTCGTGATGGGCAACCTCATCTTTCTCACCGTATTTGCTCTGACCATGTCCAAGCTCCCGCGGCATCCATCAGCGGGCTATCTTAACACTCAGCCAAAACGTACTGATGGCTCTGCCCATTGGGACTGGGTCTGCTTCGCCGCGTTTTTCGTGTTTGCCTGCTGGCTGACGTTCGCCACGCTAAACTTCAACGAAGGGAAGTTTTGGATTGGTTTCAAAGGCTGGTCCGATTTTGGCGCTAACATTTCGTTGGTCCAAAGCTTCACTTTCGGGCACAATTTTCCGACTAACCATCCGTTCTTTCCCGGTGAACCGATCCACTACCATTTCCTTTTTTGGTTTCAGGCGGCAAATCTCGAATTCCTGGGGCTCAATCCCGTCTGGAGCATCAATTTGCTGAGCATCTTGTCGCTAATGGCATTGCTGATTCTCATTATGACGTTAGCGGAAGTGCTCTTCAACTCGAGGGTTGTTGGCCGAATTGCAGCTCTACTATTTCTCTTTTCCAGCTCACTTTATTACGTTCCGTTCGTGTATTCCCAGGGAAGTATTAGCGGGCTTCTTACTGCCGTGCTCCAGCGAACGGAGTTTCTACCTTCTGGCTATCCGGGACGAGGCGAAGAGTGGGGCGTACTTACAATCAGCGTGCTCGGCTTTCAGAGACACTTGATTAGCGGCATCGCAATTCTTCTAGTCGTGTTGATTTTTCTGGTTGATCGATACCAACAGAAAGTTGAAGAGGACCCGTTCCCAGACCCGGCGACACCATCACCAAGCGCTCAAGAGCCACCTGTCTCTCCTGCCGAAGCGGCTGGCATGACTCGCGGAGAGAACATCAGCCAATCACAGGGTTTCGCAGTTGGGAAACTGCCTACTAAAAATCAGTCGCCGGCGCAAATCGATCGACCGCTGCTTCGATCTTCGATCTTTTCCGGAGTATTGATTGGCCTGCTTCCTTTCTGGAACAGCCCGGTTTTCGTTGCGTCCTTGGCCGTACTCGGCTGTCTCCTGCTCCTTTTCCCTTACAGACTCTACCTGGCTTCATTGCTTGGCGCGGCAGCCTTGCTAGGTCTTCCGCAAGTGCTCCTGCTCAGACCGCGAACGGCCGATCAACCAATACTCCATTGGGGATACACGATGGATAATCCATCGATATTTCAGGTGGTGAAGTATCTCGGCTGGGCCTTTGGTTTTAAGTGGCTGCTGATTATCGTGGCTCTGATTCTTGTTTCCAAATCACACCGCAAACTCTTCCTGGCGATATCAAGCCTGATAGTCGTCGTCTTTATCTTTCAGCTGAGCACGGACAACTTCAATAACCACAAACTGCTTAACGTATGGGCTACTTTCGCGAGCATCTATGCCGCATACGGATTGTGGCGCATTGGTAAAACCCATTTAGCTGGGACGGTACTAGCCTGTGTGCTGGCAGTCGCGACAATCTTTGGCGGGATCGTCGATTTATTTCCTCTTCATAACGATCCAGGGCTGAGTGTGCCTTACAACAACGATCGCTTAACTAACTGGCTTATGGAAAACACGAAGCCCTCGGATGTATTCCTGAGTGGGACTTTACTTACTCATCCAATCCTGTTTACGGGCCGAAAGATCTTTTTGGGAAACACGCTTTTCGCCTGGAGCGCCGGCTATCGCGTCCGTGAGCGGGAAGCAATCTACAAGCGCATGTTCCAGGAACGCGATCCTGTCGAGCTGCTTCGTATGCTTAGGGAGAACGGCATTACCTATGTAGCTATCGATAGCGGCGTGCGCTCGAATAACCTGATAAAGGACTTAAACGAGTCCGTTTATCAGCAGCATTTTGAGAAAGTGTTTGACGATACTGATCGGCTGTATGACTTGCTGACGATCTATAAGGTTCCCTCAGTTGAACCAGAAGTTACGCCCACAAAATAAGTCATGAATGGTTCGCGGGAGTTTGCATGTTGTTCTCACGCCAATAAACGTCGAGCATGTCCTGGATTAAGTGCCAGCAGGACCGGCAGCCTGCCCCCGCGTTCGTAGCATTCGTAACTTCCGCACTTGTCTGTAACCTATCTGTCTGGATTGCTCTCTCGATTGTGTGTTCTGAAACGCCAAAGCAAGTGCAGATCAGCGCGTCGTCTCCTGACCACTCATCGCGTACCGCAGCGCTGTAGTTTCGGATTGCACTGACGAGAGTTTCGCAAGCGAGAGCCGCGCAGTGGTTTCGATCAGCAGGCCAGTCACCGGGCAGTGTAGCCATGAAAGAATCCGGAGACTGACACATTGCCGCAGCTTCTCCCGAAGTTTTTCCTTTCACGGCTGTTGTCAGGAAGGAGCAGGCAGCCACGAGATAGCTACAGCCGGCGGATCTAAACTTTGCCTCCGATATTCTCTGCTGCTCGTCGATGCCAAGCGATACTTGTAGTGCGGCGCCACAGATAAAAGAACCCGCTCGGCCAATTCCGTCGGGATTCGTGACATCGCCGGCGTTTGCAGGATTGAAAAAGTTTTCAGTGACAAAAGCTGATGACATTGCGCTGATTATCACAACTAAAGACGTACTCGCCTTTGTTGTCAATACAGTATTCAAGGACCGGGCGTCAAAATCGTTTCGAGATTCGGGTTTCTAGTTTCGAGCCTGCTAGCGCAGGAACTACTCGGAATCAGAAACTCTCGGAACTCGAAACAAACTCCGCGTTCGACTTTGCTGACTCGCTGCGGCATAATCAAGGTCCAATCAGAATTCCCTGGTACAAACAATCATGTCTCAACTAACTGAAGAAATCATTCTCAACGCTTTGCGCCAGATCAACGATCCGGACCTGCATAAGGACATTGTTACTCTCGGCTTCATCAAAGACCTCAAAATCGACGGCGGTACCGTTTCGTTTCGCATCGTGCTGACCACGCCTGCGTGTCCTGTCAAAGAAGAGATGGAAGGCGCAGCCAAACAACTAGTTGGTGCGCTGCCGGGAGTCACATCAGTAAACGTTAAGATGGACGCCGAGGTGCCCAAAGGTCGAGGCATTGGCGAAAAGGTTACAGTTCCTGGCGTACGCAACATCATTGCCGTCTCTTCAGGCAAAGGCGGCGTTGGTAAATCGACTGTCGCCGTGAACGTGGCTGTCTCGCTCGCGCTGGATGGCGCACGCGTAGGTTTGATGGACGCTGATGTTTATGGACCCAACGTTCCCATCATGCTCGGCGCCAGCGACGCGCGTCCGGAGGTTGACGGCAACCGACTCATCCCGATTGAAGCCTATGGCCTGAAGATCATGTCAATGGCCTTCCTGCAGCCGGGCGACAAGCCGATGATCGTGCGCGGCCCGATCCTGCATGGTCTCGTCAAACAGTTTCTCTCCGATGTGAAGTGGGGCGAACTTGATTACCTGGTAGTCGACATGCCACCGGGAACCGGCGACGTGCAGCTATCGCTCGCGCAACTTGTTCCCGTGCAGGGCGCCGTGTTGGTAACCACGCCTCAGGACGTAGCGGTTGCGGATGTGCGCCGCGCGCTGCGCATGTTCGAAACGGTAGCAATTCCAATCCTGGGTATCGTCGAGAACATGAGCTACTTTATTGCCCCGGATACCGGGAATCGCTACGACATCTTTGGCCAGGGCGGTGGGGAGAGATTGGCGAATATGTACGGCGTCCCGTTTCTCGGGTCGATCCCTCTGGCAATCAGCGTGCGCGAGGGCGGCGATAAGGGCGTGCCCGTTGTCGTGAGCGAGCCGGAATCGGCGCAGGCCCTCGCTTTCAAGCACGTCGCGGAGGAAGTGGCTCGTCAAGTGTCAATTGAGGCCATGAAACCCGAACTTGTCGTTTTAGGGAAAGGACAGTAAGATCGTCTCGATTGCCCCATTGCCCATTTCCGGTTTGATGGCAGGTGGCGACGAATAATGAAGTAAATCGGCAATCGGAAATTGATAAGGAGAGTTTAAGAATGTCAGCAAATACAGCTACTACGGAAACACCGGGTGCCCCCATGGCTCCTTCCATGACGCTGATCGTCACGGAGCCCGCAGCGGCAGAAATCAAAAAGTTTATGGCTAGCGAAGAGGGTCTCCCGGAGACGTCAGGACTTCGCGTCCGCGTGGTCCCAGGCGGCTGCTCAGGCTTTCAGTACAGCCTAAATATCGAAGAGGAATCGCGGCAGGGCGATTTCATTCTCAACGAACAGGGAGTGCGCCTTTTCGTTGACATGTTCAGTGCTCAGTATCTAAACGGAGTTCAGATTGACTACGTCAGCGGCGTGATGGGCTCCGGCTTCACGTTCACGAATCCAAATGCGACCGGGAGCTGTGGCTGCGGCACATCCTTCACGGCGTAATCGCTTGGCCAGTTAAGAGTGGCTGGCCGGACAAACAAGAGCAGGTCCTAACCTGTTCGAAACGGCGCGGTGCATAATTGAGGCTGGGTAGTCCAAAAGACTCCCGGCCTTATTTGTTTTTATGGTTAACTCGAAGAAATCCCATGCGAATCATTCAGGCTAAAACTTCAACGGATCTCCAACACGTTAGAGAACTGTTTGCAGAATATGTTGAGTGGCTGGGAATCAATCTCTGCTTTCAAAACTACGAAAAAGAGTTGGCGGAACTTCCTGGTGATTACGCTCCGCCCACCGGGCGTCTCCTAATGGCCTACGCCGGGGAAACTGTTGCGGGATGTATAGCGTTGCGCAGTATTGGCGACGGCGTCTGCGAGATGAAACGATTGTATGTGCGGCCTGCTTTTCGTGGGGAACGTTTAGGCTGGAAGCTTGTTGAACTCGTTCTTGAGGAAGCCCGGAAGATTGGATACGAGCGCATTCGACTGGACACGCTTCCGGGAAAGATGGATCGCGCGATAGCCATGTATCGTACGTTGGGATTTAAGGATATCGATCCTTACTACCACAATCCGGTTACCGGCGCCGCATTTATGGAATTGGTGCTCTAACTCCAGTTTCAGGTTTCAGGTCTCCCCCGTGTCTCCACTCCTGAGACTTGAGACTTACCGCCTTGAGACTTCGTCTTACTTGTGCCACATTCAAGCTGTAATCAAAAAATCTTTCTTTCGGAGTCATGACTATGCCTAAGATTGAAGCGGAGACCGCTACCGGTCCCCAGGCCTTTGACGCGCCCACGGGCAAGAAACTCGTGTTGGCAATTGAGGACGCTGGTATCGACATCCTTCACCGCTGTGGCGGTAATGCGCGCTGCACCACATGCCGCGTAGAAGTGCTCGGCGGCGATCCCGGCGAGATGGGCGAGTTGGAACGCAATCGTCTGGCGATGGAATCAGAATTGGCTGACAACGTCCGTCTCTCTTGTCAGATTCGCGTTAACGACGATCTAAAGGTCCATGTAATCAACCAGGCTAGTGTTCGCGGCATGGATGCCGGCCCACGCCCATTGGATGAATAGATTAAAGGCCCTTCCAAGTGGAAACTACTTCTCAGTAGTTCCACCTTGGGCGGTCGCATCGCTAACCGATTGATTGCCTCCCACCTGTCTCTAGGTGTAATCTGCGCGCGTCACCACGCGACAAGAACATAGATTCCAACAGGCGAACTAGCCTGTTCCACCAAATATCCGGAGGTCGTATGCTAATTGAGTCAACTGCCCATCTCCCCATCAGTCTGGCTATCTTCCAGGACATTTTTCACGCGCCCAACAGCGAATCGCTGCTGCGCATTATTTTTCGCTGGGCCCACTTCGTCGCCGGCATCACCTGGATTGGTCTCCTCTACTTTTTCAACCTCGTAAATGTTCCCGTTCAGAAGGCACTCGATCCAGAGACAAAGAAGAAAGTTAACCCGGACCTGTTGAGTCGGGCGCTTTGGTACTTCCGCTGGGGCGCTGTCTTTACGGTGCTGGCCGGTCTCGCCTACTTCGCGATGTACATTCTCAAAGGCGACGTCGCAAACGCCAACACATTGGGCGGCGGCAACGTAAATCTGTGGTTAGTGCTGATCGTTTGGCTGATCATTCCCTGCGTTGCTTTCGCGATCGAGTTCCTCATTATCAAGAAGGTTGCCGCAATTACCAAAGACGGACGTGTCTTTGCAGTTGTAGTGATCATTCTCATTATCGGTATGTGCTGGGCAATCCTTTGTTACCTGGAATACGCGCTGACTGTGAACGGCGAAAACTGGACCAGCAACAAGACGTTCTCAATCGGCTTGGGGGGCGCTATGGGTGTCATGATGATGCTCAACGTCTGGGGCATCATCTGGCCAAACAACAAGCGGATCATCGCCGCGACCGCGGGAACCGGCCCGGCAGCGCCTCCGGAATTGGCTCGCCAGGCGTTCCTCGCCTCACGCACAAATGCCTGGCTGTCGTTACCGATGTTGTTTTTCATGGCCACGTCTCACGGCGACTGGGTGATCTTCGGGAAGAACTAGCGACGGCCCAAAGTCCAACGTTCAAAGTCCAAGGTCTGTATTTATGACCTTGGACTTTTGACTTGAAACCCTGGACTTCCTGCTGCTCGTCACACTAATTTCTCAGCATCTCAACGTAATAAACACACCTGAGCGTGATAGTGGCTTTTGACATCATTAGGAGGTGGACTTTCATGGGTGATTACAAAGCGCGACAGTTCGACTTGAGCGGCCTGACGGGCATTTCAGATAAGACGCTTGAGATGCACTTCAAACTCTACGAGGGTTACGTCAAGGAGACGAACAACCTGACAACCCGCATTACTGAATTCATCAAAGATGCCAACGTCGATCAGGAAGAGATGCCGGCTTACTCCGAGCTCACACGACGTCTCGGTTTCGAGTACAACGGGATGGTCCTGCATGAGTACTACTTCGAAAATATGAAGAAGGGCGGCGGCACAGGCGACCCTGCGAAGACGTCGAAGTTCGCCAAAGCCGCTGAAGAGACTTTTGGTAGTTATGAAATTTGGAAGGCGGACTTTGTCGGGATTGGCAAGATGCGCGGCGTGGGCTGGGCTATCTGCTACGAGAACCCCGCAAACGGTCGTCTCTCAAACCACTGGATCACTTTGCACGAGACAGGCAATGTTGCCGGTTTCAAGCCGGTCCTCGTGATGGATGTTTGGGAGCATGCTTTCCTGCTTGATTTCAAACCGGCCGAACGTCCGAAATACATCGAGGCCTTCTTCTCGAACATTGACTGGACGGTAGTGGGTAACCGGCTTGGGACAGAAGCCAACCTGACCAATAAGGCTTCTGGTTAGCCTCCGTTTGGGTCTTTGTACTTTGGTCTTTGGTCTTTGAACTTCTCTCAGAAGTTGAATCAACCTGCGAGAGCGAACAAAGACCAAAGTACGAAGACCCAAGGCCTAAGACCTTAACCCAACAGGTGTCTTAAGAGACTACTTGCAGAAGCAATTCCAGTGTGACGTTCGTCGTCCGATTCGGACAGTCCAATGATTGCCGAACGTTCACGGGGCGAAGTCAAACTCTCTAACCTGCGGCGCTCTTCCTCGAGCGCCGCTTTTTCTTTGGCCCGCGCCGCGTCTAAGCCGCCGCCGCGAATGAACTCAATGATGCGACTCAACTCCTCGCGATCGAACCAGGTTCCGTGTCCCTTGCAAATATCTACAACCACTCCGGAGCAACGAGCGAAATTGATCCGATTCATGAGTTGCTTACATTCCGGACAAGGAATGTAGCGAACCTTGTCCCCTTCCTGAACCTGCTTCGAGGGCGCGGGCGACGCAGCACCCAGGACCGCTGCCTGCTGCTCGCGGTCCGCGCAAATCTTTTCAAATGACGCGACGTCGATCCAAAGACCGAGACAGCGTTCACACTCTCTGATTGCCGTTGAGGCTAGGGTGAGCGAGTGCATTTCGATCGTGCAGCGCGGACATTTTCGCGGCGCCAGCTCAGCACCAGCACGTTCTCCCGCCGCAGCGCCACAGCGTGGACAGTGTTTGCTGCCAATGAACATCATGCCGAAACACGATGCGCAAGCGACTGTCGCGAGCCGCGCGCCGCAGTAATTGCATGTTGGTGCGTCCGTCGAAGCTGCTGCGCCACACATCGGACAGTTGAGGGTCTCAGCCTGCATCGAATTCATCTTAACAGTTTGCCGAAACACTGGACTACAAGATGTTGATTATGCAATTCTGACGTCGATTCAGCGGCGAACTCGCAGGTCTTTTCCCGACATTCTCTAACCAACAATTCCATCGCGGGCGTGATCGATCGCGCGCGATAAGTCCCTGGCGATCCACGGATGAGCAGCGTGCTGGATGACGTCCTCGAAGGATTTGAGCCATCACCTCAGATTGTCTCCATGATGGCCGGAACGAGACCGGCGGCAGTTCTGGGAATTGACATCGGCACATCCGGCGTTCGCGCTTCACTTTTCGATGATCGCGGCAAGGAGATCGAAGGTGCCGCCGTACGCCTGCAGCGCTCAACGCTTGATGACGTTGCGCTGATCAACGCCGACGAAGGTCTCGAACTTGTCTCGCAAACAATCGACGCATTGCTCCGCAAAACAGAGCTCCTTACAACCGCTATCAACCTCATTTCGATTTCCTGCTTCTGGCATAGTCTTGTGGGCGTTGATGCTGATGATCGAGCAACAACTCCTGTTTTCACCTGGGTAAACAATCAGGCAACCGCCGCCGCCGCTGAGTTGCGAAGATTCTTTGATGAACCGAAGATTCACGCGCGCACTGGTTGCCGTTTCCATCCCAGCTATTGGCCGGCAAAACTGATTTGGCTCAGAAGTGAACAGCCCGAGGCCTTTGCTGCCACCACTCGCTGGTTGTCGTTCGGAGAGCTCTTAGTCTTACGTCTCTTCGGAGAAACTGCCGCGAGCGTTTCGATGGCTTCGGGCACTGGTCTTCTCAACCAGCACTCGTGTGACTGGGACTTGGATTTGATTAAGTCCCTCGGGATTGATCGGAACACTCTTCCCGAGATTGCCGATACCAACACAAACTTTCACGGGCTCACGGAAAACTTCGCAGAACGTTGGCCACAGCTTGCTGAAGCTCGAGCGTTCCCGCCCATCGGTGATGGCGCAGCAAACGCGATCGGAAGTGGATGTCTAACGACAGACAGAATTGCGTTGATGGTGGGAACGTCAGGAGCCATGCGCGTACTTTACAAGGGCGAACCGCCCCACGAGCTGCCACCAGAGCTTTGGTGTTATCGAGCCGACAAGTCGCGCGTAGTTGTCGGCGGCGCTTTATCTGATGGTGGAAATCTCTATCGCTGGTTGAGTGAGTCTCTGCTCCCAAACGATGACACTGAATCAATCGAGAAATCTCTGGGACTTCTTCCGCCTGACGCGCACGGTCTAACAATTCTTCCGTTCTGGTCAGGCGAACGCAGCACCGGATGGTCGCTTGATGCGCGGGGCGTCATATCCGGTCTCGGCCACAAGACTCAGCCGATCGAAATCCTGCAGGCAGGCATGGAAGCGGTGGCTTACCGTTTTGCACTTATTGCGCGTGCCCTCGCGCCGTTCGCGCCCGGCGCTGCGATTGTTGCATCAGGAACTAGTTTGCGTTTTTCCAGCGTGTGGACGCAGATGATTGCAGATGTTCTTGGTGTACCAATCTCACTAAGTGACGCTAGCGAAGCGTCAACCCGCGGTGCCGCCTTGCTTGCATTGGAAGCGGCGGGCAAAATACAAAACATTGAAACAAGCAATACGACCAGGGAATCGGCAGGAACGACTTTCGCCCCAGACCTGACCCGACACGCTCGTTATCAAGCCGGACTCGAGCGACAACAACGCTTCTATAAACAAGTGATTGGCGAAGCCTGATTCGCCGACAGAAAAACCAAACACAAGGACAAACATAAATGAGCGCGCCCATGTCCAAGCAGACCGACAGCACACCGGAACTCGATCAACTTTGCATTAACACGATTCGCACGCTTTCACTCGACGCTGTACAGCAGGCTGAGTCAGGCCATCCGGGATTGCCGCTTGGCGCCGCACCTATGGCCTATGTGCTGTGGACCCGTTTTCTGCGTCACAACCCCAACAATCCCAAATGGGAGAATCGTGATCGGTTTTTGCTTTCTGCCGGACATGGATCGATGTTGATTTATTCCCTGCTGCACCTCACCGGCTATGAACTCTCGCTCGATGAAATCAAACACTTTCGCCAATGGGGCTCGAAGACGCCAGGACACCCCGAAAATGTCCTAACGCCGGGCGTCGAAATTACGACCGGACCACTTGGTCAGGGCTTTGCGAATGGCGTTGGAATGGCGATGGCTGCAGCTCACCTGGGCGCCCGGTTCAACAAAGAGGGCTTCCCCGTTCTTGATCACCATATATATGCGATCGTCTCTGATGGAGACTTGATGGAGGGCGTCGCTTCAGAAGCCGCCTCGCTTGCGGGTCATCTAAAGCTCGGAAAGCTAATCTATCTTTACGACGACAACCGCGTGACGATCGAAGGCTTCACCAATCTGGCGTTTACCGAGAACGTTCCCGAAAGGTTCGAGGCATATGGCTGGCACACTTGCACAGTAGAAGACGGGAACGATCTCGAAGCGATTGACGCGGCAATTCGGGAAGCGCAATCAGTGGGCGACAAGCCATCGCTGATCTCGGTTAAGACTACTATTGGTTTCGGAATGCCGACCGCAGGCACTCGCAAGGCCCACAGCGACGCTCCCGGTGAGGATGCGGTGCGAGAAACGAAACGACATCTAGGCTGGCCGGAAGACAAGCAGTTTTACATTCCGGAAGAGGCACTCAACCACTTTCGCAAGAGTGTCGAACGCGGCCAACGGCAGGAGAATGAGTGGAAAGACTTGATCGCGCAGTATAAGGAAAAACAACCGGACCTCGGTGCTCTGTGGACCACCACGATGAGTGGCGAGTTGCCCGCAGACTGGGAAGTCCATCTCCCGACTTTTGCAGATAGCAAAGCAATGGCTACACGAGCCGCCAGCGGTGAAGTGATTAACGCGCTCGCGCCCCACATGCCGATGCTAATTGGAGGTTCTGCTGATCTCGGACCATCAAACAATACCGATATCAAGGGTAGCGGTGACTTCGAAGCCGGCTCATACGAAGGAAGAACGATTCATTTCGGGGTGCGTGAACATGCAATGGGTTCAACTTTGACCGGCATGTCGCTCAATGGCGGCTTGATTCCGTTCGGCGGCACGTTCATGACGTTCTCGGATTACATGCGACCCGCGATTCGTCTCGCTGCACTTTCGGAAGTCCAGGTTGTTTACGTTTTCACGCACGACTCAGTCGGACTCGGTGAAGACGGTCCAACGCACCAACCAATTGAACACCTGGCGGCGTTGCGATCCATTCCCCATCTTTTTGTAATTCGGCCGGCAGATTCACACGAAGTTCGTGAGGCATGGCGCACGGCTATTTTGAGACGCAATGCTCCAACTGCACTCGCCCTTACTCGCCAGAAGGTAGCTTTGATCGATCGAACGCGTTTTGCTTCCGCTGAGGGCGCGCGACGCGGGGCGTATGTCCTTGCGGAAGCCGAACCGGCTCAACCACAGTTAATTCTCGTCGCTACTGGCTCGGAAGTATCTCTCGCTCTCGAAGCTCGCGAAAAGTTACAAAGCGAAGGAATCGCAACACGCGTCGTCTCGATGCCGTGCTGGGAATTGTTCGAAGAACAGCCGGACGACTACCGCAACGAGGTTTTCCCGCCCGCAATTGGCGCCCGTCTCGCAATCGAAGCAGGAGTGCGACAAGGCTGGGATCGTTATGTTGGTCCGCACGGTGACGTCGTTTGTCTTGACCGTTTCGGCGCTTCAGCTCCCGGCGATGTCGCCTTAAGAAATCTCGGCTTCAACGTTGAGAATGTGTTGGAACGCGCACGAACACTGTCGCAACTTTAACGGTGTAGGGGTGGCACTCTGTGGCCACCCCAATTGGATCTGTATGTCCGATCTCGCCGGCGCTGTTTGAACCGCCCCTACAATCCCAGTCAACTTCATGCCCGCCGACGTTCAAATCAAACAGTTTGAGTTGGCTGATCAGGAAGGACTCCTGTCCTTCCTGCGCATCGCCTATCCTGACGATCCTCGCAAAAGCGATCCCGCCTTTTGGAAATGGCACTATCTCGAGAATCCCTACACTGCGCTGGACAACATTCCGTTTTGGATCGTGAAAGACGGCGAACGTGTAGTCGGACAAGCCGCAACCATTCTCGTCGAGCTCAAGGTTGGCGACGAAATCCGCAGGGCTGTGTGGATTCTCGACTTCATCTTGTTACCGGAATACCGCGGGCAAAAACTAGGCAAGCGTTTGTTACAGCTGGGACGAGAGACTTATCCCACCATGCTGGCCCTTGGATACAACGACATGTCAGGAAATGTCCTGCTGAGTTTGGGCTGGGTGCCGCTGGGAACGATCGACCGCTTTCAGAGGCTTTTGTTTCCCGCGCACGGTCTCAAGGAAGCTGCCGCATTCCCTCCACTTCGCGACCTTATAAATATTTGTTACGCACCCTTCCGCCCCCGGCAAAAGGAAACTAAGCCCGTTGAGACCTATACAGTAAGAGAAGTAACTAGTTTTGGTCCTTCGTTTGATGATCTATGGCAGCGAGCTTTGGCACAGTTCCCGTGCGCCATCATGCGCGGCGCGGCATTTCTCGATTGGCAGTTCATTCGTCAACCCGGCAAGAAGTTTAATGTGTTGGGACTGTATGAGGGCGAGAAACTCGTTGGCTACGCGGTTCTGTTTTTCCGCAAGCCTGAAAAAGCGGGCGCACCTCCCAAGGCAGCGATAACCGATATCTGTTACGATCCCCACAACGCCGCAGAAAGAATCGATGAACTCCTCAAGGCCGCTCTGCGGATGAGCATTGAGCGGCGAGCCGGAAGCTTGGTTACAGATGTTCGCGACAAACAGGTCGCCGAACGACTGCAGGCGTTAGGTTTTTTTCGCATCAAGAAGGCGCCACCCTTCATGATCTATTCGCCCGACCAGCAGTATTTGATGTACGACCCGAGTAGTTGGTTTCTAACGCGAGCGGATTCCGATGTCAGCATCTTCGAAGAACCGAACCTGTGACTCCAGTCTTGCGAAATGACTGTCCCTGTCCTTCTCTATCACAAGATCAGCAAGCCGCGACGCGACTCGCGCATCCGTGGCGCGTTCACGCCGCCTCGCAGATTCTTGCGGCAGATGTCCTACCTGAAGAAACAGGGCTTCGACTTCTACACAACCTCGGAGCTGATCAAGCATTTTCAAGCGGAAGGAACTTTTCCGCGTCGTAGCGTCGCGTTAACGTTCGACGATGGTTGGAAGGACAACTACACGAATGCATTTCCCGTTCTAAGGGAGTTAGGAATCAAAGCAACGATCTTTGTCATCCCCACAAGCATTGGTCAGATGTCTACTGCTGCGACGACGCCCGCCGGAGATCGGCCTTACCCTCATCTCTCCCGCGAGGAGATCCTGGAGATGTCGCGCGCGGGGATCGAATTCGGTTCGCACACAATGAGCCACAAGTGGTTGAATGAAATCCCGGAGCCGGAAGTAAAGTCTGAGATCGAATCAGCCAAGCGAGAGATCGAAAGTCTCGTTCAGAAGCCTTGTTGGACGATCGCCTACCCTGCTGGCTATTTCTCGGAGACGGCCCGGCTGGCCGCCCGAGAAGCCGGACACATCGGGGCCTTTTCCACGATTTACGGACCGACGGAATCCGTGGATCTGTTCGCACTGAATCGGGTTGAGATACTTCGGCGCGATCGTTTCACTTTTCAATTCGCTCGCAAAGTTGCGCAGCTAGAGTAGGAACGGAGTAGAAATGGGAATCAGAATCGCGGTCGGCGCAGACCACGGCGGATTTCCGCTGAACGAGCGTGTGATCGCGGAGCTTCGCGGCGCCGGTCATGAAATCACGGACTTTGGCACGCATGATGGTTCAACCGCGGACGATTATCCTGACTACGCCCGTCAGGTCGGCCAGGCGATTCAAAGAGGCGAAGCGGAAATTGGAATCCTGGTTTGCGGCAGTGGGGTGGGAGCTGCAGTTGCGGCCAACAAGCTGCGTGGGATTCGCGCAGCCCTCTGCGGCGACACGTATTCCGCGCATCAGTGCCGCGAACATGATGATTGCAATGTGCTCTGCCTTGGCGCGCGAGTAGTGGGAGTCGAGCTGGCGTTGGACATAGTGCGGGCGTTTGTGAATGCGCAGTTCAGTGGTGAAGAGCGACATCTACGGAGATTGAGGAAAGTCGCTGAGATGGAGAGTGAATGACAGAGAAGGCATTTTCCATTCGTCATTTTTCAGTTCTCATTTTTCAGTGGAAAGCTTCAAACGCGGAGGCGCAGAGACACGGAGACTCGGAGAAAGATTCAACGTGCTTCGTGTTGGTTTAGTGTTACTTCGTGGATCGTCTTTGTGGTAGCGTTGAAGATACGATCCACTAAATCAGGCAAATCAAAACTAAACGATTGGATATTTTCTTTGCTTGCTCTGCGCCTCCGCGCCTTAGCGACTCTGCGTTTCAGCATTCTCTCCAAATATCTTGCTTGCGTTAACCACGAAACGAAGAGCGCGGGGCATGATGCGGAACTCAACCGGAGTTCTTCCTCTAACATTTCCGTCCGCCTCAATCAAGAGCGCATCTTGAGATGTAAACGTTTCGATCCGCACATGGCTTCCCTGAACAATCCGCACCTTGGCGTTCGCCACGTGGCCCCCGTGATGGATGCGCGGTAGCTCCCGCATCACCTGCAACCGATTCAACCCACTCGCAGTTACAACATCAAGCTTTCCGTCATCTAGTCGCGCGCGGGGTGAAAGCATCATTCCGCCGCCCGCGTAGAGTCCGTTAGCGACCCCAACGAGATTCATTGGGCCCTCGATAACGGTGTCGTCATCCATCGTCACGCGCACTCTTCGCTCGCGCCATGCTGCCAGGGCCCCGATCGCCGCAGCCGTAAAGCGCACTTCACCGGACAATCGCCGCATGAGACTTCCCTGAGCGGCGACGCGAGCACCGGTTTCACCGCCAATGCCCATCGTCGAAGCGTTTAGACAGATGAAGTGCGTTGCGTAGTTGTCGCAAGCGGCCGTCATTACATCGATCACGCGGGTAGTTGTTTCTTCGTTTGCGCGGCAGTGGGCGATGAGCGTCTCAATCCAAACGCTGAGCGGCGCTCGTCGACCGATCAATCCGCGGGCGAAGTCATCGCCGGTTCCTGAAGGCAGTATCGCGAGGGCAGCCGCAGGGTTGATAGGTGACGGAATTGCGTTTGGGTTTTCGTCCGACGACTCGAAGAATCCTGCGGCAGCTTCACTCAGCGTGCCGTCGCCACCAACTACGGCGAGAGTTGAATAGCCTTCGCGCAGGGCGGTTCGTGTCCTTTGAGTGGCGTCGCCGGCGTGCGCGGTTTGGTAAGCCTCAAACGCAATGCTGTTAGATTCGAGTTGACGACGGACGATGGGCCAGGCGCGCCGAGCTTTGTCGGCGACATTGTTAACGATGATTAGAAGTTGGGACACGCCAGGATGGTACCTCAAACCACGGAGACACGGAGACGCGGGGACGAGGAGACGCGGAGAAACCTGAGACTTGAGACTTCGGAGACTTGATGTACCATCGGGCCATGCGCGCAGTCACAATCGTTACTCACGGTGGCGTAGAAGGACTTGAAGTTCACGAGTCACCCACGCCCGCACAGCCCACCGCCGACCGCGTTCGCGTTCGAGTGCGCGCCGCAGCGCTCAATCGCGCAGACATACTTCAGCGCTTGGGTCGATATCCGGCGCCGCCGGGTTATCCAGCCGACATTCCGGGCATGGAGTTCGTAGGCGAAGTTGATGCAGTTGGATCTCAGGTGACGCAGTGGAAACCGGGACAACGGGTGTTTGGAATCATTGGTGGCGGTGCGCAAGCGGAGTTCGTGGTCATTCCTGAAAATCAATTGGCCGAGATTCCGGCAAACCTCGGTTGGCCCGAAGCTGCCGCAGTGCCTGAGGCGTTCATCACTGCACACGACGCGCTCTTCACACAGGCAAAACTTCAGATGGGAGAAACCGTGCTCGTGCACGCCGCCGGATCGGGAGTTGGCACAGCGGCGGTGCAACTTGCCCACGTTGCCGGAGCAAGAGTATTCGGCACTTCGCGAACCGCTGACAAACTGCTGCGGGCTGCTGAATATGGACTGAGCGCCTCGGCCGCCGTTGGAAGCGACCCTGCCACCTTTGTTGAACCGGTGCGCGAATGGACGAGCGGCAACGGTGTGGATGTAGTTCTTGATCTTGTCGGCGCGGCTTACTTCGACGCAAATCTTGCGGTTCTTGCGAGCCAGGGACGGCTCATGCTCGTCGGCACAACATCAGGCGCCCAGGCGACTCTGAACATTGGCCTGGTCATGAGCAAGCGATTGAAACTTCGCGGAACGGTTTTGCGGGCCCGCTCAGCCGAAGAGAAAGCCCGCGCGACGAGACTCTTCGCCAAACATGTCGTGCCATTACTTGCGGCGGGCAGCGTGCGGCCCGTAGTCGATCGTGTTTACAAACTGGATCAAGTGCGCGAGGCACACCTGCGCTTGGAGTCGAACGAAAGCTTCGGAAAGGTTGTGCTTGAGATCCAGTAGAACCGGGTAACGGGGAGGCCGAAATGATGAATGCAGAATGCGGAATGATGAATGACTTAGGAAAGGGCTTGTTCAGCTTGACCTCAACTTTGAGGCACTTTCTTATTCAGCATTCATCATTCCGCATTCATCATTTCGTTAGGATCGGGCGCGCGCGCGGCGTGCAGACTGTGCCAACTCACGAGCACGCGGCATGGCGTCAATGGCTCGCGCAATCTGCTTGTCGTCGTTATTGAAAACCTGCACCGAAGCCATCGAGCCGTAAGCAGCGGACGTCAGATTGTAACGCAGCTGACGCTCGACATGCGGACGAAACTTATCAAGCTGTTCAGGCGTTGCCTTGAACTCGGGCTTGGCCGTCGCAAACCGCTTCAGCTCGGCAAAGAGAGCGTCAGTTATCGGGAAGTCATTGGATTGGATATCATGACGAAACTCGATCGGACGCTGCACTTTGTAGTTTTCAAATCCCTTCACACGCCCACTCGTCAGCTCAAGAGCAAAGCCAAAAAGAACGTCGGCCATCTTGGCTTCAGCAGGTGTAATGGTGCCGGGCTTGGCTAACTCATCGGGAGCGATGCCCCCGCCGCCATAAACCGTACGGCCTGTGTCAGTGCGGCTCTCCGGCCCCGAAGGAGCAACAGGAGTCGTCGTTTTAGAATCGGGAATTCCACCTCGAGTGTAGTAATCGTAGAAGCCACCGTTTGAAAAATCGCGTTGAATCAGGCGACCCGAGGGCGTGAAATACTTAGCGATCGTGAGTAGCAATGCTGAATCGTATTCGAGTTGGAACGGTAACTGCACCAGTCCCTTGCCGAAAGTATTCTCGCCAACGATCAGTGCTCGGTCGTGATCTTGAAGCGCGCCGGCAACAATCTCCGCAGCCGAGGCGGACTCGCCGTTGACAAGCACGACGAGCGGAACCAGATCGGGATTGTCATTGTCCGCAGTGAAAACTTCCGAACTGCCTCTGATTCTTCCTTCTTGCTTGACGATCAACTGGTCGGTTTGCAGGAATGTGTTTGCAACCTTCACCGCCTGGATCAAAAGGCCACCGCGATTTCCTCGCAGATCCAGCACGAGCATGTTCATGCCCTTGGAATGAAGATCAGAGAGAGCTTCCTGAAACTCATTATTCGTTGTCAGGTTGAAGCCGCCAGTCATGGCGATATAGCCGACTCCCTGCTTCAACATGTAAGCCTGGGGAATGGAGGGCAGTGGCACTGCATCGCGTGTAATCGCGACAGTCTCCTTTTGTCCGTTCCCATTGTGCAGCACTGTGACCTTGACTACGGTGCCGCGCGGTCCAAGCAGGAACTTGCGAACTTCGGGATAGCTCTTGTTGGCCATTGACTGACCATCAACTTCCACAATGCGATCGCCGAAGCGCAACCCAGCGCGCGCGGCGGGAGAATCCTCAAATGTAGCGCGCACGTACGTATTTACCTGATCGCCCTGGCGCATGCTGTCGATCGTGGCGCCGATGCCGAAATACTCTGAACGCTGTTCCGTCTTGAAGGAGGCAAACTCGATCGGGTCAAAATAGGTGGAGTGCGGATCGAGAACGTTCAGCATTCCGTTTATCGACGACTTAAAGACGGAGTTGTAATCAAGCTTGCGCCCGTCGATGTAGTTGTTCTGAATTACCGCGAGGGCTTCGTTCAGGTCTGTCTTAACGACATTAGGCGTGACTACCGGTTTGTTCCTTGCTGAGGCGCCGCCGCCGGAGCGATCGGTTGGGTTGCCAGGTTGGCGTCGGGCTGAGCGGTTCTGTTGGGAAAAAATAATTGCGGGCACAGAAAGGGCAAGTGCCAAAAACAAAAGACCCGGAAACCATCGTTTACTTCTCACGCCACCCTCCTAAATTCTGTTCTGATCGACGGGGAGCCTAATTGGATGCCGCTTCCCGCGTCGGGGCGACGGAAACGGGTTGCCAGAATAGCACGAACACCTGAAAGCTTTGAATTATACGGCCCGGTCCGGGACAAAGTTCGCCGCGGGCCTAAGCATAAGGACTGCGATAAATCATGTGACCGGCTTTTAGTGATTATTCGCAGGAAAAACGTTGCCCGCACGAACCGAGGCAGACGGCAGGAGCGGGAGCCAAGGGGCCGGAGGCAGGAGCAGGAGGCACGAGCAATAAACGGCCGATTTGAAACGACGGCCCCTAAAATGAAAAATGAGAAATCTAAAATGGCAAATGGAAAATGTCTTGTTGTTGCTGCTTCCTGGGGCTGCGCCTCTGCTTGCCGTCTGCTCCTGCCGTCTGACCCTCCCGTCTGACCCGTCTTGCTTTTCGTAGTGACAATGAGGGGCAAGGTTGTGCACTATAGGCGGCGAAATCGAACATTCGAATAAGCTTTACCGATCGAAGATTGAACTCAACGGAGGATCGAGAATGCCGAAGGATCTGGATCGCGATCAGTTGTTCAAGTTTGCCAATTATCATCGTCAGGAGTACGAAGATCTGCTGCAGCGATTCGTGGAGACACCAACCGTGTCCTGTGATCCGGCCCATGCGGAAGATATTCGGAAGGGTGTCGATCTGACAGTCGAAACTCTGCGACGGTTTGGCGGTAAAGCCGATGTCTATAAAATAAGCAAAGGCAATCCCGTCATCCATGGCGTCTTCGGCAATGATCCGAGCCGGCCCACCGTTACGGTCTATAACCACATGGACGTCCAACCCGCCTCAAAGGAGACTGAGCCCTGGGACACCGAGCCTTTCGTGTTCACGAGAAAGGGCGACAGCTATTTTGGCCGCGGCACAACGGACGACAAAGGGCCCGCGCTTGCTGCGCTGTATGGCGCTAGGGCGGCGATGGAAGCCGGCATTCCAGTGAACATTCGCTTCCTCTGGGAGTTTGAAGAAGAGATTGGGTCGCCAAATTTTGAAAAGATCATCAAGGGTGCGGTTCGCGATCTGCGCACCGAGTCAGTCGTTGTTTCGGACACAGTTTGGGTCTCGCGGAAACGCCCGGCGAGTTCCGCGGGCTTGCGTGGTCTATGTGGTTTTCTCCTGACGTTGGAAACAGGAACGACTGACACGCACTCTGGCGAAGTCGGCGGTGCCGCACGCAATCCGATTGCGGAACTGATGCGACTCGTCTGCGATATCTACGATCCCATGACAGGCAGGATCAAGATCAAAGGCTTCTACGATGATGTGATTCCGCCCTCGAAGAGTGAACTGAACGACTGGATCAACTCAGGTTTCAGCGCGCGAGACTTCAAGAAAGCTCATCATCTGAAACTTATGCGGTCGGAAGACAACCTGGACGTGATGAAAAGGATCTGGGGCATGCCGACAATGGAAATCCACGGAGTTGTCGGTGGCTATCAGGGACCGGGAGTTAAGTCGATCGTTCCGCCACGCGCTGAAGTCAAAGGCTCGTTCCGTTTGGTTCCGGTTCAGGATCCGATCAAGATTCAGAAACAGCTCAAGGCAGCTATCAAGGAGTTGAATCCGGATGTTCAGGTTCACTTCGAATCGGGTGCTCCGGCGTTTCGCACGGTGCTGGACAAAGGCCCCTTGCCTGCAGCACTGAAGCGGTCGATGAAGTTTGCGTTCAAACGCGATCCGGTGTTTGTTCGCGATGGTGGGACAATTGGCGCGATGACCAGCATCGAAAAGGTTTTGAAGTGCCCGGTGTTGTTTCTTGGCCTCTCGTTACCGGAGCATGGCTATCACGCGCCTAACGAGAACTTCGATTGGCAGCAGGCTTCGGGTGGGATAGTGGCTTTTGCGAAGTACTTCGAAGAAATTGCAAACCTGAAACGATAAACTTAGCCGCAATCAGAATCGGCCACAGATAAACACGGATGATGTCTTGTCAGTACCGCCTGCGGTAGCGGGCGGGTCTCTTCAGCCACAGATAAACACGGATTCTGAGGTCAAATTGCCAAATCCCCGCGATCCATTTTCATGTTTTTTCTAATCTGTGTAAATCCGTGTGATTTGTGGCTAAGTCTTAATCCCGGGTAGCTTGTTCAAATCACACACGCCAGGCGCTCTTCATTGAGCGGCACAAATCCCAGCTTCTCATAAAACTTCCGTGCCTCCGGATTCTCGAGATGCACTCCCACATCAATGCGCGTCACTGCTTCCTTCCTTAACTGCTCCTTCAACTTTTCAAGCAGCTCAGTGCCCACGCCCTGACCGCGACGATCAGCCTTCACCGACACATCATCAAGCTTCGCCACGAGTGAGCCCATCGATGTCGACACCGCATAACAGATGACACAAACGCCGGCCACATCGTCTTCATCGTAAGCCATCCAAACAAAGCCCAGGTCCGGATGCTCAAGAAACAAATAGAGCGCGTCGTTGAGTCCCTGAATTCCCCGATCACCATATGCTTCGCTACTGGCGCGATAGTGTTCATCGCCACTTAAGAAGTCACTCAACATGCTGAAGGCATCGGTTACATCCGGCGCGGTCATTTTGCGGCAAGTGATCAATGTTAGAACTCCTTTTCGTTGTCAGCTAATCCGAGACCCGTTTAGTCCACGCCAAGCAGCTTAAGCTTTGATCTTCAGTTTGAACTCGTTGGGAACAAACTCAAGCGAACGAAGCTCGCCGTCGTACTTGGCTTTAGGATCACTCACCGGTTGATAACAAACAACCACGGGGTTCAAAGTCTTTCGTGGGCCACAGTTAATCTCCGACCCAGCATCGTTGGTAAACGACGTAATCTGAATGTTCTCAAAACGAGACGTTCTTACTTTGATCACGCGGTCGCCAGCTTGAATCACAAATAAGATTCCCTTCGCATCGCAGTCAAGCCTCAACAGGATACCCTGAATCTGCTTCTCGCCTTCAAGAGGCAGTCGCAATGCCTCCTGAAGAGAACTCAACGGATCGGTGTCAACCTCAACTCCAGACACTTCCTCGGTGCCACTTGCACCACTTCTTCGCCTCAGACGCGGTGTTGTATCTGAACCGCCAGTCGAAGAATTGCGTCCTTCCGTCGCGGCGCGATAGCGGGCAAGGTTCTCTTCCTGAGCCGCGATCCCAGCAAGCATATTTTTGGCTTCGTCACGCACTTCGGGATCGCTTTGGTTCTGACTCAATCGCTCAAGCAGTTGGCGTGCTGACTTGAAATCTTCGGCGCGCATATAAACTCGAACCAGCATGAACGCAGTATCGTTTCGACCCGGCGATGTTGCCAGTACCTTTTTCAACATCGCGATCGACTCGTCAAGGTTGCTGCCGTCGACAAGATTAATGAACGCCAGCAGACTGTATGACTCGGGGAAATCAGGACGAAGAGCAATTGCTTTCTTCAGCTCTTCGCGCATCTTCGCGAGGTTCTCTTGTGAGTACCCGGAGATCAGGTGCTCCTCGTTCATCCCCTCGCGACTCAGCGCAAACGCGTAGTAGTAGTGAATCAGGTAGTTCTGCGAATTTGCCAGAACTGCCCGCTCGAGACTGTTCCGCGCTTCGTCTACTTTGCCTTCACGCACTCGCAACATCGCAAGAGAGGCATGGGCCATGGATTGTTGCGGATCGAGCGCGAGGGCCCTCTGCAAATACGATTCGCTCTCTGCGCGAGCGCTATGCAAAAGTAAGTCTCCCAGATACGCTTGCGCTTCGGCTTCTGAAACAGATGACGTCTGAAGCTCCGTGTCAAAACTGATCTTGCGCTCGAACGTCGCGTTCGTGATCGGATAGCTGTCGCGTCTTATGTATGCCCCCAGCTCCTTCTCCATCTTCGCGTAGGTACTCTGAAATGCCTCCTGGAATGCTTGTTCCATAGGCTTGCCGTCATCCATTAACTTGAGAAACTTATCAATCGATCCCGACGCGCCAGGCTTGTGTATCAGATAGTGAATCAAGGCCCACGACTGCGCATAGAAGATCGTCTGCTTGTCGCGTTCGTTGTAGTAAGGCGATTTATGGTCCACCTGGAATAGTGTCGGCAGCGCAAGCATCTTGCTCTCGCGCAGTAAGTAGACGTGATTGGCTATCGGGCGTCCCAGGATTACCTTGCTGTCATCACTGATACTAAAACTGCTGTAGTACTCCGCTAGTCCTTCATTGAACCACGAGGGTGCATTGCCCACTGTGCTGTTCACAAGCAAGTGTGTGTACTCGTGAAAAATCACGTTGTAAGGATCTTGGTCACCCTTAAGTTCTGTGGAAAGCGTGATGTAGTTGACGTCAGGGCCGGGCTGAAAATAACCGACTGTGCTCGCATTCGGCTTAAACGGCCTGTACGAGCTGTCACTCTTGAAGACGATGACGGTTGTTGGCACCGGTGTGTTGAATTTCATGCCGGGGAAGAGCCGAGTAAAGACCTCGCGAAACTGCTCGAGGCGGATCGCGACCTGACGCACGTCCTTCTCACCGGCATTGCCGATCAATACGAAGTTCTTCGAGCGCACACTGATCCAGGTGTCTTTGGCAGACACCACGCGATGTGCTGAAAGCACAGTTAACGAGAGGAGGAGCGCAGCAAGGATCGTGGTAAAGCGTTTCATAGTGGTAATGCGTCTTAACAGGAGTCTGTGGAAACAGAGATGGGCTTCGTTGCAGTGAAATCTTGTCTGGGCTAATTCGTCTGAGGAGTCGGCGTCTTCGAGCCAGACTATAAGTGGGGTGATGGCGTGAGTCAATTCTGGCGCGAGGTTGGTACGGGGTCGCTTTGAGATGAGACCCTAAGAATCGCAGGAACGGCATGCTGTACTGACAGCTAAGAAGCATTTGGCCATGGGAAAGATGTAGCGAGTTTAGTCACGCGTAGCGGGACAATTGATAGTAAGGCGCCTTCATGGATTAGCTTTGCCGACAGAAACTTATGTGACCAACCGAAAAGGCGCCACCGGATACTCCGAGCAGCGCCTTCTTTCCCTGGTTGTTGGACTGGAGAACTTAGTTCGGCAGCAGAACCGTATCCACCACGTGAATCACTCCGTTCGATTGATACACGTTGGCGATTGAGACGGTAGATGTCCCGCCCTTTTCATCGCGAAGCACGAGACTCTTGCCGTCCATGCGCGCCGTGAGCGTATCGCCACTTACAGTTTTGAAACTCGCTGTACCGCCGCCCGCTTTGATGCGTTTGGCAATGGCGTTTGAGTCAAACTTTCCGGCGAGCACGTGATAGGTAAGGATCTTCGTGAGTGTTGCTTTGTTTTCCGGTTTTACAAGCGATTCGACAGTGCCAGCCGGCAGTTTGTCGAAAGCTGCGTTGGTTGGCGCGAAAACGGTGAACGGCCCCTTGCTCTTGAGCGTGGCGACGAGATCGGCAGCCTTAACTGCGGCGACGAGCGTGGTGTGGTCCGCTGAATTGACGGCGTTATCAATGATGTCCATCGTGCGCATCATCGGCGCGCCGCCCACCATCGGATTCATGTCTTTGGAACCATTGCTCATCATTTGCGCAGATGCGCTTTGATTTGCGATGGCGATTGATACCGCTGCAAACAGCAGCATAAAAAATACCTTCTTCATTTTGCCCCTTCCTTTGTTTGGGATGTAGATTTGTTTCGAACTCGATGAAGATACGGAAGGGAAATTAATCTTGGATTTGGCAGACAGAAATTTATTTCGTGAGGATTGTTTTGGCTTTAGGACTTTGGTCTTTCTACTTGGCTCCTGGTTCCGCCTCCTGCCGTCTGCTCCTGCTCCGGGTCTTCACGGTCGGAACAATCTCGAATCAGGCAAACGAAACACGTACTCCGCGGTTACCCATTGCGAAACGCTCTGTCCATCTTTTATCGCCGGACTGAACCGAAGCTTGCACGCGGCTTTGATTGCACTCTCGGTTAATCCAAACGGCAGCCCTCGCAAAACTCTCACGCGACTGATCGTTCCAGTCGCTGACAACGCCACCTTGAGAATCACAAAACCCTGCTTTCGATTCCGGCGTGCCTCAAGCGTGTAGCCGGGCTTGGGCTTCGTTCGAAAAACGGCACGCGTATCAACCATCTTCGACGACAGCACCTGCTCCGTTTCATGTTCACTTCCAAGAATCGGGTGGTGACCATCCCTTGTGCAACGGTAGTCCTGAGGTCGTTCTTCTGGAGTGCGATTAATGCGGTAGAGGCCGGTGATCGAAACAGGGGCGGAGGAAGGCTCTAAAACTTGAGGAAGTTGCTGGTCGGTTACTCTCCGGCCTGACTGGGCAAAACTCAACGAGCAGACGAGAAAAACAAACAGGACTGATGTGAGTGAATTCATAGCTGCCTTCGAACCCACCATATCTCGGGTGTGTCCGGCTTCATATGCTGTGAGGAAAACTGCTGGAGGAAACGAACAACAACTGGATCGAAAAGCGAGACCGCAGGTGAAATCAAACAACTTATTCGCTGAAGAGGCGGGACCAGGCCCGCCTCTTGCTAGATAGATATTGTCTTCTTACTCTTCGGGGCCAGAGCAAGCTGGTCCGTGTAGGGCGGGTATTTTCTGACTAATTACAGGATAATTCGGCGCTTCATCAATATTGATTTGCGTCCAGTGCGCGTAGTTCTCAGGAACGTTCGTGTCGGCGAAGATCGCTTCCACCGGACACTCGGGCACACACGCATCGCAGTCGATACAAGTCTCGGCGTTGATATACAGGCGGTCCGTTAGCTCATGAAACGCCTCCACCGGACACACCGCCGCGCAATCGGTGTATTTGCAGTCAACACATAACTCCACTACGACATAGGTCATTGGAGATAAGCTCCTTTTCAAGAATGATCAAATGTTTATATGTAACGCGTTGAAAGTCAACAGAAATCTCTTAAATGATGAATGATGAATGATGAGCAGGAATGATGGAGGAACGCACGATGAACGACGAATTATGAATGATGAACACTTAGGATGAGCGATGAGGGGTGAATGGTGAGACAGTGAGACTCGCTCTTCTACGTCTTCATTCATCATTCATTATTCATCATTCATACTCTCGCTCTTCACGATCCTTCGGAAGCTTTCTTCTCAACCGAACCTGGACCGTGAACTGACTTAGTCACTTTCGGATCGCCGCTGTATACGACCTGTGAGGGGCCGGAGACATTCGCGTTCAACTCTTCACTGGCAAACACTTCAACCTTCGCTACTCCGTTCGATTCGACAAATGCTTTTGCCGCGCGAATCTTGTGAGCATCAATCTTTCCGGCGCCATTTGCTTTGATCTGTAAGGTCTTACTCTCACCTGACGCCTTGATGGTCGGGGCGCCATTGCTTTCAATCTCAAACTTGTCGTTCTGCAAGCCACTTATCTCGACTTTGCCTGCGCCTGAGGCCGAGAGCCCTTCAAGCGTGGGCGTCGTAATCTTTAGTTTGATCGGCTCGTCGGTTGAGTAGCCCCTCTTACTTCTAATCCGCAACACACCACCGTTCACCTCCGTTGAGATTAGGGGAAGAATATTGTCGTCGGCCTCTATCTCGAGACTGGTTTCCTTCTGAACAGTGACTTCTACCTCATAAGCACCTTCTGTGGAGATTGACGTGAATGCTGGCACCTCACGTTTCTGGCGTTGACGCTGGCCAGAACCCAGCACTTCGTCATGATGGAATGCACAACCGCTTACGAGCGCTGCAATCAACAGCATCAATGTGGTCAAACCGAATTTCAAGTTCTTCATGTTGATTATCTCCTGCGTAGATCACGAGTAGTCTTTGCGACCCGGTTCATTCCTCGAATACCCGAGGGTGCGAGTCGTATTTTCCGTGACGCTCGGGATCGGCTCTGCCAGAGTTCGTGGCTCATTCAGGGATCTCGGCTGCGGCTGCGGCGCGTAATATTCGGCAGCCGGCGAGGGTGGGAGCGGAGCAGCTTGAGTAAATGTGATCTTTGGTTGCGCCGTTAAGCGACTGAGCTGGCGGTAGAGAAATATTTCAGTCACGGCGGTAATAAAGAATGTCAGAAACATGAAGAGCACTATCAACTCTTCACCAAACTGTCCTTCCTGTTTCAGCGCAATCGGGCCACCCAGCAACAGTCCCATCGCTGAAATCGCGACGATTACCATCGCGAGAACAAGTGCGGCGGTCGCTGCCGGCGATTTGGACTCACCGCTACTCCGTTCTTTCAAGCTCGTGCCGCAGCGATTGCAGAAACTGAGTCCCGGTGTGATTGGACTCCCACATCCTGAGCAATACATGCTGATTTCCTTTCGCTAACGATGAGTCTGACTCATCAAGACTTCCGAGCTAGCCTTCAAGTACCTCAAACGGTTCATTCTGGAACAATGTTCCAGCTAACCAAGCTCCAAAGCTCGCGGATAGTTCGACGCGGCCTGGTCGTGGCTTTAAGTAATCAACCTGTTGAGCCATTGAACGATTGCGGGACCAAACCAAAGGTAGAGAGCCTGACCAACTCCTATGATGAACCCGATTATAGCGCCAAACAGCTCGATTGTTTTCAAGTGCTGGGACGCGACTGACAAAACAAGTTCTTCCAACTTCTCTACGGGATAGTCAGAAACTTTCTTTCGAACCAGGCCCCCAACATCGAATTCCGCGATCGCTGTAGGCAGGCGCTCACGCGCTGCGTTGGTAATTCTCTCAACCAGCATTTCACGCGCGCGTTGCACCGAGTGTTCGGAAAGATGATCTCCCAACTTGCCGATGGGGGCGATGAGGAGTCGTTCTACCTGCGAATTCATGATTGCGTTTATCGTTTGCGCTGTATCGTGACGCGCAAGAATTTCCAACAGGCTGCCGCTGAGAAAGCCCTTCAGCCGTTCGGCGGAGTTCAAGTCAATGCGCTGCAGGGCTGACCCCAACGTCAAGTGACGGAACTCCTCGAGCGCGTCGTGTATGTAAGCCGAAATTGACCGGGAAAGGTCAGGACTGCGCGCTAGCTCCAGAATGTAGTTAGTAACTTGCCGCTTCATCAACTGAAACTTCTCGGGCTCAATCTGCCCAACCATCTCACTCAAGGGGCGCGCAAGGAGATTGTCGATTGTCGAGTTCAAGAAGGCTTCTGCTTCCTGTTCAAACGCAGGACCGCGCAAATACTCTTCAACCCGGCGTGGCAGCGTCTTGTTCATCAAATCGTCCACTTCGCGATGAATCCGCTCACGCGAAATGAAGATCTTTTTGAAAAGCGAAAGCTGCTCGTAATAGTCGTCTACTTCGTGCTTGATAAGCGCGCCCATCTGCTTGCGTGTGTTCTGGCTCGTGGCGATGTCCGCAAGATGATGGACGATGGGCGGTACCTGTTGGTCAAGACGTTCCTTCAGGAAGGCAACGGTTTCAGGAGTGAACGTGTCAGCGAGGGTTGCAGTGCTGCCGGCCAGATCGTCGAGACGGCCCGACAGGAACTCGCTGACCTTTCTCTCAAACTCTTCATCGCTGACGAGGTGATGAAAACGTTCCTCGATGAAACTCACAACTTTGACGAGCGCCTCATCATTCACCGTGTCGTCAATGCGACGCGCTAGCAAATCGTCGATTTGGCGATCGACAAAGCGAGAGATGGCGCCGGCAGTTTCATCGCTCTTAAGCATCGCCGCGATGTACTCGGCCAGCCGGTATTGAAGAGCTGAGATCGTGTCGAGAATCGGGGCGCGCGCAGCTGACGGCAGAGCGTCAATGAACGAAGGATGAACAGTGGCGAGTAAGTCGTCAGTGTAAGACTTAACAAAGTCTTCTATCTTACGTTCGAAGAAGCTTGTTTCGAAGAGTGCGTTGAAGACTGTTTCCTGGGAAACGAGTTCGTTGCCAACGGCGTTGCCAATTGACTGGGCCAGGCGCTCGCGATGCCTGGGAATCATCCCCTGGGGCCAGACAGTGATCCCGAGAATTTTCACCGGCCTGTAGGGATGAAACAACATCCAGATCGCCAGCCAGGCAGCACCGAACCCATGAGCCGTGGCAATTACAACGATTGCAATGCTGATGATTATTTTGAGAGTGAAAGGATCGATTTCAGAGACCTCTGTTCGTTAATCGCAAATCGTGAATAGTGAATAGTAATTCGAAGATGAATCCGAATAGCAGCTCGGCCTTGAGAGTTACGATGTCGAGCAATCTATGGTTCTGGGGGGTTTCTGCAGTAGGGGGCGGATCTTGACACGACAGAGTCAAAGAGGTTTTTTACGATTCCCGATTGACGATCCACAATTTACGACTTCACGATTCCACTTCATATCCGGCTTTGATCCAGGCGCTTGTTCCACCTGTGACATTCAGCAGATTCGAAAAGCCATATTGCTGCAGGATGCTCGTCGCAGCGCTCGAACGGTAACCACCTGCACAGATCACTGCCGTCGGCCTGGACGAATCGAGGCGCAACTCGCCAACATGCCCGGGCAACTCAATCAATGATTCGGGAACGGCACGCGGAACGTGTCCGCTCTGATATTCAGGTGGTCGCCGCACATCAAGAACCTGCGTTTCAGGATGCTGCTTGAGTAGATCGTTCAGCTCCGCAACTGTGATTTGAGGTACAACGGCCAGCTCATAGCCTGCCTCGCGCCAGCCATTAATTCCACCGCTCAGATAACCACGCACGCTTTCAATCCCGACACGCGCCAGTCGCATCACCGCCTCGCTCATTTTCTCATCCGACTCAGCGACAACTATGATCGGCGTGCCCATGGAAATGAGCGACGCTGCCCAAATCGCAAACTGCCCGCCCAGACCAATGTTGATTGAACCCGGCACGTGCCCTGCTCCGAACTCTGGTGCAGAACGAACATCAAGAACCGTGTAAGGCAAACTGTTAGTTTGCGTCGTGAGTTCGTGGACCTGCTGAGGCGTCAAGGCTTCAGGCGTGGGTAGTTCACTCAAAACTCCTGCGCCGCCGCGATTGATCTCAACGTCTTTGGCAAAGTAAGCAGGCGCTGGGGGTAGATCGGAAGTCATCATCCGCACAAACTCGTCCTTCGTCATCGGCTGCAATGCGTAGTTGAACTTCCTCTGCGCGCCGATTGTCGACGATGTCTCCTTAGACATGTTTTTCCCGCACATCGAACCTGCACCGTGCGCTGGA
>Ga0134127_10000362_pt1 | contig 45533 bp, 70 predicted proteins | sample KB31753_FD_96459 | JGI IMG/M metagenome (GOLD analysis project Ga0134127, IMG submission 96459) | Terrestrial soil microbial communities with excess Nitrogen fertilizer from Kellogg Biological Station, Michigan, USA - KB3-175-3 | ecosystem: Environmental > Terrestrial > Soil > Unclassified ...
CGAATCCCCTGCAAAAGATTTTCCCTTGACACGCTTCGGCGCTGATCGCCTTCGCGCCTCGCTTCCTGCGCTCTTGGCGGCGGCCTGCCCCGCTTCGCGGCCGGGGTCGGCCGGGGGTTCGGGCCGGGCCGGCCGGGGATCGCGGGCAGGCTCACGCCCGGCCGGGGGAGGACGCCGCCCGGCCGGGCGTGGTTCGGTCAGACGGTCTGCTGCGGGGCGCGAACGTGGCCGCGCTGCTCGCGTAGGCCGAAGGTCGCCACGTCGCGCCCGAGGGCGTCGGCGTAGCGGGCGTTTTCGGCCTCGCCGTCTGCGGTCAGCCACCAGGCGAAAGCCTCTCGCCAGTGGTCGGGGATCGTGACCCCTGCCTGAACGTAGATTCGCTCCCACCCGCTGTAGTTCGGCGGGTTGGTCGGCGTCGTCGGCGGGTCGTCGTCGTCGTCGTCGGCGCGAGGGCCGTACATGGCGGCGGCGATGCCGTGCAGGGTGCAGAACGCGCAACTAGACACGGCGGCGTCGCTGTAGTCGCCGTGGTGGTCGGCGGGGTGGTTCGGGTCGTGCAGGATCGCGCGGGCCGTGGCTCGCATCTTCACGGCTTCGGCGGGCTGCCACGGCGTCCACACCTTGCCGTGTTCGTATAGGTCGCCGACGATCCACGGTTCGATTCGTTCCAGCCGTAGCCGCTCGGCCTCGGTGCCGCGTGTGTAGTCGCGGGCGGTCTGTGCTTCGTAGTCGAGTGCTTCGGGCACGGTGTTACCTCCTTCCTCGTCGTCGTGTCCCGCCAGCCGCCCGGCGTCCGGGCGGCTCTCGGCGCACGGCGTCTAGTAGCCCTGCGCGGCCGTCCCTCCATACGGCGCTAGGTAGTCGTCGGCCACGGTCTGCATGGTGCCGTCGAGGTCGTCCACGTTGAACGTGTCGATGGTCCCGGCGGGTAGGTGCGGGTTGAGCATCGGGCCGCGTATGGCGTAGCTCTTGACGTTCTCCCACGTCATCGGGCGGAGGTCAAAGACGAGGGTGTCCGGGCCGATGCGGTCAAGCCAGAAGTGACCCCGGTAGCCGCTGGTGTGTCCTCGCCCGGTCGCGTGTTCTCCGGTCAGGCTCAGTCCGTCGTGCGAGATCGTGAAGGCGGCGAAAGGCTCGCGCTCGTCGCGTAGCTCGTGGTCGGGGTTCTTCGCCTGCTGCTCGGCGTCGAGGTCGGGCGGCAGGGCGCCGCGCGTCACGGTGGCGCCTAGCCTCTCGGCGATTTGCTGCTGGACGTCAACGCTTACATGGTCGAATCCTCGCGCGTTGCCGAACGGCGGCGGGTCGGGGTTCCAGGGTCGTTGCCGTGGCGTCATGCTGTTACCGCTCCTTTCGTGACGTACTGCTCTCTGATCTTGCCGCTGTCGTGGTGGCGCTGGCGCGAGGGGCGGCGGCTGGTGTTCGTCTGCCATTTGCGCTGCCCGATGGTCAGCCACGTAAGCCACTCGGCGCGGCGGTCGAGAATCATGCGGCGCACTTCGTCGCGTTCCTCGGGGGCGGCGGCGCGGAGTGCGATTACTGCCCGCTGCCGATCAACGGGCGACCGGGTGGCGCTCGATAGCAGGAATGAAAAGGCGTAGCGTCGTGCTTCGGTCATGCGCGTCCTCCTTCTGTTGCTTCGCGGTGTGCTGTAAGAGTATCGACGCGCGGCCGGACGTGCGTAGGGCTCGCGTCGTTGTCGCGCTTCCTCGTCGCGTCGTTGCCTTGCTTCCTCGTCGCTCGTCGTGGCGGTGCCGCGCTTCCTCGTCGCGGCCGGGCAGGGGGGCGGCGGCGGCGGGCGGGATCGCGCCAGGGGGTCGCGGGCGCCAGGCGAGGGGCGCCCGGCCGGGGCTGCTGGCGCCCGGCCGCGGCGCCCGGCCGGGCTGCTCCTGGTGGGCGTCGTCGCGGGGCGGCCGGGCCGGGGTGCTACGGGTCGCGGCGATCCCTGCGAGGGCGTTAGGGGCGCTCCTGTGGCGTCGACCGGGCCGGATTCGGGCCGGGATCGGCAGGGCTGGCGCTCGGCGGCCGTGTGCGGCCGTCTGCGGGCGCGGCAGGATCGCCACCGGCCGCCAGGGTCGGCGGCGCGGTGGCGTCCTGGTCGGCGCTTAGGTGGTCGCGGGCTGGCGCTCGAGGTCGGCCGGGTCGTGCGGGCCGCCCCGGTCGTCGTCGGCGTGGGCGGCGATCCGTAGCAGCTCGTCGTCCAGCTCGTCGGCGTCCAGCTCGTCGGCGTGGCGTCGGATTCGCGCAAGCTCGTAACAGTCGCACGAGATCCGGGGATCGCCGGGGAGGTGTCCGTGCGGGCACTCGTTGTCGGCGAGGTCGCGGGATTGGTCGGCGGCCGTGAGGTCGGCGCGTCGGTTGAGGTTCGGCACCGGCTCGTCGAAGTAGCAGAGGGTGGCGTGTAGCTGCGGCGGCCGGGGCGTCGCGTCGGTGATGGTCGGCGGGATCACGAGGGCGAAATCGCCCATCGACCGGGCGACGGTTGAGGGGGCGCTGCGGTCGGTCATGGCGTTCCTCTCGTCGTGCGTAGGACTCCGAGCCAGAAAGCCCGCCACACTCGGAGCGTGGCGGCGCCGTAGTAGCTGGCGTGGCTGTGGTCGGTGGCGGCGGCCGTCCATGAATCGACGGCGGCGCGGGCGTCGATCTCGGCGCGGTTCCGGCTGCGGGCGATCATCTCGGCGTCGTAGCTGTCGAGTCGGCGCCCGCGTCGGTATGCGTCGGCGGTGCTGCCCGGCGTGGTGGTGTCGATCGCGCGGGCCATGCGGTAGGTGGTGGTGTCGTTGGTCATGCGCTCCACCTGGGCGGGTCGGGGGCGGTGCCTGTGACGGCGGCGCGGGCCGCTGCTCGGCGGGCGCGGATCACGTCAAGGCGGGTCGGCGCGGGATCGGCCGGCCAGGGTCGCGCGGGCGGTCGATGGTCGGCCGGGAGTAGGTCATTCATCGGGCCGCCGGGCGCTGTGTCGGCGTCCTCTAGTCGGCACGTGCCGAAGGCGCCCCATACGGTCAAGCGGCGGGCGCTTTCGCTCGCGCGGTGGCTGAGTTCGCGGGCGCGAGATCGGACGGGGGCAACGGCGGCGAGGGCGGCGGCGTGGGTCGGCCAGGGACCGGCCGCGATGAAAGCCCGGCCGCTGTCGGGGTCGATCACGCTGACGAAGTAGGCGCCCGGTCGCGGGTCGGGCTGCTGCGGTGTGTCGCGTCGGGCGCTGGCTTCGCTGGCGTCGTGTCGGTACTCGCCTAGTCGGGTCATGCTGCGTCCTCCTGGTGGGCGTCGGCCGCGCGGCGTCGAAGCTCGGCGGCGAGGTCGGCGGCGGCGGCCGGGTCTGCTTCGGCCGCGCGGCGCTCCTGGTCGTGGTGGTGGTCGATCGCGGCGAGGGCTGGCGCTAGTCGCGCAAGCTGCTCGGGCGTGGCGTTGGTCGGCTCGTCGGCCGCGAGCTCGTGGGCGGCGGCGATCCACTCGCGGGCGGCGGCGATGGTCTGCCGGGTCGTCCATCGGATCACGGCGAGCGAGAAAACGACGGCGGCGGCTACGGCGGCGGCGGCGATCATCGGGCGGGCCGTCCGGTCAGGCGTCGAAGTCCTGCAAGCTCCAGGCGCTCGGCGCGGCGTTCGGCGTTGTGGGCCAACTCGATTGCGCTGGTGGCGGCGGTGACGTGGGCGGCGGCGGCTCGCTCGCGGGCGATCTTCCAAAAGCGGTCTGCCTGGGCGTACTCCTGGTCGGCCGCGTCGAGTAGCTCGGCCGCGTCCATCGGGGCGCCTGCGGCGTCAAGCTGGTCGGCCGGGGTGCGTGGGTGCTCGGTCGGGCTGTCGGCTCCGGCGTCGAGGTTCGGGCCGGGCGCGTGGTCGGTCGTCATCGGTCGTCCTCCTGGTCGTCGTGGGTCGCTTGGGCACGGCGCCTCTGGCGCCTCCATCGTCGGCGTCCTCTCCTGCGTCTGCTGCATGGGCGTCCTCCTGTCGTCGTGGCTTCGCGGTGGAAGGGCGAGCATAGCGGTTGTGTCCACGTGCGCGCGCGAGGAAGCACGGCGCCAGGGCTGCGCGTGGCGTCCCGGATCGGCGGCGTCCACCTGGTCGATAGCGGCGCACGGCGCGAGGGCTGCACGTTCCCGCTCTCTCGTGGCGCACGGTCGCGGGCTGCGTTCCCCTGTGTCCACAACGGCGGCGCCCGCATCGAATCCGGCCGCTGTGGACACGCGCGGCGACCCGATGCGGCGGCGCCCGATCCCGCCGAACCCGGCCCCCCCGAAACGCGAGCGGCGGGCAGGGGGGCCCCATGAGTCCCGTTCCCCCGGCATACGCACGCCCATTTCGGTCGGTGTGTCCACAAGGCTCTGGCTCGGGCCTCTGACTCACTTCCTCGGAACTTCCGCAGCGGTGGCGACCGGGCGCGGCTCGACCCGCTTCCCGGCGGCCCCGGTGGGCGGGCACAAGCGGCTCGACCATTTCACCCCCGACCGGGCGGCCCGGCGTCCGTCCGGCCCGGACGCGAAGATCGGCGGCGTGGCTTCGGAGTACGCACCGGACGGTGGCCCGCGACAAGCGGCCCCGGCGCGGCGGCGCAAGCGGCCGTTGGTGGCGATGGACCGGCGGCGCTCGCGGTTCGAGCCGGGGGCGACGACCAGGGCCCGGTCACGTTTCGAGCCGGGCACGAACCCGGAGCTGCACCCGGCGACGACCGAGCGGCGCTCGTTTCTCGTGCGGCTTGCGCGCGAGAAGCAGGGCGGCGTGTCGAAACGCGAGCAGGAGCGGCAGGCGGCCCGGCACCTGGTCGACGCCTACGAGCACTCCGACGAGCCGCGCATGGACGGCGCGCTCGGGCACTTCTTCAACGGCCTCTTCGACGCGACCGACGCGGCCGGGCGCGGCCTCGGCGCGGCGAAGGACGCTGCCGGCGGCGCGTTGTCGGCGATCGGCGACACCGAGGGCGACCGCAACGACCTGATGCGCCACCAGCTCGTCCGTGCGGAGCTGGCCGACCCCGGCAAGCCCGGCGTTCTCGAGCGGCTGTCGCTCGGCTTCTACAACCCGGACGCGCAGGGCACCGACGAAACCGAGGCGCTGATGCAGCGGGCGCAAGGCCAGGGGATCGACCCGGCCGAAATGCTCGACCGGGTACGCGACGAGGGCGTGTCGGCGCGCGAGGCGCTGGCCCGGATGCTCGTCGAGCGCCGCCCGCGGCCGCGTCGCGGCGGCTACTAGCCGGTGGCATCCCCGGCGCAGCGCGCCTACATCGAGGCGGCCCGCAAGCGCGGCCTGCCGCTGCCCGACCCGCTGCCCGAGATCCGGCGCGGCCTGGGACCGGCGTACCCGCCCGGCTCGATCATCGACGGCTACTACGACTACTCAACGCACGTCGTTTGGCTGGCCCGCTGGCGCGACCCGGAAACGCTCGGGCACGAGCTCGGCCACGCCTGGGCGACGCTGAACCTCGTCACGCGCGAGCTGCGCCAGCAGGCGGGGGCGATCTGCGGGCACCCTGGGCTGCGCTGGTATTGGGGCCGCTGGAACCCGCTGCGGCGCCTGGGCCAGCCGAACGAGGAAAACTTCGCCGACGTCTACATGGAGCTGTTCTGCCACCCGCCCCGGACGCGCCGCCAGCGGCGCCTCCTTGCCTTCCTGCTGGCCGTCGAGGGCCGTCCGACCGTTCCGCTTACGATGCGGCGGTGACGCAACCGAACGCGACGACCGAGGTACGCCTGGCCGTGGTCGAGAACGAGGTCAAGAACCTCGCCAACGAGGTCGGCGGGATCAAGCGCGCCCTGTGGGGCGTGGCGACCGCGATCATCGGCGCCGTCTTTGTGTTCGCGCTCTCCGTCGCCTCGGGGCTGGTGGGCTGATGGTGCCGCCCCTGGTCAAGAGGGTGAACGGCAAGACGCTGGCGGCGGCGCTCGTTGGCGGGATCGTCGCCTGGTTTGCGATCTTCGGCTACGTCCTCTATGACCAGCACCAGCGCACCGATCAGAACGCGACCGCGCTGATGGCGCTCTGCGCGCAGCGCCACGATCTCGACCAGCGGATCGCCAGCAGCGAGTTCCTGCTGGAGCAGTATCCGAGCCCGATCGCCTTCCGCCGCGCGGTCGGCATCCCGCGCCCGCTGCTGGAGCAATCGCTACGGCAGAACAAGGCAACCCGCACGAACCTGGCGATCCTCGACTGTGAGGCCGCCGAACCGACGAAAGGATCGCCATGAGCTTCATCTTCGCCCTGATCGCCTGCATCTGCTTCCTCGGCTACGCCTTCGGCCTCGACGTCGGCGACCCCAAGGCGCTGCTCGGCGTCGGATTGACCGCGCTGACGCTCTGCGTCGTCGCGCCCGGCGCGCAGGCGCTCTACTCGTCCCGCCAGAACTAGGCTTCATCCGGCCTGCGCCGTACCCTCGGCGCATGACCACGGACGAGAAAGCTGCTCCGACCGGCTGCCGCCTGATCTACCCGCTCGTCGGCCCGCCCGAGTACGTCCTCGACGTCCTGGGGATCGACGAGCCGCCCGAGGGCTGGCCCGCCGACCCGCCGACGGCCCGCCGCGTCGCCGAGGTCGAGCGGCACGAACTCGAGCGCGAGCGGCGCCGCGACGAGATGGCGCGCGAGGCCGCCCGCTACGCCGAGGCCGACGGCCACAAGCCCGGCGTGGCGGCCGAGTGGCGCCCCGCCTAGCGGCGCGGGCCTTGTGGACACACGGGCTAGGATCGTGTAGTGTCGCTGGCTCCACCGCGAAGGGAGGCAAAGATGCTCGATGATCTGATCCGCGTCCGTTGCAAGGGCGCCGACAAGGTGGCGATGCAGGCCGCCGCGCAAGACGAGGGGCTGTCGCTCTCCGAGTGGCTGCGCCGTGCCGGGGTCGCGGCCGTCGAAGCGAAGTTCGGGACGCTCTTGAAGGTCGGGGCCGACGTCAAGCCGAACGGCGACGGGGGCGACGCCGGCAACTTTCAGTGGTGAGCGCCGCTCACTACACCGACGCCGACCAGCTCGTCGTGTTCCGTGACGGCGAGCACCGGCTCAAGGAGTCGTTCACCCGCTTCGACCGGGAGAACCCGCACGTCTACGCGAGCCTCGTCCGGCTCGCGCGGCGCTGGCGCACCCGTAAGGGTCCCGACGCGACCTGCGGGATCGGGATGCTCTACGAAGTGCTGCGTTGGGAGTTGGGGCTCCAGACAATCGGCGAGCCGATCCGACTCAACAACAACTACCGGGCCTTCTACGCCCGCAAGATCATGCGCTCGGAGCCGGGCCTGCAAGGGGTGTTCGATATTCGACGCCAGCGTGACGAGTCATGAGCGTCATCGCGTCCATCGACCCGCGCCCCGGCCGCCCGCGCGTCATCGACTCCCGCTCCTGGTTCGTGGATCACGGCGACGGGCGCGTGAGCTACTGCACGATCCGCCGGGTCGAGGGCGGTGCGCCGAACGGCCTCGTCCTCGGCTTCGAGGCGGCAAGTGAGGCGGCGGCGCTCGCGCTCTTCGACCGTTACCGGGAAGAGCAGGGCGTCCGGGTCGAGCGCAACGCCGAGCGGCGCGGGAAGTGGGGGCCAGAAGGGAAGGGGATGATGAAATGACCCTGGACGAAGCGATCCGCCTGCTCGAACTGCGAGCCGCCCGGCGCTGCGACGGCTTCCGCGTCTTTTGGTCGCTCGACGACGTGACGGCCGCCCGGCTCGTCAGCGCGTTTGTTCAACAGTGGCAGGGCACGAACCCGGACGTCTGCCCGAACTGTCTCGCCCCCGACTCGGTGCGGGTCGCTATGGCCTGCGACTACCTGCCGTTCGAGTGGCGCGACCTGGGCCTCGACCCCGACTCCAAGATCCGCTACTGCCACCGCTGTCACTGGTCCGACCCCGTTACCCAACCGAAGGAGGTAGCAGCATGAGCGAGATCGTCCTCGGCGAGGGCGCGTCCAAGAACGGCCACCCGCCCGTCCTGGAGTGCTTCATCTGCAACGCCCCGGTGACGTCGATGGAGGGCGTGTTCCACCAACCCGCAGGAGGCCCCCGACTCGGCGACGCGGGCGCGCGCAACTTCGGCGTCTGCGACGCGCACCTGGAGCGCGGCCCGAATGTGGCCTGGGACGGCGACGGCCTGCCCGTCCTCCTGGGCTTCCGTGACGAGCAGGCCACGAAGGAGGAACCGATGCACGACCACCCACAAGCAGCACAACCGCTCGGACCGGGCGGCGACTACCCGCCGATCCCGAAGGTGGGCGACCTGGAGCCGCCGATGAGCCCCTTCATGGAGGCATCGCAGCGGCTCGACTCCGAAACGGAGCGGCTGAGTCTCTTGGTCGAGCAGCTACACGCGCGGCTCCATCCGGTGCTACACCCGCTCGACCATCCCGAGCAGGTCGCCGGGGGTGTGCCGAGGGAGACAAACCCGATCGGCCTCGCCGAGCTGGTCGAGCAGCAAGCCGACTCGGTTGCGAGCGCCAACCGCAGGCTCCAGGAGTTGCATGACCGACTCGGCTTCTGAGCCGGTAGAGATCGCCGCCGCGCTCGACGCTCACGCTGACCGTGAGCTTCGGGCGCGGCGCGCGCTCGAAGAGATCCGCGAGCTGATGCAGATGGAGTACGAGCTGCTGATGATGCCCTGGGACGCCGCGCCCTGGGACCTGCTCATGTACGACGCCTATCGCGCCTACCACGGCGCGGGGCCACGGCCGCCGTATGCCTTCACGATGGAAGCCTGCTACCAGGCCGTCCAGCTCGACACGCTTGCGCGAATGGCCGCCGACGGGTAGTTTCGGCGGCCTCGGGCTCCAGGCCCCTCGGTAGCGTCTTCATGGCGTCCGTCCATGCTTCGCGGTGTGGTGGGGCCGGGGCCCGACTCTCTCCCCATAGAGGCGGCGTTGAGCGGCGTCGCCTCCTGCTGCGATGATGCGCGGCATGGCCGCCGTGAAGGACAAGCGCCCGCCCGCTCTCGCCCACGCCGAGGCGATCCGGCAGGCGCAGATCGCGGCCGGCGACGAACGGGCCAAGGGCGGGGCGCTGACGCCGACCCAACGCGAGGCCCGCGCCTTCCAGAAGATTTGCCGCCTGCTCGGGACGACGCCCGAGGACCTGGAGGCCGCGCTCTCGGCGGGCGGCTCCGAGTCGTTCAAGGCGCTGCGGCCGCTCGCGATGCGCGCGCTCGCGGCCGACCTGACCAGCTCGAACGACATGGTGCGGAAAGCCGCCTGGAACCGGGTGCTCGATCAGACCGACGGGCGGCTGGCGAAAGACGACGACGACACGGTTCGCACCGTCGAGTTCTACTCGGCCGCGCTCGGCGACGAGCGCCCCGACCCCGCCGCCGACGACGGCACCTTTAGCTGGTGAGCGAGTCCGGCTACGACGTCGAGCGCCGTGGCGATCGCGTCATCATTCGCGACCGCATCGTGCCGAATCAGAAGCAGGCCGAGTTCTACCGCTCCTGCGACGAAACCGGGGTGCGCGAGATCCTGTTCGACGGCTCGCTCGGCTTCGGCAAGACGCAGGCCGGGTGCCGGAAGATCGTCGCCTGGGCGATGAAATACGGGCGCCCCGGCCAGAAGTATCTCGTCGCCCGTAAGACCTACCTCCAGCTTGAGGACACGACCAAAGCGGCGATGCTCAAGGGCGACGGCGGCCTCGGCCCGGCGCTGCCCGGCGGCGAGGTTTCCGAGTACGTGCTGGAGCAGGAGTACGCCTTCGGGACGTTCAACAAGGTTGTGCTCAAAAACGGCGCCGAGATCCTGTTCCGCTCGCTCGAACCCGAGCACCAGGGCAAGATCAAGAACCTGACGCTGGCGGGCTTCCTGATCGACCAGGCGGAAGAGCTCGACTCCGACGAGGACGAAGAGCTGGTGGAAACGCTGGTCAAGCGCCTGCGCGATCCGAACGGCCCCTGCAAGGGCATCTACCTGGCGAACCCCGGCCCCGAGGATCATTGGCTCTCGCGTCGCTTCGGCTGCTCGCCGGGCCAGCTCTCCGATCTCTCGCGCTACGAACGGCGCACCCGCAAGCGCGTCCACGGCACCCTGTTCGACAACATTCACAACCTGCCGCCCGCCTACGTGATCGACATGGTGCAGACCAAGGACCGCCGCCCCGACTTCTACCGGCGCTACGTCCTCGGCGAGTGGGGCGCGTTCGGCGGGCGCCGCTTCAAGCAGTTCTCGCGCGGCAGGCACGTGATCGCCCCCTTCAACTTGAACGAGGAATGGGAGATCCTGGCCGGGCTCGACTACGGCTCCGCTGCCCCGACCGTCTACCTGTCAATGGCGATCGACCTGGCCGGCCGCTGGTACGTGACGGCCGAGCACTACGAAGCCGAGCAGCCGCTCTCGCACCACGCGGGCCGGATCAAGATGATCGAGTCGAACCCCGGCGCGATCCTCGGCTTCGAGGGCCAACTCTCTCCCTCGGTGCGCTGGCTCGACCCCTCGGCCTGGCGCCGCGAGCGGCGCGAGTTCCAATCGGTCGCCGCCGAGCTGCGCGACTACGGGATCTTCTGCGCGAAGGCCCAAAACGACCGCCTGGGCGGGTGGAACCGGATCGAGGAAATGCTCGTCGACGAGTTGCCCGACGGCCGCCCCCGGCTCCAGATATTCGAGACCTGCACGAACCTGATCCGCGAGCTGCCGAACCTCAAATACAAGGTCGGCACCGACGACGTGGAGAAGGTCAACGACCACGCCGCCGACGCGCTGCGCTACGGGATCATGTCGCGCACCGCGACCCCGCTCGAGAAGGAAAAGACGCCGAGCGAGGCGCACACCCGCGAAGAGATCGTGGCCCGGATCATCGAGCGGGCGAAGAAGGGCCCGCGCGTCAGCGAGGTCGGCGTCGATTGAACGACTGAGGCCCGCCTTCCGGCGGGCCTCAGTCCCCCTTGGCTCCCGGTGGAGCCTACCTGGTCACTTGCGTCGAGAACGTCACGTTGCCCGTTGTCTCGTTGTCCACGTAGGGCACCTTGTACCCGCCGCTGGAGTAGATGGTGTAGGTGCCGTTGGAGCATTTCGTCAGGTATTGCTCGCTGCTGAAGTCGGCCGTGTGGAAGCCAAACTCCACGCACCCGTTCCCGTTCATGCCGGTCACGGTGGCGACCATCTTGTTCCAGTAGTCGTAGCCGCAGACGTGGGTGTGCTCCAGCCCGGTCGGGGGAAGCGTGGCGTAGTAGTTGCAGTAGACCTGACCGGGCGGCCCGAGCGGGCCGTCGCCGCCGTCGGAGAACCCGAGGGGCGGGGCGCTCGCCGAGGCTCCACCTCCCCCGACCGCCAGGGCGGTGCAGAGGATCAGGATGAGGCCGAGCAGCGTCGCTAGACGCCGCATGTGGGCTTCCAGTCGTCGAGCCAATTGGTTCGGATCACGGTGTTCCTTTCGTTGGGGGCCAAGCAGCCTACAGGTGTGCTAGTTTCGCCGCGTGTTCGCCGTCGTCCAGCGTTTGCAAACCTCGTCGGGTGGGTGCTTCCTCTGCGGGTCGCAGAACGCGCCGTACCTGGTCGCCGGGATCACGACCGCGCTCGTCGGCACCGCCGAGGGACCAAAGCGGATTCCCGGCGAGGTCGCGTTCTGCATCGGCACCGAGGATCACCCCGGCTGCCTGGACACCGCCCTGAACGAAGCCGGAGGCCGGGGGCCACACGCCCGGCGCCGCGAGGACGACGCCGTGGCCGCGAAGCTGAACGAGTACGAGCGCCAGCTCGCCGAGCTGCAAGCCGCGCTCGCCGAGGCGCTTGCCAACCAGCAGCCGGTCGTCACGCTCGAAGATGCCCGCGCTCTCGTTGGCGAAGGGTCCTAGCCAGCGACCTACGGGGGCGCCCGAGGGCGCTCCCCCGGTCGGGGCTCGGGTCGAGGCCACGCTCGTCTACACCGGCACCGTCGAGGCGTACCACCTGAACCTACTCAGCGGCAGGATGGAGGCCGAGTTGCGCCTCGCCCGCCACCCGACCGTGACCGTCCGGCTGCCGCTCGGCTCGACCGTGCACGAGGTCGCCGTGAGCGAGTTGCCGTCCGAGGCCAACGGCACCATCGGGGCGTAATGCTGCCCTACGGCCAGAAGCAGAAGCCGATGCCGATGCCGCCCGGTATCGCGGCCGCCGCGCCGCAGCCGGGGTTCATGCCGCCGCAGGGCGCCACTCCCCCGATGCAGCCTCCCCCGATGCCGCCCGGCCTCGTTCCGAGCGCGGCGGCGAACCCGATGCCGACTCCGCTGCCGATGCCGATGCCGAACGCTGGCGGCGGCGACCCGCAGCTCGGCGGCGGCCCGATGCCGGTGCCGCAGCTCGGGAACGCGGGGGCGCAGCCTCTCCAGCACCCCGGCCCGATGCCGCCAGGCGGCGGGTTCGGGTTGCCGCAGATCGGGCAGTTCTCCAAGCCCGCTCTCGGCCCGGCGGCCACGCTCGGCCGCTCGGTCATGAAACACCGGGGCATGGCCTCACGCGGCTTCGGCAAGCCGCGCAAGCAGCAGACTCTCGGGTACTAACGTGCCCTACGGCATCCCGGCCGAGCGCGGCGGCGAGTCGGAGAAGAACGTCGGCGACATGGAGGCCGCCGTGAGCGCGATGGTCAAGCGCGGGTTGCCGAAGGCGAAGGCGATCGCCACCGCCAAGGTCCGGCTCGGGCTGACCAGCGACGCGGAGGCCGACGAGTACCACCGGACCAAGCGCAAGAACCCGTAACCGTCCGTCGCTTCGGTCAGTCTTTGGCCCAATGACCGCCGCGAAAGGAGCACCATGATCTTCCTCGCTTCCGGCCTGTTCGTCGCCGCCGCCGGCCTCGGGCTCGGCCTCTACCTGATGATCGCCGCGCACGGCGTTCGGCGCGAGTCCGACCGCACCTTGCAGCGCGCGCTTGCCGACGCCGCCCGCGAGCGCGCGGAGCTGGCGGGCGAGCGCGAGATGCTGCTCGACCGGATGATGCAGCTCTCGGGCCACCGCTACCTCGACCCGGCCGAGAACGGCCACCGCGAGCTGACGATCCCGGACCCCTGGGGCGCGGGCGTGGATCCGAACGTCGAGGAAGGCCCCGATTGGCGCGACCACGTTGAGGTGCCCGAGTGAGCGAGCGGATCGCCGCACCCTACGACGACACGCGCTCGAGCCCGCCTTCGCCGAGCCCGCTGCTCGACACCTTCAAGCGCCGCCTGAAGGCGGCCGAGCGCGCCCGCCAGCCGTTCGAGCGGGATTGGAAGATCGCCGCCGCCTTCCTCCAGGGCAAACAGTGGATCGGCTACGACGAGGACAACAAGCGCGTCGTCAAGCTCTCCAACCCGCAGAAGCGCGTCCGGTACACGGTCAACATGCTCACCGGCTACTACTCGCGCTTCCAGGGAAAGCTCCTGGCCGACGACTCGCGGCCCGACGTCACGTTCCGCCGCGAGGACATGGAGGCCCGCAACGTCGCCGAGGAAGCGCGTCGCGCGCTGGAGTACGCCTGGGAGGAAGAGGCTCACGCCGACCGCGAGTACGCGCTCGCGTCGGCCAAGCGGCTGACCTACGGCCTGGGCTTCATCCGTGTCCGGCCCGACCAGGTGCTCGGCAAGGACCTGGGCGAGTTCCCGGTCGGCCCCGACGGGCAGGCGATCGTCGAGCCGGGCGAGATGCAGCAGGCCGTCGAGGAAGCGTTCCAGACCGGCGAGCGGCTGGAGTGGAAAACGCTGCGCGAGGCCAAGCTCAAGTTCGAGGCGGGCGGCCCGTTCGAGCTGTACCCGCCGCCCGGCGTCGAGCACGAGTCACTGTTCCCCTGGCTCATCATCGGCCGCCCGGTCGCGCTGAACCAGGTGCAGGGCCTCTACTCGAAGGCCAAGAATCTCAAGCCCGAGCCGATCAAGATGGTCGATACGGTCGGCCTGGTCAGCGACACCGGGCAGGCGGCCGCCTACTCGAAGCTGGAGGATCACGTCATCCTCTACACCGGCTTCGAGTTCCCCTGCCCCGAGTACCCGCTCGGCCGCCTGATCGTGTGGGCCTGCGACACGGAGCTGGACACCGCCGAGCAGCTTGAGTACGTCGTCAAGGGCGAGGCGAAGGCCGGGATCGTGTTCTTCAAGTTCCGCGAGATCGCGAGCCGCTTCTGGCCGATGGGCCTGATCGAGGGCTCGATTGGCGCGCAGCGGCAGATCAATTGGTCGCGCTCGCAGAACCAGGAGGTCAAGGATCGGGTCGGCCTGCCGCGCATCTACGCGACCGAGAACACGATCACCGAGGTCAACCGGCCGAAGGGCTTTGTCGGCGAGGTAATCAACCTGCGGCCGGGCGCCGAAATGCCGAAGGAAATGCAAGGGGTCGGGCCGGGGTCGTGGATTAACGACGAGGCCGAGCTTTGCAAGGCGGATATGGACTCCGTAATGACGCTGCGCTCCGACGCCGCGAGCGCGCCGCCCGGAGTTACCGCCTATTCCGCCTACGCGCACTTCAACGAGCAGGAGGACCAGGCGATCGGCCCAATCCGCGCCGCCGACCGCGAATCGTTGAAGGAGCTGGCCTGGTATGCGCTGCACACAATCCGGCTCTATTGGCCGCCCGAGAAGCACATCGCCGTCGCGGGTGAGGACGACCTAATGGACACCGTTCTTTTCCAGCGCGCTTTCCTGCCCGAAGAGATGTACGTCAAGATCGGCAAGGGCGCGCCCGCGCCTCAGTCTCAGGCGGCCCGGATTCAGCTCATCATGGACATTTACGACCGGGCCATGTCGTCCGGGCAGACGCTCCCGCTGCATTGGCTCGCCGACTCTCTGGAAGCCGGCCAGCCGCTTCCGTTGCCGACGAACGAGATGCAGGCCCAAGAAGAGCTTGCTCAGTTCGAGAACGTGCTCATCGGCCAGGGCCAGCAGATCGAGCCGATGCCGCACCACAACCACCAGCTTCACGCGAAGATGCACCGCGCCGCGCAGACGGCCTACTCGAACGTGCCCGGCTACGAGATGGTCGTGCAGGCGCTTGAGTACCACATTCAGCAGCACCTCCAGCTCGCCGCGATGATGGCGGCGCAGGTCCCGCCGGGGCAGGCCCCGGCCGGTGGCGGGCCGACGAACCCTGGCGGCTTCGGCGCGGTGGGGGCTGCGCCGGTCGGCTAGGGCCGTCCGAAAAGCCTCGTACTCTGACCCGCGATGGGGCTTCTTGATCGGCTACGGCGACGGCCCGGCGACCGCTACGACGGCCCGGCGGCCTACTGCGACGACTACGCCCTGGTGCCGAGGCCCGGCTTCTACGCGCTCGACCCGACCGGCAAGAAGGTCACGAAGCAACGGCTGATCTACGTCGACGACGCCCCCGGCGACCCCGAGGACGGCTCCGGCCACTATGAGATCGCGGGCCGCCGCGACCCGGTGCAGCGCCCCGGCGAGCGGATCGTCAGTCTCGGCCCGGTCGTGGTCGAGTCTCACGCCGAACTGACGCCCGGCGTCCTGGCCGACGTCGTGGCCGATCCCGAGTGGGCGCTCGAATGGGTCGATTCGCCCGACTGTGTGCTCTCCCCGGAGGCGAAGGAGATCGTTCGCCAGCTCGCCGAGGAAGAGTTGAAATGATCGAGGCCGTCACCTTCCAGCCGGTCGAGTTCAAGATCGCCCGCTGGCACCTGTGCGACGGGGCCGAGCTGCTGCGCGAGCCTCTGCGCGACGCCGAGCTCCCGCGCGAAACGCTCCGTCGGCTGCGCCGCGACTTCGACCGCATCCTGCTCATGGCGTCGGGCAAGTCTGCCGACCTGTCGGCGAAGATCAAGAACGAGGTCCTGGGCGCGACCGCCTACGCCGCCGAGTCGAACACGTATTGGGGCCTGTGGACGACGACGGCCGGGACGGACATGGACGCCTACCACGGCGCGACGGCGGGCGAGGTCTCGGGCGGCTCCTACGACCGCGTGACGAAGGCCAACAACACGACGAACTTCGCCGGGATCTCGGGCGACGCGGCCAAGGTCAACTCGAACGACATTACGTGGCCGACGGCGAGCGCCAATTGGAATAGCTCGAACACGATCCCGCAACTCCTGGTGCTGAACGGGAACGCCAAGACGTCGGCCGACCTGGGGATGCTGTGGGGCGACTTCACGGTCGCCAAGGCCGTCCTCAGCGGCGACACGGCCAAGATCGCCACGGGCGATTTCTCCTACACGGACGAGTAGGTAGCGCGCGGTGGCCGCGCCGACTCTCCAGGCCGAAGGCTCCGACGTTTGCGCGACGTCCGGGACTCCGGGCCTCACGCTCCCGGCCCACGCCGCCGACGACATTCTCATCATGGGGTCGTTCTTTTGGGGGCCGTCGCCAGGCACCGTCCCGGACGACATTCCGACGCCGGGGAATCCCTCGGGTGGCGCGTGGGCCCCGGTGCTCGGTTCGCAAATCGGGATCACCGACGGCACGAACGTCCGGGGCAAAGGGCAGCTCTTTTGGCTGCGCTGCGCCTCGTCCACCGAGGGCCGGTCGTTCACGCGCGGAGCCAATTGGGACACCGGGACCGATACGGCCTGGTACGTGCGGGCCTGGACGATCCGAGGCTGCATAACGTCCGGCAACCCCTGGGACGAGGTCGATCCCGCCGGGCCGTTCCGAACGGCTAATCAGAACTTCGATGCGCTGACCGTCGCCGGGGCGGAACGGCTGGCGATTCACTTCGGGCTCCGCTCGAACGCTGAGGCGGGCTTCATGGGCGCGGCGCCTGGCGGTTGGACGGCCGGGGCCTCGGACAACAACACGACCGGGACGGACGGCTCATCGCGCACCTACCGTCAGGACAACGTATCGGCCGACACCTCTGCGGCGGCCCCGACGCAATCGGCGTCCTCGGTCGGCGGCTACTTCTACGCCGGGATCTCGTTCAAGCCGCCTGCCTCGGCGGTTACGTTCGCGGCCGCCGTCGCGGGCCTGGGGGCCGTCAGCGCGGCCGTCGCGCGGGAGAGGAAGCTCGCCTCGACCGTCGCGGGCCTCGCGCAGCTCGTCGCCGACATTCGGCGCGAGCGGAAGCTCGCCTCGACCGTCGCCGGCCAGGCTGCGGTCGCCGACGCGATCACCGTCAACGGCACGGTTCTCCTGTCCTCGTCGGTGGCGGGCCAGGCGGCGATCGTCGCGGCGCTGAAAGAGGACAAGCGGATCGCCGCGCTCGTCGCGGGCGGGGCGACGATCACGGTCAACCAGCTCCGGCTCGAGCGGCTGCTCCAGGCGCTCGTCGCCGGGAACGCTCAGGTCGTGGCGAACCTGACCGTCGAAGGCGGCGTGGGCGCGGCGGTGATCGTGGACGTCGATCAGACCGTGCATATCGTGTCCACGATGCGCTAGGTCGTCCGAACGGTTCGGCACACTCGCGGGCGTGCAGGCTTACGGACACGTGGACGTAGCCGCCGCTCGTCACCAGCAGATCGACGCGGCGGCGGGCAACGCGATCACCACCGAGCCCGATTGCACGGCCGTCCTGCTCAACGCTCGCGTCGCCGACGTGACGGTGACATTCGCCACCTCGGGCGACGCCGAGACGCCGGGCGCGGGCAACGGCCTCATCATCAAGTTCGCCGCGCAACCTCTGTTCGTGCCCCTGCCGCCCAACACCGTGATAGACACGGCTGCGGGCGCGGGCGGCCTACTCGACGTGTTCCAGCTCTCATGATCCGTCCGACGCCCTTCCGAAACTAAGGAGCCAGCGTGAGCGTCACCATCACCAACATCAAGCGCACCAGGACCGGCAACAGCCGCCGCGTCCACTTCGACATCGCTGGCGACTCGTCGTATGCCGCAGGCGGCGAGGCGTTGGCGGCGGCGGACCTGAACCTGCTCATGCCCGAGTTCGGCGGCGGCCTGCTCGCCACCGACTCCGACAAGATCGACTTCTGGATCTCCGAGCAGGACGTCGCGGGCGGGCGCTCGTATGTGCTCGACCGCGTGAACGACAAGGTGCTCGCCTACGACGGCGGCACCGAGGTCGCGGGCGCGACGAACCTGACCGGCGTGGTGTGCCGCTGCGTGGCCGAATACAACGTGCAGCCTTCGGGCTAAGAAAGGATGCCGCCGCTTATGTTGCTGAACACGATCCGCTTCGAGGCCGTCGCCGATGGCGGCGACCCGTTCGGGCCTTCGCCGCACCTTGCGCCCGAGCCGAACGAGTACGCGCCCGAGCCGGAGCAGCAGTTCGCGCCCGAACCCGAGCCCGAGCCGCAGCCGGAGGGCGCACTCGCCGAGGGCGAGCCGACCTGGGACGACGAGCGCGAGCAGCGGTTCGCGCAGATGGAGCAGTTCGTCGGCTCGATGCAGGAGGCGCTAGAAGCTGCCGAGGCCGAGCAAGCCGAGGCCGCGCAGCGCGCCCGTTTCGAGCAGACCGGCGAGCTGCCCGAGTTCGACCCGCTCGACCCCGCGAACGTGACGCAGCACGTCGCCGCGCAGCTCTCGCCCTGGTTCCAGGGGATCGCGCAGCAGCAGCAGCAGATCCTCGACATGATGAACGAGATTCAGCCCTTCGCGCTCGGCGCCGCCGAGCAGCAGGGAGAAGAGCTGGCCGGTGAGGTGTTCGACCGGCTCGGCAAGCCCGTCGAAGAGGGCGGGCAGGGCCTCGGGTCGTTCGACCGCGAGCTGGCGCTGACGATGGCCTCGCTCGCGCAGGCGAACGGGTACGACGGCGAGCAGGCGCTCATGCAGGGCGCTCTCGAAGCCGTCAGGATCGGCAAGCGGATCAGGGCCGAAGGTGCCGAGGAAGTGCTCGACCACCAGCAGCGCGTCCGTGGCCTGCGCCAGGAGCCGGGCATCGGTGGCCCCGGCGCCGAGCATGGCGAGCAAGAGCCGACTCCACACGAGTCACGCACGGCCGGGCGTCGCCCGTTCCGTCAAGCCGCAGTAGCTTCGCTGGAGAGGCAACGAGCCAGGCGAAGTGAGGCCCAATAGTGCCGCCGCGTCCGAATGTCGTCCGACCGCTGCTTTACAAGGAGGCGTAGATGTTCGTCCGGCTGCACACACTGAGGTTCATGCCCGACGAGGCCGTGGCCGATTTCGCGGATCTCCTGCGAGATCAGAAAGGCCCGCTGGCCCGTCAGATCAAGTGGTCAACCGTCCTCATGTCCGAACTCGAGCGCGACTCGTCGCCGGAGAAGTACGACGGCGAGAAGTTCCGCATGGGAGTCATCCTCGCGCCCCACGCCGGGACGGGGATGATTACCGAGACCGGCGGCCCCAACTCGCCGCAGCTCTTGGAAAAGACCAAGACCCGGATCGACGTCGGGATCGTCACCATCCCCGTCAGCTTCACCACGAAGCTGATGGAGGTCTCCGACAACCGCGACAACGCCTGGCTCGACGCGGTGGAGGGGAAGATGGACGAGGCGGAAAAGGCGTTCCGTCGGACGATCAACGAGCAGTTCTGCGGCTCGGGCGACGCCCTGATCGCCACGATCACGGCGGGGTCGGGCCCATCGACCACGGTGACGGTCGGGACGAGCGCGAACTTCTACCAGCTCTACGAAGGCCGGATCATCGACGTTCGCACCCGCTCGAACGGCGCCGTCATCGCCAACGGCGTCAAGATCGTGTCCTACGACGAGGTCGCCGGCACGGTCACGCTGAACACCTCGGTCACGGTCACGACCGCCGAGGGGCTTTACATCCAGGGGTCGTACGGAAACGCGATCGCGGGCTACGGCAACGCGACCGCGACGACCGGGACCTTTCAGGAGATCAACCGGGCGACCTACCCTCAGTGGAAGGGCACGGACGTCACGCCGGTCGGCACCGGGCCGTTCGATCCGACGGTGGCGATCTTCGACAAGGCCGAGCGACTGTCGCGGCGGCGCTCGGGCGACGGGCCGGACTTCTACATCATGGACCCGGCCGTCAAGGACAAGTTCACGCAGTTGCTCACCATTCAGGCTCAGTGGAACGGGGCCGAGGGAACCCTCGAAACCGGGTGGGTCGGTGCGAAGTACCGCAACAAGACCTACATGGACGAGTTCGATATGCCGCCCAAGACGGTGTACGGCGTCAACAAGGAGGACGCGCTGATCCTCACGGTGGACGACGGCCCCGATTGGGACGAGCGCGACGGCTCCATGTTCAAGCGGTTCTCCCGGACGCTGCCGCTCGAAGCGTGGCTCGTCTGGATGCTCCAGCTCGGTTTCAAGCGGTGCAACAGCGCCGTCAAGATCGGCAACATGACCCCGGCCTCCTAAGCCGAGGGCAAGCACTCCGGACCAAGGGAAGCGGGGGCCGTCAGGCCCCCGCTTCACACTTACGCTGATGGCGACTGTCGATTACCGATACGGAGCCCTGTACGTCGCGGAGGACGCGCAGGATCATCGGGTGATCGACCAGGCGTTGAAGCGCCTCGACTCGCGCCTCTTCCTGGAGCGCCAATGCACGATCGACAACGAGTTCGTGTGGACGGTCAACCTCGACGTCGGCGACCAGGTGCCGGTGTGGGTGCTCGATTGGCGCGACTCCGACGAGCAGGCGATCGAGCTGCCGACGTTCGGGATCGTGGAAGAGGTCAAGCGCATGATGCAGCGAGGCCCCGTGTCGAACGAGGATCATCGCCGCCGCAACGCCGAGCTCCGGGCGCGGCGCCGCCGCGAGTTCGACGAGGCCGTGGCCGAGATCGCCCGCGAGCACATTCGCGCGCACACCGTCAAGAGCTTCACGTTCTTCGACCGCCAGCGGCCGGTCAACCACGCTCGACACGCGCGCCGCGAGCAGCGCCTCCGCGACTCGGATCGGCTGGTCGCGTGAACTACCTGGCGATCTACAGCGAGGTCATCAACCTCCGTTTCAACAATCAGACCGGCAAGACGGCGCAGGTCAAGAGTTGGGTCGGGCAGGCCGAGATCGCTCTCTGGAACGCGGCCGATTGGAACTTCAAGCGCGTCCCGCTCGCGCAGTTGTCCGTCGTTGCCGGCGTCGCCACCGAACCGGCCGACTTCGGCAAGGCCAAGCGGCTCTTCGACCCTCGCGGCTCGCGGCTCGAATATCTCGAGCCCGACGTGTTCGAGGAAGCGTTCATGGCCGAGCCGACACCGCAGGTAGCCAACGCGACGCACTACACCGTCATCAACCGGCAGATCATCGTCGCGCCGCAGGAAACGAGCATCGCCTTCAAGCTCTCCTACCGCCGCCGCTACGCGCACCTGAACAGCGGCGGCGCGACCGTGGCGGGCCTCATGTCGTCCGACACCGACACGCCGATTTGGGACTCGGAGTTTCACTACCTGCTGGTGCCGTGGGCGATCATCCTCGGCGAGAAGTTGGAGAAGGACCCGACCGCCGAATCGCTGCGCGCCCAACGCGACGAGATGCTGGCCGGGATGATCTCGGAGCTGACGGGCGGGCAGGAAGGCGAGCCGATTCAGTACGGCTACCCGTAGGCCGATGGATCTCTACATCGACGACTTCTCGGGCGGCCTCAACCTCCGCGACTCGCCGAACCAGCTCGGAACGAACGAGTCGCCGCGCTGCTGGAACTGGGCGCAGAACGAGCGCGGCGGCCTCCTGCGGCGAAAGGGCTGCGCGAACCTCGTCGCGCTGCCGGGGACGACGCAGACGGTGGCCGACATTTTCTACAGCGAGGTCTTGGACCTGTGGCTCTGCGTCCGTGAGAACTCGGGCACCAAGCGCCTCTTCGCGCGCCCCGGCGACCTGTCGGGCTCGTGGACGAACGTGGGCCAGATCGCCTCGGGCGTCAGCGCCCGCGCCGCCTTCGCCGACTGGCCGGGCACGACCAAGTATTGCCTGATCCTCACGGACGTTTCCGATGCGTCGAACGGCGGCCTCTACACCTACGACGGGACGACGCTGACCAAGCGGGTGCAGACCGATTGCACCTGTCTCGCGGTGTGGCAAAACAAGGTGTGGGCGGCAGGCTCGACGCTGAACCCGCCGCGCGTCCTGCGCTCGCCGGTCGGCGACCCGACGAGCCTCCCCGACTTCAACGACCTGCGCGAGTTGAACGGGAACCTGATTACCGCGCTCGCCGTCGGCGGCGGCGCGCTGCTCGCGTTCAAGAAGCGGTCGCACTACCGGATCACCGACGCCGCGACGGGCGCCTACTCGACCATCGACTCAAGCGTGGGCTGCGTCAACCCGCGCGCCGTCGTCGCCACGCGCAGCAGGGTCGTCTTTTGGGGGCCGGACGGGGTCTACTCGACCGAGGGGATCGGCCGCGCGTCGAACGTCGGCGACAAGATTCAGCCGGTCTACACGCACGACGACACCCTGCCCGCCACGGTCGTCGCCGGCGTCTACCGCGACCGCCCGCAGTTCGCCATCCAGAACTCGTACTTTCCGCTCGTCACGGACGGGACGCCGCTGCTCTACGACTTCTGGCCCGAGCGCGATTCGGTCGTGCCGGTGCTCATGGCGACGACCAACCAGGGGCAGATTTCGAGCCTGGCGATGAAGGACGGGGTTCTGTACGCGGCGCTCCAGGCCGAGGATGATCTCTTCCGAATGTTCACCGAGCAGGCGGGCCTCGACGGGGCCTCCGAGTACGCGAGCACCTGGAAAACGCCGTGGCTGCTTCCCAACTCGGGCCAGCTCTCGCGGCTCCAGCAGATCCTCGTGCAAGGGCTGATCGAGGAAGCTACGGGCGCGGCGCTGGTGGTGAGCGTGGACAAGGATTGGAACAGCCCGACGATCCCCGGCAACGCGCTCGACTACGACCTGACGACGCAACTCCTGGCGGCAAATAGCTCGGTCGAGCAGCAGACCGCTCTCATTCAGTCGCTCGGCCACGCGGCGGGCTACCAGCTCGATCTCAACAACAACTCCGACACCGACGTCGGCGAGATCTCGCTGCGCGCGCTCCAGATCATCGACACGCCGATCGGCTGGCCGGTGGTCGGCTACCCGGCGCACCAGCGGCCGGATCTCGGCAGGGGTGGCGGGCGCAACACGCCGCCGCCTGGCCCGCCGCCTGCCGCATGAAGCTCAGGCTCACCCGCCCGACGACGCCCGACAACGTCTTTCAGGCGCTCGCGCAGGCGCTCGACGAGCTGGAGCGTCGGATCGCCTTCGGCACCGGGCAGGCCGTTTTCAGCGGCATCGCCTCGAACGCGGTCGTGACGATCCCGCACGAGCTGAACCACACGCCGCAAGCGGTTCTCGCGACCTGCAAAGCGCGCAGCGGCGTCACCGCGGTCTGCGTGATGGAAGTGACGGCGACGGCGACGCAGATCACCGTTCGCGCGCAAACCGTCGACGGGCAGGTTCCGGCGGGTAGCTCGACCGTGGACTTTTGGTGGCTGGCGATCCTCTGATCCCGTCCGGTCGGGCGGCCACGATATAGGCCGTGCCGCAGTTCATCGAAGAGGGGGGCCGGACACGAACGCGAGCGCGCACGTTCCGCTATCCGGGGATGCCGAACCCAATGGCGCCGCAGGCGCCGCCGCAGCAGCCGCCGCAGCAGGCGCAGCCGCCGATGCAGTTCGGCTACCAGGACGACCCGTTCCTCGTCCAGGGCCGCGCCGCAGCCGAGGCGTCGCTCGCGGGTGCGAAGGGTCGCGGCCTGGAGGCGAAGCGCCGCCTGCTGATTCAGCTCGGCAACCCCGAGCTCGCCAAGCAGATCCTCGGGGCGAATGACCCGACGATCGCGGCGATGGCGAACGACCCGATGAGCACCTACGCGCAGATCAAAAAGGGCTACGAGGGCAACGTCCTCCAGGCCGACGAGGGGTACAGCGCCAACAACCTCTTCTACGGCACGACGCGCGGCAAGGGGCTGGCCGACCTTGCGAACCAGCGCCAGATGCAGGAGGCCGGGGCGCTCCAGGCCGCTCAGGGCGGCATCGAGGGGATCAACGAGAACCTGGCCGGCGCGGAGGCCGCCTACCGCGAGGCGCTGCTCTCGGGCGAGCAGGGCGCCTACCAGCGGGCGCAGGACCGCGCGCTCGAGTTCGGCATCGGCCCCGAGCCGCCGCAGGCACCGCCCGGCGGTGAGCCGCCGCCCGGCCCGCCGCAGGCGCCGCCCGGTCAGCCGCACGTCCAGAAGCTCTACCAAAACGTCGCGCGCCAGCACGTCCAGCGCCGCCAGCAGCGCGGGCACCGCCAGCGCCAGGGCGGGCACCGGCAGGCGCGACCCCGACACGGGAGGCAACCGTAATGGCGAAGGTCAAGCGACGCACCGGCCGGGGCCGCCCCTCGAACTTCTCCGACAAGCAGGTCCGGCGGCTGCTCCGCTCGCTCGGCGGGCTCGACCCGGCGCTGCGCGGGCACCTGAACGACAAGCAGATCGAGAAGCGATCAACGGGCTTTGTCTCGGCGCACCTCGACCCGGTGCGGCGCGAAACCGAGGCGACCATCGAGCGGCGCTCTCAGCGCGGGACGGGCGCGATCTCGGGCTACACCGCCGAGCACGAGGCGCAGCTCGCAAAGATCCCCGGCCTCGTCGATGCCGACTACACCCGGCAGGCTCAGGAAGAGCAGGCGCTCCAGGAGGGTCTTACCGGCGTCCTGCGGGGAAGCGGCCAGCGGCTCCAGGGTGAGCTTGCCGCCCGACTCCAGCAGGCCGGGATCGAGCCGCCGTCGCCGTCCTCCGGGCCGCCAGCGATTGCTTCCAGCGACACCGGGGGCGTCAACATCGAGCCAATGCCGATCGGACGCCGCTCGCCGGTCGCCGACGACAACGGCTCGATCAATGCCTTCCTTGCGACGAAGGCGCCACCGGGCGCCACCGCAGGAGGCCCGATGCCGCCGGAGCCGGTGCCACCGGGGGCACCTGGCCCGGCACCGGGCGGTCGCTTCTCGGGCACCATCGGCGCGTTCGGCCAGGGCGCGGCCGGGGGCATGGCGGCCTCGACCTACGCCGGTAGCTCGCGCATCGGATCCGAGGGCGCGAGCCAGCGCGCCTACGCCCACGAGCTTCCCGGCATCGCCGCGCTCGGCGGGCGGGCGGCGACCCGCGACTTGCAGCTCCAGCTCAACCGCGAGTTGTCCGATCGGATGGGCGAGATCAACGCGCAGGCTCCGGGCATGGCCGCCGAAGAGTCCGAGCGGCTGCGCGACCGCGACCTGGTGAAAGGCCAGGCGCGCGGCAGTTACTTGAACACCTACCTCGACCGCGAGCTACAGCGGCAGGTCGCGGCCGCGTCCACCGGGCTCGACTACGCGAAGCTCGCCTCGGACGAGCAGTTGACCCGCCAGGCCGAGCGCGGCCGCAACAAGCGGGCGACGCAGGCCGAGCGCGGCCGCAACCAGCGGGCGAGCGCGCACGAGGAGGCTCAGACGCAGCGGAGCCAGATGAGCCAGCAGGGGATGAACCAGCGGGCGCGGAAGCGGCTCAAGGCGCAGGGCCGTCAGTACGACGATGCTCAGTCCCGCTCGCGCGGCTTCCTGGTCGATAAGAAGGGCCGCCCGATCCTCCGCTCGAACGGAAAGCGCATCCCGTACAAGCCGCCGAAGTCAGGCTCTAGCAACGACTACGAGTAGCCGATGGCCCGCGTCGCGTCGCCAGCGGGCCGGGGCCGGAGCGCCGAAGGCTCGGCCGTCCTCAACCGCCGCAAGAAGCGGCGTCCCGTCCTCGGGCCGCCCGCGCCGACGAAGCGGGCCCCGGTCAAGATCGCAACGGGTCGGGGCGAGCAGCGCCCGCGTCCTGTTCGTGGCTCGTCCACGACCGACCGGCGCGTAGGCGAGCCTGAGTACCGCCGCGCCGCGAAGGTGCTCGGGCGGATCGACGCGGGCAAGGGCGACGTCAAGGATCTCCAGAACCTCCTACGGGTGGAGGGCTACGGGATCAAGGCCGATGGGGTCTACGGCCCCAAGACGGCGGCGGCCTGGAAGTCTCACTCGGGCGAGCTGGTCGAGTGGGGCGAACGGATGCGCTCGCTGGTCCGCAAGCAGAACGAGCGCGAGCGGCGCCAGGCCCGCAGCTCGGCGCAGGCCGAGTCGGGCCGGGCGAAGGCTCTCCGCGAGCAGGGCCTCGCGCCGAAGGTGGCGGCGGGCCTCGCCCGCGAGCCGACGCCCTACATGGAGGCGATCAGGCTGCTTGAGCAGGAGCGGATCGCCGAAGAGACTCGCAAGCGGAACAAGAAGCTCTACCCGGCCCCGAAGCCGAAGGGCTGGCAGAAGTTCCTCGGTCACGTCACCGAGGTCGGCGCGTGGGAGGCGGCGGCCGAGGGGATCAACAAGCGCATCCCCGGCGCGCACGTGCCCGGCCCGCCGAAGGCGCTCCAGAAGGCGTCGCAACGCTACAACCGGATCGTCCTCGGCGACCAGGGCTCCGGCTACAAGGGCTCGTCGTTCGGCGGCGGGCTGCCCGGCAACCTGATCGCCGACATAGCGAACACGACGCTCGGCTTCCCGGCCGGCCTCGTGTCGATCGAAGAGGCGGCCCGCGAGGGGCGCTTCAAGGAGGACGTTCTCAAGCCGATCGCCGAGAACTACGCGCACACCTACGGCCCGCTGTTCGAGGGGCACCCCGGCCGGATGCTCTCTCGGATGGGGAAGCACCCGCTCGGGCCGATTCTCGACGCGCTGACCGTCGCCTCGCTCGGCACGTCGGCGTCGTTGAAGGCGACCCGGATCGCAACGGGTGGCAAGCGGGGCGTCGTCCCGCGCCAGCGCATCGTGCGCTATGAGGGCGGCTCGTTCCAGCCACACGCAAGCCCGAACCAGCTCGTCCGAATCCTCCAGCACAAGAAGGACCGGGCGAGCGAGGCCGCGCCCGAGGCGCTGCTGACGAAGATCCCGCTCGGCAAGGGCGCGGTCACGTCGCAGATCCCGATTGGCCTGACCGCTGGTGCACGGCGCCGCGCAGCCAAGCGCGTGCCCTACGAGCTCGAGCGGGAGTTCGAGCGAACGGCCGCGCCCGCCGTCCGGCTCCAGCAGGTCCGCAGCTCCGTCCGTTCGCCGGGCAAGATGTTCGCCTACGACGTTCTGCTGCGCTACGGCGACAAGGCGCTCGAACGGCTCGACCAGGAGATCGCCTTCCGCCAGGAGCGGCGCCACGGTATGCACCGCGAGGGCCGCGACTTCCTCGGCGAGGGCAAGGTCGGCATGGGCGAGGCGGTCGCTCAGTCGGCGCAGATCATCGGCCTCCGCATCGCGCGCAAGCACCTGGAGCGGCCGTCCAAGCGGTTCCTGCGGGCCGTCGAAGCGGGCCGCGACCTGACGGACTTCTACCAGGACACGAAGATCGCTCTCGGCGAGCTGAACCCGGAGCGCGCCGCCCCGCGCGTCGATCTCCCGTCGCGGATCGTGACGGGCGCGAAGATGGAGCCGGTCATGGAGTCCACCGGCTTCCGGCCGGGCCGGATGATGCCGGGCCACAAGCAGGCAAAGAAGGCCGAGGCGTCGCTCACGCGGCTCGACATGCTGGAGCGCGAGCTGGAAAAGACGACGGCCGCGTTCGAGAAAACGAAGGGGCTCACCCGGCCGCGCACGGAGCGCGAGGCGAAGATCCTCCGCGCGACGATGGAGGAAGAGCTGGTAGACGACTTCCGCGCCTACGCCGCCAAGCAGTTCGACACGCCCGGCGGTCAGGACCCGTTCAAGGGCGCGTTCGGTGACGCGAAGGACCAGCTCCACCGCAACTACACGAACTGGCTCATCAAGGAGTTCCAGCGGGGCAAGCGGCACCGGGGCACCGCCCGCGCGCTGCGCGAGGGCCGCTACACGCAGACCGTCAAGGGCGAGCAGCTACAGGAGTTCGCCGATCAGTTCTTCGCCGAGCCCGAGTTCGCAAAGAAGCTGGACGCGCTGGAGGCCACCGAGCAGGGGCTCCGCGACCTGGCCGAGTTCAAGCGCGGCGGCGTCGGGTCGAAGGCGGCGAAGCAGGAGGACGAGTTCGCAGACGTCTTTGGCCCGGCCGAGGGGCTTCCCCCCGAGGCGCCTGGGGTCAAGCCGTTCGAGGCCAAGCCTGCGGTGAAGCCGCCGAGCGCCGCGAGCGCCGCCGCCATACGCGACCGCGAAGCGGCTCGCGCGGCCCGCGACGATCCCAACGTCAGGACCGACCAGCAGCCGCGCGGCGACGAGATCCCCGGCATAAAGGTCGGGCCGCTTACCTCGGACGAGCGGGCGGCGACGGCGCAGGCCGCGCTCACGCGCGAGGTCGAGAACGTGAAGGCGAAGGTCGCGGCCGCCGAGAAGGAAGGTCGGCACGACCCGGATAGCCCGCTCTGGACGGGCTTCCTGCCGAGCGGGTCGGCTCGGAAGCGGAAGGGCGAAACCGGCCTTGCTCGCGCGAAGCGGTACATCGCGGATCTCGAGCGCCAGGTGGCGCTCAACAAGGACGTCAAGCTGACCGACCCGACGAAGGTGTACGAGTTGCCCGCCGCGTTCTTCTTCGACCACGTTTCGCGCGACCTGCCGCGCGGCCGGATCGTCAAACAGTCGGGCCAGCGCGTCCACGTCGAGATGGACGAGGCCACCTATCGCGAGTTGCTAGAGGACGCGCTGCACTACTCGAAGTCGATGGGCGAGGGCGGGTTCGAGGGGCGAGGGCTGATCGCGTCGGCGCAGGCGACGGCCAAGCGGCTCTCCGACGATCCGTTCCCGGCGACGGCGAAGCAGATCGAGGCCGAGGAAGCGGGGATCGCCGCCGCCGAGCGAGCGGCCTACAAAGACGAGGGCCCGCTGCTGGAGGGCGCGACCCCGGAGCAGATCGGCCAACTCCAGGCCGAGTACGCGCTCACCTTCGGCGAGGACGCCCTGACGGGGGCGCGCGAGCCGGGCGTCCCTGCGTTCGGCGCCTGGGCTGAGCGCCAGCTCGGTCAGGTGGAGCCGCAGAGCTTGAAGGCCCCGCCGCAGGATCTCGGCGTCCAGGCGCCGCCGAATATGCCCGCCGGGTTCGGCGTCGACAAGGTTGAGGGCGGCTTCCGTGCCTACCGCGTCGAGGACGGCGGGCGCGGCGAGCGCACCTACGTCGGCCCGGTGCGGAAGGGCAACAAGGAAGCGGCCGACGACATGAAAGCGGCGCAGAACGCCGAGGTCGTGGAGCCGCGCTCGCTCGCGGCGAGGGCCGAGGCCGAGCAGCGGATCGAGGACGCCCACGCGCACGAGGCGTTCAAGGCCGCGAAGGACAAGATGCAGGTCCCGGTCGAGCTGCGCCCCTACGCCAAGAACGAGCCGGGCGGGGTCGCGCAGCGGTCGGCGAAGGCGGCACCGGAGGCGCTGGTCGAGATGGTCGCGGCCGGCGAGAAGCCTGCCGCGCTGATTTCGGGCGAGCTGGCGCCGCACGTCCTCATGTTGCTTGAGAAGCAGGCGAAGGCGGCCGGGCTGACCTGGCTGCCGAAGATCGCCGGGCGCAGGACCAACTACATCGTCGGCCGGGGCCAGCCCGAGGCCGTGCGGCTCGCCGAGGCGCTGGACATGACGATCGGCGCAGCCCGCACCGCCGAACTCGGCCGCGCGCTCGGCTACTCCGAGCAGGACGTCCGGCGGTTCACCCGACGCAGGCACGGCGAAGAGGCGCCGCCCGAGAAGGCGCCGATGCGAGCGGAGCCACCGCCGCCGCTCGATGAGCTGTCGGCGAAGCGCGTCGAGAAGCTGAACCGCGACCTGGTGGCGTTCCGCGCGCTACACAACCGCGCCCCCGACGGGCCGATCAAGGACAAGCTCGCCAAGCAGATCGCCGAGGTCGAGGCGAAGCTCGCCGAGGTGTTCCCCGAGCCAGCGCCGACGCTCGCGGGCGAAGTGCCCGAGGTCATCCCCGGCCAAAGGACGATAGAGCAAGCTGAACGCGCTGCAAAGATGCCTAACAAACCGAGCGCGGCCGACTACGAACGGTTCCTCGGCTCCGAGCCGCTGCCGGTCAGCGAACGACTCGGCACCCGCGCCGGGCTGCTCCGCGAACTGCGCGACAAGGAGTTGAAGTCATGGGATCGGCGCAAGCCGCCGCACCAGGCGATCGTGCCGACGCAGCGGCAGATCGGTAAGGAGTGGGTCGGCGGCGAGGCGGCGGGCCCGGACGCCCGCTACGTGCCCGACGTCGCGCAGAAGGCCGTCCACTCGCTTCTCAGCCGCGCGCAGGGCGTCCTCGGCAAGCAGCAGAAGGCGCGCTATCAGTATCAGTCCGAGGGCAAGCTGTTCACGCAGGGCCGCGTCCGGCGTGGCGCGCAGGTCACGCTCGAAGAGTTCCACCTGACCCGGCGGCGGGCGCAGCGAACGCTCGACCAACTCCGCGCCTCGACCTTCACCCGGCCGCTGAACAAGGAGTCCGTCACCTGGCGAGATCCCGACTTCGTGTTCTTCAACCCTCACGCCTTCAAGATCCCGCGCGGCGTCCGTGACGACCCGGCCGAGATCGTCCTCGGCATGACGCCTGCGGAGCTGGCGCGAGCCGACGCAGCGTTTTGGGAGGATGCGTTCCCCGAGCGGATCGACTTCACCGACGTCGAGCGCGCGGAGGCGGCGGGCGTCCGTCAGGTGCACCAGGAGATCGCGGCCGCCTTCCAGCAGCAGGCGCCCCTCTTCGTCGGCACCAAGCGGCTGAACGCGCTCGCGCGGGCGGGCCTCGGCTTCGTGGACTTCGGCAACAACATGACCCGGCTCGGGCTGCTCTATCTCAAGGGCGCCTTCGTCCCGGCGAACTTCGCCGGCAACCTGATCTTCCTCGGTATCCAGCAGGGGCCGAAGGGCGTCGCCAACCTCGCTCGCGGCTCGACGCTGCTGCGGCTGGTGCGCGACTCGCATTGGGCGCCGCAGCCGCTCAAGAACGCCCTGGAGGTCCTGAGCGACCTGCGCGCCGAGACTCTGGCCCGGCTCGACATCGAGGTCGGCACCGGGGCCTCGCTCGCGCTCGTGTCGAGCAAGGGGCCGCTCGGCGCTCTCACGTCGGCCGTCGGTCATGCCTCGAACGTCCTCTCCGACCGTGGCCCGCGACGCGCCGCGATCCTCTACGAGATGCGTAAGCGGGGCTTCAAGACCGACGCGCAGATCACCCGCCTGCTCGACGACCCGAGGATGCGGCCGGTGCTGAATCAGATCGCGGAAGAGGCCGAGAACGCGATGGTGCGCTTCCGTGGCCTGGGCCGCGTCGAGCGCGAGGTCCTGTCGCGGATCATCTTCATCTACCCCTGGATCAAGGGCGCGACGCGCTACGGCTTCCACCTCGGCATGGACCATCCGGTGAAGTCGGCGATCATCAACGCGATCGGCGAAGAGGGGCACGAGGAAATGGTGCGGCGCCTCGGCGAGCTCGTCAGCTATCTCGAGCACCTGATCCCCGTCGGCGAGCCGCAGCAGAAGTTCGGCACGACCGTCGTGCCGGTGCGCTCACCGCTGGCGATCACGCCGGTCGGGACGTTCGGCGAAGTGATGGGGATGATCGGCAACGCCAACTCGCCGGACGTACCGCCGTCACGTCGGCCGATCCGCTACCTCCAGCCGACGCTCCGCGCCGTCGGCGAGGCGCTGTCGGGCGTCAACTGGTCCCGGGGCTACTCCTACCAGGGCAAGACCCCGCTCGATATTGCCGCCGACGTCACGGTGCGTCAGTACCCGCTCGTCCGGGGGATCGAAACGATCCGCCGCGAGCCGCAGACGGGGCCGTTCGAGGGGTCGCCCGCGAAGCAGCCGCTCTACGTCAAGGAGGGCGGCTGGAAGGCGGGCCTGAGCGAGATCATGGTGCCCGGCCGCAAGCGGCTCCTGAACCTCCCGGCCGCCCACGCCAAGCGCGCCGCCGAGGTTCGCACGGCGCTCTCCGACGAGCAGCGTGTCCTCTACGACGACAAGGCGCTGCGAACGGAGCTGATCGCGGGCGCGAAGGCCGAGAAGCTGCCCCGGATGCTCGACGCCGAGTACCAGCTCGACAAGCCGCTGCGCGAGGCGATCACCTGGCTCACCCGCCGCAACCTGGCCCGCGTCAAGGCTCGCAACGAGAAGGACGCCGCGCTCAACGCCTTCGAGAAGTGGGAGGTCGATCTCAAGCTCGCCCGCCAGTACAAGCTCGTCAGCCCCGCCGACTACCAGCGCCACTACGCGCGGGTGCGAGAGATATGGGAGGACGACTCGCTGGCGACCGAGCGGCGCGACGGGAAGATCACCCGCGAAGTGACGAACATGGGCCTAGCTCTCTTCGGCCGCGACGCCCTGGACGACGCGCTGGAGGCCCTGCGAAACAAGGGCCGCACCGTCAAGCGACCGCAGCTACTCGGGAGTTAGCCACATGAGCCCGGCCACGATCAACGCGAACACGACGAGGCCGGGAACCCACGGCACCGACTCGGCCATCCACGACCACCAAAACTCCACGTACCCGCCGATCCGAGCGCGACGATTCACGGCGGCCGAAACTACACCATGCCGAACTATCGCCGCGTAGCCCGTCGAGAAGCCCGCCGAGCGGGGATCGCGCCGCGCCTGTTCCTGCGGCAGATCGGCATGGAGTCCGGCTTCGATCCGGGCGCCCGCTCACCGGCAGGCGCGGTCGGGATCGCGCAGATCGTCCCGCGCTGGCACCCCGACGTCGATCCGACCCGGCCGGGCAACCAGGCCCCCGGCGTCGACCCGGCCGCCGACCTTCGCTACGCGGCGCAGCTCGACGCGCGCCTGGCGCAGCAATACGGCTCGATGCGGGACGCGCTCTCGGCGTACAACAGCGGCAAGCCCTGGGCGCAGGGCAAGGGGATCGCCGAGACCCGCAACTACGTCGAGTCCATCCTTGCCGGGGCTGGCCCCGGCGACGAATCGGGGGCCGGGGTCGCGGCGGCACCGGCCCCCGATGCTTCTGGCCCCGACCCGGCACGAGTGCAGGTCGCGCAGGATCTCATCGCCGCGCTCAAGCGCCGCGACCTGGCCGGGCAGATCGACGCGATGAAACAGTTGAAGGGAACGCCCGCGCCGGCCGCTGGCATGGCGCCCGGCCACCGCCGCGCGCCGACCGGCGTGGCGTCGGGCGGCGCCGGGGATGCCGAGGTCGAAGAGCTGATCTACGACCCGCTCGGCTCGATCTTCGACGGCGCCCGCTCGGGCAAGCCCTACGGCGGCCACGACGACCACGTGCATATCGCCGACGACAACCCGCAGGCGATGATCGCCATGATTAAGAAGGCGCTCCAGATGGGCCTCCACGTCGGCGAGAACCCGTACACGACCGGGCAGGTCGTCCGGTCGGGTCACGCGAAAAACTCCTGGCACAAGCGCGAGTTCAAGGGCCGCTACAACGGCAAGCTGCTCGGCATGGGCGGCGACGTATCGGGAGATCCGCGCCGAATGGCATCGTTCTTCCGATGGGTGGCTCGCAACTACGGCTGACCGACTCCAACCCGGTCGTCGCTGCCTGGAATCGCTACCTGGAAGTCACCCGCAACGTCGCCGAGGACTACGCGCTGCTGGAGTCGTGGGCCTGGGCCGAGCTGCAAGCCGCGCTCGCGGCGATCGCCAAGCGTAAGGTGGCCGCGTGAGCCGCTTCCTCTCACCCGGCGAGCGCCGCGTCCTGGTCGAGCTGGACGCCTACGAGTTGCCGGTCGAGCACCAAGAGCTGTTCTACTCGACCGAGGGCGACGTCGTGCGCCTCTTCATCGACGAGCTCGACGCGCACATGATCGACGTCGCGGAGCCGCAGCGGGCGTTGCAGCGCGACGAAACCGAGCAGGAGCGGGAGGACCTGACCCGGCGGCAGGAGCATCGAGACTTCGGCCGCAAGGCGTTCGGATGGGAGTGAGTTCGTCCGGTCCGAGGGGCAGTATGGCGCGCCGATGATCCGCTACACGCTGCACATCGTTTCGCCGGTCGTCTTTGACGAGCGGGCGAAGCGGGCGCAGGAAGTCCTCGACGGCGGCAACGTGTTCGGGATCGACTTCCTTCGCGGCCCGGTGGACGGCGAGTTCGGCGAGTTGACCGGGCGGGCCTGCATCCGGGCCAAGTTCTTCCTCGGCTACGCGACCAAGGATCTCGTGCCGATGTACGGGCCGGATCTCGACTCGTTCCTGCTCGGCCAGGTGCAGCCGTCCGAGGCGATGGCGAAGCGCGCGGCCAAGCGCGCGGCCGACGCGAAAAAGACGCCGATGCGCGTCAAGGCGCTGCGCGAGGCCGAGAGGCACCTGGGTTACAAAGAGCGGCCGGCCGGGTCGAACAAGACGCGCTTCGGCAAGTGGTACGGCGTCGATGGTCAGCCCTGGTGCGCGATCTTCGTGTCGTGGTGCTACCACGTCGCCGGGTCGAAGTTCCACTACGCCTATGTCCCGTACATCGTCAACGACGCGCGGCGCGGCGTGAACGGCTTGCAGGTCACGCGCGACCCGAAGCCGGGCGACGTCGTCTGCTTCGATTGGGACGGCGGCGTGGCCGATCACGTCGGCCTCTACCGCGAGGACGGCTCGATCCTGACGACCGAGGGCAACACCGGGATCGGCAACGACTCGAACGGCGGCGAGGTCATGCACCGGACGCGCGAGAACTCTCAGGTCGAGGCGTTCGTAAGAGTCGGACGCTGACCGCGAACCGGGAAGGAGGAAAGTGATGCTCAACCGTTGGAAGGACCTGGCCGACCGGGCCTCCTGGACGGCACTCCAGGCAGGGGCGGCGCAGTTCGCTATCGACGGCTTCGTGTTCAGCGTGGACACGATCAAGGTCGCGGCCGCAGCCGCAGCGATCGCCGCCGTCAAGGTCGTCATCGCGCAGCGCACCAGCGCCTCGGGCGACGGCTCCGCGATCCCTGGCGGCATCCGGGACTAGGCGGCCCGTCCGGGCGAGGTGTGACACTTCGGGCTAGTCCGAACCGTGAAAGGAGCACCATGAGCGAGAGGAATCTCAAAGAGCGCGTCGAGCGGCTGGAGACCTTCCTGGTCGAGAAGTTGAACTACGACCTGGAGGCGCACGAGGCCGCAGACGAGGCGGCGCTGGAGGCGTTCGCCGAGCGCGATCCCGACCACGCCGAGCGCACCGAGGCGTCCGACGCCGACAAGGAGCACGGCAAGCAGGTCGTCAAGGACCTGAAGAAGGAGGAAGCCGCCGCATGAGCGACCAGCCGCCGCAGACACCCGATCCCTTCGGCGACGCGACCGAGGCCGACCTTGCTTTCATGCGCGAGATGCAAGCGAAGGTTGCGGCCGGCGACGACCTGACCGACGCCGACAAGGAGAAGATCGGCGAGATCGCCGCCCGCCACGCCGACGACGAGCTGCGCCACGCGCAGCCGCTAGCACCTCCGCACGTGACGAGCAACGCGCACGAGGCGGTGCCGAGCAACGGCGTGTTCGAGGCCGAGCTGGAGCCGACGCTCGAGGAAGTGCAGGACAAGCTTCGCGCTCGCCTGCCGCTGACCGAGATCGAGCGCCAGGTCGCCGCCCGCGCCGACATTCACCCGCCGTCGGACTACCCGACGACGGTGCAGCCTGCTCAGGTCGAGCTTGAACCGCCGAGGCAGGGCCCGACGCTTCTCGACCAGCTCGCCGAGCTGACCATCGAGGACCGGCTCGCCCGGCTGGAGAAGTTGCAGCTCAAGACGATGAATATGCTCCGCAACGTCCTCGCCGAGATCGGCCGCTCGACCGGCCGCGAGCACGAGCTAATGCGGATCATGGAAGAGCAGGCCCCCGAGTCGCGGGACGTCCTGACCGTCGGCTGATCTTCCACGTGCGGGGAGGGTGCTGGCTTCCCAACCGAGGCTCATGTCCTCGGCTACGCCGGTTCGAGTCCGGCCCCCGCTACTTGAAAGGCCCCGGCGGGGTCCCGGGGCCTTTCTCTTTCTGACGCGCTGAGAGGCGTTCTAAGGGTTTAGGGGTGCTTCGGGCCGTGCAAGCCGCTCGCAGGCCGCCACGCGCCTAGCAGCGCGCCCCCGTCCACTGTCCCTGCTGGCCCCGCCGCTTCATATTGGCGGCGGTCAGGGCTTGGCCCGCATACGAACTCCAGCGGCGCCACGCCGGGAGGAAGCGGTGCCCGCGTCGACGAGTCTCGGCGGCGGCCGCGTCCACGTTGCCGTAGAAGGTCCCGGACATGAACTGCATCGGCCCGCCCGCGCCCGATCCCTCCCGGTTCATCGTCAGCCGCGCGGCCCGCAGGCCGTCCGGCGAGGCACCCTCGCTCGATGAGCAGGCTTGCACCCACGGCCGCTCGGCCGGGAACACGTCGCTCACGTAGTCGAGCGCCCGCGACCAACTCGCGTCGGCGCGGGCGACGATCGCGTGGAGCGTGGCCCGGAGGTTCCGGGCCGTCCACCGCGCCTGCGCCCGGTGGAAGGTGCGGTTGTTCGAGATCCGCTCGCGCTCGCGCTCGGTCAGGCACGCCGGCCCCGGTTCTTCGGGGAAGGTGCAGGTCGGGCGAGTGAGTGGGCGGGTGCGGCGGTGCCAGCGAAGCACGTGCCGGTCGTGGTCGAGGATCTTCTTCTGGAACGTGGCCCGCTTGTCGAGGCTCATGCGCTTCGGGGCCTTGAACGAGTGCGCCCTTGCTGATGTGGCAAGGGCGGCGAAAACGATGGCGCTTATGTAGGCGGCGAGGACGAGTTTGGCGACCTTCACGGGCTACCTCCTGGTGGCTTACGGGGATCGACGCCCTGCCAGAAGCGAGGGGCGTCGGGGTCGATCTCCGAGACCGTCCCGGCCGTGGCGCGGAAGGCGTCGGCGGCTCGGGCTATCTCGGGATCGACCAGCTCGGCGAACGAGCGGTAGTCGTCCGGGTGGACGTAGAGCGTCGGCTTGCCGCCTGGGGTGATGCCGCGCGGGTCGATGGCGTACACCTGGCCCGGCGGCACCGTGTCGCTGACGACGACCGGGAGGCCGTGCAGCGTCGGCGCGACCATCGGGTAGCGGCGCCCGACTCGGTGAAGCACCTGGGCGACGACCAGGGCGAGGACGGCGATGGTGGCGATCGCGGCGCAAACGATCAGGACGATCATGGCTTCCTCCTTCTAGCTTCGCGGCCGGTCGTCGTCAGGGTAGTACCGCTCGATCAGCCGCGTCAAGCCGAGCTCGTCGGCGAAGGCGAGCGCCTGGTCGGGGAGGATGCGGCGCGGGATGCGTTTCACGGCCTTCTCGTGCTGCTCGTGGCGGCGCCAGCAGACGTCGAGCCGGTTGCGGCGATCCCATAGGAACTGCCCGAGGCCCTGTCGCTTGAGCTGCTGCTGAGAGATGATGTGGTGCCCGGTGACGGGGCCGCAACACTCGCCCCCCTCGGCCGGGCAGACGACGCAGGGCCCGATACCGATGCGCCAGCCCGGAGGCTGCCTCGTTCGGCGCAGCGGCTTCGTCCTGAGCGGGCGCTTGCGTCGGATCCGACCGGGACGTTTCACGGTCTAAGGTCTTTGGATCGTGGACGAACGGGCGTTCTCCCCACCTGTGGACAAAGGTGTGGACAACCTGTGGGTCCCGACCGGGACAACTCGGCCCCTGGGGAGAACCGCCGGTTGTCCACATTTCCCGTCCACAAGCGATTCGGGTCGGGCTGCGGGCCTGCCGAGTTTCCCACGGTTTCAACACCCCCTACTACTACTACGAGAGAGATATAAAGCTCTTTAGCTGTAGCCCGGACCTACGCTAACGTCGTCGCCGGAAATGCAACGAGGCCCGGCGTGGCACCCACCACCGGGCCTCGTGCAGCCGTGCACTTGGGCTAGTCGCCCCCGTCCGAGAACCCGTCGGGGCTTTCACCGTCCCACCAACTTGACCTCATCCGTTCACCCCCTCTCGCCGTGGCGCAGCTCGCGGCGCGCGAACCAGCGCGCCAGGTCTGAGTGAAGCGTATTGTGCGAGCCGGGCACCTTGCGGTCGGGCTCGCGGAGCAGCGCGTTCACGACGCCGAGCGCCCGCTCGAGATCGAGGACGCGCAGGGCAAGCGCGCTGGCCTCGTCGGTGTGTTCCATCTTCCCTCCTTCGCGGTGTGTCAACGATTCGACGCTACCTCGCCGGCAGGACGGCGCGGCCTCTCCCACGCCGACACGTCGGCATCGAGCCACGTGTGCAGGCAATCGGTCGCGTTCCAGGTCAGCGTGACGCGGTGCCCGAGTTCGCCGGGCGGCGCCTTCGTGATCGTGTAGCAGCCGGTCAGCTTGACGGTGGCCGTCGCCGAGTAGTAGGCGGCGAAATAGCTCCACTCGCCGTTGACGATCAGGCGCATCCCGCCCGGCGTCGCCACGGTTGCCGAGTGGCGGCCGTTCGCTTGCGCGGCGACCGAGCCGGTGAGCGCGAGCGCCAGGGCGAGGATCAGGATGTTCTTCACTTGGGGCCTCCTGTCGAGTCGGTTATACGGATCGTCCACGGCGGCGGCTCGCCGGTCGCCAGCCAACTCTCGGCGTCGTCCTGCGAGTCGAAGCAGCCGATCCACTTCCCGTCAACGTAGTCGCCGCCCCCGTCGGCAGACGAGAACACGGTCAGCTCGTAGGCGGCGGCGTACACCAGCGGCGGGTCGTAGTTCAGCGCCCGCTTCTTGTCGTCGCTCACCTTCATCTTCTGCGGCGACCAGCTCATCTCTCCCGCCCTGTGGTCGGTCATCACCGCTCGGCCGACCGCTGCCGCGTCCCGAGCCGGTAGCCCTCCAAGTACCCGGCGCGGGCCTCGGCCGTCGGGAACCCACTGTCGCGCTTCTTCCGCTTGGCGTACCCGTCCTCGAAGCCAAGTTCGCGGTACACCGTTCGGTCGGTGTGCCGGATCAGCACCTTGCTCATCGTTCCTCCTTCGTCGTCGTTGTCAGTCAGGCCGAGCTTCGGCCTCGTTTCCCTGCTCGACTTCCAGCACCCCGGCGACCGCATCCTCGGCCGCCTCGATCACCTTGTCGATCAGCCCGCCGAACAGCACCCCGTACTCGCGGGCGACGTCGAACATCACGTCCTCCACCGGGGCCTCCAGCTCTTCTAGCGCCTTCACGTTGATTCGGACGGGCCGGTAGATGCGGAGCTGGAGCGTGGCGATCTGGCCGTACTCCAGGCCGTCGTCCCGGATCTCGACCGGCGTGTAGTCGTACTGAATGGTGTTGCCACCCTTCGTCTGCCGCGACACCTTGCTCATGCCGAGCAGCCCGTCGAGTTGCGTACTCAGGTAGCTCACGCTTCCTCCCATCGTTTGTCGTTCCACCAGGGGCAATCGCCCTTCGCCTTCGGCCCCCACCCGCAGTAGCCGCAGGCCCATGCGTGGTGAATCGCGTCCGGCCACGGCTGGTCCGGCCCAAAGAGCCGGTAGCACGACGCGACCTCGGCGATCGTGCGCTGCACCTGGGCGACGATCAGCTCCCGCTTCGGCACCGGGTAGACGAACTCGCCCGCGCTGACGGCGGGCGCCTTGTGCTTGAGCGAGAGGTGGAAGTTCACCGGCAGGGCTTCCTCGAGTTGGTAGACGCGGCCCTGCACGATCCACTCCCCGGCGATCCGCCGCTGCGCCGTCGTCTTGCGCTCGATGATCCTCGACTCGCGGATCGTGCCCGGCTCGGGCTCGTCGCCGACGATTGGCTCGGTCGCCACCAGGTCGATGAATCCGAACACCGGCACCGGCAAGCCGGGGATCTCCGTGTTGAACTCCCGCTCGACGGCGAGCGGCTGGACGGCGGGCGCGACGTTCTCGACGTAATGGCCGGCGAGCTTCACTCCCTTGTCCTTGACCTCGGCCATCGCCTTGCGAGCGGTCGGTGCCGTCATGTAGGGCTGCTTGTCGTCCCACACGATCTCGGCCGGGCCACCCTCGGCCTCGACCCGCTCATCGAGCGCGGCCGCGAACGCGACCTCGACCTCGCCGCGGGGAAGGTCGGCGCCGCTGACGATCTTCTGCCGGTAGTTCTCTTCCTGCGCGGCGTGGTCGGCACCGCCCCACACCATGCGGTGATTCGGCGCCTCCTTCTCGCCGAGCACGTAGCGGCGCCGATACTGCTCCAGGCACCGCTTCGCGGTCTTGATCTGAGCCGGGCTGATGTAGTTGCGGTCCTGCTGCGAGCGGCCAAGCAGCTCGACCGGGAACCCGGCAAGCTCGGCCTCGATCCGCTCCTGCGCCGCTTCGCTGATCGGCGGCAGGGGTAGCGGGTCGTCCCACGCAAAGGCGCGCTTCATCTCGACTCCTTCCACGCGAACCGCAGCGCGTCGAGCCGGGACAGTCTCGGCCCGCGCCGCGCCGCGAAGTAGAACCTCCACGTCCAGACGATCCTCATGGCAACTCGCCCGAGACGATCGCGTCCACGTCCTCGACTACCTGCTCGGGCGTGTCCGGCTCGTCCCGTCGACGCAGCGGCAACGTGCAGCGCCGCCCCTCGATTGTCGTCCCGCACGGCTCGCCGATGAACGCTTCCTCGTCGGCCTCCCGCGCGAAGTGAAGGTGCCCCTCCGGGCAGACGAGGTTGGCGATCTCGTCGAAGATGCCCCGGTTGGTCGCGGCCTTCATGTCAGCGCCCGGTCTTTCACGTCCTCGGGCACGGCCCGCCACACTTGCTCGGCTTCCTCGTTGGTCAGGTCGTCCACGTTCTCGATCTGACGCCCGAAGAACTGCTCCGAGCGCGCCCGCAGCGCGTCGAGCGTGAAGCGGTCGCCGTTCTCTTCCGACCACTTCATCACCCTGGTCAGTTGGTCGAGCCGGTGGCTGCGGGCCTCGGCCTCGGCCTCGGCGAACGCCTCGGCCTCCAGGCTCTCCGCTGTCTCGCTCTCGGCCCACGGATCGTCGTCGCCCACGCCCGCCGCCTCCTGCCGCGCCTTCGCCTCGATGAACGCGAAGATCATCGAGCGGTAGACGTTGACGCGATCCTTCACGTCGAACGGCACCCCGAAGTGCTTGAGGTACTTGATCGCGTCCTCGCGCTTGAGCGCGTCGATGTTCGCCTTCGTCAGCTCCGGGACCGGGATCGGCAGGTCGGCGCGCTCGGCCTCGGCGCGCTCGGCCAACTCGATCTCGGTGATCGGCAACTCGCCCTCGGCGCGGATCGCTTCGAGGTGCGCCCGCTCGTCAGGGCTCAACTCGTCCGTCACCCGCTCCTGAGCCACTTCCTCTCCGTCCACGGCCCCGCCGCTGTCCTCGGGCGGCTGGTGCGCTTGTGCCGCTTCCTGCGCTCTCCTGGCCGCCTCAGCCGCAGACCCCGGCGCGCTGCTCGGCTCAGCCGGTTCTTCCGCAGGCGGCGTCTGAGGGGCTTCTTGTGGTGCTGCCTCTGGCTCCTGGTCATGCTCGACTACCTCCTGTCCCTGCGGCGCTGTCGCCGCGAGTGCTTCCTGTTCGGGCACGTCCACGACCGGCTGGCCCTGCTGCGGGTGCTCTATGACCACGTGACCGTCCTGATCGACTTCCGCCCCGCGTTCCTCGGGCGTGTACGTCGCGCCGATGAACACGTCCGAGAAGAGGACGCGGGCGAGCTGGCTGACGCAGCGCGCCCAACACATCGCCTCGGGGTACTTCTGCCACGCCTGCTTGCCGGTCAGCCCGGCGCGGCGGGCCATATCGAGCGTGAAGGCGAACTCCATCTCGTCGCCGTCGTGTCGCTTCCCACGGATCACGGCGCCCTGGTCGCTCATCGTCCCGCTGACCGAGTGGCCGGCGGCCCGGATCTTCGCCAGCATCAGGGCCGCGCTCATGCTCGGCTTCCCGTCGATCATGTCGATCTCCTGCAAGGACGTCATCGGCCCGATGCCCTGCTCGCGGCCGTAGAGCAGGCAGGCCATGATCGCGGGCGGCTTGCCGCGCAGCTCCTTCTTCACGAACTCGGTGCTGCCGATCGTCGCGCCGATCTCGGCGTAGGCGCTCCACTCGGCGGCGCTGATCGGCCCGCCCGGAGTGAAGCTCGAGCTGCGCTCTCGGATCGTGAGTGCCCTCGTCGGTTCCTGCTGCTGTTCCGTCATGCCTTCCTCCCTCTCATCGTGTCGTAGGTGCTGGCTTCGGCCAGCCGTGGGCCGCGCTCGTTCTGTAGCGCCTCGTAGATTCGGGTGCGCGGGACGCCCGCGAGCTCGGCCATCTCGGTCGGCGTCAGACGCCGCTTCTTGCCCTCTCGGACGATGCGCCGAAACTTCGCGTAGCTGTCCTCGACGGCGGCGGCTCTACGCCTGCGCTCTTGGCGGTTGCGTCGGAGCGCGGCTCGTACCTCGTCGGCGTTCAATGGCTGCCTCCTTGCTGGTCGCGGTGAAGCGTCGAATCCTAGCAGCCGCGTCGAGTCCCTAACGCAAGCGGCCCGCCGATTGGCGGGCCGCTTTGACCACGACGACGGGGTGGAGTGTAGCGCCTAGCTGAACGCGCCCCGCGCGTTCTTCTTGAGCTTCGCCGGGACGATCTTCGCGGCGAACTTGGCGAGGGTGCCGTAGGCGTCCGTGTACGCCTTGCTTGCCCGCTTGTGGCGCGGGTGCTTGTCCTCGTTCATGCCGACCCCGACGCCCCATCCGACCAGGCTCGGCAACCCCTCCTTGCGGTAGTCGCTCATCGGGGTCGCGTGGTCGTCGGCGTACATGGCGGCGAGGACGATCTGCAAGAGCGCCCCGAACGCCTGGTCGGTGCTGGTCGCCTTGTTGAGCAGGTCGAACGCGGCAACCTCGCTCGCGTCCCGGTCGGCGTACTTGAACTTGGCCTTGCCGCCCGGCCGCTTCGGTTCCTCGACCGTGTGCAGCTTCGGGTCGATCAACCCGAGTCCCGAGTGGCCGAGCCAGCCCTGCCCGTTCAGGAGGATCAGGTTGCCGACCGCTTTCACCAGGTCGGCCGTGGGCTTGACCTTGTGGCACTCGACGGCGAGCTTCGCGTACAGGTCGTCGTTGAGCTTGCGGGCCTCGTCGGTGGCCTTCGCCGCCGCCGCCCGCTGCTTGGCTGCTTCGGCCTTCTGCTCGTCGGTCTGCTCGACCTTGAACGGGTCGTCCTGGGTGCCGCCCGACCCTCGGTTCTCGGCCTTCGTCTTGGCGACCTTCTCGGTGTGGGCCTTGACCGCGACCGTCGCCCACTCCGCTGCGAACTGCGGGTCGGTGATGTAGGCGTTGTCTCCGAACTCGACCAGGCATCCGTAGCTGCGGGCCGCGTCCTTCACGTCCTCCCCGAACGCGGGCTTGCCGTAGTAGCCCGGCCCTGCCTTCTCAAACGCCCGCTCCAGCGCCTCCAGCGCCTCCGTGAGCGGCTTGCCGTGGTCGGGTTCGTCCGATCCCCCGACCGCCTCGATGATCGCCTGAGCGTCGAAGCCGCTGCCCCACGACGCCGCGCTGATTGCGAACCACTCGGGCGCACCCTCGGCGGTGAGCTTCACGCGCCCGTCCTCGCACTTCTTCGGGCACGGCTTCTCGCCCGCGTCGTCGAACTCGTCGGCCTCGGTGTACGCCTTGCCGTTGCCTTTCACGACGCCCTGCCCGTTGCACCGCTCGCACTCGCGGTAGACGCCGGACGCGAGCGCCCGGAGGCAGGCGTCCGGCTCGGTGGCGAGCGCCGAGCCGTGGTACAGGGTGCCGACCGCGAACGCGAGCGCGGCCGCGAGTGGCGGGCTGGCGTCGGCCACGTCCACCAGGACGCGGGCGGCGGTGAGCGGGATCGTGCCGGCCGCGATCTTCTCCTGCGCGACGTCGCTCAGAGTCGTCAGCGCGACGCGATCCCGAACGCGCTCGACGGGCCGCGAGACTAGCTCGGCGACCTTCGGGAACGAGTTGAGATCGCCTTCTGCCTGAATCGACTCCGCGATGCGGCGGTAGGCGTGGCCTTCCTCGACCGGGTTGAGATCGAGCCGGACGACGTTCTCGACCGTGGCCTCGACCAGGGCGGCCTCGGGCTTCGCGTTTGCGATCACGGCCGGGATCGTCGTCAGCTTCGCGGCCTTCGCCGCCCGCCAGCGTCGCTCGCCCGCCACGATGACGTAACCCTTGCCGTTCTCCCGGACGCGGATCGGCGTCAGGATGCCGTGGAGCTTCACGCTCTCGATGAACGAGGCTTCCTCGTCCTCGATGAACGTCTTGCGAGGCTGATCCGGGTCGGGCTTCACGTCCTTGACCGGGATCGGCTTCATCTGTGCTACGGGTGCCATTGGTGCTCCTTTCTGGAAACGCGAGGGGTTCGCGCTCCCGCCCGCCCCGGCGAAGGGGCGAACGGCAGGGCGGCTACTCCCCGGCCTCGGCCCGCTCCATTTCCTCGGCCTCGATGATCCGGTCGGCCTCGGCGGTGGCGAGACTCAGGACGAACCGGGCGCGATCCGCGACGTACTGCGCCACGGTGTCGCTGTCGGCCCTCGCGCCCGGCATCCGGCCGTAGTGCGGCTCTCCCTCCTGCGCGGCTCGGGATCGTAGGCCGGTGCGCTCGATGATCGGCTCGGCACCGCCCGGCACTTCCTGGCGGGTGTCGTAGATGCCGAGCGTGTACGTGTCGTCGGCCTCGGTGTCGTCGGTCAGCAGAAGTCGCGGGCCGTCCTCGCCGCCGAAGCGGTCGAAGTCGATAGCCCACGCCCGGCGCCCGCCGCCTATGTCCTCGACGCTGACGGAGCAGCCGCTCGGTAGCCGGTGCTTGATCGCCATGCGTAGGCCGTCCTCGTGGTTGAGTCGGTCGGCCATTTCAGCGGCCGGTTGCTGCGTGTGCCAATACGCCCGGCGCTCGTTGAGCCACGGCTCGACCGTCCAAAGGTCGCCGCGCTGCTCTGCTCGGTAGGTGGTCATTCGTCCTCCTTCTTGGTCGGGTTGTGGAAGATCATCGCCCGGCGCGATCCGGCGATGCCGTGGTCGCGCTCTAGCTGCAACGCTGCGGCTCGGGCGGCCTCGATGGTGTCGGCTTGGGCCTCGTCGCCCGACGCCGGGTGCTTGATCGTGAACGGATGCTCGTCGCGCGGGTCGGGGCATCCCTCGACGCTGGCGCGGGCCGCGTCGTACTCGGCCTCGCTCATCGCCTCTAGCTGCTCGTTCGTGTAGTGGCCGATGCTCCACGTCGCGTCGCTGATCGTGGCCTTCATCGGACGTACTCGCCGTCGCGGAGGTACACGATCCCGTCCGGGCTGTCGAAGCCGGGCTGGAATCGGTCGAGCTTGACGATCAGCCTGTGCGCGTGGCCGCCGAACGCGCGGCGGGCCATAGGGCGTCGTCCGTCCTCTCCGATCACGGTCGCCTTGCGGCCGTTGTACCGCCCGCCGTTGAGCGAGCAGTTGCGAACCTCGATGCGGTCGCCTTTCTTCATGCTGCCTCCTTCTCGGCGGCGAACAGCGTCGGCCACTCGGCCGGGTCGCCGCCTGGGTCGGGACCGCGGAGGAAGTGCGGGCACCAGGGCTGGTGCTTCACGTCGCCGTAGCGGTCGGTCACGGACGCCGCGCACATCGGGCACGGCTCGGTCGTGGTCTGTCCGGCGTAGTGCGTCACGGCCGGGGGATCGCCAGCGTGTCGATCACGCGGTTGAAGCGGTCGCGCACTTCCAGCCGGATCATGTTGTCGCGGGTTTCGTCGTCGTCGCCCAGCTCGTCCTCGACGGCGGGCGGGCGGGCGAGTCGGTTCGCCTTCGCCCTCAGTAGCTCGCGGCGGCGCTCGCCGGGAACCCACGCGGGCCAGCCGTCCGGCCCTGCGGTTTCGTTGTAGGGCTCGGCGTCGTCGCGGGCCTCTGCCTGCGGTGTGAACTCGGGGTCGTACATGGCGCTCCTTTCTTCGCGGTGTGGTGTCAGAGTATCGACACTTCGACGGACGGCGCGGGCCTCTTGCGCGGCTTCCGCGTGTGGCACGGCTCGGTCGGGCCGCAGTAGTAGTTGCCGGTGTGCCTGCTGAACACGGCGGCGTCCAGCTTCCGGCCTTTCATCGTCCGGCCGCAAGCGGCGCAGATACGGGTCGTCGTGCGGGCCAAGTGGCCTCCTTTCGTCGTGGTCTTGCCCGACCATTCTACCGATCA
>Ga0134127_10000363_pt1 | contig 45451 bp, 44 predicted proteins | sample KB31753_FD_96459 | JGI IMG/M metagenome (GOLD analysis project Ga0134127, IMG submission 96459) | Terrestrial soil microbial communities with excess Nitrogen fertilizer from Kellogg Biological Station, Michigan, USA - KB3-175-3 | ecosystem: Environmental > Terrestrial > Soil > Unclassified ...
CCACGTGGTCGTAGCCGCCGGACGCCGCCCAGGCCGAACGGAAATTGCCGCGGCACATGTGCGTGCAGACGCGCATGCCCGCCGGCCGCGCATCGAGCGCCGCGTTGATGTTGCGGATGTAGATGCGATGCTGCGCATCGGGGTCGCCGCCGATGCTCTGCACGTACTCGCGCTGCTTCGGGTCGTTGAGATACGCGAGGCTCGTGTCGTCGAGCTGCAGGTATTTGCAGCCGCGCTTGCCGAGCTCGACGATCTCCTTTGCGTACACGGCGCTCAGGTCGTGCCAGAACTCGTCCATCCGCGGATACACCCGCATGTCGATCGCGGCACGCCCGCCGCGGTAATGAATCATGCTCGGCGAAGGAATCGTCAGCTTCGGCGTGCCCTGGCCGACGACCGACTTCAGGAACTCGAAGTGCTCGCCGAAGATGCAGCGGTCGAGGTGCAACTTGCCCGCGACGCGCAGACCGGACGGCTTGAAGTCGATGTCACCCTGGTCGCTGTGGAAGTGCACGGTGATGTTCTGTTCCACCTTCTGCACGCCGCCGACCTGGTACATGAAGTCCATGTGCCACGAGGAGCGGCGGAACTCGCCGTCGGTGATGCCTTGCAACCCGATGTCCTCCTGCATCTTCACGACAGCGCGGATGGCATCGTCTTCGATTGCCTGCAGCTGCGCGGCGCTGACGCGTCCCTGCTTGTGCTCCTCGCGGGCACGCAGCAGCTCCTTCGGCCGCAACAGGCTTCCCACGTGATCGGCACGAAACGGCGGTTGCGTCAGTTTCATGACTGCTCCTGCGCCTGGAGCTGCTTGTCCAGCTCGTGCAGCGTGCGATAGCAAGGCAGCACCTGCGCGACGCTCGCATTCGGCTCGCGTCGCTCGCGGATCGCCGCGCAGAACTCCCGGTCCTGCAGCTCGATGCCGTTCATCGACACGTCGACTTTGGAGACGTCGATGGCCTTGTCCTTGCCGTCGACGAGATCGTCGTAGCGTGCGATGTAGGTGCCGTTGTCGCAGATGTAGCGGAAGAACGTGCCGAGCGGCCCATCGTTGTTGAAAGAGAGCGCCAGCGTGCAGATCGCGCCGGATGCAGCCTGCAGTTGAATCGACATGTCCATGGCGATCCCGAGCTGCGGATGCTTCGGGCCTTCGAGCGCATTGGCCCGCACGATTTCGCTGCCCGTCTGGTAGCGGAACAGATCGATCGTGTGCGCGGCGTGATGCCACAGCAGGTGATCGGTCCAGGAACGCGGCTGCCCGAGCGCATTCATGTTGGTGCGACGGAAGAAGAACGTCTGCACGTCCATCTGCTGGATCTTCAGCTCGCCGGCGGCGATCCGTTTGTGGATCCACTGGTGCGAAGGATTGAAGCGGCGCGTGTGTCCGACCATGCAGACCAGTCCGGTCAACCGCTGCAGTTGCTCGACGGCCTCCGCGTCCTTCCAGCTGTCGGCGAGCGGGATTTCCACTTGCACGTGCTTGCCCGCCTTCATGCACTGGACCGCCTGCTGCGCGTGCAGCTGCGTCGGCGTGCAGAGAATCACGGCGTTCACGTTCGGCTCGGACAGTGCTTCGCTCAGCTGCGTCGTCGCGTGCGCGATGCCGTACTTCTTCGCGACTTCCTGCGTCGGCGTGATCTGCCGGCCGACGATCGAGGCGACTTCGACGCCGTCGATCTTCTTCAGCGCGTCGAGATGCTTCTGCCCGAAGGCGCCGACGCCGGCCACCACGACTCTCATCGTGCGTTCTCCAGAATCATGTGACCCACCGCGGTGTTCGACGCGGGCACGTGATAGAAGCGATGCACTTCGCGCACTTGAGCATCGAGCGCGCCGCGCATGATCAGCCACATCACGAGCTCGATGCCTTCGGAGCCGGCCTCGCGGATGTACTGAACGTGCGCAATCCGCGCGAGCGACTCGGGATCGCTCACCAGCTTGTCGAGGAACTGCGTGTCGAAGTCCTTGTTGATGAGGCCGGCGCGCGGACCCTGCAGCTGGTGGCTCATGCCGCCGGTGCCCCAGATCTGCACTTTGAGGTCCGCATCGAACGAATCGATCGCGCGACGGATCGCAGACCCAAGCTGATAACAGCGATTGCCCGAGGGCGGCGGGTACTGCACGACGTTGACCGCGAACGGAATCACCCGGCACGGCCACGCCGACGGTTGCCCGAACATCAGCGACAGCGGCACCGTGAGCCCGTGATCGACGTCCATGCGATTGACGATCGTCAGATCGAAGTCGGACTGGATCACCGACTGCGTGATGTGACTCGCGAGCTCGGGATGTCCCTTGACCACCGGTACTGGCCGCGGCCCCCAACCCTCGTCCGCCGGCTTGAATTCCTCCGCGCAGCCGATCGCGAACGTCGGAATCATGTCGAGGCTGAATGCAGTGGCGTGATCGTTGTAGACGAGGAAGACGACGTCCGGCGTGTTCTGCACCATCCAGCGTCGCGAGGGCTCGAAGCCTTTGAACAGCGGCACCCAGTACGGCTCGGCCGTCTTGCCGAGATCCATGGCCGCACCGATCGCCGGCACATGCGAGCACGCGATGCCTGCGGTGAGCTGCGCCATTACCTGGTCTCCGGCGCTTTGCAGGCGCCGTCCTCTTTGGGCGAGCGGCCGCCGCTCAGCATCATCTTCGCGTACGCTTCCTGGCTCATGCCGGTCATGGACGCTGCGGCGTACTGGAAGCTCTTGCCGTCGGTCGCAAAGATCTTGGCGAGAAAGTAGATGTTGCCGCCGAGCTCGATCAGCCGGTTGTAGTCACGCGCCAGGACGCCCTGCTTCTGCTCTTCCGTCATCTGCCACTCGTCGAGATATGCACGCTCGCCCGCTTTGAAGCGCGTGCGGTTGTCGGCCTTCATCAGCGACATGCAGAAGCTGTTGAGGTGATAGCCCTTGCGCGCGAGGTCGGCGTCGAAGACCGTCGTGCCGGGGATGTCGAGGTAGGGCTTGTCGAGAGACATATATATGTATCGATTACTTGGCCCAGTACAGGCGCATCGGGTTATCGACCAGCAGCTTCTTGCGCAGCAGCTGCGTAGGAGCGATGCGGGGTAGCAGATCGACCAGCTGGCCGTCGTCCGGCATATGGGTCTTGAGATTCGGGTGCGGCCAGTCGGTGCCCCACAGCACGCGGTCCGGGAACGTCTCGACGATGCGACGTGCGAACGGCACGAAGTCGTCGTACCCGGGCGGACCGGTGCGCGACAACCGCTCCGCGCCGCTGACCTTCGACCAGATGCGCTCGTGATGAGTCATCAGCTTCACGAACAGCTCGAAGGCCGGCGCGTTCAGCGGTTGCGTGACTTCCGGGCGGCCCATGTGATCGACTACTACGATCGTCGGCAGTGATGCCACGAAGTCGTACAGCTCCGGCAGATCCTGCGCTTCGAAGTAGATGACGATGTGCCAGCCGAGCGGTTGAATCCGCTCGGCGATTTCCACCAGCACTTCTCGCGGCGTGACATCGACGAGACGCTTGACGAAGTTGAACCGCACGCCACGCACCCCGGCTGCATCGAGCTCGCGCAGCTGCTCGTCGGTGAAATCTCTCGTGACTGTCGCGACACCGCGCGCGCGCCCGTTCGACGAGCGACACGCATCGACCATCGCACGGTTGTCCGCGCCATGGCATGTCGCCTGCACGATCACATTGCGCTCGAAGCCGAGATAGTCACGCAGCTCCCACAGCTTCTCCTTGGGCGCATCGCACGGCGTGTATTTGCGCTCCGGCGCGTAGGGGAATTCATCGCCCGGACCGAACACGTGGCAATGCGCGTCGATCGCGCCCGGCGGCGGCATGTACTTCGGCTTGCTCGGCGACGGGTGGTATACGAGCCAGTCGCGATCCATCTCAAACCGACTCATAGGTTCCTCGCCTTCAGCAGCGTATCCAGGCGCGGAAACACGCGGCGCGCATTCAGCTCGTAGATCCGCCGCTTGGCCTCTTCCCCGATCCGCAGCGCATCGATGTAGCGCTTGGTGTCGTCGAAGTAGTGGCCCGTTTGCGGATCGATGCCACGCACCGCGCCGACCATCTCCGAGCCGAACAGGATGTTGTCGATGTCGATCACCTCGACCAGCAGGTCGATGCCAGGTTGGTGATACACACAGGTGTCGAAGAACACGTTCTTCATGATGTGCTGCGCAAGCGACGGGCGCTTCAGCATGTCTGCGAGCCCGCGATAGCGGCCCCAGTGATACGGCACCGCGCCGCCGCCGTGCGGAATGATGAAGCGCAGCGTCGGAAAGTCGCGAAACAGATCGCCTTCGATGAACTGCATGAACGCCGTGGTGTCGGCATTGATGTAGTGAGCGCCGGTCGCATGAAAGTTCGGGTTGCACGAGGCCGAGACGTGGATCATCGCCGGCACGTCGAGCGCGACCATCTGCTCGTAGAACGGATACCAGTGCTCGTCGGTGAGCGGCGGCGATTGCCAATGCCCGCCCGACGGATCGGGATTGAGGTTGCAGCCGACGAAGCCAAGCTCGGTGACGCAGCGCTTCAGCTCCGCCACCGAGTTGGCTATCGGCACCCCGGGCGATTGCGGCAGCTGGCACACGCCGACGAAATTCTCCGGATACAGGTCCACGACCCGCTTGATGAGATCGTTGCACGCGCGCGTCCACGCGGACGAGGTCGCTTCGTCGCCCACGTGATGCGCCATTGCCGACGCACGCGGCGAAAAGATCGTGATGTCCGCGCCGCGCTCGCGCTGCAGCTTGAGCTGGTTGTTCTCGATCGTCTCGCGGATCTCGTCGTCGCTGATGCGTGCCGGCGACGGCACGGACAAGCTCGGATCCTTCAACCGCGCAAGCTGCTCGTCGCGGAACTGCTGATGCGCGTGCGGAGCAGTGGTGTAGTGACCGTGACAGTCGATGATCAGCATCAGACGCTTCCCCTGCTCCTGCCGTCCGTCATCGCGTCGAGCAGGTCGTTCAGGTCTTCGTGCGCAGCCGCCGCGCGATGCGCCGAGGCCCAGTCCTGCCACACCGCGCAGGCACTGCTCATGCGGGGCTCGAATCCGGCCTCGACAACTGTGCGCGCGACTTCGCGCATTTCCTCGGCACGGCGACGACCGTGGATGAGCGAGCGCGTAATCATGTAGCGAGCCTGAGCCTGCCAGTCATCCGTATTCAGCAGAGTGCCCAATGACTGCAGGACCGCGCCTTCCACACCGTAGCGGCGCGCGGCGAGCAACGATTCGCCGAGCAACGCTTCCATCCCCTTGATGATGACACTGCGACACATCTTGGCGGCCGACGCGCCGCCGATTCGATCCGAGAAGACACTGGCGCCCGTGAATCCGAGCTGACGCGCGACAGCCAGGAACTCCGCGGCATGCGGCCCGCCGAGCAGCATCGGCGACGCGGCGCGCTTCGGATTGATCGGCGACATGATGGCCGCCTCGATATAGCGCCCGCCTGCGGCCTCGACGATCTGGCTGACTTCGACTTTCACGCCCGGCGACACGGAGTTGACGTCGAGGAAGCGTGCATTGCGCTTCAGATGCGGCACGACCGAGCGCGCCGCCGCGACATCTTGAGCGGCGGTCACCGCACTGATTACGAGATCGGCGCCGGCCGTTGCATCCTCGACATTCGCGGCCAAGCGCACCCCTTGCGCGGCGCTCGCACGGCGCGGCGCACTATCGGCAACCGTGAACAGAACGTCCCAGGCCGTGAGCTTCGAGACGCCGCGCGCACCGAAATCGACGGCCAGGGACTGTCCGACCTCACCGAATCCCAGCAGACAGACCTGCAGACTCATCCGCGCCTCCACACGTGACCGGGCACGAACACTTCGCCGCGCATCAGCTTGCGCGCGGTTCGCAACAATGCAGACCGCTTGACCTCGACACTGTTGCCCTTCGGCACCACTTCCATGTCGACGGTGAAGAATCCGGTCGGATGCTCGACCTCGAGCCGCTGTCGCTCACCGCCGCTCACCTTCGCCACCGCCGCCGCGACCGTGCCCGGAATGACGCAGGACGTCGCTACGCTGACGGCGCCGAGCACGCCAATCGCTTCATGAACCCGATGCGGAATGAACGTCCGCGTCGCAATCGCGCCGCCGTGCCGCGCGACGGACACCAGGCACATCTTCGGTACGGTCTTCTGCGCGACGTCGCCGAGATTCATGCGCGGGCCAACCTGCAAGCGGATCTTCTCGACGCGCGCCTTCAGCGCGGCGTTGGCTTCGAGCTGTTCCGGTGTTTCACCGCCGGACACGCCGAGATCCTCGGCTCGCATCACCACCACGGGCATGCCGTTATCGATGCACGTCACCTGGATGCCGTCGATCGTATCGACGAGCGCCCCTGTCGGCAGCAGCGCGCCGCAGCTCGAACCGGCGACGTCGAGAAATTCGAGTGGGATGGCTGCAGCGGTCCCCGGCACACCGTCGATGCGCGCGTCGCCTTCGTACTCGACTACGCCGCCCGGCGTGGGCACGTATGCGACTGCAATGCTGCCGGTGTTGACCATATGGATACGCACGGGCGTCGTCGGGCCGGCAACGCTGACCAGTCCGTGCTCGATGGCCCACGGGCCGATGCCGGCGAGAATGTTGCCGCAGTTCTGATTGTCGCTGACCTCGGGCTTGTCGACCACGACCTGCAGGAACAAGTAGTCAACGTCCGCATCGGCGCGGGCCGAACGCGAGATGACCGCGACCTTGCTCGTCAGCGGATGGGCGCCGCCGACGCCATCGATCTGCCGCACATCCGGCGACCCCATCGCGGCCAACAGCACGCGGTCGCGCAACTGGCGATCGGCCGGCAGATCCTGCGCATGGAAGTACAGACCTTTCGAGGTCCCGCCCCGCATCAGCGTGCAAGGGATCGCGGTGAGCATTGCGGTTCAGTCGTCCTGTGAGTCGCGGTACTTGAGTCCCTTTTCCGCCAATCGATCGCGCATGTCATAGATGTCCAGGCCCAGCTCACCTGCTTTGAGGCGCGCACGCACGGCAGCTTCCTTCTTGTCGCGTGCCATGGATTTGTCGAGCACGTCGCGAGCTTGCTCGCGTGCGACGACGCACACGCCGTCATCGTCTGCGACGAGCAGATCGCCCGGGTGCACGAGCATTCCGGCGCAAACGATCGGCACGTTCACGCTGCCGAGCGTCTCTTTGACCGTCCCTTGGGCGGAAACGTACCTGGACCAGACCGGAAAGCGCATCGCAGTCAGGTCGCGAACATCGCGCACGCCGGCTTCGATGATCAGGCCTTGCACGCCACGCGATTGGAGCGATGTAGCGAGCAACTCGCCGAAGTAACCGACGTCGGCTGCGGAAGTCGGTGCAACGACGAGAATGTCGCCTTCCTGACATTCCTCGACCGCAACGTGAATCATCCAGTTGTCGCCTGGCGGCAGGCTCACGGTGACGGCAGCGCCCGCGATGCGCGCGCCCGCATAGATCGGCCGCATGTACGGCGCCAGCAAGCCCGTCCGGCCCTGCGCCTCGTGGACGGTTGCAACGCCGAGCTCGGCGAATGCAGTCGCGAGACGACGCTCGACCCGAGGCACGTTGCGCACCACGTCAGACATCGCACCGCTCCCCCAAAGCTGCAGTCGCAGGCATTGTGGGCCTCGCCGCGCCGCCCAGCTAATTAGAAATGCGTCCCGGGTATAAGAAACGGCTATAGATGGCGTAGGATCGGCGCTCGTGGCGTCGGTCAATCTCAGGCACCTGCATACATTTGGCGAAGTTGCCCGGCTCGGCAGCGTCAGTGCCGCTGCGCGGGCCGTGCATATCTCCCAGCCTGCCGTAACGCAGGCCGTTGCTGGCGTGGAGCGCTACTTCGGCGCATCCCTCCTCACTCGCAGCAACACCGGCGTCGCGCTGACTCCGGCCGGCGAGCTGTGCGCGCGCCGCATCGAGCGCTCCATAAGCCATCTGCGGGACGCAGTTGCCGAGTTGACCCGCGGCGCTGCGCGCAATTTCGACTTCGATGCGACTCGTCTCATGCGCTCCGCACATCTGCACGCGCTCAGCGCCGTCGTCGAGCATCGCAACTTCAGCCTCGCCGCGCGTGCACAGCACATGTCGCAGCCGAGCATGCATCGCGCAGCGCGCGAGCTCGAGCGGCTGATCGGCGTGCCGCTGTTCGAAAAGACGAGCTTCGGCATCACACCAACGCGCGAAGCCGAGAAGCTGGCGCGGCGCGCACGTCTTGCCTTCGCAGAGATTGCGCAGGCACGTGCCGAAGTTCACGCATTGAGCGGCGGCGAATCGGGCCGCACGGTCATCGGCGCCATGCCGCTGGCGCGCAGCTTCCTGGTGCCGACCGCGCTGTTGGAATTCACGCAGCAGTATCCCGAGCACAGCGTCGCGATCGTCGAGGGCACGTACGAGCATCTGCTCGCTTCCTTGCGGTCAGGTGAGGCCGACTTCCTGATCGGCGCGTTGCGCAGTCCTGCGCCGGTCGCCGACGTCGTCCAGGAACATCTGTTCGACGATCCGCTCGCGATCATCGTGCGCGCCAGGCATCCGCTGCTTGCGCGCAAGCGAGTCACGGTTGCGGCGTTGAGCAAGTATCCATGGATCGTGCCGCGTGCCGGCACGCCCCTGCGCGCGCACTTCCATGAGATGTTCGAGACTGCAGGATTGCCCGCGCCCACGCGCGCGATCGAATGCAATTCGCTGATCGCAGCCCGCGCGCTGTTGCTGGAGAGCGATCGGATCATGCTGTTGTCGGCGCACCAGATTCATTACGAGCTCGAAGCCGGTTTGCTGGTGGCGCTGCCGCATCCCGCAGGCGATGTGGAGCGGCCGATCGGCCTCACGATGCGTCACGACTGGCATCCGACCGACTCGCAGCGCGTGCTGCTCGACATCGTGCGACGCTGTTCCGCAGAAGCGGCGCGCCTGCACGAGCGACACGCGCGTTGATCACGGTTCTGTTACGAAGTGATGACGCCGACGCGCAGTCGGAAATCGCCGTCAAAAAATTGTGGCAGCGCACTTCTGCTTGACTTGCGCATTCCTCCTGTTCCGCCGAATGTGACAGCTTCTTGTCGGTGTACTAGCTTGCCCCTGCAACCTACTGACATGGCAAGCGAAACCATCCAACATGCAACCGGTGTCGAAGCTGCTCGGGCATCGGATGTTGGGAAGCACCGCCGGAGGTGGCTAGGATGCCGGCCCTTGGGGTTGGAATAAAAACTGTCACCAAGCAGTGCGGCTCACACTGAGCGTCGAGGAGAAACGATGGCTGTTTTGCGGAACAACGCCGGCGATCCTGCCCGCCACCAGCAAGTGATCGAAGCCCTCGCCAAGGAAAATCGCGCGTCCGTCGATCACGTCCGCGAGTTGTTCGAAAACGAGCACAAGCGCCTGGACTCCGAAGCGCGCGTCAAAACTTTCGTCGCCGTCATCGCGACGCGCCTCGTGCGCAAGGTGCTGATCGCGGAACGTACCAGCAGCTAACTCTTGACCCAATCCGGCGCCGCCGGATTGTTGCGTGCATTGTTGTTCGGGCCCACCGACCACAACACCTTGTCCGTGCGCACCTGGTCGGCGAAGAACTCGACGCCGCCGTTCGCCAGCAGCCATTCCAGCCGAAACGTTCCCCAGTTGACGCGCTCGGTGTCTGTCGTCTTCTGACTGCGATTCGTCCACCACTCGCGCGCCGCGGCCAGATCGCTCTGGCCTTCGGGCCGATCGCGCATGCGCCGTAGCCAGCCGTAGACCGCCCGATGGCGCGTACGGTCGAGCGGCAGATCGAGCGCAGCGCCTGAACCGACCTGCGGATAGAGCGCAAAATCAGCAGCGCTGATTTCACCGCACAGGTATTCGCGATTCGCCAGTTGCGCTTCGACGCGGTCGTACATCGGCACCAGATCGCGACGCGCGGCCCCCAGCAGACCGTCAGGCATCGGCGGCAGCTCGGCGAACTTCCAATTGCCAATCACCGTCATGATCGGATCCACCTGCGTGTCGGCGAAGCGCTCCCACTCCCGCACTTGCGCGTACGCGGCAGCAGCGGCGGGATAAAGCGGCCGCTGCGGAAACTTGCGATCGAGGTAACCGAGGATGTCGGGCGAGTTGCAGACGACGACGTCGTCGTCGATCAGCACCGGCACTTCAGCGCGCGGATTGAACGCCGGCACTTCAGTCACATGGTCGGCACTCACGATCGCGAAGTCCAATCCCTTGTACTCCATCGCCATGCGCACCTTTCGGCAGTACGGACTGAGTGCTGTGTAGGCGAGTTTCATAAGAATTTCTCCAGAATGACTCTCGCCAAGATCGCAAAGACCGCCAAGAAGAACCAGAGATTCAGATCCAAGGGTCTAGCGATCTATGAATCTGAATTCTGTCCCTTGGCGATCTTGGCGTCTTTGCGAGAGTCTCTCCGTCAATCCACCTTCATCACGACCGAATCGGTCAGCATGAAATGATCGGTGAAGCGCGCCATCTCGCCGACTTTCTTGCCGGGCACGAGGAACAACCGCACCGACAGCGCTTTGCGCAGCCGCACGGACTGCGCGGCGACGTCGCGCAACACTCCTGAGATCGTGTGCACGGATGTATCGCCGGGAATAGGTGCGACGTCGATCCCAGTGCCGCAGACGCTCGAGTACAGCAACAGGTCGCGGACCGTAAAGCGGCCTTCGCCGGCACGCTGCGCGAGCAGCGGATCTTCGAGCACCGGCAACATCAGCCCGGAATAGCCGCACGTCGTCACGCTCACCGTCTTGAGCGCGGCCGTGATCGCCGCGCACGCTTCCAGTGTTCCGGCATTGCCAAACGGCTCATGCGTGAGCGCTTCGATGGCGGCGGCGATGCTGCGATCCTTGCCCGGCGCAGGCGAGGTGTCGATGCCGAGATACGTGCGCTCGTGCTTGCGCGCAACTTCACGCCCAAGCCGTTCTACAGGTTCGAGCACGCTATCGAGTTGCTGCTTCAGACGTGCAGTCGCATCCTCGCCTTGGCTTATGCCCGCAAACGCCTGCTCGACGACAGACGCCGATTCCAGGCCGAACGCGACGGATTCCGGCCCCCGATGCCAGCCGACCGGGAAGAACGGCGTGCCGGCAGGAATGTTCGCCGCCGTGGCGAACCTGAAGTTGGCAACTCCACCGTCGAGCGTGCGCGCCAGTGTCACCATCACTTGCGCAGCAACCGCTGCAGCGGCGCCGTGCACTCCGCGCTCGGAAGCGATCACCACTGAATGGTGCGTCGAATTCGTCGAAGCGATCAGCTCGCTCGACCACTGCGGCAGACTGTCGTCCGCGCGATCCTCCGTGAGCACTGGCCCGATGCTCAGAATGACGCCACGCTCGCTGACGATCTTGTCCAGCTCGCGCACGCGCGCAAGCAGTTTCTGTCGATCGCTCGAAGACGCGCCGGCAAGCCAGGGGTTCGTTGCCAGACGCAGCGTCTGAACCTCGTAGCCCGCGCCCACGAACGTGCGCTTCGCGTCGGTGAGAAAATCGAGAGTGCTGTCGATTCGCTGCGACTCGCCGCTCGGCGAAAGCTCCAAGCCCGCGGTGATGGTGCGCACGCGCACTGGCTTGGAAGTGAACTTGTCGTTCGAGGCAGCTAGCAGGTCAGTCATGGTGGAAAGGGGCAGCCCCAGCGCTCCGAGCAGAGTGAGAATTTGGCGGCGCGATGCCATGCTGCCGCGCATTCTACTCCGTCAGCGCTGCTCTTTGCCGTTCGAGCCAGAGCCGCTCTGCGGACGTTGCCACCAGCGCCAGCGCGGCATCGTATGCAACCAGCGCCTCATCGCAGCGACCTGCACGGCATAACAGGTCTGCGCGCACGGCATGGTAAGGCAGGAAATCGTCGAGCGGCCGCGGCGCCAACGACTCGATCTCCGCAAGCGCCGCGTCGACTCCCCGCACTTCCGCCAGCGCGACGGCCCGGTTGAGTCGCACGATGGAATCGTCGCGCACTCTCAGCAGCTCGTCGTAGAGCGCGAGGATCTCGGACCACGGCGGCGGCTCGGCAAGAGTCCGTCGAGCACACCACGCCGCGTGAATGCTCGCCTGCAGAACGCGCGGCGCACGTGGCCGCAGTGAAACAGCGCGATCGAGGTACCGCCGTGCATCGGCGATCAGCGGCTCGACCCACGCCGCCGGATCCTGATCCGCGAGTGGAATCATGATGCCGTGCGCGTCGACTCGCGCCGGGCGACGCGCTTCGGCGAAGCGCACGATGGCAGCCATCGCTGCAGTCTCCGCCTCGTGCGGCAACAACTCCGCGAGCACGCGCGTGATTTCGAGCATCTCGGCAGCGTAGTTGAAATGCGGCCCGGAGCCGGCCGCGTCCTCGTGTGCGCGCCCGTAGGCGATTTCGATCGTCGAAAGCACGGCATCGAGCCGCTCGGGCCACGCCTCGGGTTCCGGCACTTCGAACGACACGCCGGCCTCCGCGATCTTGCGCTTGGCACGAATCAAGCGCTGCGCGAGCGTCGGCTCGGCAAGCAGGAACGCCCTGGCAATCTCGCGCGTCGCCAGTCCGCACACGAGACGTAGTGTTAACGCCGCGCGCGCATCCAGCGCAACCGCCGGATGGCAGCACACGAAGATCAAGCGCAGGCGCTCGTCTGGAATCGGTGTCCATTCGTCGGGCAGGGGCTGCTCTTCGATCGCGTTTCGTTGGAGCTCGGGCGCAAACCTGTGCTCGGTCCGTCGCCGCCGCAGCGTGTCGACTGCACAGCGATAGGCAGTTCGATATAGCCAGGCTGCCGCGTCGCGCGGCGGACCTTCACGCGACCACGCTTCGAGGGCGCGCGCGCAGGCATCCGCGAACGAATCTTCGGCGAGATCGAGATCGCGGAACCGCGATGCGAGCGCAGCGACGATGCGCCCGCTCGCTTCACGGAACACGAGACCCAGCGCCGCGCTCGTCATCCGGGAACGAGCAGCGGACGGATTTCCACCGCGCCGTTCTGCGAGAGCGGCACCTTCTTCGCCACCGCGATCGCCGCGTCGAGATCCGGCGCCTCGATCAGATAATATCCACCGAGTTGCTCGCGACTCTCCGCGAACGGCCCGTCGTGGAGCGTCTGTTTGCCGGCCGCCGTGCGGATCGTCGTGGCCGCGGTGGAATCCTTCAGACCCGAGCCCGCGAGGCGGGTCGCACCGAGCTCACGGCTGTACGCGATGTGCTGCGCGCGGCGCTCGCGCGCCGCCGGGCTCTCGCGATCCGGCCCGTAAATCCGCTCGTCTTCGTAGATGAGTAACATGTATTGCATCGGATGACTCCCGGAACGCTTGCCTGTGATTAGACGTTCGGGCACGCGCCACATCGACAGCATGAAGATCGGAGATTTGCGATGAACGATACACCCGCCCCCGCTGCAGCCGCCGGCACCTTCACCCTCGGCGGCGACTTGCGCGTGAATCGCCTCGGCTACGGTGCGATGCGGCTGACAGGCCCGGGGATTTGGGGCGAGCCGAAGGATCCGCAGGGCGCGCGGCGCCTGCTGCACCGGGCGCTGGAGCTCGGCGTCAACTTCATCGATACGGCCGACTCCTACGGGCCGGAGGTGAACGAGCGGCTCATCGCCGAGGCGTTGCATCCGTATCCGCCCGGGCTGGTGATCGCGACCAAGGGCGGGCTGATCCGTCCGGGCCGCGATCAATGGGAGCGGCGCGGCAGTCCGGCGCACTTGCGCCAGGCGTGCGAGGGGAGCCTGAAGCGGCTGCGCGTCGAGCGCATCGATCTCTATCAGCTGCACGCGCCGGACGCGCGCGTGCGCCTGGAGGATTCGCTCGGCGAGCTGGCGAAGCTGCAGCAGGAGGGCAAGATCCGCCACATCGGCGTGTCGAACTTCAGCGTCGCCGAGCTGGAGCGCGCGGCGGGCATCGCCAGGATCGTCTCCGTCCAGAATCGCTACAACATCACGGATCGGCGCTCGGACGACGTCATTGCGTATTGCGAGAACCGCAAGATGGCGTTCATTCCCTGGTATCCGCTGGCTGCCGGCGAGCATGCGGCCCGCGATTCGGGCTCGCGCGAGCTGGAGCGCATCGCGAAGCAGCACTCGATGACGACGGCGCAAGCGGCAATCGCCTGGCTGCTGGCCCGCTCGCCCGTCATGCTGCCGATTCCCGGCACCTCCTCGGTCGCGCACCTCGAGGAAAACATCGCCGCGGCGGGTGTCGGAATCCAGTGACCCGCCCCGTCCTTGGGGGAGAGGTGAGCCACCCATGCTCTATTCGATCCTGATCTACGTCCCCGAAGACCTGGTCGATGCGATGTCCAAGGAGGAGGAAGAATCGCACATCGCCAGGCATTTGCAGGTACACGACAAGCTCTCGGCCGAGGGTCGGCTCGGCCCCTGCGTGCGTCTGATGCCGACGACCACTGCCGTGCAGTACCGCACGAGCAGCACGGCGCACGTCGTCGACGGTCCGTTCGCCGAGACGAAGGAGCAGCTGCTCGGGTTCTACCTCGTGGACTGCAAGTCGCTCGAGGAGGCGATCGACGTCGCACGCTCGCTGCCGAGCGTGCGCACGATATTCGAAATCCGGCCGGTGAAGCTGTTCTTCCCCGGCGGCGAGATCAGCCCGATTCTCCCACCGCGCGCGGCTTCGAGTTGAACAGCTGACGCAGGAACACCGTCTCCACTTCTCGCCGCAGGTCGTTGTTCGGCTTCTTCAGGAAGCCGTGCCCTTCGTCGGCGAACACTACGTACCACGTCGGCACACCGTTGGCGCGAATGCCGGCGACCACCTGGTCCGACTCCGACTTCGGCACGCGCGGATCGTTCGCGCCCTGCATCACCAGCATCGGCCTGGTGATCTTCGCCACGTTGGCGAGCGGCGCGATGCGCTTGAACACCGCCTGCATCGTCGGATCGCGCTCGTCGCCGTATTCCGCGCGGCGATTGTCGCGGCGATACGCTTCGGTGTTCTTGAGGAATGAGGCGAAGTCGCTGATGCCGTAACGCTCGACGCTGCCGACCAGGCGATCGGCGTAGTGCGTGCTTACGGCGAGCGACATGTAGCCGCCGTACGACTGGCCGTAGACAGCGACGCGATTCTTGTCGAGGTTCGGCTGCGCAGCGATCCAGTCGAGCAACGCGCCGATGTCCTTGACGCTGTCTTCGCGCTTCTCCGCGTTGTCGAGCTCGGCATAGCGCTTGCCGTAGCCCGTGCTACCGCGCACGTTTGGAAGAATCACAGTCGCGCCGAGCACGCCGGCAAAATACTGCGCACCGACATTCCACGACGGACGCGTTTGGCCTTCGGGACCGCCGTGAATATCCATGATCACCGGCGTGCGCACGTCGGCGCCGATACCGACCGGCCGATAAACGAGTGCCGACACGGACAGGCCGTCGAACGACTTGAAGCGCACGAGCTGCGGCTCCGCGAGCTTCGCGGGATCGAGGCCGCCGAGCTCCGACGTCGTCCAGCGCGTGAGCTGGCCGCCGGCGACATCCCAGGTCCACACGTCGCCAGCCGAAGTTGCAGTCGACAGATCGAACGCGAGCTTGGTCTTGTCCGGCGAGAACGCCATGTTCATCAGCACGCCGCGCGGCAACTGCGGCTGCGGCAACGCGCGCCGCGTAACCATGTCGCGCACGACGACGTTCGAGAAACCATCCTCGTTCACGGCGTACGCGAGCAGCCGATCGTCGTCCGACAGCGTGAACGTTTCGACGTCCCACTTCGCGTCGGGCGTCAGCACCGTGTCCTTGCCGCTCGCGATGTCGATCTGCACGAGCCGGCCGAAATCGCTGTCCTTGGTGGAGATCGCGTAGACACTGCGATCGTCGCGCGCAAAGCGCGCATTCGTGTACAGCACCTTGCCGGCCTTCGCCGCAATCTGCGTGGCCTTGCCGGAAGCGAGATCGAGCACGAACAGCTGCGACTCGCGATTGGAGATGCTGCGCGTGAGCAGCACTTTGCCGCGGTCCGCGGAGATGTCGTCGGGACCGATCGAGCCGGGCTCGCGATATACGCTCTTGGCACTGCGCGGGTCGTTGGGATCGGCGACGTAGATCGAGTATTCGCCCGAGCCCTTGGTCGCGCGCGAGTACGCGAGGAGCTTGCCATCCGGGCTGAACACAGGCGATCCGTTGCGAGTGCCCGACTCCGTCAACTGCACCGGCTCGCCCGTCAGCCCGGCGGCGTAGGACTGAAACCACTCATCCCCGCCGCTGTCGCGAGTGAATATGAAGCGCTGCGTGCCCGGAATCGTAACGGCACCCGCGACCGGCTCGCTCTGGAAAGTGATTTGCGTGCGATCGCCGCCCGGCGTCGTCACGCGGTGAATCTGCTGAGTCGCGCCGAAGCGCGTCGCGATCAGGATCGACCCGTCCGACAACCAATCCTCAAACAGCGCCATGCGGTAGTTCTGATAGCGCTGCACGGCAGCTGTGACGTCTGCAGGAATTTCCGGGATGTTCTGCAGCGTCGCCGTGCCGACCTGGCGGGTGGCGATCGTGGGTGCGTTCTGCGCCAACGCGCCGGCCGCGCAGACGGAAACGGAGATGGCACAGGCAAGGAGGAAGCGCATGGCGAACCCTCGGACGTGGAGAGGGTCGCTATTCTAGGGAGAACAGGAGTCAGGCTAAAGCCTGACCCACAATGCTCCTGCGGGTCAGGCTTCAGCCTGACTCATCTTTGCGCATCAAAGTGCTCTTGCCGAACAGCGACTCGATGAGATCCACCGCCAGCTGCGCCGTCTTGTTGCGCACGTCCAGCGCCGGATTCAGCTCCATCACGTCGAGCGAGGAGAGCCGGCCGGTGTCCGCGATCATTTCCATGCACAGCTGCGCCTCGCGGTAGGTCGGACCGCCGGGGATCGTGGTGCCGACGCCGGGCGCGATGTCCGGATCGAGAAAGTCCACGTCGAAGCTCACGTGCAGGTGCGTGTCCGCGTCCAGGCCGGACAGCGCCTGCTGCATCGTGTGCCGCATGCCCCACTCGTCGATGTAGCGCATGTCGAACACTTCGAGGCCCTGCTCGTGCACGAACTTCTTCTCGCCCTGATCGACGCTGCGGATGCCGATCTGCCGGATCGTCTTCGGCGCAACCGCCGGCGTGACGCCGCTCAGGCCGGTCAACTCGCGCGGGCCGAACCCGCACAGGCACGCGACCGGCATGCCGTGAATGTTGCCGCTCGGCGAAAGCTGCGACGTATTGAAGTCGGCGTGCGCGTCGAGCCAGAGCACGCGCAGCTTTTTCTTCGTGTCGCGACAGTGACGCGCAATGGCGCTGATCGAGCCGATGGCGAGACAGTGATCGCCGCCGAGCAGGATCGGCAGGCGCCGCCCGCCGAGCTCCGCACGGATCGCTTCGTAGATCAGGCGATTCCAGTCGGTGACTTGTGCAAGGTGTCGATAGCCTTCCGTCGCGGGCTGCCACGGGTTGGCGGGACCGGTGAGATTGCCGCGGTCGACGACATCGAGGCCGCGGTTGCGCAGCGCTTCGGCGAGACCCGCGACGCGCAGTGCCTCGGGTCCCATCGACGCGCCGCGATCGCTGGCGCCGATGTCGGTGGGTGCACCGATCAGAACTGCAGCGCGACCGGTAGTCATCAGCGCGCGACCTTGAGCGACGCGCGTGCCGCGAGCCGGCCCGCGAGCTCGCCGAACAGGTCTTTCGGATCCGCAAGCCGGGGCAGCAAGTCAATCTCGCGCTTCGTACCGCGCTCTTCCTGATGCAGGCGATGCAGATAACGCAACGCCGAGAAGTCTTCGAGCGCGAAGCCGACGGAATCGAAGATCGTGACGTCACTGTCGGCGAGGCGCGGCTGCGCTTTGCCGGTCAACACGTCTGCAAATTCCATGACCGGGAACGAGGGCTCGAGCTGCTGGATCTCGCCCTCGATGCGCGACTGCGGCTCGAACTCGACGACGACGCGCGCGTCGGGCCGGCGCAGGATGTCGCCGTGCAGCTCGGTCTTGCCCGGGCAGTCGCCGCCGATCGCATTCAGGTGCATGCCCGGCTCGATCATGTGCGGCAACAGAATCGTCGCGTTGCGCTTGTCCGCCGTCGCAGTGGTGACGATGTCGACGCCCTGCACTGCTTCAGCGGCCGAACCACAGCGAGTGACGCGCAGTGCCGGCAGTTGGAGCAGCGCGAGATTGCGCTCGAGCTTTTCGGTGGCCGCGACATCGGTATCGAACAGGCGCAGCTCGCGGATGCCGAGCATGTGATAGAAGGCCAGCGACTGGAACTCAGCCTGCGCGCCATTGCCGATCAGCGCCATCGTGCCACTCGAAGGCCGCGCCATGTAACGCGCGGCGAGCGCCGACATCGCAGCAGTACGCAGCGCAGTGGTGAACGTGAGCTCGGAAAGCAGCACGGGATAGCCGGTCGCAACTTCGGCGAGGACGCCGAACGCGGTGACCGTGAGCAGACCCTGCGAGGTGTTCTGTGGGTGGCCGTTGACGTACTTGAATGAGTACAGCTTGCCATCGCTGATCGGCATCAGCTCGATCACGCCCACGGGCGAATGCGTCGCGTGGCGCGGCGATTTGTCGAAGTCGCGCCAGCGGCGATAGTCCGCCTCGATCTCGCTCGCGAGACCTTCGATGAAGCGGGCGGCGCCCAACCGGGCCACCAGTTCCTGCACGCGTTCCAGTCCGATGTAATCGACCATGGGAATAGATCTCCGGAAGACCGGCCCATGTTCCGGGCGCACAGGGTCAACGAATAGCCAGAAAACTGATCAAAATGAGAGTAATATTGCGCATAATGTCAGCCCGTGCTGGCGATTTGACTTGTAGGTCGGGCTTCAGCCCGGCTCCGATATGGATGACATCGACCGCCAACTCATCGCCCTGCTCCGGGACGACGCTCGCACCCCCATCGCGACGCTCGCCAAGAAGCTGCGAGTCGCCCGCGGCACCGTTCAAAACCGGCTCGCCAAGCTGGAAGCCGACGGCACCGTCATGGGCTACACCGTGCGCCTCCGCCCGCAGGTGGAAGAGCAGCGCATTCGCGCGCTGATGAGCGTTGCCGTCGAGGGCAACAAGGCCGAGGCCGTGCTCAAAGCCCTGCGCGGCGATCCCGCAGTGGGCGCCCTCCACAGCACGAACGGTCGCTGGGACATCGTCGCCGAATTGCGCGCTGACAGCCTCCAAGCATTCGATCGCGTGCTCGGCCGCATCCGGCTGATCGAAGGCATCTCGAGCACCGAAACCAGCCTGCTGCTCTCCACGCACAAGTTATGACGGGGTCGCCAGATCGAGCGCGGTCTGACGCTCCTTCGGCGTCGGCGGCGTCCACTGATACATCCACGTCTCGGTCAACGGCTGGTTCCGATGCCGCAGGAATAACCGCACGTCGATCGGCTCGACGCTGTCATCGGGGGGCTTCAAATCGAACATCACCCGAAAGCCGCCGGTCGATTGCAAGGGTCGTGCGGATGGAGTCTCGACCGTACCGCCCGACACGGTGACGACGGGTTCGACCTCCGTGCTCTTCGCGAGCGCCGCGAGCTCACCACCGGCGAAGTCGACCGCGAAGCGCCACGAGAAATACTCGCGGTTGTGTCCAACGACACCGCCGAGTCCGGTGCGCGTTGCGACCGTCTGCGCGAGCGTTGGTCCGGCCGGCAACTGCGTCCCCCAATACATCCGATAGCCATACAGCAGTTCGTCGCCGGGTTGCGGCGGCACTGCGGGATTCCAATACGCGACGATGTTGTCGAACGTCTCGTTCGGCGCGGTCAGCTCGACGAGCTGGATCGCGCCTCGTGCCCAATCGCCCTTCGGCTCGACCCACGCGCTCGGCCGTCGATCGTAGAAGACGCCGTCGTCCTGGTAGTGCTCGAAATTCCGATCCCGCTGCAGCAGGCCGAAACCGCGCGGGCTCGCGTCGAGATACGAGCTGATGCGCGCCGCGCTCGGATTGTTGAGCGGCCGCCACAACCACTCGCCTTTGCCCGTGCAGATCGCGAGCCCGTCGGAGTCGTGGATCTCGGGCCGCCAATCGTTCGCCATGCGTCGATCGTTCTCGCCGCACTGATACATGCTGGTCAGCGGCGCGAGCCCCAAGCGGCGGATCGCTTTGCGCGGGTAGACAGCAGCGTCCACTTCCATCGCTTGCGGCACGCCCGGAGTCAGCGCGAAGCGATAAGCGCCGGTTGCACTCACCGAGTCGAGCAGTCCGTAGAACACGAGCGTGCGCGATTCGGGCGACGGCCGCTCGAACCAGAACGCGACGAAGCGCGGAAATTCCTCGATGTCCAGCGCGGTGTCGATCGCGAGACCGCGCGAGGAAAGACCGAACTGCCGCGAGTCGCTGGCGCGCGCGCGGAAGTAGCTCGCGCCGAGAAAGACTGCGACGTCGTCCCGCCAGTTCGTCGCGGTATGCACGCGAAAGCCGGCGAACGGCAGGTCCGCGGGTAGCTGGCGCGGGTCGATGCCGCTGCCGTCGAACTTGAACATGTCGGGGCGGTAACGTATCGCGCGCGCTTCGCCGCCGACGAGCTCGAACAGCTCGACCGGCTCTTTGAAGCCGCGGCCGCAATGGAAAAATTCCAGGCGAAACGCGCTCTGCGTCTGCGCCCAGAGCGCGTGATCGTGCCGAAAGCCGATCGACTGATACTGGTCGTACGTCAGCTCGCGCAGGAATTGCGGTGCGAGCTTTTCCGGCGGAGCGTACGCCGCGCCGGCCAGCGCACGCGCACGCCCCTTCAACGTGCCGAAATTGAACGCGTCAGCGCCAGTAGCCAGCCCCGAAGTCGAGAGTGCCGAAAGCACCAGGGCGGATTGCAAAAAGTCGCGGCGTCGCATTGAAGACGCATAACCACCGAGACCGCGATTTAGATCCTCGCCCTGTTCAAAATCACCAAGGCAATCCCACCCAAAATCGCGACGGATGCGATCACGATCCGCGTCGTCACGTGCTCCCCGAGCAGCAGCACGCCGCCGATCGTCGCAATCACCGGCACGCTCAGTTGCACCGTCGCGGCGCTCGTCGCTTTCAGTCCCTTCAACGCCGTGTACCAAATGGCGTAGCCAACACCCGACGTCAGCGCACCCGACGCGATTGCGTAACTCGCGCCCGCGACGTCGACAGAGAACCGCGAAAGCATGACCAGACTCAGCGCCGCGGCGAATGGCACGGCGCGTACGAAATTGCCTGCAGTCGCCGAAGTCGGATCGCCCGCGCCACGACCGCGCAGCGAATAGATGCCCCACGCGACGCCCGCACCAACCATCAGGGCGGCACTATGCAACGGCGGTGCAGACAACCCGGGCAACAACAGCGCGACCAGACCCAGCACTGCGCACACGAATCCGACGATCTGCCAACCGCGCAAGCGATCGCCGTTCCAGAAGCCGTAGCTGATCATCGTCGCCTGGACAGCGCCGAACAGCAGCAGCGCTCCGGTTGCAGCGGAGAGATTGATGTATGCGAGCGAGAAGCCTGCGGCGTACGCGAACAGCGCAGCGGCCGAAGCCCAAGTGCCAGCGAGCCCGCGTGTCCCGCTGCGAAGCTGAACGATGATCCACAACGTCAGTGCGCCCGAGACGATGCGCACCGCGGTGAAGGTGCCCGCGTCGATTGTCGTGCCGGCGAGCGCCAAGCGGCATAAGAGTGAGTTGCCGGCGAAGGCGAGCATGGCGAGCGCGGTGAGGAGGAGGATCTGGGAGCGAGACATGTGGAGCAATATTGTAGAAAGATTGTCGGGCTAAAGCTGCTGCGCATGGATGCGCGAATGGCGCGGCCGCAGGATGCGCTGGAGCGGCCCGACCTACAGGGTGCTAACCGGCCTTGCGGCGACGTCGGACCGGCGCGCGAGCGGCGTCGCTGCCGCGAATCGGCAGTGCGTGCGTCGACTTCACTTCTTCCAGCACGAAATACGTCTGCGTGTGGCGCACGCCGCGCAGGGCCGCGATCTTGTCGCCGAGCACGCGCCGGTACTCCTCCATGTCCTGCACGCGTGTCTTGAGCAGGTAATCGAAACCGCCGGCCACCATGTGACACTCCATGATCTCGTCGATGACCTGCACCGTGTCCTTGAAGCGCTGGAACACGTCCGGGTTCGCGTGATCGAGCGTGACCTCGGTGAACGCCAGCAGCTGCAGCCCGAGCCGGCGCGGATTGAGACGCGCGAAGTAGCCTTCGATGAATCCATCGCGCTCCAGCCGCCGGACCCGCTCGATGCATGGCGTGAGCGTGAGATTGACCGTGCGGGCGAGCTCCGCGACCGTGAGTCGTCCATCCGCCTGCAGCAGCGCGAGGATCTGGCGGTCGACGCGATCCAGCTCACGGGTGGACTCGCGCCTCTGCGGCTCGGCAGTCATAGCAGTTTCCACTCCAAAGTGGCCCTCGTTTAGAAGAATCTGCTAGCTAGCAGGCGCTAATGTAGCACGTTCTTCTTAAACTCCAGGTCTAGACCGATGTTCGACAACCCGTCTTTCGACGCGCATGAGCGCGTCGTCTTCGCCGAGGACAAGGAGTCCGGCCTGCGCGCCATCGTCGCCGTGCATTCGACGCGCCGCGGCCCCGGCGCCGGCGGCTGCCGCTTCTGGCACTACCGTTCGAGCGCCGACGCTCTGACCGACGCGCTGCGCCTGTCGCGCGGCATGAGCTACAAGAATGCGATGGCCGGACTGCCGCTCGGCGGCGGCAAGGCTGTCGTGATGGTCGACGGCGGACACCCTAAATCGCCGCGTTTGCTCGAAGCATTCGGCCGCCTGGTCGACTCGCTCGAGGGTCGTTACATAACTGCCGAGGACGTCGGCGCCACGGTCTCGGACATGGAAGTCGTCGCGACGCAGACTCCTTACGTGAGCGGCTTGCCGCGCACCGCGGTCGACGCCGACGGCAACCCCGCGCCGAAGACTGCCCTGGGTGTATACCTCGGCATCAAGGCGGCCGTGCAATTTCAACTCGGTCGCAGCAGCCTGCGCGGCGTCACGGTCGGCGTGCAGGGTCTTGGCGGCGTCGGCTATGCCCTGTGCGGCCTGCTCGCTGCCGAAGGCGCCAGCCTGCGCGTGGCCGATATCCGCCCGGAGACTGTGCAGCGCGCCTGCAAGGAATTTTCGGCTCTTGCATCGCAGCCGCACGAAATCCTGTTCGAGCGCGTTGATGTCCTGTCGCCCTGCGCGCTCGGCGCCGTGTTCGACAGCAACACCATCCCGCGAGTGCAGGCGACTATCATTGCGGGCGCCGCCAACAACCAGCTGGCGACGGCCGCGGACGGGGCACGCCTGCACGCGGCCGGCGTGTTGTATGCACCGGACTATGTGATCAACGCGGGAGGTATCATCAGCGTCGGGCGCGAATACCTGGGCGGCGCGAGCGTTGCCTCCATCGAAGCGGAGATCAGCAGGATTCCCGAGCGCCTGACCGAGATCTTCGCGCGCTCGCGTGCGGAGAACCGCCCGACCAGCGACATCGCCGACGAGATGGCGAAGCGGCTGATCACACAAGCGTAGGAAAAACGAATGAGCGCCATCCGAACCCGACTGCACGTTCCGCAAGCACCCGCCCGCCCGGGCGACAAGCCGGACTTCAGCTACGTGAAGCTCTCGCCGGCAGGTAGTGCGGGACGGCCGGACCCGGCCGCGCCGCTCGCCCAGACCGAATCTCTCGCGAACGACCTGGTGCGCGTGCTCGGCGACGATCATCGTGCGGTCGGGCCGTGGGACCCGCACCTCGCGCCCTCGGATCTCGAGCTCGGCTTGCGCCACATGATGCTGACGCGCGCGTACGACGACCGCATGCATCGTGCGCAGCGCCAGGGACGGACGACCTTCTATATCAAGTCGACCGGCGAAGAGGCGGTGTCCGTTGCGGCAGGCATGGCGCTGCGCCCCACCGACATGCTGTTCCCCGGATATCGCAATCAGGGACTGCAGATCGTGCGCGGGCAGAAGCTCGTCGACCTGATGTGTCAGATCCTCTCCAACTCGCGCGACATGTGCAAAGGGCGCCAGCTGCCGGTCATGTACCACTCGAAGGAAGCGCGGTTGTTCTCGATCTCCGGCAATCTCGCGACGCAGTTCCCGCAGGCCGTAGGCTGGGCCATGGCTGCGGCCATCAAGAACGAGGACGACATCGCTGCCACGTGGCTCGGCGACGGCAGCACTGCCGAAGCCGACTTCCACTACGCCCTGTTGTTCGCACAGGTGTATCGCGCGCCTGTCATCCTCAACGTCGTCAACAATCAGTGGGCGATCTCCACCTTCCAGGCCTTCGCGGGCGGCGAGCTCAAGTCGTTTGCAGCGCGCGGGCCGGGCTATGGCATTCCCGGTATTCGCGTCGATGGCAATGATTTCCTCGCGGTGTATGCAGTCACGCAGTGGGCAGCGGAGCGCGCACGCATGGGCGCCGGGCCGACGCTGATCGAGCATGTGACCTACCGGGTGGCGCCGCATTCGACCAGTGACGATCCGTCGCGCTACCGGCCGAAGGACGATGCCGAAGCGTGGCCGTTAGGCGATCCGATCGAGCGGCTGAAGTCGCACCTGATGGCTCTCGGCGAGTGGTCGGAGGAGCGCGAGGCGACATTGGCGAAACAGTGCGAAGAGCAAGTGAGCGCGGCGTGGCGCGAAGCAATGACCTACGGCACGCTGACGGATGGGCCGCAGCTCGCGCCGGACACGATGTTCGACGACATCTTCAAGGAGCTGACGCCGCATCTCGCCAAGCAGCGCCAGCAGCTGGCAGCGGAGCGTGCCGAGCAGAAGAACAAGGCGGAGAAGAAAACCAAATGACGCAGATGAACATGATCCAGGCGCTCAACTCGGCCATGGACGTGATGATGGGGCGGGACGCGAGCGTCGTGACGATGGGCGAGGACGTCGGCTACTTCGGCGGCGTGTTCCGCGTCACCGACGGCTTGCAGCGCAAGTATGGCCAGCACCGCGTGCTCGACTCGCCGATCGCCGAGGGCGGCATCGTCGCGACTGCAATCGGCATGAGCGTGAACGGCCTGCGGCCGGTGGCCGAGATTCAATTCGCCGACTATATCTACCCGGCGTACGACCAGATCGTCAGCGAGCTGGCGCGCATCCGCTATCGCACCGGCGGCGAGTTCAACGCGCCGGTCACGATCCGCACGCCATGCGGCGGCGGCATCCGCGGCGGCCAGACCCACTCGCAGAGTCCGGAAGCGCTGTTCGCGCACGTTTGCGGCATCAAGGTGGTGATGCCGTCGAATCCGTACGACGCCAAGGGTCTGCTGATCTCCTCGATCGAGGACGACGACCCGGTCGTGTTCTTCGAGCCGAAGCGCCTGTACAACGGGCCGTTCGACGGCGACCCGAACAAGCCCGCGGTCGCGTGGAGCTCGCATCCGAAAGGCGACGTGCCGGACGGCCACTATCGTGTGCCGATCGGCAGCGCGGAGATCGTGAAGCCGGGCAAGCAGGTCACGATCATTACCTATGGCACGATGGTGCATGTCTGCATGGCGGCTGCGCAGTCGCTGGGCATCGATGCGGAAGTGATCGACATCCGCACGATCGTGCCGCTCGACGAAGAGACGATCGTCCGTTCGGTGAAGAAGACCGGCCGCTGCGTCGTCGCGCACGAAGCCACGCGCTTCGCCGGTTTCGGCGCCGAGATCCTCGCGACCATCCAGGAAGAATGCTTCTGGCACCTGGAAGCGCCGATCGCGCGCGTCGCGGGTTGGGACACTCCGTACCCGCACGCATTCGAATGGGAATACTTTCCTGGCCAGGCGCGCGTCGCCGCCGCATTGAAAGCAACGATGGAGGCGAAATGAGCCGCCATGTGGTGAAGCTCCCGGACCTCGGCGAAGGCACGGTCTCGTCCGAGATCGTCGCGTGGCACGTCAAGGTCGGCGATCGCGTCGCCGAGGACCAGCCGATGGTCGAGATGTCGACCGACAAGGCCGTGGTCGAGATGCCCGCGCCGGTGTCGGGGCGCGTCGTGTCGCTCGGCGGCGAGCCCGGCGATCACATCGCCGTGGGCGCCGAGCTCATCGTCTTGGAGACGGCCGAAGGCGCTGCAGCTGAGAAAGTCGAGGAAAAGAAGGAAGCGCCGGCGGCTCCGAAGGAGAAGGCTGCGGGCTCGCATCTCACTCTGGTTCCTCCGCCAGCACAGACTCCGCCTGCTCAGGCTGCTCCTCGCTCGGGCCGCGTGCTCGCGTCGCCCGCGACGCGCCGGCGCGCGCGCGAATCCGGCATCGATCTCACCACAGTCGTCGGCAGCGGGCGCGACGGTCGCATCCAGCGGCAGGATCTCGATGCGGCGATCAATCAGGCTCAGCAAGGCGCTCCCGGCGTCGCTGCACGCGGCAACGGCAGCGCGCGACGCCAGCCGCGCACCGAGACCGAGGAGATCCGCATTCTGGGCGTGCGCCGGGTCAGCGCACAGCGCGTGGCCGAGTCGAAGCGCAACATCCCGCACTTCGCATACGTCGAGGAAGTGGACATCACCGAGCTGGAGCGTCTGCGCAAGCACCTCAACTCGAAGCTGCCGAAGGGCACGCCGAGCTACACGTACCTGCCGTTTCTCGGCATGGCGTTGATCCGCGTCATCGAGCGCTTCCCGAAGTGCAACGCGCGCTACGACGCCGAGCGCAACGTGCTGGTCCAGCACCGCGGCGTGAACCTCGGCGTTGCGACGCAGACGAGCGACGGCCTCAAAGTACCGGTCGTGCATCACGCCGAAGCGTTGTCCCTGGGCGAGCTGGCGGCGCAGATCCGCCGTGTCGCGCAAGCGGCACGCGACGGCACGGCGAGCCGCAACGAGCTGGGCGGCTCGACGATCACGATCACGAGTCTCGGCAAGCTGGGCGGCATCGTGTCGACGCCGATCATCAATGCGCCGGAAGTCGCGATCATCGGCGTCAACAAGGCGATCGAGCGGCCGGTGGTGCTGCACGGCCAGATCGCCGTGCGCTTGATGATGAACCTCTCCTCCTCGTTCGATCACCGCTTCGTCGACGGTTACGACGCGGCGGAAATCGTCCAGGCGCTGAAGGAAATGCTGGAGCAGCCGGCGACTATTTTCATCGAGTGAGCCGCTGACGCGCTCATTTGATCGAGCCGCTGAGCCTGCCCATGATGCAGTCGGGTGCGCCCATGCCGTTCGGCAGGCGCGTTCCCGTGCAGGTGAAGAATGGGCCGACACGCACCACGCCGCGGCCTTCGGCCGTCGAGCCCGCTTCCATCATCAACTTGCCGTCGTTCGACAGAATCACCTGTCCGCCGTCACCATCCCGTGACCAGGGTCGCGGCCTCGGTGCCAGCAGCATCGAATACGTTCACTCCCCTCCAGCCGAAGAGGCTGCGGGCTTTTCCCTTTGTAGGATCGTAGGCCAGCATGAAGCCCTCTCCCGCCGGGGTCATGCCGAGATCCAGCGCCTCGGCTCCCGCTGCGGAGCGCAGGCGCAACCAGTAATTGCCACTGTTCGGCATCTTGGCAATGAGGATCGGCGCACTGTCTGTGCGCTCTTTGTCCGCAGTGTTTGCGGTGACACGGAAGATGGCTTTGCCGGATGGATCCAGCACTTCAAACGGCGCCGACACGCCGGACAGCAGCCGGGGAATCGCTGAATTGGGACTCATCTTTGCCTGCTGGCTGACCAGACTCAGTCCGGCCCCCAAACACGCCATCGTGTTGACCTGTCATCGCTGCAGTGCGTCTTGTGATGCAAGTCACACCTTTGCGGTTTCGCAGCGGCTCCACGCCGCCCCGCGGCAACAAATGCGTATTCCTTTGCGACTGGTCTCTCATCAATCTGCGGGCATTCCTCTTACGCTGTTTTCCCGGCCGGCGCACTCATGCAAAGTTGCAGTCCTGACGCTACCGGTGTCCGAACCATGTCAGCGTCCGCAGCGATCCGGCAATTTCTCTTCGAGGCGCAGCAGCGCGTGCCGTGCCACGCGATCGCGTTCACGCCGCCGTCGCGCGATCATTTCGAATTCCAGTGCTCCGCCGCCGATGCCGCGCAGGTGCGCCACATCCTCGAGAACGTCGCGGATTCCTTCCTGCTCGAATGCCGCAACCGGCCCGAGCCGGTGGTGAGCAACAAAGTGCGCTTCGAAGCGAGCGGGCCGCTGCTCGGCCGCTTCCTCGCGATCGCGATCCAGGACGACAAGGCGCAGCTTGCCGGCGTCGCGCTGATCTTCCGCACGATGGAGCAAAAGGCGTTCAGCAAGGAGGACGCGCGCGCTATCGGCCTGCTCTCGCACCAGCTCTCCAAGATCATCTCGCAGCCGAGCGATCCCATGACCGGCCTGCTGACGCGCAACGGCGTCGAAAAACTCATCGAGTGGCGGCTGGGCTCGCGCGATGCGCGCACGGTTGCGACGGTTCTGTACGGCGACATCGACCAGCTGCACGTCGTCAACGATCTGCTCGGCTTCGAGGCCGGCGACCAGGTGATCGCCGCGGTGGCGCATGCGCTGCAGCAGCAGCTCGCGAGCCGCGATGCCGTGCTGAGCCGCCTGTCGGGCGACCGCTTCACTATCTTCTTCCCCGACTGTCCGCTCGAGCGCGCCCGCGCGATCGGCGACGAGCTGCGCGATGCCGTGAGTGCAGTGCCGTTTACCATCGGCACCGATTCGATCCCGCTGTCGATCTCCTTCGGTGCCGCGACGGTACGCGGCGGCGAACGCAGCTTCGACCACGCGCTCGCCGCGGCCGAGGTCGCCTGCAAGGCCGCCAAGGATCGCGGCCGCAATCGCGTCGAGTCATACGAGGTCCACGATTCGAGCATCAACCGCCGCATCGACGACATCGCGATCGTCGGCCGGCTGCGCGTGGCGCTCGAGAAGGGCAACTTCCAGATGTTCGGCCAGCCGATCGCGCCGCTCCTGCAACCGGAGGAGGTGCGTCGCTACGAAATGCTGCTGCGTCTGGTCGACGAAAAGGGCCGGCTGGTGTTGCCAGGTCAATTCATGTCGTCCGCGACGCGTTACCAGCTGCTGCCGCAGCTCGATCGTTGCGTCATCAGCAACGTGCTGACGCGGCTCGCAACCGCGAAGCGCGAGCCGGGCTTCGAGCCGATGCACCTCTCGATCAACCTGTCGGGCCCGACGCTCAGCGATCCGACGTTCCTCGACTGGCTGGTAGTGCAGATCGACAGCAGCGGCGTGCCCGGCGATTGGCTGGAGTTCGAGCTGACCGAGACTGCCGCGGTGAGCAATCTCGAGCATGCGCAGCGCCTGATGGCGCGGCTCACGGAGTGTGGCTGCCGCTTCGCCCTCGATGACTTCGGCACCGGCCTGTCCTCGCTCGCGCACCTGAAGGCACTGCACTTCTCGGTGCTGAAGATCGACGGCTCGTTCATTCGCGACATCCTGCACAACGAGCGCTCGGACTCGCTGGTACGCGCTGTCACGCAGCTGGCGCACGGCATGGGCATGGAGACTGTGGCGGAGTATGTCGAGACGCCCGAGATCTGCATGCGGCTCATCGAGCTGGGGGTGCAGTTCGGGCAAGGGTATGCGATCGGGCGGCCGCGGCCGCTCGACAAGATATTGCAGCCGGATATGCAGCTCGCGAACGCGAGCTGAAGCTGTCGGGCTGAAGCCCGACCTACAGCGCAATAGCAAGGGGAACTCTCAGCCCGGCTCGGCTCTTGAACTGAAGTGTTCAAGGGAGCGCTGCGATGGAACCCAATCCCCGATCCGCCACGCGCCCGACCCGCGGGTTTACCCAACGCTTGAAGGAAGACGGCCGCCGCACGCTCGAGCAGCGCAAGCGCTCGGCCGCGGAACGGGTCGATGGGATTGCGCAAGCCCTGGAACGCAGCGGCGCGCAATTCAGCGAATCCGAGCCCACGCTCGCAGATCTCGCCAGCCGCCTCGCAGGGACCGTCGGCAATCTTGCGACACGACTGCGCGAGGGCAGCATCGAAGAGCTCGTCGACGAAACTCGTGGGCTCGCGCGCCGCAACCCGGGCTTGTTCATCGCCGGCGGCGTCCTGGTCGGATTCGTGCTCGCACGCTTCGCGAAAGCCTCGGCGCACCGTGCGCCCACGCTGACCGAGGAAGTCGACGAGATCACCTGACATGGCACGAACCGCGCCCACCGAATTTGCCGATGAGAGCGAGCTGGAGCACGAGTCCGCCACGACGCTGTTGGGTCGCCTCATCAGTGCTTTCACTGAGCTGGTGCGCAACGAAGTCGCCCTCGCGAAGGCTGAGCTGTCCGATTCCACGACGCGCGCCAGGTCAGGCATCGTCGCGCTGATCGGTGCCGTGTCGACGCTGCTGGCCGGGTCGCTGGCGCTCATTGCAGCAATCATTCTGGGCCTCGCAAAAGTGATGGAGCCGTGGCTCGCCGCACTCATCGTCGGCGCGGTGATCAGCGTCGTCGGGCTCTTGCTGCTGCAGGGTGCGCGCAGGAAATTGGTGCCGCCGCATCTGGAAATCGAACGCACGCGCACCGCGGTCCGCCAGGACGTGGATGTGCTCGCGAGGAGAACGTGATGAATGCGTCGTCTGAACATCCGGGGGAACACCCCGGCTCGAGCCGCGATCCGGAGCAGCTGGAGCGCGCGGCAGAGCGTCTGCGCGCCGATCTCGACCGTACGCTCGACGCGCTGGAGCGCAAGCTGCAGCCGAGCCAGCTGCTCGATCGTTCGCTTGCCTACCTGCGCGAGCATGGCGGCGAAATGGCAGACGCGGTCGGCGACTCGGTGCGACGCCATCCCGTGCCCGTCCTGCTGACGGTCGCCGGCCTCGGCTGGCTCATCGTCGCCGCGGTCCGCCCGCGCGAACCGGTCAGCATCACGATAGGCGACGAATATCCCGGCGAGGACGACGATGACTCGCCGCTCGACGACGAATTTCTCGACGACGAATCGCTCGACGACGAAGCGCTGTCCGCCGAAGCGAGCTCGCCGCGCGGCAGATTCTACGATCGCGTGCGGACCGTGCGCGCTCGGACTCGTCGCGCGCAGTATCGGGTGATGTCGGCGCTCGAAGAGCGGCCCTTGCTGTTCGGCGGCCTCGCGGTGGCGATCGGTGCGCTACTCGGCGCGCTGGTTCCCTCGACCCAGTACGAAGACCAGGTAGTGGGCGAATTGCGCGATCGCGCGGTAGAGCGCGCCAAACAGATGGGCGAGCGTCAATATCAGAACCTGCGCAACCGCCTCGACACCCAGGACTTAGAGGTGAGCGGCCAGGCTCACTGAGGACGCAGCATGAGCAGATGGACCGATGCACCTACGGTAATCATCCCCACTTTCCTTCTGCTCGCAGCGTGCGCCGGCTCGCGCAGCGATCTGCCTATCGACGCCGGCAGCGGACCGAATCCCTCGCTGCCGCAGCCGGAAAAAAAGGCGATTCCGACCGTCAACGTCGCGCCCGCGAAAGGCTGGAGCGGCGCTCAGACGCCCGCCGCGGCCGCGGGCTTCGCAGTAGCGAGTTATGCCGCCGATCTCGACCATCCGCGCTGGCTCTACGTCTTGCCGAACGGTGATGTGCTGGTCGCCGAGACCAACGCGCCGGCGGATCGCCCCGAGGACAAGAAGGGCATCAAAGGCTTCTTCATGAAGAAGGCGCAGGCGAAAGCTGGCGCCGGCGTGCCGAGCCCGAATCGCATCACCTTGCTGCGCGACGCCGACGGCGATGGCAAGGCCGAGACCCGCAGCGTATTCCTCAAGGACCTCAATTCGCCGTTCGGCATGGCGCTGGTGCATAACACCTTTTACGTCGCGAACACCGACGCAGTCATGCGCTTCGAATATCGCGACGGCGCGGAAAGCATCAGCGGGCCGGGCACGAAGGTCGCCGACCTGCCGGCCGGGCCGATCAACCATCACTGGACCAAGAACCTCATCGCGAGCGCCGATGGCAAGCACCTGTACGTCACGGTCGGCTCGAACAGCAACGTCGCCGAGAACGGCATGGAGAATGAGGAGCGGCGCGCCGCGATCCTGGAGATCGATACCGCAACTGGGGCGTCGCGCGTGTTCGCCACCGGCCTGCGCAATCCGAACGGCCTCGATTGGCAACCGCAAAGCGGCGCGCTGTGGACTGCCGTCAACGAGCGCGACGAGTTCGGCAACGATCTCGTGCCCGACTACATTACTTCGGTGAAAGACGGCGGGTTCTACGGCTGGCCCTACAGCTACTACGGCAGCCATGTGGATGAGCGCCCGCAGCCGCCCCGGCCCGATCTCGTCGCGAAAGCGCTCGTGCCCGACTACGCGCTCGGCTCGCATACAGCGTCGCTCGGGCTGGTGTTCTATCGCGGCGACCAGCTGCCGCAGCGCTATCGCGGCGGCGCGTTCGTCGGCCAGCACGGCTCGTGGAATCGCCAGCCGCTGGCGGGCTATCGAGTGATCTTCGTGCCGTTCGCCAACGGCCGTCCGACGGGCGCGAAGCCCGAAGAGATCCTGACCGGCTTCGTCGACAAGGACGAGAATGCGCTCGGCCGGCCGGTCGGCGTCGCCGTCGATGCCCGCGGCGCGCTGCTCGTGGCGGATGACGTCGGCAATCGCATCTGGCGTGTGACATCGACGCAAGAGGCGATAAGCTCCCGGCAATGAGTGCAGATCAAGCTGCCGCGAGCGAGCCCGTTCACCTGGTGTGCGGACACTGCGATACCGTCGTGCGCGTGCCGCGCGATCGCTTCGCCGCAGGTCCGCGCTGCGCGAAGTGTCACAACCCGCTGTTCGAAGATCATCCGCTCGAGCTGAAGACTGCGAGCTTCGACAAGCACATCACGCGCAGCGATCTGCCGGTGATCGTCGACTTCTGGGCGCCATGGTGCGGTCCATGCCGCACGATGGCACCGCACTACGAAGAGGCAGCGCGGCGCCTGAAACACCAGGCGCGCTTCGCGAAAGTGAATTCGGATGAAGAACCGACCGTGGCGGGCCGGTACAACATTCGCGGTATCCCGACCCTGATCGCGTTCAAGCAAGGCCGCGAGGTCGCGCGCCAGATCGGCGGCCTGGACCTCAACGGCCTGCTGCGCTGGGTCAGCGGTATTTGAGCCCCGTGCCGGTGTTGAACACGATCACGCGATCGCTCGGACGAACGAACCCGCTCTGACGCAGTTGAGCGAGCGCTGCCCAGGCTGCGCCGCCTTCCGGACACACATCGATGCCGGATCGTGAAGCGAGCTCGACCGTCGCCCGCTGCATGTCCGCTTCCTCGATAGCGATCGCCGTGCCGTGCGTCTCGCGCAACGCGCGCAGGCAAATGAAACCGCCGAGCGGCGCCGGGACTCGCAGACCGTAGGCGCGAGTCTGCGCATTCTCCCACGCCTCAGTGCGCTCCGCGCCTGCGTGGAAAGCCTTCGCGACGGGCGCGCACCCTGCTGCTTGCACCGAGACGAAGCGCGGTCGCCGGTCGCGCGGGATCCAACCGAGCGCCGCCATCTCGTCGAACGCCTTCCACATGCCGACCAGTCCAGTGCCGCCGCCGGTCGGATACAGCACGACATCGGGCACGGCGCCGTCGAGCTGCTCGACCAGCTCATACGCCATCGTCTTCTTGCCTTCGATGCGATAAGGCTCACGCAACGTCGAAACGTCGTAGGCGTCTTTCGGACCGTGCTGGCGCAGATATTTTCCGGCGTCGGCAATCGTCCCGTGCACCCGATGGATCGTGGCACCGTACAACTCGCATTCGTCGAAGAACGGCTTCGGCGTGTCGTCCGGCATCGCCACGACGACGGGCAGCCCGGCCCGCGCGCCGTAGGCAGCCAGTGCCCCGGCCGCGTTTCCGGCCGACGGCGCCGAGAACTTCTTCGCGCCGAGATGCTTCGCCATCGAAACGGCCAGCGCCATACCGCGAGCCTTGAAAGATCCGGTCGGATTGCGCGCTTCATCCTTCACCCAGACGTTCTCTGCGACGGCGAGCAACGGCGTGAAGCCCTCGCCGAGCGAGGTCTCATCGCCCTCCTCCAGCGGCAACAGCTCGCGATAGCGCCACAACGTCGGAGCACGTCCGGCAAGATCGGAGCGCTGCAGCCGGATCGCGCCGAGATCGTAGTCGACGCGCAGCGGCATGCCGCAGCGCTGACAGACGCCGAGCAGCGTGCGTGGGTCGTGGCTCGTTTCGCAGGCGAAGCAGTGGATCCCGCGCAGGAACTTCGACAGTCGGGGAGTAGCAGTCATTGTCGAATGATAGCGCACGGTCGATGGAACCACGGCAGCTGGTGGATGCTTAGAGCACGACGCTCGCCGCCGACACATCACCGAGGACATTCCAATGGCCCGCGCTCGCCCCGCTTCCCTCGACGAAGATTCCGACGACATCGCGCCCGATGCGCTGAGCCTGCTTCGGCGCGACCACCGCCTCGCCGAAGAATTGTTCGCCGAGTTCGCCCGCTCCGCGCCCCAGCAGCTCGATCCCCTCGCCCGCCGCATCTGCAAGATGCTGCGCGTCCATGCGCAGATCGAAGAGGAATTGTTCTACCCCGCCGTCAGCAGAGCCCTGACGAGCGAGGACAGGAGGCTGGTGGACCACGCGCAGGTCGAGCACCAGCAGGCCCGGGAAGCCATCGTGCGCATCGAGTCGATGACGTCCGAGGATCCGTCGTTCCGCAACGAGGTCGACCTGCTCGACAGGCGCGTCGCGCAGCACGTCGCCAGCGAGGAGCAGGAGCTGTTCCCGAAAGTCAGCGCCTCGAGCCTGGACCTGACCGCGCTCGGCATCGCGCTGGCGGAGCGCCGCGACACGCTGCTGGATGTGCTCGGGTTGCATGGGGATGACGAGGAAGGGGCTGCGAATCAGAGAGAGACGCGGCCGGATGATCGGGGTGCGACCCGACCGGAGTCAGGCTGAAGCCCGACCTACAGCCCTCGTACTGGCGTTAGATATTTTTCGACCACGTAGCCGCCGACCTTGTGGCCGAGCTCGTTGCCGGCCACCGAGTCGTAGCGGAAGTGGATGCCGAGGTAGACGCGCGACATCGCGCATTCGAGCGCAGCGGCCGCAAAGCTCTCGAAACTGCGCGTGGGCGGATTCATCGCGATCTTGCCGGACATCGGACCGGCCTTGTCAACCTCGCGCGTTTCCATCCAGATCTCGCGCTTCTCGCCGAATGTGGCCGCCATCACCGTCATGGCAGCGCCGCAGACGGTGCCGTGCGCGGATGGGTACGAAGGAAACGCGTAAGTGTGCTTGTGCAAGTTGTCCCACTGCGCATCCAGCTCCGTGGCCGGGTTGCCGTCCTTGTCTGCCCAATGGATCGCCGTGTACGGGCGCCAGTGGTTATAGAAGAACTTGCTGTCGAACGAGCTCACGTAGCCGTCGAAGATGCTCATGTTGAGCAACGCGAACAGCCGCGCGGCGCGAGTCAGCTCCAAGCGATCGCGCACGACCAGATCGCGCGCCAGGCGATTGTGCGAGGCTTCCACGAACTCCTTCCACCACATCGCCAGGTGAGTCTGATTGGCGGTGCGCGTGCGGCTCGCGAAGGCGCCGACATCCTTCACTTCGTCGAACGCCGCCGCGTACTCCTTGCTGTCGATCGCTGGCGGCGGGCCGACGCGAAATTGATCCGGACGCAACAGAGCGAACGGCTTGACCGTCGCCCAGCCCGCGCCGAACACGAAGCCCTCAGGCGTGCCGCTGTGCTCGCGGAATTCCGCGTAGACGCCCGGACCCATCGGATGAAATCGATACTCGGCCTGGCTGTCCCACTTGTCGCTCTTGCGGCTGTCGAGAACCGCAGTTGCCGCGGCCTTGCCCAGCTCGACCGATCGCTGCCACGCGGCGCCACTCGCATGTGCGGTACTGGCGAGCAGCATCTGCCACTGCACCGACTGCTTCGGATACTGACTGAGTGCGATCTCATACGCGGCCTGCGATGCCGCGAAGATCGGATCTGCATCCGGAGCGTCCGCCTGCAACGCGTACGGAGCATATTCGTGGCGGATGGCGCTGAGCGCGTCATGCATTGCCAGATGCATCATCGCGGCGGTACGCACGCCCTTCAGGGTCATGAATCCGTCTTCTGCTTCCGCCGCGGCGAGCAGCTGCTTGTTCCACTCCACGACGAAGTTAGCCGGCGCTTCCGCCGACCAGGCAACGCCCTGCAGGAGCAGGCCGAACGCGAGCGCCATCTTCATCATCGCAATCACCTTGCATGTTGACCTCGGGCGGCAGCAATCTAGCTCCGCTGCCACTCGCGCCACTACTTGCCGTTTTGTACTGGTTGCGGCCGCGCGCCGCGAGGACAATCGAGTCATGGCACATCAATACGGTCAATATTGTCCGCTCGCGCTCGCTGTCGAGTTGCTGTGCGAGCGCTGGACGTTGCTCGTCGTCAGCCGGCTCATCGACGGCTGCACGCAGTTCAACGAGATCCACCGCGGCGTGCCGCGCATTTCGCCCTCGCTCCTGTCGCGTCGTCTCAGTCAGCTCGAGCGCGCCGGACTGGTGAAGCGCGGCCCGGCAAGAAAAGGCTTGCCGCGCAGCTGCACGCTGACTCCCGCGGGCCAGGAGCTGGCTCCGATCATCGATACGCTGGCAGTGTGGGGACAGCGCTGGAGCCGTGACATGAACGAGGACGATCTCGATATCGCATTCCTCGCCTGGAGCATGCATCGGAACATCGACAGCGCGCGCATGCCGGCCGGCCGCACCGTCATCGAGTTCCAGTTCCGCAACGCGCCGCCCGATGGACGACAGTTCTGGCTCGTGCACGAGCGCGGCAACACGGACATGTGCCTCAAGTCGCCCGGCTACGAAGTGGACTTGCAAGTGCGCGCCGACCTGCGCTTGTTCATCGAAGCCTGGCGCGGCATTCGCGATCTGCGCCGCGAGATCCAGCTCGGCCACGTGCAACTGCTCGGCCCGCCCGCGCTCCGCAAGCAATTTCCGAGCTGGCTGTTGCTGAGCGGTCTCGCTCCGCATCCACGCTTGCGTCCCGGGCGCGAGCAGCGACTCGCCGCGGCCTGCAACGCCTGAATCGCATAAAGCTGGTATACGCACAGGCTCTGCCGCGCACCAGTGCGCCTCTGCTAGAGTCGCCCGACGTCCATCCCCTTCGATGGCCCAGGGAGACACCATGATTTACAAACGTCGAGTCGTCATCGCGGCGGCAACGTCCGCGCTCGCACTCGTGGCACAGGCGCAGGATGCGGGCAACGAGCCGCTCGAACAGGTCGTCGTGACCGGCACGCGCGTCGCGAATCGCTCCGCGCTGGATACTGCGGTGCCCGTCGACGTCGTTAGCAGCGAGCAGCTGCAGAACGTCGGCGTCGCCGAGCTCAACCAATCGCTCGCAGTCGCGCTGCCCTCGTTCAACTTCCCGCGTCCCGGACTCGCGGACGGCACCGACACGATCCGCCCGGCCGCCCTGCGCGGACTTGCGCCGGATCAGACACTGGTACTCGTCAACGGCAAGCGGCGCCACGCCGCGTCGCTCGTAAACGTCAACGGCACGATCGGCCGTGGCTCCTCGGCAGTCGACCTCAACACGATTCCGGCCGCCATGGTGCAATCGATCGAAGTGCTGCGCGACGGCGCCTCGGCACAATACGGCTCCGACGCGATCGCCGGAGTCCTCAACCTGCGCATGCGCGAAGCGCACGACGGCGGCGACGCCACCGTCAGCTACGGTTGGCGCGATTCGAGCTACGACACGCTCACGGCCCCGGCGGACGATCGGTTCGCCGGTGCCGTACTGCCGCCGACCTGGACCGCGCCGCCGAAGTTGTCACGCAGCGTTTCCGACGGCGAGACGCTGGTGGCCTCGGCATGGAAAGGACTGTCGCTCGGCGAATCCGGCTTCGTGACGATCGCTGCGGAATACAAGGACCAGGAGCACACCGAGCGCGGCGGCTACGACATGCGTCGGCAGTACCCGCTGCTGCCCGGCAATACGCTGGATCCTCGCGAGGCGACCTTCAATCGCTTCAACTCGTGGTACGGCGAGCCGGAGCTCGACCAGAAGACCGTGTTCGTCAACGCCGGCTACGATTTCGCGGCCGGCGCGCACATGTACGGCTGGGCGAGCTGGCAGGACCGCGACGCCAAGGCGCCCGGCTTCTATCGTCTCGCCGACGATCCGTCGAACCGCAATGTGATCGAGATCTATCCGAACGGCTTCCTGCCGTTCATCGCGCCGGAGGTCACCGACTACTCGGCGGCGTACGGCGTGCGCTGGAAGCTCGGCGACTGGGATATGGACTCCTCGCTGGTGTACGGCAAGAACAAGATGGAGTTCACGATCGAGAACACGCTGAACCGCTCGCTCGGGCCCGCCAGCCCGACGGTGTTCGACGCCGGCGGCTTCGACTACGACCAGATCGTGCTGAACCTGTCGGGCGTGCGGCCCGTCGAGATGAGCGCGTTCGCCTCGCCGCTCAACGTCGCAGTCGGCATCGAAGCGCGGCGCGAGGAGTACTCGATCTTCGCCGGCGAGCCGGACTCATACCGCAACGGCGGCGTGCAGTTGAACGGCCAGCCGACAGCGTCGGGCGCGCAGGTGTTCGCGGGCTTTCGGCCGGAAAACGCCGGCAGCGAGGACCGCACTGCCGTCGGCGCCTACGTCGACCTGGAAGCGAACGTCACCGACAAGTTCCTCGCGTCGGTCGCAGTACGCGGCGAGCACTACTCGGACTTCGGCGAGAACCTGTCGGGCAAGCTCGCCGGGCGCTACGACTTCACGGAGAGCTTTGCCTTGCGCGCGTCCGTGCAGAACGGCTTCCGTGCACCGTCGCTCCAGCAGCAGTTCTTCGAGACGACCTCGACGAACTTCATCGGCGGCTTGCCGTTCGACGTGACCACGTTCCCGGCGACCGACCCGATCGCAGTGGCGCTCGGCGCGAAAAAGCTGGACGCGGAGGAGTCGCTGAACTACTCGATCGGCGCAGTGATCCGGTTCGGCGAAGTCGACATCACGATCGACGCGTATCGCATCGACATCGACGACCGCATCGTGCTGTCGGAGAACCTGACCTCGGCGGCGGTGCGCACGTACCTCGCCGGCCAGGGCTTCATCGGCGCGGGCGGCGGGCGATTCTTCATCAACGGCGTCGACACGGAAACTCAGGGCGTCGACGTGGTCTTGAACTGGCCGGTCGCGACCGGCGCCGGCCGCTTCGACTTCACCTTCACCGCGAACTTCAACGAGACGGATGTGACCAGCGTGCCGAGCACTCCGCAGCTCGCGGCGCTGAGTCCGCCGCCGGTGTTGTTCGACCGCTTCAACATCCTGACCTTCGAGGAAGGCACCCCCGACAACAAGTTCACCGCGCAAGCGAACTGGACCCTCGATCGCTGGGGCGGGACGCTGCGCGCGACGCGTTACGGCAAGGTGTTGTCGCCCGACAGCGCCGCGACATTCGCGACGGTTGCAGCCGGAACAGTGCCCAACGACATCGAGCTGGGCGCGAAGACGCTGATCGATCTCGAGGGTCGCTTCGACATCACGGACAGCATCCGCGTCGCGCTCGGCGCGGAAAACCTGCTGGACGAGTATCCGGACCCGAACACGCAGCTCGCGAACCCGACGGGCACGACGTCGTTCTCGAACTACTCACCGTTCGGGAGATCGGGGAGGTTCGTGTACGGGAGGTTGAGCTACAAGTTCTAGAGTTGAAGGGGACCGGAGAAACTCTCGCAAAGACGCCAGATCGCCAAGGGTCGGAATTCAGATTGATGGATCTATGATCCTCGAATTCGAATCTCTGGTTCTTCTTTGCGGTCTTGGCGATCTTGGCGAGAGAATTTCTCTTCTTATCTCGTCGCGACGGCGACAGCGGCGCACGCCATCGCCGCGCCAGTGCTGCGATTGATCGTGCGCACTGCGCGTTCGCTCTTGAACATGCGGCGCGCACGCGCGGCGAGGAACACGTAGCCGCCGAGCACGAGCGGCAGCACGATCGAGATCACGGCGACGATTTCCAGGAAGCCGACCACCGTGAGTTCTTCCAGCCGCACGACGGTCGGCAGCAGCGCGAGGAAGAAAATCGCGGTCTTCGGATTCGCCATCGTCAACGCAAGGCTGCCGAGGAACAGCTGCATTGGCTTCTGCCCGGTATCGACCGCCTGCTGCTCAGTCGCTGCTGCGGGCGGCGCCGTCCACAGGCGATACGCCAGATAGAGCAGGTACACAGCACCTGCGTACTTGATCACGACGAACACCACACGCGCGGTCTGCGCGAGCGCGGCCAGGCCGGTTGCGGCTACGGAGAACCAGATCAGGTCGCCGATCCAGAAGCCGGCGATGAACGCCACCGCACCCTGCGAGCCGCGCGCCAGCGAGCGCGCAACGATGGCCGCGACGCCGGGACCGGGCGTGGCGACCGCAAGCAGGTAAACGGAAGAAAAAATCAGCAGGCCGTAGATAGACACGACAGCTCCAGCACATCCGCGGGGAGTGCTGGAGCTTACCCCATTCCGCCGGCTACTTGATCGCCCAAGTGCCGTCGCCGGTGCGACAGGCACGTCCATCCGACGTACGGGCGCGCCCGTCGAGCGTCGCCTGAAGCGTGTAGCGCCGGCAGCCGCTCGGATCGCCTTTGACGGCGGCGAGCGGGGTCAGCACATAGGCGACACGCGTCTGCTCGTTGGACCAGCGCACCCTCTGGCCGAGCTTGACCAGCTCCAGCGAATGGCCGACGCAGGCGCGATCGCGCTCGTCGAGGTCGCGGCCGATCTCGCGCCCGACGACGGCGCCGAGCACGGAGCCGACGACGATAGCGACGGTCCGGTTGGATCCCTCGCCCACCTTCGAGCCGATCGCGCCGCCGACCACTGCGCCGATGACGGTGCCGATGTCATCGCGGTTGCAGTGGCCTTCGACGATGCCGTAGTCGCGCTCCCATTCCCTGCCGGTATAGCCGACGTATGCCGGATCGTGTTTCTTGCGCCAGCCGTGCGCCGGCGCATGATCCGGGGGATCCGCGAGCACCGGCAGGCATGCCAGTGTCGCTACGAGAGCGACGACGCGCGCAGCAGTGAAGGACAATCGAGTACGCATGAGGGCTTCCCGGATACGCGTGCATCTGGCGCACGAAGGCGCATATGTTTAGTCGCGCGGCCCCGCGGTTCTTCGACGCAAGTCGCAGTTCACGCCGCGAGCGAAGCGGGTGGAACCTTTTTTACTGCAGCTGCGTGTTGAGGCGATCGACCATCGCCTGCGCCGCGTCACCCGGATAGAGCTTGCTGAAGTCCTGCAGCAGCAGCCGCGCCGTCGGACGGTCTCCGGCCGTCCGCGCCAGATGGACCAGCGTCAACAAGTCGGCGCTGCCGGCTGGCCTGAAACGCGCATCCTTCTTGAGGCGTTCACGCACGAGGTCGAGCGCCTCGCCGGTGCTGCGCTGGACCAGCAGCCGCGGCAACAATTCGCGCGCCAGACGATCGGCGAGACGGCCATCGGGCCACTGCGCTGCGCGTTGATAGAGCCAGCGCAACTCGGCGATCGGATCGCTGCTCTTGCCGACGAGAGCGAGCACTGTATTCCAGGCGTTCGCATGAGCACCGCCGCGCCATTCCGCGTAGATGCGATCGATCTCGCGATCCCGCATGCGCTCATCCGGCGCGTCGTCGTCGTCCGTGACGCCTTCAGGCGTGTGGACGTCGTCGAGGCCGATGTCGAAACGGCGCTCGAACAACACGCCGCCGATCAGCGAGAACATCGCCAGCCACGCGTACATCAGCAATGCGATGCGCACCACGAGCGGCAGCGCATCGCCGATCGAGGACGCGACGACCCAGCGCGCGAACAACCAGACGAGCGCGACGAATCCGAGGATCAGCAGATAGTCGCCGCGCAATCGCCCGATGAGCCCGAGCACGCGGCGGGGATTCAGCGATTGCACGACTGTGCCGGTCGCGCCCTGCACGGCGACGACGGCCGGCAAGGTCGCGGCGACCGCGATGAACAACACGAGCGAGCCGCCATTGCCCACCCAGTAGCTTGCCGCGTTCGAGCCGTAGAACAGCCCGATCGTCATCACCAGCAGGATCAGCGGGCGCTGCTCGTCGAGCGGGTTGACCATCTCGGTCGACAGCACCGGCGGCTCCACGACGCCCTCGGCGAGACGATCCATCAGCACGAACGAATACTTGCTGAACCAGGACAGCACGATCAGGGCGAGCGGGATGCCCAGGAAACGGGCGTAGACGGCGAGCACCAGCAGTACGCTGAACGTGCCGATCAAGAGCAACGGCGCCATCCGCAGCGGGACGGCAAGATACCGGAGAATCGCGGCCGCACCCATGCAGCGACTGTAGCGCATCCATCGCCTACAATTCTTGTTTGTCAGGACACGCGCGCGCGCCTGTAATAGCCCAACTCCATCGCGGGGGAGATAGAAGAATGATCGTCAGAGCTTCGCACGTACTCGTCGCCGCCCTCCTGCTCGGGGCATGCGCGCAACCGCAGCCTGCGCAGACGCCGTCGACGTCGCCATCGAAAGCGCCTTCGATCGGCAACCCTCAAGCAATGGCCGCGGCGCAAGCCGCCATGGGCGTGCAAACCGCCGAGCATCCGGGCAAGGCGGTCTACGATCGCGTGTGCGCCGCGTGCCACAACAGTCCCGAAGCGACGCGCTCGCCTTCGCTCGACACGCTCAAAGGCATGCGTTACCAGACGATCAGCTACGCGCTGACGCAGGGCAAGATGCAGACGCAGGCGTCGGCCCTGAGCGCGCAGGAGCGCTCGGACGTGATCGACTTCCTGGCCGGCCGCGAAGCGACGCGCGACGACTGGGTGGCGCAGGCGATGTGCCCGGCGAGCCGCGGCAAACTCGACCTCAGTGCCACACCGACCGTTATGGGATTCGGCTTCGACAAGCGGAGCCATCGCCACCTGAGCGCCGAGCAGGCTGGCCTGCGCACGCAGGACATGCGCAACCTGGAGCTCGCCTGGGCGTTCGCCTTCCCGAAAGCGACCGCGATGCGCTCGCAGCCCGCGATCGTCGGCAAGACGCTGTTCCTGCCAGTGCCGGATGCGGCGCGGCTGTACGCAATCGACATCGACGGACCGCCATGCGTGCGCTGGGTCTACGAGAACCAAGTGCCGCTGCGCACGAGCGCGGGCTACGGCGAACTGCCCGGCTCGAAGCGCAAGGTGCTGGTGTTCGGCGATCTCGGCGCGAACGTGCACATGGTCGATGCGCTGACCGGCAAGCAGATCTGGGTCCAGGCCGTCGGCCTGCATCCGCTGTCGCTGACGACCGGCACGCCGGTCCTGCATGAAGATCGCGTCTACGTGCCGATCTCGCAGTATGAGATCTCGCTCGGCGGCAACGACGATCACGAGTGCTGCAAGAGTCACGGCGCAGTGAAAGCGCTCGACGCACGCACCGGCAAGACGATCTGGACGGCGCATACGATGGAAGATGCGAAGCCGGTGCGCGATCGCGGCGACGGCAAGATGCTGTGGGGTCCGTCCGGTGCGCCGATCTGGAGCTCGCCGACGATCGATGCGAAGCGCGGTGTGCTCTACGTCGGCACCGGCGAATCGACGTCCGAGCCCGCGGCCCCGACGACCGACGCAGTGCTCGCGATCGACCTCAAGGACGGGACGTTGCGCTGGGCCTTTCAGGCGACCGCGAACGACATCTTCCTGAGCGGCTGCGGACGCAATCGCAAAGGGCTCAATTGCCCGAAGGAAACCGTGTTCCGCGACGTCGACTTTGGCGCGTCCATGATCCTCGCGCAGCGCTCCGACGGCCACGACATCCTGCTCGCCGGCCAGAAGGCCGGCACGGTCTGGGCGCTCGATCCTGACAGCGGCAAGCTCGTGTGGCGCCAGGACTTCGGCGAAGGCTCGCCGCTCGGCGGTATTCACTGGGGCATCGCTTCCGACGGCGAGCGCGTGTTCGCGCCGATCAATCGCCCGTACGGGTTCGCACCGCCGAAGGACGGCGGCGCGACGCAGAAGCCGGGCATGCATGCAGTGAAGATCGACACGGGCGAAGTGCTATGGACCTACACCGCGCAGCCCGACTGCAACGGCGATCGCGCGACGCGAGTGAAGAGCTGCGCGACGAACATCGGCCTGTCCGCGGCGCCCGCGGTGATCGATGGCGCGGTCATCGAAGGCAGCCTCGACGGGTTCCTGCGCGCGTTCGACGCGAAGACCGGCGAAGTGCTGTTTCAGTTCGACACGGCGCGGACGTTCGAAGCGGTCAATGGTGTAGAGGCGCGCGGTGGCTCGATCGACGCAGCGTCGATCACGGCAGCGAACGGGTATCTGTTCGTGAACTCGGGCTACGGGATGTTCGGGCAGCTGGCGGGGAACGTGCTGCTGGCGTTCAAGGTGAAGGCAACGCCATAAGAGTCAGGCTGAAGCCCGACCTACAGGTCAACCACAACCGACATCGGAGACTTGTAGGTCGAGCTTTAGCCCGACTCTGTTCACTTGTACGAAACGACCGCCTTCAAATAGTCGTAGAAGAAATCCACAGCGTTGTAAAACGCCTGCACCCCCAGCCGCTCGTCCTGCCCATGCGCGCGGAAGTCTTCGCGCGGCAGCGCCGTGCCGCTGACCATGTACGTCGGCAGGCCGGCTGCGTTCGTGTAAATGCTGTCCGAGGCCCCGACCGCCATGGCCGGCACGACTGACGCATTCGGCCACATCTTCGCGGCGATTCGCTCCAGCGGCTTCAGCACGTCGGCGCGCAGCGGCGGCGGTGCGTAGCCGCGCACGTTCGGTGCAACTTCGTCGAGCTGCTCTGTCAGGAAGTTGTAGTAGCGCACTTTGACCGTCTGATCGGCGATGACCTGCACCAGCTCTTGTCGCACCTCTTCCGGCGAATGGCCGGGCAGGATGCGGCAATTCACGTTGGCACGCGCCGTCTGCGGCAGAGCGTTGTTCGCGTGGCCGCCGGACAGACGCGTCGCGACGCACGTCGTGCGCACGACTGCGTTGTAGATCGGATCCTCGGAGATCTGTTTCAGCGCGTCCGCATCCGGCGGCGACTGCAAAATGCCGTGCAGGATTGCAGCGCGCGGAGCATCCGTGTGCTTCGCCATGTGCTCGAAATACGCGCGTGTCACGTTGTTGAGCTCGAACGCGAAGTCGTGGCTCGACACACGATCGAGTGCTCGCGCGAGACTGTAGATCGCGTTTTCGCGCGGCGGCACCGAGCTGTGACCGCCGGGGTTCGTGACGGTGAGATCGAAGTCCGCGTAGACCTTCTCGCTGGCCGTCAGATCCACTTGCACCGCGCGGCCGTCCTCCAGCATCACGCCGCCGCCGTCGTGATTCAGCACGAACTCGGCGTCGACCAGCTCGCGCCGGTTCTTGAGCAGCCAATCGACGCCGTTGGCGTTGCTGCCCTCCTCGTCCGCCGTCAACGCCAGGATGATGTCCCGGTCGGGCTTGTAGCCCTCGGCGCGATAGCGCAGCAGCGTCGTCATCATGATCGCGTCGCCGTCCTTCATGTCCTGCGTGCCGCGACCGTAGAAGTAGCCGTCCTTCTCCAGGAACACGAACGGATCGACACTCCAGTCCTCGCGCAGCGCTTCGACGACGTCGAGATGACCGATCAACAGCACCGGGCGTTTGCGACCGGTGCCCTTCAAGCGCGCGACGAGATTCTGCTTGCGCCCGCCCGGCCCGACGACGTGCACGTCCTCGGCGGGGAAACCAGCGTCGAG
>Ga0134127_10000367_pt1 | contig 45014 bp, 58 predicted proteins | sample KB31753_FD_96459 | JGI IMG/M metagenome (GOLD analysis project Ga0134127, IMG submission 96459) | Terrestrial soil microbial communities with excess Nitrogen fertilizer from Kellogg Biological Station, Michigan, USA - KB3-175-3 | ecosystem: Environmental > Terrestrial > Soil > Unclassified ...
CGCCTACGGCTCCGACAGGCTACGCGTCGACGGACTACAAGTGCCGCCTGCCTGGCGCTTCGCGGACCGATTCGAGCGGCAGCCAGTATCTGATGCAAATCGAGACGGTGGACACAAGTAGCCTATACGTTTTGACGACTGGGACCAATACTACAACGACGGTTCAACTTGCAAGCGGGGCTATCGGCACCATTACGAGTGGAACAAGTGTGGTTTATGCCGCAGTGTCCGTTGCGTCTGCCGTGCCTGTAGCGGTAGCGAAAAAAATCAATCTTATCGCCAGCACATTTGGCGGCTCGGGGGTTCAATTGATTGCCGCCCCGAACGCCTCATATAGCGGATGGGATTCTTCCGCGCCGCCCCCATTGATGGCGTATGGCAGCAATCAGGATTCCTCATCTGCGCAGTTCATCCTGGAAAGCAGCAATGTCTACTGCGCTTGCAATGGAGCTAGCAGCGGGTTGCTAAGTTGTTTCGGATGGGAGGAATAAAATGGGCTACGCAATCAACTCTACGCATACCGGATGGCGCGCCGTAGACTCCGCTGCAGACTTAGCTGCGAAAGAAACATTCAGCGCAGCGCTGCCCACACTGCCACCACCACCGCTGTCGTTGGTCGACGGCTACGCACAAGCTATCGCGCTACCCGTAACGATCACGACCCATGCTGGCGTGGCTAAGGTGTATCAGGCCGATGCAGACTCGCGCCAGAAAGTGCACGACATGCTCGCTGCGTATTCGCCAGCGGGCGCGCTTCCCGCCGATTTCTACTGGGTCGCTGCGGACAACACGCAAGTGCCATTCGTGCTGGCTGACTTGCAGGAGTTGGCCGCGGCGCTCGGCGCGCAGGGCTGGGCAGCGTTTCAGAAGCTGCAAACGCTCAAAGCACAAGGCGCGACGATCTGGGCGTGACGGTTAATTTGTAACAAAAATAGCGGCCTCGCGCCTAGCGCGCTAACATATCGCGACGAGTGACACATGAGGAAAGAAATGACGCTGGATGACTTCGCGCGAGAAGCCGCCGCGATCGCGCTCACGAGCAAAGCTTACGTCGTGGGCGGGGCCGCCGGGCTGCTCGCGTGGGCCATGTCGCTCAATTGGCTGGGCTTGGGCAGCGTGGTCATTGCCGCGCTCGGCCTGGGTGCGAATATCTACTTTCTCTGGCGTCGTGATCGGCGCGAAGAACGCGAACTCGCATCCCGCCTGCGCCTGAACAAGTTGGAAAGCGACGCGCTGCGCCGCGAGCAACGGAGCACCTGATGCCCGTTATCACGGCTGCCGAAGCTGGAAGCGCCAACCGGTGCGCCTTTCTGGACATGATCGCCTGGAGCGAGATTGGCCCGGCGCTCCTGACCGCATCCGACGACGGATATGACGTCATGGTCGGGTCGACTCCGCAACACCCGCTGCTATTCACCGACTACACGCGCCATCCGGGCGTCCTGAACGCGCAGCTAAACTCCACGGCAGCCGGCCGTTACCAGTTGCTGTACCGGTACTGGCTGGCTTATCAGCGCTCGCTCGGGCTGCCCGACTTTTCGCCCTTGTCGCAAGACAAGATCGCACTGCAGCAGATCCGCGAACGCGGTGCGCTTGCACACATCGACGGCGGCTATTTCGCGCTCGCCGTGGGCGCCTGCTCGTCGATCTGGGCCAGCCTGCCGGGCAACTCGTACAAGCAGCATACGAACGACTTGCAGTCGCTACAGCGCGCTTATCAGGGCGCGGGCGGCACGCTGGCCATCAACTGATCCGGAGCTGTCATGCCCATCATCAAACACCTGATCGACGCGGCCCGCGGCAAGCACCCCTTGAGCGCAAAACGCTCGAGCCATTGGCCGACTGTGCGCAAGCAGCATCTACAGCTGCATCCGACGTGCGAACTGTGCGGCGGCGGCGCAAAGTTGGAAGTGCACCACAAGCGGCCGTTTCACCTGCACCCCGAACTGGAACTAGATCCCGCGAACCTGATCACCCTTTGCGAAGCGGGTAAAGACGGCGTAAACTGTCATTTACTTTTCGGCCATCTGGGCAACTTCAAGAGCTTCAACGTGTCGGTGGACACAGACGCCCAGACCTGGCACGAGAAAATCGCCAACCGGCCCACGGCCGAACAAGGAACCGGATCATGAACCAAACGTCTCCCGCCGCCACCGGCACCACGGGCGCGGCCGTCGCGGCCCTCGTCGCCATCCTGTCTACCCTGAACGCGCATTGGAATTGGGGCATCAACCCCGACGGCTTGGCCGCGATCGCCGGCGGCATGCCCGTCGCAGCGCACTGGCTCGCGCAGCAATACGCGGCGCGCCAAGCCGCGAAAAACGTCAAGGCCGCAGCGTGATGCTTATCCGCGCCGCAGTGGCCGCTTGCGCGTTGACCGCGTTGGCCGGCTGTGCGGGGCAGGCAACCTATCGCATACGCCCGTACCGAGTGCCAGGCAGTGGTGATCTGATCTGCTGCGAGGCCTTGGTTACGTCCAGTCGGGACGTCGCGCAGGTTACCGTCCACGCCACAAAGACGCCCGACGGCGGGTACACACTCGATCTGACCGAGACGGGCATATCAGCCAGCGCGCCGATCCAGGCGCAAAACGGCGCGGTGTCCGCTGTCGCGGGCGCAGTTTCCAACACGGCCGCCGCTGCGGTCAAATTCATACCGTGAGGTCCAACATGAAAAGCGTCATTCGGGTTATCGTCGCGACGTCAATCGTCGTGGCCGCCGCCGCGCTGGGCGGCTGCGCAACCACCACGCAAACGGCCGCGAAAGTGCAAGTGGCCGTGGCCAAGGCTTGCCCGATCGCCAAAGCGACCGTCACGGCGCTACAGGGCGTCCCGAATCTGTCGGCCAAGCTGCAAGCCGACTTGGCGCAAGCCGCCCCGCTCATCACGACCGCCTGCGCAGGCAATGCCACACTGGACACCACGACCGCGCAGTCGCTCGTGCAGACCGGCATTCCCGCCATGATCGCCGACGTGCAAGCTTCCGGCATGGCCGAATCGACCAAGCAAACCGTGGTCGGCGCGCTGACCGCGACGAGCATCGTTTTGCAGGTCGCGTTGGCGCAGTAGTCGCATGGCGCAGTTTCACACGCCGCTGATCGTCGAAAACGTCAGTGACACGGACGCGGACGGGCGCGGGATCTGGCGCCTGCGGCAAATGTTTGTCTACGAGTCAGACCTGCTGGGCCGACTTGTCATCATCGAACAGGGCTTTCTGACTGACTACGCGAGCGTGCCGCGCGCGCCTTTCGCGTATTGGTTGTTGGGCGATACCGCGCACAAAGCGGCCGTCGTTCACGATTGGCTTTACCACCACCACGAAGTCTGCGACGAGCGCACTGCAAACCGCGTATTTTTGGAGGCCTGCGCGGTGACGCGTATCCCGGCCTGGCGCCGGTGGCTGCTTTATCTTGGCGTCATGCTTGGGGGTCGTTCCAGCTGGCAGGAAGACGGTCGTAGTGATGGCCATCGGATTGTCGACGGCCGCATCGTCTAACGGGCGATTTCGCGGATCTCGATGGTGACGCGCCCGCGCCCTGCATCCGGCGCGCCGCGATAGACGTGTCCCACGTCGATCTGCGAGTCGTCCAACCACACGCGCTCCTTCGTCAGAAAGTCGCACAGCAGCTTTTCCCGGTTGAAAATGTCCCACGCTTTGGCGCCCATGGCGGCGGGCGCGTGCAATGTAATGGCTACCTCCAAGCGCCCGCGCAGCGGTGGCGTTACGCGGCCCGCAGGCAGCGCGTTGTGGGCGGCTTTGAGCCACGCACGGGCTTGTGCCGACAATACGACGCGCGCCGCCACGGCGCGCCAGATCGCGTTGACAGAAGGCGGAAAGGGTAGCGTGTAAGTGTGCGGCATAAACGACACGGGCCGCTAATATTGTCAGCGGCCCGCGAGGTCAGTACGTCAGACTACGCAGCAGGCTGCGCGAAGGGATTGGCCGCGGCCGCACCTTGAGCGAAGGGATTGGCCGCACTCGCCGGCGTGTTAGCCGGGGCCGGGGCTGCTGCGGGCGATTGGCTGGCGGGCGCGGGTGCTGCCGCCTTGGGGTCGGCGAACTTGGCGAAAGCGCTGGCCGAATCATTGCCGATCGACAGACGCTCGCCGCCTTGACCTGCGTCCATGATGCCGGCCAAGTTGAACGATACGCCGCGGCCGCCTTGCGGGTGGGTCCACGGGAAAGCCGTCAGATTGGCGCGCACGCGCTTGCCCGCGTAGAACGTGGACTTGATGGCGGCTTGTCCATCGGGCGCGTCTTGGCGCAGTTGTTCGCCTTTGGCGCTGTACACCTCGGGGGCGAAGCGCGTCACGGCTCGGATGATGAACCAATCGACCGGAATGCCGGGCAACGGTTTTTTGCGGGCGCTATTGCGCTCGACGCCGACTTGGACATCGGGGTGCAGGCCGCCGAACAGACTTTGCGCAGCAGCCTGCGCAATAGCTTGCAGGTCGTTGCCGGCTTCGGGCGCCATGGCCAGAAGCGCGAAGAACTCCAGCGGATTGCCGGCCTTGAGCTTGTTGGCCTGGGGCGTCGCAAGCGCAAAATGGGTGAGAATGGCGATGTGATCGGAAATCATAGTAGTACCTTTAAAAGTGACTGAAAAAGTGCGCAACGCACCCTGAATACTACTCGCCCTTAACCTGGGCGTCAACGATATTTGAATATTTTTTGAATAACTTGGCGATCTGCGACGGCGTGCCGGGATCGACTAATTTGATGGACCGCGTGGGCGACCCGCGCGCGATGAGTTCGTCACGCGCGAAAGCGGGCAGCTTGTCGAACACCGTGCTGAGCGCTTTCGGCTCGAGTAGATCGGTGCGGCCCATGGCCAGCAACGTTAGCGTGACCTGCGCGTCGTCTTTCCACTTGCGCCGGCCGTCGGATGTCGTCACCTGCAAGCGCGCGTGGCCGGCCTGAGCCAGCAACTCGATGCGTTCTTCGACGTCTTCCCAGAAACCCTTGAAAGCGCTACGGGCCGCCCACAACTGCACGACTTCATCGTCTGTCATGCTGTGCAAACTACGCTCTCCGGTGTAAACGGCGAGCGCTGCAGCCGCAGCATTGTGCGTGCGCGGGCATATCGGCTTGGCGCGGCAATACCTGCACCAATCGCCGGCGTTGGGGTTCTGGCCCGTCGCGGCGTCCACTGCGGCCACCTCACGCCTGAGTTTGTTGCGCTCGGCCGGCAACCAGTCCGACGTGAACATCTCGGATTGGCCGGCCAATCCGATCACGCGCCGCGGCTGGAAAATGGCAACGCAAAGCTCGGCAGGTTCCAGCCCGAACGTCTCGGCCCCCGCAACCACATAGGCCGCCAACTGCTCGTTTGTGTTTTCGGCGTCGCCTACCGCGACGTCCTCGAAACCGTACTTGTAGTCGACCACGACTAGGCGCCGCAACTCCGGCAGCCACACCAGGCAATCGGCCGTGCCGAATAACTGCGGGTGAATCGACGGGATAGCTACGCGCTGCTCGATCGTGACGTGCGCCGCAGCCCCTGCCGGGATTAGCCCGCGAATGAACTCGACGTAAGCGCGCCCGTGCCGACGCATGTCCTCATTCCACGCCTCGGGCGTACGTCCTTTGAGATTGAGGCCTTCGGTGACGGGAATGTCCAGCGGATCACCAGGAAGCGCGCCGGGCAGCCCGAACGCTTGCCGCACATAAAACTCGGCCACCGAATGCGCGGCCGTCCCTTCGGCCGCGTAAGGCGAGGTCTTGTCGGCGAAGCCGGCAGAAAGCAAGACGCTATCGGGGCAGTTCTTCCAGCGCTTGCGCGCCGAGAACGACAATTTGGAATGCACGACGGCGGGATTTGACATGGCGGACTCACGTGGCGAATGAACCGCAATCATAACAGCCTATCACGCAAAAGTAAATAAACGGCGACGCGGGACGGTACGGACGACAACCCGGAAAGTACGGAGGATCCTCCGTAAAGTCCTCCGTAAAGCGTGTCCGAACGTCAATTCCATGACTAAACGTAATGGTGCGTTGCAGCGTAAAAATGTTGCTAATTGTAAGAATCGACCATTTTACGGACGACATTCCGTTGATGTTCCGTTAATCTTCCGTACTTCCTCCGTATTGTCCCTTATTTATATTCCTTCCTCCTACTCTACTCTAACCTATTGATATTATTATATTTATTATAGATAGATAGATAGTAATAGAGATAAGATAAGAGTGAGTACGGAGGATACGGAAGAGAATATAGGTAAAAAACTATCCAGGACGCAAAAGTGAATTTAGTAGGGGTACTAAATCCATTTTCGCATTACCGAGAAAGTGTGGCGACAAGTCTCCTCCGTTAAATGGTTTGTAAACTGTGCAATGGCTATCAGTTGGTCAGCATTCATAGTTTCCTTCTATTTTACTTTTAGCTAACATCCGGGCAATATGATCAGAAACCGCTGCGAACCACTCGCCGCGACTCACGGGGCAGGCATGCAAACGGACATTCGATTTACCCAGATCACAGCAACGAATTGTGAGCTGACCAAGACCTACACGCTGGTTACAAACGGTGTGCACAGCAGCGCCATCGCCCACATGACCGAAGGCCACGCCCGCATTCTGTCGCTACCCTCGATCAGCAATCTGGGCGCGGTCCTGGATCTGCTGCAGTCGAATCAGGCGATTACCTGCGGCGTCCCGGCCAAGGGCGACACCGCCCTGACCACGCGTGCTGGCGCAGATTTCCGTCCCGATGCGGTAGCGCGCACGAACGAGGCGTTTGTTTTCCCCTACGGCCCGGCGCTGTTCCCGATCGATGTCGATGTTGACGGCGACACGTTTCGCAGCGTGGACGACGTGCTGGACGCGCTGGAGGCCTGCTCGCCCTGGATGCGCAACATCTCGCGGGTTGCGCGGCCCTCGTCCTCGTCCTATGTAACCGGGCGTGGGCTGCGCGGTGTGCACGTTTACTTGCCCGTCAATCGCGGCGTAGATGTGCCACTTCTGGCCAAACGCATGCAGATCGAGCAATGGGCGGCCGGCCGCGGTTTTGTGCGCATCAGCAAATCGGGGGCGCTTTTGGTGCGCCAGCTATCAGACGCTATGGTTTACCAGCCCTCGCGGCTCATGTTTGAGGCGCCCCCGGTGCTGCACGACCTCGCGCGCGAGATCCCGCCCGAGGCGCGGTTCATCGAGCGGGCCCCGCAAGTCGTCGGCCAACCGGCCAAATATCGCACTCCTGACGGAATGCTGGACGTGCAACTGATGCCTGCCGTGCGCGAGTTGGACGAACGCCGCTTCGTGACCGCAGTGCGCGCCGCCAAGAATGCGCGTCGGCGCGAGGCCAAGACGGTTGCGATCGACTGGCAGAAGCAGAATGCCATTGCGGCCGGGCTGGATCCGGCCGAAGGCGAGCGCTTGGGCCTACTCGCCACGCGCGCGCTAGGCGACAAGGCGTTGCCGCGTAGCTGGTTGCTACGTATTGCCGGGCTGCCCGATCCGGTGTCGGTGGCCGATGTGCTGGCCAACCTGGACGCAGCACTCGGGCGCCACTGCGCCGACCCGTTCGACACGTTTCGCTTTGATCTGGCGGACAAGCACATGCACAAGGCTGAGATCGTGCGCATGGGCGACACGCCGGGCATCTGGTCGCATAAGCTGCAGGAATTCTTTGCGTTCACGGCGGCCGACGCCGCAGACTTGGCCAGCCCGCTGGATTTGGCGGCAGAGAAATTGTGCGGCCTGGTCGAGTATCCCGAACCGGCCGGCCGCAAGGCTGCGCCGTTTGTCAACGTCATGCACGGTCTGGAGCTGCTGCTGCGCGAAATCGACGCGCTGCCGCAATTTAACGTGTGCACGTCATCCGTCGAGGCTGAAGACGTGCCGCCGACCGGGCGTCTAGTCGAGGCGCTGTCTCGGATTGGTTGCGCTAACGTGACGCCCGGCACTGTCGAGCGCGCCGTGTCGGCGCTGGCCGAGATGCGCCGTGTCGACCCCTGGAAAGACAAGATTCTGAATTTACCCCCCTGGGACGGCCAGAAACGACTTGAGGGCGTGTTTTACGACGTGTTTGATGCCGAGGTAGCACCTCACGTTCCCAACGTCTCCTGCGCCCTTTTTGCAGGTATCGTCATGCGGCAGTTGCGCCCGGGCGTTCCGGCCCCCGTCATTCCCGTGTTAATCGGCGCGCAGAACTTAGGCAAAAGTCGCTTCGTGACCGAAGTGGCCCGCGCGCTGGGCTTTCCCCTGCCGGCTTCGATTGCGTTCGGCGATGATCGGCGCATGTCCATGGCCGCGTCGCGTTCAGTTATCTGCGAGCTGGCCGAGATGTCCGGCCTGTCTAAACGCGACGCCGACGATGTCAAGCGATGGGTCACGGATGACGTGGACGTGTACCGGCGTCCTTATGAAAAACAGGAAGAAGCGCACCCACGCCGGTTTGTCGCTTGCGGTTCGGCCAACAAGTACGAGATCAACCGCGATGAGACAGGCAACCGGCGCTTTGGCCCGATCTTCATTCGCGCCGCGATGGCGCCGCATTGGATGGTGGAACTGCCCCAGATATTCGCAGAGGCCAAGCAGCGTTTTTGCGAGAACGAGTCCGACTATTACGCGTTGATCCGTCGCGCCGCCGAGTCAGTCTATGAGTACAGCCAGGTGGCGATGAGCCGCGGCGAGGGCATCCCCGTGTCCGACCTGGACGAGCTGTTGCCGCCAATCCTCACTAAAGCCCTGAACCGCGATGGGCGCGGCCGCGTACAGGCCGCAGCCATCCGTCAAGCGCTCGACCAGATCGTGTCGGGACGGCGCTTTTCAGCCCAGGACGTCGCGCGCTGGCTGACTGCTCGCGGCTGGACTGCGGGCAAGGACGGACTCGGTATGCGGCATTACGTCGCCCCGTCAAATTTCGTTGACATAAACGAGAAAGTCACTATACTAGAACAACACAATCCATTTACAACGGGAGCAAAAGTAGCATGAAAAACGTCAAATATGAATTCGTTGAAGGCGACGAAAAGGTCATCGCCCCTGGCGTAGTCGTCAAGCGTATACGCGCTACGGTCGCTATTGCCGCGACACTATGGACGCCTGCAGGTGTCCGGCAACGCGTGGGTGTACGGCGACGCGCGGGTGTCCGGCAACGCGCAGGTGTACGGCAACGCGCGGGTGTCCGGCAACGCGTGGGTGTACGGCGACGCGCAGGTGTCCGGCAACGCGTGGGTGTACGGCGACGCGCAGGTGTCCGGCAACGCGCGGGTGTACGGCAACGCGCGGGTGTACGGCAACGCGCGGGTGTCCGGCGATGGTCTCATTTTCTGGGCCAGCAAGGTCGGCAGCGAAAACGGGACGCTGACCGTCTACAACGCCGAGGGCGACATGCTCGAGGTCACGCGTGGATGCTTCCGCGGGACGGTCGAGCAGTTCCTCGCAGCAAGTGCGAAAAAACACGATAGTCGCACCCAGCATGAGTACAGATTGTTGATCGAGGTCGCGCGCTCGCGCATCGAAGCCGCACGCGAGACCACCGAATTGCCGGAACAGCCATGACTCGCTACACCGCCGAAGGCCTACCCGACGAAAACTGGACAGTCGAGGAAGCGAGCCGTTTCTTGACCTGTCCGCAACCCGTCGCGCTTGACCTACTTTCCAAGTTGGGCCGCGACTGCAGCATGGTGTGTCGGATCCACAATCTGCCTTGGACAGTGCGCGCCACGCCGAACAAGCCGTGGGGCACCGAACGCGCCTACCCGTTCGTCGTCATCCGCGAAGTGTTTGAGTTGAACCCGGACACGGCGCCTTACATACCGAGGGGCACAACGTGAATTGGTTTTGGTACGCGTTTTACGCGGGGCTTTTCGCTTGGTTCGTATTGTGCGTTTTGCTGCCGTGACGTCATGCTCGAGCGCTGCATCCAGACCGGCAAGATCGTGTTCGCTACGCGTGCGAAAGCCGAAGCGCGCGTAAAGGCGATCGCACGCGACAAGCATTCACGCGACAGCTTGGGCAATTACGGCTCGGGCAAGCTGTGCGCATATCACTGTCGGTTCTGTGGCCAGTTTCATACGGGACATCTGCAAACTAAACGCAAGAAACCTGTTAAGATACGTTTTGAATTCATAGACGAGTAGTTTACCTATGCCTAGACTTACGCCGCGCTGGTATCAGGCCGAGTGCGTAGACGCTGTTATTGACGCCATCCAGACCGCAGCAAACGTGCACCCGCTGGCTGCCGTCGTGACAGGCGGCGGCAAGGCGCTCATCAACGCCATGCTGATCGAGCGCTTACTGCAGCTGCAGCCATCGGCGCGCATCCTGTCGCTGGCGCCGTCGATGGAGCTAGTCCGGCAAAACGCGGACGAGGCCGTCGGTTTCTGGGGCGCGCAATTAGCCGGCCGCCTCGGTATCTATTGCGCCGGCCTGAACATGAAAGACAAGCTGTCGCAGATCATCATCGGTTCGCCGCAGTCGGTCTCGCGCCAGGTCAAGCGTTTCGGGCCGATCGACTATGTGATCGTCGACGAGGCGCACACATTTAACATCGACTTGAAGACGGCGGCGGTCATCGTCAAGGGTTTCCAAGAACTAAATCCGAAAGTGCGGTTTATTGGCATGACCGCGACGCCCTTCATGATGAAGGGTTTGAAAGTCGTACCGTTGACGCAGTGCGGGCTGTTCTCGTCGCTCGTGTATGATCTGACGAGCGGCCGGCACTTCAATCGGCTTGTACGCGAAGGTCACATCGCACCGATTGTGGCGCCTTCGATCCGTTTCCCGCAGATCGACACGTCGGCCGTCAAGACCAAGGGCGGTGACTTCGACGAGGCCGCGCTCGCCATCGAGGCGATGAAAGTCACGCGCGAGTGCGTTGCCGTCGCGCTCGAGAACGCGGCCGAGCGCAAGCATTTCATGTGGTTTGCCGTCAACATCGAACATGCGCGCATGATTCACGCGGCGCTGATGGACGCCGGCGAATCGGCCGTCATTATCCACGGCGAGCTGGAAAAGGGTGAGCGCGTCGCGGGCGTAGCCGAATACCTATCCAAGAAGCACCGGCATATCGTGTCGGTGGCCATGCTGACGACGGGCTTTAACGCTAAGTTTGTCGATTGCCTCGTACCGCTGCGTCCGACGCGCTCGCTCGTACTATGGCGGCAGATCATAGGTCGCGGCCTACGTCCTTACGATGGTAAAGACAATTGCTTGGTGCTGGACGCCGGCGGCAACTTTGCGCGGCACGGCCCGGTCAATGCCGAGATCGCCGCCGGCGATTCGCGCGCCGGCCTGTGGGAATGCACCGACCAAGTCGTCGTGTCACCTTACACACCCCGCGGCCCGGACGGCGCGCCGCTGCCTGTAGGCGCGCGTGAACGTTCAGGCATCCGCTTTCCGGTCAATACCGTGGCGCCCGAACCCGACATGCGCGTCGCGCTTGCTCTTATGGCGCCCGACGCGCCAGGCTGCGGTTACTTGAACGACGCCGAGCATCTGTTGTGCCGCCAATGCGGGCGCCCGCGTCAGGGTTTTCTGGCGTTGCGTCAGCGTCGCGAGGCAGCCAAGCGCGGCATTGGCGACGGCGACTCGTACGAGATCCACGACGAGGAAAGCGTAATCCTGCGCGATGAGGCCTGCCGCGAGACTCGCACGATGGAAGTGCGCAGCATGACGATCGGCGCGCACGGTAACAGCGTGCTGGACTTTCAGTACGAGACGGATTTCGGCAGCTACTCGTTGCGCCTGGATTTTGACCGTTCGACCGCCGATAACAAATTCTTCGCCCAGGCGCGTAAATACTACGAGCTGGCCACAGGCAAGAAACTGCCCGGCGAGGCGTACCGCGTGCTGCTCATGCGCGAACTTTTCCCTACGCCGCTTGACATTACATTGACAAAGTACGAAGATAACCGTATATTCTTGACTGAAATTCGATTTGTTCGGGATGAACAAATGTTTAGTTTCAAGTATGACCCTCAATACTGATAGGGACGAAAGCATGAAAAATTGGACTTTTGGGCAAATCCTGAACTTGCTGGGCTGCGCCGCACTTGGCTGGTGCATTGCGGACATCATCCGCTTTCTGTTCAAGAAATGAGCCACCTATTACTGCAGGGCGACTGTTTGGATCTGATGCAGTTGCTGCCCGATGCGAGCGTCGACATGATTCTGTGCGATTTGCCGTATGGAACCACGCAAAACAAATGGGATAGCGTGATACCACTAGCCCAACTTTGGGCCGAATACTGGCGCGTCGCCAAATCGGCGGCGGCCGTCGTTCTGACTGCGCAAACTCCCTTTGACAAAGTCCTCGGGGTGTCGTGCCTCGAGCGCCTACGGTACGAGTGGATTTGGGAGAAGACGGCAGCGACCGGTTTCTTAAATGCTAAAAAATCGCCGCTCAAGGCGCACGAAAACGTGCTGGTTTTTTACCGCCAGCCGCCGACTTATAACCCCCAAATGACCTCGGGGCACACAATCAAGCGTGTTCGGGCTTCCTATGCCAATCATGGAGACAGCTACGGAAAAACAGCTTCCGTTCGGCCGCCTTACGAATCCACCGCAAGGCATCCGCGCAGCGTCCAGAAAATCGCAAAGGACAACAGGATGCTGAAACAACACCCCACACAGAAGCCCGTCGCCCTGATGGAATACCTGATCCGCACCTATACGAACCCCGGCGACGTGGTGCTAGACAATTGCATGGGCAGCGGCAGCACGGGCGTGGCGTGTGCACAAACCGATCGATTCTTTGTCGGAATGGAACGCGACGAAAGTTATTTTAAAATAGCTAAAGAACGAGTAGAGTCTGCTTATAAATTAGCTAAGCAGAACGACAAATGAACGAACTCGATAACGCCGTCGCGCTGGACTTCGAAACGGCCAGCAAGTGCGACTTACCCGAGACCGGCCTGGGCCGCTATCTGGTCGACCCGACCACGCGTCCGACGTGCCTCACGTTTCGGCTACCGGGCATGGCCGTCACGGATTTGTGGGAATTCGGCAAGCCCTTTCCGTCGCAGATCATGCGAGCTATCGAGCGCGGCGCGCATTTCTGGGCGCACAACGCGCCTTTCGACTTTCATATCTGGAATGAAGTGCTGTCGGCTTTTGTGCCAGATCTGCCGCGTGTGCGCATCGAGCAGGTGCGTTGCAGCGCGGCGCGGGCGCGCTACAACGGCCTGCCCGGGTCGCTGGAAGGCGCCTGCGACGCGTTGGGCCTGCCGATCCGCAAGGATACCGAAGGCAAGCGCGTAATGCTTCAGCTGGCCGCGCACCCCGAATGGACGCCCCAGACCCATCCGCAGGAATACGCGCGCAAGTACAGCTACGCGATCACAGACACCGATGCCATGATCGGGCTGATCGGCGCGACCGTGCCGCTGCCGCCGCGTGAACAAGCGTTCTTCGAGATGGACATGCGCATCAACGCGCGCGGGTTCGGCGTGGATGTCGAGGTGGCGCGGGCCATGGAGGAACTGAAAACGCTCGCGCAGGCGCAGCTCGATTATCAGATGACGGTACTGACTCGCGGCGGCGTCTTGGCCGTGACTGAGGTGGCCAAGATCAAGGAATTCGCTGGCAATTTCGATCAGGAACTGGATGACGCGAGCCGCGAAACGCTCAAAGGCATGACGGCTCGCGAGGATTTGCCTGACGATTTGCGCCAAGTGTTGCTACTGCGCCTGGATGCTTCGCGCGCGCCGAAGAAATCGGCGGCCATCCTGCGCGCGCACGTAGGCGGCCGCCTGCAGCACAGCACGGTCTACCACGGCGCGCTGTCGGGCCGTTCGACCGCCCGCGGCGCGGGCGGCGCGCAAACGCTCAATTACGCGCGCCCCCGGCGCGAGATGGACGACGCCGAGTGCGCCGCCATGATCGCGGCCATCAAGCGCAAAGATGTCGAGTTTTTGTCCTCGCCTGAGCGCGGGCCGCTTCTGGCCGCGCTGGCCGACGCGCAGCGCTCGCTACACCGCGCGACGTGGCCGGGCCACGTGCTAGTCGACGCAGACTTGTCAGGCATTGAAGCGCGCATAGCGCCCTGGCTGGCCGATGACGAAGAGAAACTCACCGATTTCGAGAACGGCATCGACTCGTACAAGAAGTCGGCCATGACGATTTATCCTGGCGTCGAGTACGAGCACGTCACCAAGGCGCAGCGCCAGATCGGCAAGGTCGCAGATTTGGCACTCGGTTTCGGGGGCGGCGACGGCGCGTTTACCAGCATGGCGGCCAATTACGGCGTGCACTTGCTGCCCGAGCAAGTCTCGGAGATCGTGTTTAACTGGCGCGCAGGCCGCCCTGCATTCGAGCGCTGGTGGAGCGCGCTGGAATACGCCGTACTCATCGCGCTGGATCCGATGCAGCACGGCCGTCCTGTCGACGTGCCGATCGGGCGCGGCCACTGCGCCAAGGCGTCATTCGTCAAGGAAGGCCCGGCGCTGCGCATGGTGCTGCCTTCCGGGCGCGCCATCAGCTACCACAACGCACGTTTGCATCTCGAGCCGGGCGCGAGCGTACCGACGGCGGTCTACGATAAGCCCGAGGGATACGTCGAGACGCTGGATCGCAAGATACTGTCCAACAACATGACCCAGGGCCTGGCGCGCGATCACTTCTGGGAGATCATGCTGGACGTGGACAGGGTCGAGGCGATCGTGCATCACATCTACGACCAGGTCGTGCTGGAAGTGCCGGCCGAGCGCGCCGAGTTGCGCCTGCAACAACTCATCGAACGCATGCGCATCGTACCGCGGTGGGCGCCAGGGCTGCCGCTGGACGCGGCGGGCTACACCGCACCGATTTGGAGGAAAGACTGATGGCCGCCCATTTCAACTGCCCGCTTTGTGGCGTGGTGCCTGAGCTGTTCCAGATCGGCGAGGCGGAGTTTGGCGCGCGCTGCCGGCGCGCGACGGCCTACCTAGGCACCTGCATGATGGAATACGCGTTCGGCGACACCGAGGCGGCCACTTGGGCGGCGTGGGGCGACAAGGCCGTGTACATCGCAGGGCTATCGTCCAAGACGCGGATTAAATCCGCTTGACACTGCGCGCCCTTACAATTTACACTTAGGGCAGTTTACATTTAGGAGTTATACATATGAACGCCCCCGTCGATTACATGACGCTGCCGCTGGAGAAATTCACCATCCGCGATCTGACGGATGCCATTGGCATCGCCGAGTCGGCGCGCGTTCTGGATACCAGCACGCGCGCGATCTACACGCAGCGCAACACGCGCCGCATCAGCGTCGACCGTATGCAAAAACTGGTCGCGCACCTGCGCACGAACGAGCGGCACTACCGCGAGCGCCTGGCCATCAAACGTGACATGCAGGCGCGGGCCGCCGCGACGGTTCAAGTGCTCGCACAAGCCTGACGATTTCACAACCTGACAGAGGAACAGACATGAAGTTGATTTTCGACAACACGACCGAATTGGTCGAATTTCTGGATGTCATGGCAAATCGCGCCGTGCGTCATTATCTGGACACGTGCTTTGGGGGCGACCTGCACACACCGACGCCCGAAGCGCAACCCGAAGACACGGCCGGCCCGGCGCCAAAAGGTATGGAAGGGGCTGATGAAGAACCCATACCATACGCGGCCGCCAGCGAGCAAGCACCGCGGCGCAAACGTCGTACGAAAGCCGAAATGGCCACCGTTGCGCAAGCTGAGTTGACGGCTGATGTGCAAAGTGCTCAACCTGAGGCGCAAGCCGCTGCCGTAGCTGACGTAACGGTCACCGCGCACGGCGCGACGCTGGACGGAACGATGATCACCGATATCCAGATCGTGCGACGCGCTCAAGAACTGGGTGAAGTCGACCCGGCCAAGCACCTGAATGACGCGCGCGCGTTCATCGCCGCGCACGGTCTGACGGCCTATCTGCAGACGCAGCAAATGGCCAAAGTGAGCGAGAATGCCGTGACGTACACGCCAGAGGAACGCGCGCGCCACACGGCCGCCATGCAACTCTTCGAGTTCATGAAGACCGGCGAAGGCACTGCGGCAGCGTAAATAAAAAAGCCCGGCTAGCCCGGGCTTTTTTTTTACGTCATGTGCGACATGCAGTCGGCTGCGAGCTTGTCGAGCGTGTCGAACGCCAACTTGATCGGGTCGGCGTCCTCGGCGCGCGCTTTGCGCTGCACGCTGTAGGCAATCGCTGCGGCTTGCGCCGGCGGCTTGCCGACTCCGATCTCTTTACCGATATTCTCGGATCGGGCTTTGTCCGATTTCCCTTCGATGAGCGGCATGGTGCGCATTCCTTCAGCAATGGATGGATGCAATTTGTTGGGCAGCTTCGCGTCTGGTGCGAAGCGCGCCCACTTGTAGGCAGTATGCTCGTCGTTTAGCCGCGGCGTCCATTGCGAATCGGCTACGGCACCGTAACAAGTGAAACCGTCTTTGGTCGTCCAGAGTGGCGTAAGCGGCCCGTCGTAGGACAAGCCGCATTCTTCGCTGAATTCGCGCCGGGCCGCGTCCTGCGCCGTCTCGCCCGGTTCGATGCCGCCGCCAGGAAAACCCCAGGCACGTGGGGCGTCCTGGGCGTGCGCGCTGCGCTTGAGCAGCAGGACGTGGCCGTCGTGCACAAAGAGTATGCCGGCGGCGCGGGCCATCAGTTGGGCGCCGGCGAGATCCGACCGAACACGAGCTGCACGACGGCGGGTTGCAGAATTTTCTTGCCGTCGGGCGCCTTGTAAGTGCGCATGTAGCCGCTCGAGAGCGTGTAGCGTCGGCCAAGCGCGGGCACTTGCACCGTCCAGTCCTGCTGCAATTTCGTGCGGTTGGCCACTTCGTAGTTCCAGATGTTCTCGAAGAGAATCAGCGACGGGCTGTCGGCCTGGACGGTGACCGTGAACGGGATTTCGTTGAACACGAAGCCTGCCGAGAGTTTGCCGTCGATGCCCATGGAATACTCGCCGTTCTCGACTTCGGCAAATCCGTAGGCGTCGTCGGCGGCGAAACCCTGGATGCGCTGCGCGCTCGGGTAAAGCGCTTCGACAGTCGCCGTGATGACGGCGTTGGCAGTGGTAAGCGTACCGGCCATAGTGGTTTCTCCTTAGATGACGGCGCGCGAGTTGACGGTAAGTTGCTGGATGCTGCCGCCGTCCGTCCACCACAGCTGCGCGCTGGGGGTCGTGCGGTTCTGGCGCGCCTGGGCGACATTGGCCGGGTCGCCGATGAGGTAGTAGAAACCCTGGGTTTGCAGCGTGCTGGCGATGTCCTTGCCGGCCTGGTTGTTGACTTGAGCAATCTGCGAGGCCGAGAGAGTGACGCCCGTGCGGATGATGCCGGAAGTGAGCGCAGCTTGCAGCACCGTCAGCGCAGCGGCATACAGCAACTCGTAGCCGTCGGCGTTGTACGGGATCGAGTTGTAGGCCAGCATGGCCTCGAAACTCGCACGCTGCAGTTCGCTGTTCAGGTAGATCTGGTCGAGGTACGTATCCGACCACAAGTATTGGCCCGACACCGCGCCGTTGTACATGATGGCGTAGGTGTTTGCCTTGTTGGCGTAGGCACCGTAATACGTGTAGTGATTCGAGATCAGCGCATTGGCCGTGGCCAGATCGGTCACCTTGGGCACGAGGGCGGCGGCCGACTGACGGAACGCCAGGTCAGTGCGGCCGTTCACCACGTTGTAGTTGATCGAGGCGGCATAACCCATCACGAGGCCAGCGTCGTCGATGCCACCGTACAGCGGCAGCGTGCCTTGCTGGGGTATAGCAAACACGACGGCGCCGAACGATGCGGAGTTGTTGGCGACGATGCTGGCCGCTTCCATGTCGTACGCGACGTACAGGAAGTCCGAGTTCTGGCCGCTGTTCCAGGTCGCGAACGCTTCACGGTCGGCGATGACGGCAGCCCAGGCAGTCGTGAAACAGCCCCAGTTGATGGTGCTGGCGGTCAGGCGCGTCATGGCCGTGGCCGGCGTATCGGCGGCGACACCGTTTTGCATGACGGCGCCCGAGGCAGCGGCAAGCAGCACGTCGGGGGCGAGCGTGCCGGTTACCGCCGAGACAGTCGCCGTGGTACCCGTGGCCGTGGTCTCCAGGAGGAACCGCCCGCGCGTGGCGTCGTACGTGATGGCGAAGTCCGGACTCGTGAAGCCGGCCGTCATCAGCGTGGCCGCATCGGCGAAATCCGTCGCGGTCGACAGATTGATCGTGCTGGACGTGAACGTCGCGCTGGTCGTGACGATGAGCGTGCCGCTGTACGTCTTGAGTTGCGCCAGGGTGATATTGCCCAGCTGCGCGCCGAACACCGTCGCGGGCAGCGCGTTCAGCGCGTAGGCGCCGAAGATCAGCACGTACGGCAGCTGGCCGCCGTTGATGATGCCCGGAAAATAGTTGTTGGCCGCCGTGGTTTCCGGTGCCGTCGGCCCGAACCAGTTGGAAACGTCGCCCGCGGTGTAGAAATAGAGCGGTGCGCCGGCGGGAACGGACGTGTCTTGCGTCATCACTACGCCGGAAAGCGCGCCCGCTGCGCCCCCGCCGCCGATGACACCCTTCACGATCGAGGTAATCTGACTGATGGGGATTGTGGACATACCCGATTCCTTTCCGGTAGGCGCGCTATGCACGCAAGTTTATGCCTATGACGGCCTGCCCAATCATAGCATCTACCTAACCGGGCGCGCAATCAAACCGGCAGATCGTCCGCCGGCGGATGGATCGTGATGACGCCCGCGCCACTGAAGAAGTCTTGCGGCAACGACACGGTCTGGTCGAACTGGACGTACAACTTGGTCATGAAGCGTTGCTCGTACTGGTCTTCGCTGTTGACGATGTTCAACTGCTGCACTTCGTCGGCGTAGAGCGGCGTGAACGGCAGCGCGTTCAGCGTAGCGTAATCAGCCACCCAGGGCGATTTCCAGGCAGCGGACAGCATGTCGGCCCATACCGGGCCGTTCGCGCCGAAGCAGTCGACCTGGTAGTAATACGTGCGGTGCTGCCCGATGATCTGCAAGCCATTGACCGAGTCGTAGTCCCTGCGCCCTTGATCCTGACCTACGCGAATGCCGGGCGAGATGACGATGTACGACACGCCGGCTGGCGTGGCCGTCATGTTCTGAAAGCCCTTGAAAATGGGCGGCAGCACCGCCGGTGCAGGCGCGAAGAACTGCGTGACAGTCTGCCACACCGCGTCGAATACCTGATCTTCGGGGATGCCTAGCGCGGCGGTCATGGGTTTGCCCCGTTTTGGATCTGCGCGAGCAGCTGCGCGATGTTTGCTGCGTTCAATTGGCGAGTGACCTCAAAGCAGCACCAATCGGTCCACCATTCCAGCACTTGGCTGATGTAGTACCAGGACGGCGACGTGTCCGAGTTGCGCGTGAACGTCACCACGTCGCCGCCGTCGCCCGTCGGGCGCTCGATGTCGGAGAAATTTCCGAATGCGTAAATGGTCAGGAAACTGTTAGACCATTGCAGATTGACCTCGTGCCGAATCGGGTTGTGCTTCTGCGCCTGCACCTGCAGATACGCGGGCACTGCGGTAAACGTCGGCGTGAGAATCCCACGCACGTTCGTATTGCCCGTGGAAATATAAACGGTGCCCGAGATGTCCTCGTTGACCGTCTGGATGGCGCCGCGCACCGTGCCGTGCATGTTGAACGTCATGACTTGGCCACTTGAGTCTGGAAGTCGATCGAGTTAAGCAGGTGCGAAGTCAAGACAAGCCCATGATTGAAACCCTTGAACGCGGCCCAGGCTTTCGCATTGTCCGCAGGCCAGTCGCGGATCTCTTGCTGGATGTCTTCGCGCATGATCTGCCCGACCGTATTGGCCGCCGTCAGCAACGGCACGCCGGCCGCGGCCAGCTTCGTAAATGCGCGCGCCCAGTCGCGGCCGTTCTTGCTCACGGCTTGGCCGATAAACGGCCGCGGATGATTCTGGCCGAAGCCGTAGTGCAGCGCGCGTGCGATAACCGCCACCGGCATGCCGGCGCGCCGGTCGGACACTTGTTCACCGGTGCGCGCGTCGGTGAGCATGTCGGCCGGGTATGTCGCGCCCGCAAGGACGCCCGCCTTGACTTCCAGGCTTGTATAGCGCTTGAATGCGCTGCGCTTGAGCCCGCGGCGCGACACGCTCATACGCCGCCCGGGATGCTGACCGGCGGTATGCCGAAGGCCTTGGAGTAACCCACGCCGGAGCCGCCGATAGGCGAGTAAATGAACGAACGGAACTGCGCCGTGGCGGCCCAATACTGCGCGCCGTATTTCGTCTGGTTCCAGTACGCTTGGCTGGCCGTGGCCGTCGAACCCACGTTGTATTCAAACGCCGTGGTGACGGTGCCCTGCGTGGCCGAGCTGATACGCCCAGGGGGCGTGTTGTCGGTCGTGCCATCCGGGCGCACCGTCGGGTTCGTACCCATGAGCAACAGCAAGTGCGCCACGATGAGATAGAACAGCTCGGTGCGGTAGTTCACATCCATCACGGGCGAGTTGTCCGTGTTGTCCAGCATCGTGTATTGGGCGATGTTGAACTGTGACTGCAGGCGTGCACTTGGAACGCTTGCGAACTCGGGATAGGCCGCCGCGAAGGCTACAGGGTCGAACGTGACTACAGCCATAGTGGTCGGCCTTTCAGGATGCGTTTAGGCGCCTTCGCCCGGGTCGCGCGACCCTTCGACTTGAATGGCCACGCCGGTGCGCACGCGCTCGCTCGGGTTGTTGGGGTCGATGGGATTGTAGCCCACATCGAGGTCTTTGCGCTCGGCGGCTTTGGCCTGCGCGCTCTTGTCGTCACCCGAGACAAATACCGATTCGTTGTGCAGCCAACGCGCGTTCGGCTTGTCTTTGAAGTGCGCGACGATGGCGTCCCAGGTCGAAGTCTTGACCGACGTCATACCATGACCGGCCACCGCATACGCGGAAGTCGAACCGTGCAGAAACTGCTCGAGAACGACCGAACCCGCCTCGTTCAACACGCGAATGTTCAAGCCTTGCGGGATGCGGCAGGCGATCTTGACGTATTCAGCCGAGCGCTTGACGGATTGCGATTTGGTTGCCATGGGTGTTTCTCCGAAATTTAAGGCCATCAGATCAGACTGCGAAACGTTCGCATAAGGCAGCGGTTAGTAGAAACACTCTCCGGGAGCATCTGGCGGTGCCAACCCGCCATCGCTTCGCAGTCTGATCGGATGGCCCTGCGCAAGGCTGCGCAAGTCAGGTAAGAATATAGCACAAACTGCATTACACGCAAAGAACAAAGCCCGCACGAAGCGGGCTTTGCGTAGCTTGCAGGCTGTATGGCGCTTGGCGGGTTAGACGCCGAGGGTTTGGGACATGGCGAACGGACGGTACACCACGGCGCCCCACGTACCTGCCGATTTCTTCTGACGGAAGTACGAAGAGTACCGCTCGACGGCGTGCGCGCGCATTTTTTCGGTGAACGCACATTCGGCCACGGGCGTGCCTTCAACTTCACGCGCCCAGAGCTGCACGAGTCGCCCGGACGCGGTGTCGTATTCCGGCACTTCGACGATTTCCAGGTTCTTCCAGACTTCCTTGAGCAGCTTCATCGCCGACAAACCGTACTGGTTCGTGCGGTTCAGGTCGGCGGCGGCCGACGGAGGCATGCCCAGCGCCAGGTCGTCATCGTTGCGGATGACGCCCTGCGAGGTCTGAACGACGGCCTTCCACAGATCGGTATTGATCGCGTTGAAGATTTCGTCGGGAGTCGCGGTCGCCCAGTTGGCCGAAGCGGTCGAAGCGGCCGGCAAGCGCGGGTCGTTCGTCAAGCCGTAGTTCTGCAGGCCAGCGATGCCGTACAGGTACGAGGCGTTCAGGAACTTGGCGATACCCAGGGCGGAAGCGTAATTCAGCTGGCTGGCCAGGTCGACACGGCCGGCGCCGGCCATTTCAAGTTCGCGTTCACCCCAGCGCGTCCAGGTCTGGAAGAAATACGATTGGCGTTGCGGGTAGTTCACGTTCGTGCCGGACGAACCTTCGGCCGAATAGTCGCCGTAGGTGGCGACTTTCACCGTCGGCTCGGCCTGGATGAACGCGGCTACCAGCGTGGTCCAATCGCCTTTCTTGGTCTCGCCCACCAGCGTAGCAGCCGCCATGGGGGCGACGATGGTCTCGATGACCTTCGGGTCGACGTAGGTCGTCAGGAACGACGGGATGGCGCCGTTCGTGCTGCCGATCTGGGTCGGCGCCAGACTGGCCGCGTCCATGGCGTACTGCGTACGCGGGGTGGACACGTTCTGCACCGTGTTGGGCAGCACGATCCCGGCGCGGGTCAGCTGGGCGATAAGTTGCGAGTCACGCATGTCAGTTTCTCCTTATGTTCAGCTGACGGTTACTGACCGAAGCCGGCCGAGATGATGACAGTCGTGTTCACCGTGGCCGTCTCGGACATGAGGATGTAGCCGGTGTTGACGGTCGTGGACGGGGGCGACGTGGGCGCGCCCACGATGGTGTGGCCGGTCAAGACGTCCCACCACACCTGTGCGCCGCGGACGGGCGTGCCGTTGATGACGTCCACATTGACCCAGAAATCGCCGAAGCGGAACAGGGCAACCGGTTCGCCCGGCTGGATGGTCATGCCCGACTCGGCCAGGTAGGTCACGATCTGGCCGTTGAACTCGCGATGCACGAAGCCGACACGGCTCGGATCCGACGGCGCGGCGACCAGCGTGGACGACACGGTGCCGGTCGAGTTCAGCGAGCCGAACTGGCCGATCTTGACGCCATTGGTGTCGGCGATCATGAGTCCGGTGCTGGTCAGCTGATACTGCATGGGGTTGCTGGAGGCGAAGTCGCCGGGGATCGCTTCGGCGGGCTGAATGTAGACTTGGTTCTGGAACATGGTTTTCCTCGTTCGTCAGGGTTTGTCCGCTAGGCGTTAGCCCTGGACGCGGATCTTGCTCACCAGGCCCGTCAGGCGGTTCTGGGTCTGGTCTTTCATCGCGCCGTCGTTGGCCATGGTGGCCACATCGCGCGACACGGCGCCGCGGCCGGCCGCATGGGCGCGGCTGTAGCCGTACCAGGCCGCTTTCTCGCCTCCGCGCGGGATCTCGCCATCGGGCACGCCCGACTGAATCAGCGCGGCGCGATACACGTCCGCAGCGCTGTCCATGGCCAGATCGGGCCCCAGGACGTAGCGTACGTCTTCCTTGGCGCGCGACAGCGCTTCGACTCGGGCGCGCTCACGCTTGAGCGCATCAGCCACGGCGGTATTGACAATACGCACGGTACGCGCGTCCATGGCGCCGATGACCTGCGCGGGCTGCTCGTTGGCGCCGCGGGCCGGCGTGCCGCCGTTGGGCGCGGTCGGCATCGGGGGCTTCACGCCGCCGTTCTCGCCGCCCAACTCCTGCATTTCGGTGTCTTGCGCGCCCTTGACGGCAGGCTCGAGTTCCATGTCGCGGGCGCGGTCGGCGCCCGACGCCTCGCGGGCTTCGCGTTCCATGCGCGCTTCGTCGGTCTCGGACTCGGCGTCGCGGGCGCGGTCGTCGGCATCCGGTTCGTCGCCTTCCTGCGGCTGCATGCCCATCGGCTCGTTGTCCTCGCCTTCGCCGGCCGGCGCGTTGACGCCACCCGAGATCTTGGCATGAATGTCCTGCAGCACGACGCCGATTTGCTTGAGCGCCTGGCCGATCATGGCCATGTTGGCCTGCTCGTTCTGTTCGCCGGCAGGGCTACCCGGCGCGGGCCGGGCTTCGGGCGCCTTCGCGCCGGGTTGTTCGAGAGGCATAGCTTGCGCTCCTTGCGTGGGTGAGTCGGAGTTTCGCGGCGCTTGCAAGGCCGCATCGGCAACGTGCGCGCCGGTTGCGCGCCCGTCGTCAACCAAAGCGACGTGATTACCTTGAACATTGGTCATCACGCCATCGTATTTTTTGCCGCCGGCCTCGCCAGGTCGCATGACGGGCTTGTAGCGGTACGAGCAGGATAGATCGCTCAACGCGTCGGACTCGATGAGGTCGATTGCCTCGCCGTCCCATACCAGCAGATCGCCGCGCAGCCGTTTACCGTCGAATTCGACGTTGTGCACCGAGCCGCCGATGTACTCCTTGCGCGGTTCGTCGGCGGTCTGCGCGATGTGCTTTATCATCAGCGGCAACCCTTCAAACGATGACGCGCCGGCGCCCAGCGCCTCGGGATCGCGGTACAGCTCGTACACCTGTTCGGGCCGCAGACCTAGCTTGTCGGCGTCCGGGATTTCCCGACCATAATACGGGTTTACCTCGGCCACGCTCAGAATGCAGTTCTTGACGCGCATGCGGCCATCTGCGTCGCGGGTGCGCGCGGTCTGGCGATCAAACGCAAAAAAGGCTTTCGGCATGGCGGCATGGGGTAAGTTTGTGCAATAGTAACGCGCCGGTTAGGAATACGCAATCAAGCGCGAAATGCCATAGCGAAATTCAATGGAGAGTCTGGCCGCGTATGTTAAGATATGGGTTACATACACGTAAGGAGTCTCACATGCTCACAATCCCCGCCCACAAACTCAAAGCCGCGCTGACGCACTCTGCCGTTCGTGACATTCGCTACTACCTCAATGGCGTTTACCTGGAGGCTGCCGAGTCCGGCGATTTGCACATCATCGCAACGGATGGACACCGTATGCTCTGCGGGCGCATTCCGGACGGCGCGGCGAATGCCCCGGATTTCAAGTCGGTCGTTATCCCGAGCGAAACTGTCAAACTGGCCGTGAGAGGCAAAGGCGATGTGGAATTGGCTTGGGCTGCCGGCGTTTGGCGTTTAGGTACGTATCTGTTCAAACCGGTCGACGGTGTGTTTCCGCCCTGGCGCCGCGTCATTCCGACGCTCGATCCGGCCGCGCCGCCGACGGATTGGGACTATACGTACCTGGATTCCGCACAAACAGCGCTCCGGCTATGGACGGGACACAAAACAATGACTGTCCGCAAGCTGGATTGCGAAGGCAATTCCTGCGTCGTGGCTTGCTTCGATCCCGACGTGTTTTGCATCGTTATGGCGTTGTGGAATCACGGCGCGACAGTTATCGAACCGCCGTTCACACCTGCGGCGGCTCGCCAATGAGCGCGTATTACAACGAAATCGAACCCTTTGCAGCCCAATGGCTGCGCAACCTGATCGCGGCGGGGCACATCGCCCCAGGCGACGTGGATGAACGGAGCATAGAAGATGTACGACCCGACGACTTGCGCGGATACGCCCAATGCCATTTCTTTGCCGGCGTCGGCGTCTGGTCCTACGCCCTGCGACTCGCCGGCTGGCCCGATGACCGGCCTGTTTGGACGGGTTCCTGTCCGTGCCAACCTTTCAGCGCGGCAGGTAAAGGCGCTGGGTTTGCTGACGAGCGGCACCTTTGGCCGCACTTCCATTGGCTCATCCAGGAGTGCCGCCCTCCAGTCATCTTTGGAGAGCAGGTTGAAGCAGCGATTAAACACGGCTGGCTCGACCTTGTTCTAGATGACCTGGAAGGAAGTGGCTACGCCTTCGGGGCGACAGGTATCCCTGCTGCGGGCGTCGGTGCACCGCATCCCCGCCACCGACTTTACTTCGTGGCCGACAGCAGCAGCCAGGGATTACAGGAGCGAATCGGCGACGGACGAATTCAACAAGAAACGTTGGGAGCATCCCCGCGGCAAACCGCTGTCGGCAGTTGCCGCCTTAGCCGGCTGGCCGACCTGCACGGCGACGGACGCTCACAGGGGCGCGAAGGCCGCGCGCCCTTGGGACACCGGCCGACCGCTCAACCAGATTGTGGCTCTGGCCGCGTGGAATACACCAGCAGCCTCGGATGGAATGGGCGGAAAGCGCCCGCATCCGGACACATCGATGACGGGGCAACACCCCGACGGGCGCAAGATAAACATGGGGTTGCCCTCTCAGGTGCACCTGGGCTTCATCAACACGGAGCCGGCCCGATTAACGGCTTCTGGCGAGATGCTGATTGGCTCTTCTGCCGGGATGGAAAGTGGCGGCCAGTTGAACCCGGCACATTCCCGCTGGCTCATGGGGCTCCCGCCCGAGTGGGACGCCTGCGCGCCTACGGCAATGCCATCAACGCGCAAACTGCGCGCGTCTTCATCGAAACGGTAATGGCAGGCACGCCTTGAGCCTGAACGCGCCCGGGAAACCGGGTACCGGTTCCAGCTTGTCCGGATCGAACCCGGTCGGCATGCGGCCCAAACCGGGAATGATCGAACGCCCCGTGCAGCGGCAGTTGATCGCCTCGCCGGGCAGCACGTACCCAAACCCATCGCCAAAGTCGATACCGACGTTGATGTCGTAATACCAATTTTCGCGGCTGGCGCGCAGATGCTCGGGCCGCGGCTCTTTGCCCGCGCTGGAATGTTTCCAGAGCGCCCAGCGGATGCCCAACTCACGTTGACGCGCGCTGTTTAGCTGCGCCGTCGCCTTGTTGGATTGGTCGCGCGCAATCAGCGCGGCGCGGCGCGTGCATACGCCTCCGCGTTTCTTGATCTGTTCGGCCATGGGCGCCAAGTCGCGCCCCGCCAGGAAATTGCGGGTGACAATGCCCTGAATGTCTTTGTGGTAGTCCTGCTGGATGGATCGAATCAGCGCGACGTTTTCGGGGATCTTGGCCCGCAGCACGAGTTTCTGCGCTGGCGTGACCTGCATCTTGATGTCGAACCCGGCGCGCCCCAGCTTGCTCTGCCAGGCCGACGAGTTGGATTTGTACCACTTCTGCACGACCCCGATGGCGAGATTGCGGGCGAGTTCGTCAAACTTGTTCGACCAGTAGTCCTCCAGGCGCGCGAGTTCGCCTTGCAGCCGTTCAGCGTCCTGAAATGGCGAAGCGTCCTCGGCGCGCGCTGCACGATCGGGCAGGCGCCCCGCGGCCACGTTAGCTTCGACGGCTTGGGCAAACCGCCGTGCCAGCCAATGCTGATACGAGGTCGTCATGTTGGCCACCGCTTTAGCGATCGCCGAGCGATACCATGCTTCGATCTGCGCGTTTGGCCCGACAGCACCTAGCGTGATCGTGCGCTTGCCCGGCGCGCGCAGTTCTGCAGTCACACCAAGCCCTCGACCGTTTCGTCAAGTTGACCCGGTTGCAGCACGGGGTCGGCCGGCTCGACGCGCGCCGGGCGCAACTCTGCGGGCGTGCCTGCGGCGTTTTCGGTCGGCGCCTGCGGTTCGGCTTGCGCGTTCATGCCCTCGCTAGGCGCGCCACCCGCGCCGGTTGTCTCTTGCGCCATATCGGTCAATTTGTCCGTGATGCCGCCGATGTCGTCGTCCGGCGTGGCTTCTAGCGTGTCAGCCACGAGCGTGCCCGCGTACATGCTGCCCGAGTCATTGTTCAGGCGCGCCGAGACTTGTTCGGCTGTCACGATGCCCGATTCGATGTTCAACGAGTCGGTTTGTGCGATCTTGAACTGACGGTCGGAATCTTCCAGCGCGGTCAGCTCGTACAGTTCTTCCCAGTCCCAATAGATCGACTCGTCAATCTCGCCAAAAAGCGACAGCTGGATGAGGCGCAACACCGTGTCCATGACCGGCGTCACCGTGCGCGACTGATACCCGGCGACGTAGTCGTACCACACGCGGATCTCGCCTTCGCTCGATGCGTTCAGGCCGGACGGCGTGATGCCGGTCAGCTTGACCAGCGGGATATGCGACACGGCCGACTGCTGTTCCTGCGCCTGGGCTTGTAGATCGGAAAGGCCCGACAGCGGCGTATTGACCTGGAAGAATTCTTCGGTTGCTTTATCCAGGAAGGCGATATTGCGATTGTCGCGCATCCGGTTGAAAAGCTCTGCCCGATTGTTGAGCGCCTGGGACGCGCCAGGCGCCAAAAATTGCGCGAGGTCAGTCAGGACGCCGGTGATCGAAAATTGCTTGATCGTGTCGCTGACCGACTGCTGCGTGCGCAACCAGTTGTCGATGTACGGCATCGCCAACTGCGACATGCTGATGCCGCGAAACGAGTACGTCGGCTTGAGCATGTCCGGCACGGGCCGGCTGATCATGGTCTGTAGTCGCGTGGCATGCACTTCAGTGGCCAGCATCCACCAGGTGGACGGCTTGTAGAAATTGGGCGCCGACGGGTCGATCGAGTTGTAATTGTTCGGCGTGACCCAGTAAGGCTCGACCACGCGCACGGCCTCGAAAGACCCTTTGCGCACGGTACCGGGTCGTAGGACGAGCGGCGTGTCGCGCTGGTTTTCATCGCCGCGCAGCTTAAAAAACGCGTGGCCGCCCCCGAAAGCCTGGTCATGCACCACGAGTTGGCGCACGGCCGACTTCATATCAAGGCGCTTGATCTCGGATTCGATCTCTTCCAGCTTGGCCGGATCCGCCGTGTCGGCTGCCTTGACTTTGCCCCACTTGCGCACGCACTCTTCGGCCAGCGTCTCGTGCATGGTGCGGTATTCGGCCAACTGCGTAAGGAGCGCCAGCGTGGGAAAGCCCGGAAATCCGGTTTGCGCGATGTACGTCAGCGCGTTCATGGACATGCCGTTAAAGTCCATGGCGTGTTCGGCTGCGGCACGCTCGCGCGTCGTGTAGTTTTCGGGCTTGGTCTCGTACGCGGTCGCGCGGGCATAAGACGGCGAAACCGGCGCCGCCGTGGAGGACAGCGCGAGCTGCATGGCAGCGGCGCGAAGTTGCACTTCGGTCAGCGGCGTCTCGCGTTGTGTCGCGGGCGTTGCGGGCGTTGCGGACGGGGGCGCGCCGGCGCGCTGGGTGCGTAGACTGCGTCGGGTCATGTTATCGAATCCTTGACAAAATCTCTTTCGTAATCATACCGGCAATCGGCGAGCGCAGGCACAATTGCTGCAGTGCAATCGTCATGCAATCGACGGTATCGTCGTTTTTGACGTCAGGGAAAGACGTGATTTCGGCCACCCATTGCGCGATGCTCGGGTCTTCGCTCGGGTCGGGCAAAAACACGCTATTGTTCGCCCACACCCAGGAGACAGCGTGGGCCCGCGCTTCCTTGCTGCCTAAGGGCGGCACGCCTTCGACGCCGACAAAGTGTTTCTGCAGCATCTCAATGAGCGCGGCACCATTGGCCGCTTCTTCTATGTAAATCCGGTGCGTGTCGGGGTGTTTACCGCGCAGGTCAGCAATGGCCTGCGCGGTCGCCACGAACCCTAGGCGCTCCCGGCGTTTGTCGATCAGCCAGACATTGTCGATCGCATCCAGGCCCCAAACGCCGACGGCAACAAAGTCGCTCGTTTTTGCGTCCTTGAACGTCGCGTCGACCGTGATGATCTTGCGCTTGAAACTGCGCGGCAAGTCGGCGCGCTTGTAATGACGTACGTGCGCGCGCGGGAAAATCGCGCCCACATCCGCTAGCGGCGTCTGCTGGAACATCGCAGCCCACCACATGGCCGAAATATTGCGCTTGATCTCGCGCAGCTTCGTCTCGTCGTGCAGATGCGGTACGAGCGCGCCTGGCGGCAGCCCAGGGTCATAGCCTAGCTCATCAGGTAGGTTCAGCGCAGGAAACGACAGCAGCGTGAAATTGGTTTGCGACTCAAACACCCGGCGCACGTGCGCGAGTAGATCCTGCGCCGACCAGGGTGTCCCGATGATGACCACGCCCGAGCGTTGTTGCAGGCGCGTTTGCAGCACCGAGTCGAACCAATCGCGGTTGCGCTCCTGAATGGTCTCGGAAAGCGCCTCTTCAGCGTTTTTTACCGCGTCGTCGACGATGCCTACTTCGAGCGGGAAGCCAGTCAGGCCGCCACCAATGCCCACGCCGCGCAACCATCCGCCGCCGGGCACTTCCAGGCCGTCTGAGACGTTGTCGATCCCTTTGAACCCGATCAAGGAAGCGTACGGGAAAATCTCGCGGTAGATCGGCTCGGCCATGATGGCCTGGGCGTCGCGCCGGTTGCGATTGGCCAAGCCCTGCGCGTAGGAGGCGCAGGCGATGCGCACGCCGGGCAGCTCGCGTAGCAGTCGCCCCATAAGATAGGGAGGCAAGCAGCGCGAAATAAGGGACGATTTGCCGTGCTGCGGGGGCGCAGTCAACATCAGGACAGGACGCTTGCCGGCGATCAAGTCTTCGACAAACCGGTCAATCGCACGGCACACGGCCGCCGAGAAAGCCGAGTGTTTATAGCGCGGCCGATGCACGGCGGACACGAACGCGGCAAAACTCGTGCGCGCCGCCTCAACGAGAAATTCGACGGGGTCGACGACTTGCGTCATTTTGCGCTGTCCAGCAGCCCGAGCGCGGCAAGCTCCTTGAGCTGTTCGACATACTGCTCGCGCTGCTCTTGCGATATTGTCTGGGCAAGCGGCGCCGCGTTGGCGATCTCGACCACGGCTTTGTCAAAGCCCAGCAGCTTGACCAGCATGGCAAAGGACTTGTCCTTGCTGCGAAACCGCGGCACGTACTGGCCATGCTTGAAGTCGAACCCCTCGATGAGTCGGCCGACTCGCGGCGTGCGCAGCTTCGCTTGGTCGAGTTCGTAATGCTCGACGGCGCCTACGCCGCCACACGTGGCGCAGGTCATGAGCGTGCCGTCGTCGGTCACGGTTCCGTCGCGCCGCGCTTCGCCGCCCACCGTGCCGGCGCCCGCGCATGCCGGGCACGTCACGGTCTTGATGTGCAGAAGCGCCCCTAGGTTTTCGTTGATGAGCGAAACCAGATCGGCAACAAGCGACGTATGGACGGGGGCAAGAGGTTCCATGCGGCAAAGTGTAACGCAAAGGTTAACCCGCGCGCCATCTAAGCACCCGAATGCACCAAGTTTCGGTACAGACGACAACCCGGAAAGTACGGAGGATCCTCCGTAAAGTCCTCCGTAAAGCGTGTCCGAACGTCAATTCCATGACTAAACGTAATGGTGCGTTGCAGCGTAAAAGTGTTGCTAATTGTCAGAAACGGCCATTTTACGTACGACATTCCGTTGATGTTCCGTTAATCTTCCGTACTTCCTCCGTATTGTCCCTTATTTGTATACCTTCCTCCTACTTTACTCTAACCTATTGATATTATTATATTTATTATAGATAGATAGCTAGTAATAGAGATAAGATAAGAGTGAATACGGAGGATACGGAAGAGAATATAGGTAAAAAACTATCCAGGACGCAAAAGTGAATTTAGTAGGGGTATTAAATCCATTTTCGCATTACCGAGAAAGTGTGGCGACAAGTCTCCTCCGTTAAATGGTTTGTAAACCGCATATCGTTGCGTGTGGCGCGGCTTGATCGGCGTGCTGCTGCAGTGCTACGATTGACCCATGGACACGTTGTCGCTCACCCCCGCCTGGGATTTGGATGTCGACGCCTACGGCAACTGGGCGACGATCGGCGACGCCACGCCGGGCGACATGACCGGGCCGGGCATGCGGCTTGCACAGGACGTGGCCACGCGCTGCCTGTCCTGGCGCGGCGAGGTCTACTACGACGCCACGCAAGGCATCCGCTACGAGCAGATCCTAGGCCAAGCCCCAAACTTGGCGCTCATCCAGAGCACGTTCGCCACCGAAGCGCTAAAAGTGCCGGGCTGCGCGCAGGCCATTCCGAATTTCACGTTCACCGGCGGCCGTGCGCGCACGCTGTCCGGCCCGCTCACTGTGGCGGATTTCGCGGGCAATGGCGGTCAGGTGCTGTTTTGACCTGGGTAAACATTCCGCTGTCCACGCAGCCGAATCAGACCTTCGGCGCGCAACTTGACGGCGCCTACGCGCAGATCACGCTGACCACGACCGACTACGGCCTCTTTGCCGACGTGATCTACGACGGCGTTCCCGTCGCGCTCGCGCGCTTGTGCTTGGATCGCACCGACATCAACCCGAATCGTTATCTGGGGCTGCCGCAGATGCTGTGTTTTGCGGATCTGCAAGGCACGACCGACCCTGTCGCCGCAGGGTTCGGCACTCGCTATCTGCTGTTGTACGGCACGCCCCCTTGACAAGCGCTGCGCGGCCACTGATACTGAAAGCTCATGTTCCTTTGTCCCTGGTGCCCGGCCGAAATCCCTTGTTTCGTGCCGGGTTCTTTTTGCTGCTTGCGTTTATCTTTCGTTTAGTTTATAGTTAAATCTCCAATTGACTAAAGGGACAAGAAATCATGACGCATTCGACACAAACCGCAGCGAGTTCGGGACTGGAATCGTTTCTCACACTGCTCGGCCTCGCTCTGCTAGGCATGTTGACCGTCGCGGTGTGCGTGGGCTTCATCGCGCATAGCTATTGGGCTTGGTTTATCGTGCCGTTGGGCGCCCCCGCGCTGGGATTTTGGCAAGCGGCCGGCATCGCTACCGGCGCGCGCGTGGTAGGGCGCATGTCGTTGGCGCGTCGGCGCGACGCCGCGCACGAGGACCGCGCTGGCGCGCAGTGTGTGGATTTCATCTGCGCGACGGGCTTGGCGTGGTGTGCCGGCGCCGTCATCCATGCGCTCGCGTTCTGACATGCTCAAGACGCGACAAATCGAACTGACCGGCCGCGACGAGGGCGTCAAGCTTACGTTGCAGGAATTGCCTGCGTTGGCAGCCGATCGCATCGCGCGCAAGTTGATCGACCGTTGGCGCGGCGACAAAACGGGTGGTGTGGTCGGGCTGGCGTTGCGCCACCAGGCCGCGCTGCGCAAGCTCGGGGAAGGTTCGCTACCGGCGCTGATGCCGTTCGTGAACATCATAGCTGGCGCGCCTAAAGGCCTGGACTCGCTCAAGGACTGGCAGAACGTCGGCCGCGTGCAACAAGCCGCGCTGGCGCTACATGCCGATTTCCTGATCGGGCGCGAATCGCTTGAGCTGCCGATAGCCATGCAGGCCGAAGGCATTCTCGCGGGTGAAGGGCTGGCTGCGACTTTTTGCTCGCCCTTCATCGCTGCGGTGATACAATCGGGCATGGCGACCTACGTCGAATTGGAGACCATTTTGTCTACCGAAGACGCGTTCAACTTGGCCGAACTACTCAACGTGGACGCGGTGCGCCATTGGCGCGACGCACAAAAACGCAAAGGATGAACATGATCGATCACGACGAACACATCGTCCCCGGCGTGCTAGGCAAAGACGCAGGCAAGCGCTTCGCGCTGCGCCAGCTCGGCCCGGTGGACGCGGCGACGTTTATGCTACGGCTGGTATCGGCGTTGCGCGTGGACAGCTACGAGACGCTGCTTGAGCGTCTGCGGGCCTCAGACGCCACGCAAAAACCCCCGATCGACGAGATCATGCAAGTGCTGCAAGGCTGCGACCCCGACCGTGTCGCGTCGCTGATCCGCGAAGCGCTCGCGAGTATGCGCGTTGCTCCGGATCCGCAGCATCCTGAGGCATTTCGCGCGTTGACCGCCGAAGACATCGGGGAGCTGCGCACGCTGGGCGAGCTGCTGATGGCGTTCATTCGGTTCAACTTCGGCGGCGTGTAGCCATGGCGATCACCGCGTCCGTTGCGGCCCTGGACGCGCTGGCGCTTGTCGCCTCGGCGCTGCCCAATATCAACCCGCCGACGCCGATCTACGCCATCCTGCAAAGTGATACGTTCCTGCCTCTGACGCTTCCCTCGTCCTGGGGCGAATTCTCGCCGCGCTACGAATCGGCTTTGTCGGATTACGCGCAAGAGCAAGGCGCGTTTCAGGTTTACAACAAGGTCCACCGGCCGACAACGGTTACCGTCACGCTTATCAAGACCGGCTCGGATCTGGCGCGGTTTGCGTGGCTGGCCGCCATTTTGCAGATGGAGGCGCAGTTTCCCACGCAACTCTACACGCTGATCTCTCCGCAGGCCGTCTACGTCGACTACACGATACAGAGGATGTGGCACGACACGCGGCCCGAACGCGGATCGAACATTTTGAGGTTGAATATTCAGTTCGCTGAAGTGCCGCAAATCGTCACCGGCACGCCATCGAACACGGTCGCCCCCAAGAGCGGCCCTGTGCAGCAACTTGGCCAGCTCTTCACTCAAGCCTTGACGACAGCGCAAACCACGCTGGCCGACGTGGGCACTTTCCTGACGATATGACATGGCAGACAATGGCAACGTCGTCGACGAACTCGTCGTCAAGCTGAAGCTGGACGCGGCGCAGTACGAGCGCGCGGACAAGGAAGTTGACAACCTCGTCACCAAGACGGAAAAGAAGCGCGTCGTCGAGGACAGCAAGCGCAAAAAACGCGAGCAGGATCAGCTCAAGCGCACGAAAGAGGCCACGCGCGCCACCAAAGGTTGGGCGCTGGCCGTGCGCGGGCTTTCCACCGTCGCGGGCACGGCCGCCCTGGCCGTCACGGCGTCGTTTGCCGCCATGTCCAAGCTGGCCGGTTTCGAGACAAATCTGCGGCGCGCCGCCGTGTCGACGAACCTGTCGAATCGCGAGTTGCAGGCCTGGGGATCGACGGCGCGGCGTTTAGGCGCGGACGCGCAAGCCGGCCAGCAAGCGATTGCCGAACTGGCGCGCGAGCAGCAGCAATTTGGCATTACCGGGCAGGCGCCGACGATGCAAGCGCTTGCGCGCTTGGGCGTGAACGTCGGGCAGAACGTCTCATTGCCGGACATGCTCGAGCAGGCGCAGCGCATGTATCGGCAGTCATCGCCCGCGCAGCAGCGCCAGATCGAATCCAGTCTGTCCGCGCAGGGTGTCTCAAACGATCTGATCGTCATGATCAAGTCCGAGACGGACGCGCGTCAGGCTTACGCGCAGTCAGTCAAGGAAAGCGCCACCGAAAACCGGTCGGCCATCAACGCCGTCAACGCCGCACTGACCACGATGGCCAATTCGGCGGTAAACGTAGGCAACGCACTGGCCACGATCGCGCAGCCCGCCGTGCAAGAGTTTGCTAAGTGGGTAAGCGACGGTGCGACTGAGTTGTCGGCCTGGAATGACCGCGTCATCGCGGCCGGAGGCGGCATTCAAGGCTTAGGCACGATCCTTACGCAGGATTTCCCTAAGTCGATGAAAGTCGTGACAGACGGTCTGCAGTCGCTAGGCCGAGCTGTCGATGTGTTGGCGTACGGCATGCAGGAGGCTTGGCGCGGCCTGGAAGGCGCGTTCGGCTGGTTGTCAAAGCGCGAAAAGAAAAACATAACCCCGCGTAAGCCGATTTTGGGGTTTTATCTGGACGATTGGCTAGGAGAGAAGTGGAAAGAATTAGTTGGCGTCGCGCGCAAAGAAGGGCCCGCGCCCGTCGAGCATTACCTGCAAAGTCACAACTCGACGGCGGGCACATCCGCGCCGCTTGCCGTCTCTAGTGCGCAAGACATCATGTCCAAGCTTGTGACGCACTATGGGTTGTCCGTCGACCAAGCCGCGGCGGTAGCTGCCAGCATCGGGGGCGAATCCAGTTTCAACCCGGCCGCATTTAATCCGGCAGGCGGCGGCCAGGGCGCTCGTGGGCTATTCCAGCTGCGCGGCGCGCGTATCAGCGCGTTCCAGTCGCGCTACGGCGTCTTGCCTAATCAGGCTACAGTCGATCAGCAACTAGCCTTTGCGTTCAGCGATCCGTACGAGCGCGGCCTTATCAAACAGGCGCTCGCCGGCGCCGGCGGCCCCGAAGGGCTAGGCACGTCGTTCTCGCGCGTTTTTGAGGCGCAAGGCAACGCCGCCATCGATGCGGCGCGCGGGCGCACAGCGGCGCAGTACGCGGCGGCATATAACGGGCCGGTCGCCGGGCAGCCTGGCGCGAGCAGCGCGCAGATCTCCATCAGCGGCCCGGTGACCGTGCAGGCAAACAACCCGAACGAGTTTGTCGGTGGCATTACGCGGCTTGCGTCGCCGCAAAATTACAGTTCCGCGACCCGTTGACAAAAGCTTTACGTCTGGTTAAGCTATGGACTTATTCAACCAGGAGCGGAACATGGAACAGAAAGAATTCAAGGTTGGCCAAGTGTGGAAACGCCGGGGCGGCGGCACCGAAACTATCCACGCCGTTCTCACTGACGGGGCCTATCCGATTATAGGTCGTGTGACTTCTTACACGCGTGAGGGTAAGTGTTACTCGTGGGGAGACAGCTCAATGGATCTCGTCGAACTCGTACAGGATGCACCCGAAAAGCCCGCGCCGGCGAAAGAATTCAAGGTCGGTCAAGTGTGGAAACGTCGGGATGGCGGCACCGAAACTATCCGCGCCATTCGTACTGACGGTGTCTATCCAGTTACGGGCAGCTCAGGGTGGCTATACACCCGAACTGGCGATTATCTGTTGCGTGGCGACTCTGACTCTGATCTCGTCGAACTCGTACAAGACGTAATCACGCCCCCGCCAGCAGCGCCAAACTTTTCACCGTACGAAACGCTTTCCGCCACGGCGCGCGCTGCCATCAAGTCGGCCATCGTCGAGCTGCAAGGCCAAGCCGCGCATGCCGCCGACGAGCGTGACGCCGCGCTGACGCGCTTCGAGGAAGCGGCGGCGCGCCAGCGCGAGAAAGCGCTGGCCGCAATCGAGCTAGGCACGCTGCTCGTGCGCATGCCTGAGTCGACGGACTGACGATGCCGACTTTCCAGCCATTCATGCAACGCGTCGCCCGGGTGACCGTGACAGTCACCCGGGCAAACCCGCAAGGCGCGCTCACGAACTACACGTATGTGTTTGAGCAGAACCGCATGCGCATCCAGGTGCGCCAAGGCGGCCAGCAGTTCGGCAACGCGCACATCGAGATCATGGGCGTGCCGCCGGCCGACATGAACCAGATCGCGCGCTTATGGCTGGAACCACTCACGCCGCAGAACACCGACAACCTGCTCGTCGAGGTGTGGGACGGCCATACGTTCACGCCGTTCTTTCAAGGCATCATTGCCTGGTCGGCGGTGGACGCGAGCGAAGTCTCAAGCGGTATCGTCAAACTCGTGCTGGACGCCAATGCGGCTCTTCCGCTGGGCAACACGCCCGCGTCGCCTTACGCCAATCCTGGGCCCGTGTCGCTGCAGGCCGCGCTGACTTCGGTCGCCGCGCTCGGCGGTTTCGTGGTCGACTATTCGGCCGACGCTCCGCAATATCAGCTGACCGACGTGCGCTTGACCGGTTCGCCCCTGCAGCAGATCGCAGCGCTCATGCAGCACGTCTCAGACTTGACTTGGTACGTGAACCTTCAGCGCGTTGTGGTGCGCGCTGCCAATGCGCCGTTTACCGCAGTGCCGATTCGCGTCGCCGTCGACACGGGGCTGATGAACGCACCGGTTTACAGCACGAGCGGGCTGCAGTTTTCGACCCTCTTCAATCCGCAAATCCGTCCCGGCGTAGCGCTAGATGTCGAAACGACGTTCGACTTTGTGAACCGCACGCAATGGGTTGCGGCCGTCCTCACGCACGATCTGACCGTAAACTGGCCCGGCGGCCCATGGACGACCGCGTGCGCTGCGAACAACTACGGCGCGAAAAAGAGTTGACATGCGGTTAAACTTAGCGTAGGCTGTAGACTTACGTTCAAGGAGCAATCATGTGGCCTTTTGCACGCAAAGCCAAATCCGAATACCGCAGCGAATGGGACGAATGGACGGCAGAAGCGCGCCTACTACGCGCCCGTGAAGCACACGCCGCGGGAATGTTGCAACCCGATGTCACGGCCGTAGACTGGGACGTACACTGCCTGTTATCCGTGATCCTCGATTTAGAGGCACGTGTACGCGAGCTGGAGCGCAAACCATGAGCTTCATCATACTTTTCGTCGCTGCGGCCATCCTGGGCGCACCGTTCTGGATCGCACTCATTCGACGGCACCCGTCGCGCTGGGCCATCTTCCTGCTGTTGTGCATTTTCGGCTGGACAGTCATCGGCTGGGCCATCGCGCTAATCTGGTCGTTTACTGGCCCCGCGGGCCGCTCGGAGCGCACGGCATGAGCAACACCCCGTACAGCATGCCTTTTGAGGCACTGTTCGATCCTGACCAAGCGCAGCAATTCATTATCCGCACGCTCCTAGGCGCGATCCACACCGCCGAACTCGTGCAGGTTCAGGTTGTGCAGCCCGTGACGGATCGCGTGGGTTTCGTGACCGTGCAGCCCCTAGTGCTAGACACCGACACGAACAACATCGTCGTGGCGCAGTCACCGGCCTACAACGTGCCGTACTTGCGCGTGCAGGGCGGCGTGTCGGCCATTCTGCTCGATCCCGCAGTAAGCGACATCGGGCTGGCCGTCTACGCGCAACGCGACATCACGAACATCAAATCTTCGCTTGCCGAAGGGCCGGCCGCGACGCTGCGCACCTATTCGACGGCCGATGGCCTGTATCTGGGCGGATTTCTGAACGGGGCGCCCACGCAATACGTGCAGTTTCTGGCCAACGCGGCTGGCATCAACATCGTGTCGCCCGGCAACATCGAGTTGCAGGCGGCCGGCAACATCTCGCTGCAGGCAGGCGGCACGCTCGGTTTGACCTCGACCAGCGACACGACAGTCAACGCGGCCGCGCTCATCATCAATGCGCCGGTGACGTTCAACGCTTCGGTCAATGGCGCAGCCACGGGCGCGGGTGCGTACACGTTCGCGGCGCCGATTACCGCACCCGATTTCATCGTCGAGACGATTGGTAGCGTCAAGGACCACGTGCATCCTGTCACGACGGCGCCCGGTACAACGGGCACGATGACGGGCTGATGGCATGCCCCGTTACCATTGCCGCTGCCGGCGCTGCGAGACGCGCCGCGTATTGGCCAAACACCCGGACGAGTATCGCCGACAGCCAACCTGCGCGTGCGGCGCCCGGGATTGGCGCACTGACGCTTGGATGAACAAGCGCGACACGTCCGCCCGTGGTATGGGCTGCACGTGCAACGGTTACCATTTCACGCACCGGCGCGGCTCTCGATATTGCTGGTATCGGGCGGACGGCACGGACCGGATGCCAGGTGATCCGGACTTTGCCGACCGTGATTTGTCCGAGGCTGAGATTGCAGCGCTAGCGCTGGCCGCCTAGCGACAATTCGTTTAGATTTAGTGTAAATAAGTGTAAGAACGCATTTACACAGTTGATCGGTAGCAGTATGATTCTCTCAACGGTGAACGAAATGCACCGGCTACTTGGAGAAAACATCATGACGCTGAACGAAATCTTGTCCACCGAACGCAAAATCAAGTACGTCAACGACAGCGGCATGGACCTGCGCATGTTCGATGCGCAACTGGATCAAATGATTTTCGCGGACAGCACCGAACCGCCCGAAGATTTGGCCGATATCATCCGCGTCGAATACGTCAAGCTGGGCGATGAACGCCGCTGCATCATCTACGCCGCCTAACAGCCCCTGCTCATGCCCGGCGTGCTGGGCATCGGCAGGCGCTGTTGCCTTAACTACCTGGATCACACCATGAACAAAGAACTCAAGCCGTGCCCGTTTTGCGGTTGCGCGCTGGATGCACACTGGGATCGCCCTAACCCCAAGGCCAGGTGCCGCACCGATGGCTGCAAGGGGAAACAGCTCCCTGTGCTGAATCTGGACGTGCCCGAAGACATCGCCGCCTGGAATGCCCGCGCGACGACGCCTATCACCTACGCGCCCACGCTCACCAAGACCGAGCGCAGCATCCTCGCCTACGCGGAGTGCTGCCTGGTGGACTACGGCGGCCTGCTGGAAGGCCGGCGCATGAACGAAGACGACATCGCCGCACTGCGTAAATTCCAGGACGCCGGCATCCTCACGTTCGGCCGCATCCCCTTCCACACGATGGAGACGCTGGTGCGCGTGGACCGCCATCCGACGCACTGGATCACCTTCACCGATGCCGCCTGGGATCTGGCCCACGCCGTGCGGCGCCTGCGCGCCCAGGTGGACAGCGTGAACCGGAAGAAAGTGGACGCGGCCCTGGCCGAGCGCGAAGCCGCGTAACAGCCCCGACTCAACAGTCACGTGCGGCCGTCCGGCAGGTACTGTTCCTAAACTAAGGGAAGAACATGCTCAAACTCTCCAAGCAAGACCTAATCCAAGCGTTCATCATCGTCGCTACGTTCAGCGCGGCAGGTGGCGTCCTGATCGGATACGCTATCGCCAAGACTCTCGGATAAACAAGGAAAGAACATGATCACCAACTACAAGCCGCTCACACGCGAGCAATTCAATACGCTTTACCAGCGTATGTTTAACAACCCTGCGGAAGAAAACACCAACCACGATCTGATGCAAGCGGTCGAGCAAGCCGTCATCGAGAACTATCTGGCGCAGAATGGGCAGTCTAGTGTACCGGATGGATGGAAATTCAAAGCAAGCTATGACGAAGAAAGAACGTGGCTTCAAATAACAACGCCCCATAAAATAGGCGCAGCTTTGAGCGCACGTCGTTATATCGGTAATGGCGATGAAACAATTGCATCGCAAGTTATTTCATATCTATCCGATGTGTGCGCCGCCGCTCCCACGCCTCCCGCACCCCAGGATGCGCAGGTGGGGAAGGATGCGGAGCGGTATCGCGCACTCGCCTGGGCGATGGAAACCAACGATAAGGATGCCCGACTGGTTCTCAACAAATACCTCGAACCCACACCTAGCAGGGAAACAGTTGGCAAAATCGCAGATGAATTGATCGCCATCGCTGCGGCAAATGGGAAGGAATGAACGAGGCAGAACAATTGTTGCGCGATTTAGTCGCTGCACTTGATGGCGCATTCATTTCAACTTGGCAATCTACGGCCGCATGGGTCGATCAGTTGGACGCAGCACGTCAGTACATCGAAAGGATAGATGAATGTTGCCAGCACACGTAAATCGTTGCCTTGGCGCGGGCATCCCAAAATGTCGAGAATGCCAGCGCCACATTGCCCTGCGCAACGCAGCATTTCCATTAATAGAACCCCCGAAAGGCTGGGATGATTGGGCTTTATCACATCTTCCAGGATGCCCCAACTACATTGCGCCGGAAACGACGAAGGAAGAAAGGAAATGACCACCACTGCTGAACGCGTTTGTTGCGAATACGGAGACTGCCAGAACGAGGGAACAGTATTCGATGAAAGTCTGAATGCTTGGCTATGCGACGAGCATGAGGACAGTCCCAACAACTCAACCGGATACTGCAATCGTGAATGCCAACTTGGGCATGGTTGCGATGGGAGCTGCTGAAATGACCACCACCACCGAATTTAACGAGGCCGACATGGTGCTGGCGCTGGAAGCTGCTGGCTACACGACCTACGGCCCAGCGGAAGAGAAAGCCTGCAAACTGGCTCAGATTGTCCTCGCCGCCAGCCGCAAGAAGCTGATGGAACAGGAGCCGGTAGGCGTAACCGACATGACTGGCGGTATTTACTGGAAACGGGGAGCTCCTATCCAGGCAAAACTCTACGCCGCGCCCATGCCGCAGGCCAATGAATCGGAGGCGGTGAAGGCGCTGAGGGAGTTGCACGACGCCTGGGCGGACAACTCAAACGATCTGCCGCGCATGGCCGCCATAAAGCGCATTGCAGACCGTCGTTTAGCCGCAATGAAAGCCGCTCGCGCCGTGCTTGTTGGCGAACCTGGGGCGACGGGTGAGCCCGAAACGATGGAAGAAATCCACCGCCAAGAACGTGAGCGTCCATACGCTCCCGCCATCCCTGTAAATCCGCATGACCCCATTCAGCCCAAGCAAGCGCAAGCGATGGATGAGCGGAATGAATTCGAGCGAAAATTTCCGATGCCACCGCATTGCGTGCGTTGTGGTGACGGTTATTCTGCAACTGAATATCATGCGTGGCTTGCACACTCCTACAAAGATAAATGGGAAGGCTGGCAAGCCCGCGCCGCACTCGCCCAGGCGCAGGCCAGCGGGAAGGCAGAGAAATACTGCGATGATCATTGCACTTGGCTGGATCATGACCCCGAGTGCGTGATTGGCGGGAAGGCTGCGCCGAGTGATGAGGAAATCGATCATATCGCTCGAAAATTGCCACATCTGCCGTGGGGGATTGGATCAAGAAGAACAGACGCTTTGAACTTCGCTCGCGCCTTGTTGGAGCGGTACGGCAATGCGTGACGATTTCCTGCTCGGCTACGGCATTGCGGCGCTGTTGGCGCTATGTCTGATGCCTTTCATCGTGTCGACCGTGATGTGACTTGCGCGGCGGGACTTACCTCATGGTAAACTGCGGGGATGACGACGAATGTCCCGCTCCCGCAGTTTACGCCCGCCGGGCTCGTGACGTACAGCGAGCAAGACATCTTTGCGGGCGTGCTTGCCGACTACGTGTCGGCGTTCGCGTTGTCAGGAAAAAACCTCAGTCCCGAACTTACCACACCACAAGGGCAGGTGGGCTCGTCGCAAGCCTATATGGTGGCGGACTTTCAAGCGCTCCTGGCCCAACTGATCGCCAATGTAGACCCGCTGACGTCCAGCGGCGCGTATCAAGACGCGCTTTTGCGTATCTACCTGCTAACTCGCAAAGCGGCGACGTACGCTACAGTGCCGGCCACGCTCGGCGGCGTGCCAGGATCAGTCATCACGGCCGGCGCGCAAGCCAAAAGCGTCGTCGACGGCAGCATATGGGCTACGCAAACGACTGCAACGATTGCCCCCGACGGGACTGCGCAGGTGACGTTCCAGGCCACGGTGGCAGGGTCTGTCCCGACCGTGGGCGCGCCCGTCGGTGGCGTCAGTGGGCTGACCGTCTATCAGCGTCAAAACGGCTGGCAAACCGTCGTGAACACGACAGCCAGCACGCCCGGCCAAGACGTGGAAAGTCGCTCGGCGGCCGAAGTGCGACGCCAAGAGAGCGTGCAGATCGGCGGCAATGGCACGGCGCAAAACGTGCGCGCCGCGGTGGCTGCCGTGGCGAATGTGTCGGATGTGTTCGTTTACAACAACGGTTCGGATGCGGCGATTACTTACGGCGCGACAAGCTATCCGATTCCGGCGCATAGCGTGGCCATCAGCGTAACGGGCGGCCTGGATGTGGACGTGGCTACGGCAATTCAAGCCAAACTGGACGCCGGCTGCGGTATGTCGACTACAGGAACTACCTCTGTGACGCTGGTCGATGACGTGAACTACCCGTCCCCGTATCCGCAATACGTCTATCGGTTCGTGCGCCCGACCGCGACTGAGGTGTACATCACGGTTGACGTGGCCAACCTCACATCGCTGCCTGCGGACTATATCGTCCAGGTGCAAAACGCGGTGGCCAACGCGTTTCTGAGTGGCTACTCCACCGCCGACGGCACGATCAATGTCAGCCGTGCGCGCATCGGCGCGCAAATCATCGCGGCTGAATACCTGCCGATCATCAACACGCTAGCCAACATCACGCCCGTTTCGATCTACATCGCGTTTACCGCGAGTCCGACGAGCGGCACGGCCGTCACGATGGGCATCGACCAGCAGCCAGTATGCCCGGCGTTGAACGTCACGGTCAACGCCGTCACGGTATAGCGAGGCGCACGTGAGCAACTATCTTGGTGCAACCGTCCAAAAGGAATATGCCAATTCGCCGACGCTGCTGGCGCTCCTGGATGATTTCGATCAATGGGTGGATCCGGCCAAATTCGTCGCCGACTTCCTGTCCTACGTATGGGACATATCGACCGCGCAAGGTTTCGGCCTGGATATCTGGGGGCGCATTCTCGGCCAGTCGCGCTACATTCAGGTGACGCCCACGCCCGGCAACAATTTCGGCTTTCAGGCCAACCCGACAACGGGTCAAACGAATTGGAAGCCCTGGAACCAAGCGCCATTTTATGGCGGCCAAGCGGCCGGTACTGTCGGCTATGCGTTGCAAGACGACTATTACCGGCAGCTCCTGATCGTCAAGGCGGCGGCAAATATCGCGGCCTGCAACGTGCCGTCGCTCAATACGCTCATGCGCAGCATGTTCGGCACGCGCGGGCCGTGCTACGTCGGTTACGATCTGGACTTCCCGATGCATATCGGGTATCACTTCGATTTCAACCCGACGAACGTAGAGCGCTCGATCATCGAGGCGGGTTTGTTTCCCGTTCCGGCCGGTATGACCGTACAATTCATCTACAAGACGCTGACCTATTCGCCGTTCGGCTTTGCCGGCGCGAATGCCGGCGCGAACCCGCGTTTTGTCACCGGCTGGAATCAAGGGCCGTTCGCGCCGTCCATCCCACCGAGCTAAACCATGCAGAAATCGAGCATCCCCGCGAAATACTTGCTGCCCTGGGCGCAAAACGACACTTCCAAGGTCGAGGTTCCCGTTACGACCACGGACCCGACCCGAGCCAGCTTGTCGCTGGGCTTTCCTCCCCTGACCGAGCAGCCGCCCGAAGTAGGGGGCGTTCCACCCCAAGGCGAAGATTTCAACGGTGGTATGAACCAGATCAGCCGGGCCATCTGGTGGATGATGCAAGGCGGTGGGTTTCCCTACGACTCGGCCTTTGCCAGCGCGTCGCAGATCGGAGGCTACATCAACAGCGCGGCCATCCCGCGCGCGGACGGCGCCGGCTTTTGGCTGTCCACCGCCGACAACAACCTGACAAACCCCGACGCTACCGATGGCACCGCAGCGAATTGGGTACCGCTGAACGTCTACGGCACAGGTACGATCAACGTTACGGCCACGACGGTCACGGTCTATCCCGTCACGGCCGCTTTTCCGGTTCTTCTGATTTCCGGCACGCTTACGGCCAATACGGTCATCAATCTGCCGGCCTGGACGTACCAGTGGAAGATTGTCGACAACACCGTGCGTGCGGGTTTTACGCTGACCGTCAAGACCGCGCTCGGCTCGGGCGTGGTCATTCAGACTGGTTCGCAAGATGTGCGCGGCGACGGCACGAGCATCGTGCAGAACCCGCAGAGTATCGCGGCCGCCACGCTGAACTCGCAGGCCGCGACGTATGGCCAGTTACTGACCGCCGTCGCAGGCGTAAGTGGCGGCAGCGTCCAAGGCACAATCAAAAACTTCAAGTCGGCCGTGCCCGGCTTGAACAGCTACACCACGGTGTTGACGGCTGACGAGGTAGCGCTGGAGAACGGGTCCAATCTCTACTATACGGCGCGCGCCGTCAATCTGACGGTTAACGCCAATGGCACGGTCGGCGCACCGTTGTCGATTATGTCTGCGCGCGCCGCATCGACGTGGTATTACCGCTGGCTCTGGTACAACACGACCAACGGTTTGACGGCCACGCTCGACATCAGCAGCACCGCGCCTACGGCTCCGACAGGCTACGCGTCGACGGACTACAAGTGCCGCCTGCCTGGCGCTTCGCGGACCGATTCGAGCGGCAGCCAGTATCTGATGCAAATCGAGACGGTGGACACAAGTAGCC